>SCPP01000183.1_pt1 | contig 33064 bp, 47 predicted proteins | sample 6106811 | NCBI WGS metagenome assembly SCPP01 (sample SAMN10720449, study PRJNA508395) | human gut metagenome | isolation source: Participant 2 stool, 15 month | host: Homo sapiens | collected 2018
CAACTGACTTATTGCCATAATATACATTCTTATCAAGTGCTATTGGCATACCCTTCTGTGCAAATTCAAAAAGTTTATTAAACGCTTTCTCAGTCAGGTCATTAGCATTCAGATTATATGTCTTTGATGATTCTGTAAATGTTCTGTCAGTATTATACATATGAGAACCAAATACTTTGCCAACTGTCTGCGCAGAACCTCTATCACCAATAATAACAAGATCATACTTTGAAAGAATATCTTCATTAAATCCTGCAAATGCATTTATTGACATACTTGTAACATTAACCGTTACACTTGAGGTCTTTGGCAAGCCATACCATGTCTTAATAATATCCTTACCGCCATCAGTATTATAGCCATATACACCAATAGGCTCAATTTCAAGTACATTGACAGATTCACTAGGTGTTCTCTTTATATGCACCAATAATATACTGAATTATCTTTGCTCCGGTAAGTGCAGCATCTATAGTCTTATTGTCCTTAGTAAATGTCTTAGCTTCGTCATATGTTGTACCATACTTAATATCACTTTCCTAGCATTACTTGGATACACATCACTTGACATAAGTTCTGATGTAATAGCATTATCTGAATTAAATTCCCACACATATTTATCAACATACTTCTGTCTGTTTGTTTCCGTTGCATTATATATAGGGAATGTAGTAACCCAATTCGACTTATTGTCTTTAAAATTTTCCGGATCAAAAATCATCTGATAACTTCTCCAGTAAGCAAATGGTCCTGAACCTCCGGCATCTTCAAAGCTTTTTCTCCAGATTCAAGGTAATAATTAATTATCTTGTTGCCATTTTCGTCATCAATATTAATATATCCTACATTTCCACTATAATATTTACCTGTGACTCCTCCGCTTATGCCCTCTTTCGTATGGGCAAAATCTGTGACAAACTGATCTCTGTCAATGCCAGACATTGTAAGACATATTCTTGCAATATTAGAATACTTATTATCACTTCCAAGACCTTTATCAGCAGAATTATACATTATAGCTTTTCCTTTAGTAGCATTCACCATATACAGGTAAAGTGCTGTTTCTGCAGGTAAGTCATTGTCTCCCAATGTCCATTTTTTCTCTGTAGAAGATACATTAGTTCCATTCAGATAATTATATGCAGATAATATTCCTGCATTGTGTATTTTACATGAAAAATATACAATAGTCGCATCATCTATATCCTTGGTTGTAACTTCTGACGGTTTCTTGATTACAAGATCAACAAATCCTTCCATTCCTTTGTCACCAAATACAAAGAAAGAAAATGCATCTCTTAACTTAGAACCGTTTTTGTTGTCATAGGTATATAGCTATTACCATCTTTTTACAGAAAATAAGTTTTATATTATCAACATCTAAAGTGCCAGCCTTCTGTATTGCATCATTAGAAGTAGTGTAATAATTGTATGAGTTGCCACTTTATACTCAAGGCATAAATTATAATTAGTTCCGTTTAAAAGAATACCATTAACATACTGAAGATACACATCCATATTCTTCTGTACATCACTATTAGATGCTACCTTTTATCAGTAGCCTTTGCTACAATATCATCCCACTTGACACTACCAGATGAATTACCTATAATCGGTCTCTAACTCATCATAATAATCTTCAGAAACAATCTCCAGAATCTTCATCTTATTATCCTGTGAATATTCCTTACCATTAATAATAACCGAAGTATCTGCCACCGCATCAGTCTTTCGTGTAACAATTATCAGAAGCACAACAAGACAAAACATAACTGCAGAAGCAATCACTGCCAATATTCTGTTTTACCATTTTCTTTGAACTTTGACTTCATAAAGATTACCTCCTGTTTACTTAATTATCTGTAAAATAATCAATTATCTGTGCTGCTGATAACGTGTTGCCAACCTTAAGTGTATTAACAACATCGTCCTTATCTCCTTCAACCGATGTAATAGACTTGCCAAGTGTTATATTATCATTAAGCTGGTTTCTTGTTGAAAATGTTTTTGAAACAATTCTCTTTTCATTCATCCTCTGTAAGCCTAACGAAATAACAATCTGCGGATTCCTGTCAATTGACTTAATTGTTGCTGTATCAAGCTCTATACTATCCTTTGATATTCTTACATCAAATGATGTAACATTATCACATACAAGACTCATTTCTGACTTATCTGAATTGATATACCATAGCTGCTGTGTTGCACTTTCATAATAGTATCCCCATTCAATACCTACCTCAGTACTATTCTTTTCTCAATAACCTTATTAGTATATATAGTTACATCCCCATTCAGCTTTTCAATCTTTACCTCTGTTGCCTCAAGAATATTCTTTTGACATCTGATTAAGACTTATATCCGCATCACTCTGTATCTGTGCAGAGCTGTCTGCTTCGTGTAACTTCTGACCGCCTGTGTAATAAGCATTACAAGTGCCATAAGAACAATACTTGATATTGCTATCGCTATAAGCAGTTCCACTAATGAGAATCCCTTGTTATCCTTCTTCATAACTCCACTCCATATTAATAAACTAGTTCGATGTCGTAACTTTTCCGGTCTTATACCATAGCTTAGATTCATAATCAACACCAGATGATGTAACCTTAAATGTTCCTGAAGTTGCTGTATTCTTAAGTTCAACCGGATCCATTCCTGACTTAGTAGCTGTCACACTGTCACATGAACCATCTGCTTTACTGAACTTAACCATAATTGTATAATCATCAACATTATACGACGAAGTACCAGCTTCATATACAATAGAAATCCTTGAAGCACTACATTTGTATGTTTCTAATGGACTTCCTGTATCCTTATATGTAGTAAATACATAAGAATCACCATCTTTACCAATCTCCATGTACCAGTTCCCATTCTTAGCCATAGTACTTGTCTTTAACTCACTAAGACTTGAATAAAGATTCTTATTAGCTTTCTTGGCATTTCCTTGTTAAGAACTGTAAGTCCGACTGTTACAAGAGTGAAACAACTGCGATTATTGCGATTACTACAAGAAGTTCCAATAAAGAAAATCCTGATTATTTAATTGTTTCTTAAAATGTCTGTTCCTCTCCTGCTCATCATCACATCTCCATTAAATAATCTTTCTATAATATTCCGTATTATGACGGATTAGTAGGTGCCTCCGTTGTAGACTCAACATTAGTTCCCTTAGGATCTTCGTACTTCCTCCAGAGACTGAATGTAACCATATCCTTATAAGTCATATTGCTTACACTAAGTGATGAATCCTTCTTAGATTCAACATGCGGATTCCAGAATCTGAAAATATCCTTATAGTGGACTGTTTTGCCTTTTCCATTAGTATCCGTAAGCTCTGCTTCATGGTCATCAATAAATGTTCTGAAAAGTGAATCAGAGAAAATGTTATTAGAAACTGTCACTCCTGAATCAATCGTAATTATTCCATTAGAAACAACAATTCCATCAAAATCACTCTTAATATGAACATTACCAGAGCAGACAACAACACCCGAAGTTATCTTAAGAATATTTGATTTTGATTCAGACGAATTACTATCTATAACAAGTTCTATACCTTTTGATGCAGATACTTCAGATAACGCATAAGCTATAAACCATTTTCCTTCTACCTGTTTGCTGAATGCCTTACCATCAGTAACTTCTGCAAAACCATCTTTATTAATAATATTGTCATAAACATCATCAGGTGTGTACTTGCTAAGATCAATAGCAATATTATTATGAGCAATACTATTAAGATATTCCTCTGCCTGCTGAGTTGTTGTATATGTTACTGAATCCCAAGGGCGCAAGTATCTTATTAAACATTATATCTATTCGATCTGTCTGAATATTCAGTTTTAAAATCAAAACTTGAATTATCAGCAAAGATACCAAGGCTGGCTCCATCTGTAAGACTTTCACTTCTTACAACTGATGAACCACTAAGTCCGGCATATGTACCTACAGATTTCTTAATAGCATTTCTTAAAGTCTTAGATTCCTTAATATAATCATTTTCTCTGCAGCACTGCATTTCTGTGCATAAGAAGTATTATTAAGGAATTCCTCAAACTAATATCTGTATAATCATATATAATCTTAGCATAAGTATTAAGTGATGCTGTATCCTTGAAACTGAAATAATAATATGTTCTTGACTTATCATAATCAATTGTATTAAGACCAGAACCGGCTATATCATAATCTCTTGTCACATAATAATCATCACCATTCTTGCTTAATAAATCAAATCCAAAGAATGTTGACTCACTTATCTTAGTCTCACACTTGATTCCGTTGCCTGCTGTCTGCTTCTTAGATGGATTCTTAGAACCACTCTTTAAAAGCTGTGCAGGAACAAGATATATTCCTGATTAGTATTAACTGAAATTGATTCACCTGTTGCAAGCGGTACTGATGTCTCAAATTTAATATATGAACGGCCAGCAACAACAAGCTTTGAAAGAGATGAACTGAATGTAATTGTCGCTCTTTCTCCATTAATAATTACCGCACTACTGTCATAATGAGTTGCATTTTCCTTAGGTTCATATCAAAGCCTTCATAAGAACCACTAAGAACTGCACTTGAATCATCCCCTCAATAGTAAGGTCATCCTTAACATTGACTGCACCAGCGCCATTAAATGTGGCATTATTTCCAAGTACAATCTCATCAGACCATAACTGTGAAGAGCCACCAAGGTTAAGCTGTGACGCAGATAATGCTCCGGTCTCTCCTTTTGACTTAATATTAAGGTTAAGACTACCTCCACAGATAAGATAACTGCCTGTAAAATCAAGAGTTGAACCCTTAATATTAAGGCCTGATGCTCTTCAGCATATGCATTTCCTTTAATTATCGCTGTTCCTCCGTCAGTAATATTAATACCAGTATTACCAACTAACGCATAATTACCAAAGAATGTTGTACCAACAAGGTCTTCGTCCATGAAATTAACATATATATCAGGAAGCCCAACTGCTCCATTAAATGTAATATAAGAATAGTCCCCATTCTGTGTCAGATACTTAACGACACAATCTGTAAATGTGATTGCATACACATTAAGACCTGTTCCATTATTCTTATCACTCGTATTTCTCATACGGATAGTATTGACATCCTGCACCACAAGAATAGGATCTCCCGTAGCATTACCATCCTTATCAACACCTGTAGAATAATTCTCCAGATATGAATTCAATATTTCAATGAACTTCTCCTTGTGTCCATCAAAGCTATAATTATTATTATATACAGGACTAAAATCTGTTGTCTTAAAATCTGGCAACAGCTTTCCTATAAGCTTCTGCATATAATTTTCTCTTAAAGCAACATTTGCTTTTCATTATCAATCTCAACCAAAGTTGCAAAATTATTATGCTGGTCAGAAACAACCTTACTATAACTTGATAATGTAGTAAGCTGCTCCTCATATGAAGCATTAAAGCACTCCATTGAAGCTTTTCGCAGCGTATATCTCATCAACAGCCTCTTCAGATGTGTAGAACGTCTTCTTTGACTGTGATGCTATCATCTTCATTTAAGGTTGACCATTGTAGTTGTAGTAATCAGTGTTGAAAGAATCAATACAAATGAAGTCATAATAAGCACTATTACAATAGTAGAACCAGAATTATTTCTTTTTCTTTTCAAATTCAATAATACTTTCCCCATAAACTGTCTCCATTCTTTCACTGACTAATTAATCTTAGTAGATGTCATAGTTGCAATCTTTGAATCATCTGACATAGTTGAATCATTATAATATACTGTCACTGTAAGTCTATACATAGAATCTTCTGTTTTTGATGAAGAACTAGACTTCCAGTCTTTAATATTAGAATAAATTCTCGCTGCAGTATCCTTGTTTCCTGCTTTATCAGCAAGATTACCCATAACCTGAGTATTAAATGTAACTTTAACTTTATTATGATCAACCAACATTCTGTATTTCTGTGCTGATGCAATTGAACCATCTGCATTCTTTTCCTGCGTTATCTTTTCCTGCTCAAGAAGATATACATTAAGGTCACTATATCTTACATTAGTAAGTTCTGCCGGATAGCTGTATGTTACATTAATCTTATCATTAACATATATTTCCATAGTACCATCTGTAGTTGTTGTACCCTTCTTATTAGTACTGATATAATCATCAAACGGAGTATAGAATACATACAGATTCTTTATATTCTTCTTAATCTTTCCTGAAACGTAATAGACAGTCTGCTTTGTACCACTTACATCTTCCTCTCGTTCTTCTGCTTCAAAAGTATTAGTTGTAAGTGTAGTAGTCTTAACATAATCAGGATAACTAAGTACTGTATCATAATGATATGTAACAGTAATAACTGCTGTCTGGTCAAATAAAACCTTAGATGCATCTGAAGTATTTCTTGTTACATTAACATCAATAGATGTACTCTTAGTAATCTTAGACCTGTCGAATGCCTGCTCACCTGTATAATATTTAAAATGTGCAACTGCCTGATTATCACTGTTATCATCACGGTAAACGAGTGAACTGTCCGCAGAGACATCTGCATATACTGATATTCCTGCAGAATTAATATTATTATTAGGATTATCCTTAACCGTACTGTCAGCAGGTGTTGTATAAGGAGATGGGTCGAATTCTGCCTTGATATAGAATTTTTCTTTATTTACACCCTCATAATAAAGAATATTAGAAGCATCTTTCTTATTGCCTACAGAATATGTTGTGCTGTCAATTCCACCAAGCTGCTGATAAGTATATTGTCCATTGCCACCAGCAAGCCTGTCCAAACTCATACTCTTTGCTTCCTCTATAATATTGTTAATTGCAGTATTAGCATTTTCAGTCCTTCTTGCCTTATTGTTAATTCTGGCTGCATTAGAAAATGTACTTAAAACCGGCAGAGATATGATTGCAAGAATAACAATTGCAACGAGAACTTCCACCAGTGAAAATCCCGAATTATTCAATTTTCTATTCTTTCTATATAATTTCATATCCCTCTCCCTGAATTCTCTTATTACTCAGTTGGTGTAACTGTTGAGAATATATTTCCTGTTCCTGTCTTAACATCAAATGATGGTTCCTTATAATCACGCTTTCCACCTTCAATTGAATAAAGTGAAATAGATGCTGTTCCTGTAACAACACCTGTTGCCTCATTATAAGATGCAGATAAAGCATCAATTGTGCTCTTATCAGCATATGTATTGACATATTTAATAAAATTCTTCCACTGACTATAATCTGATTCATAAGCAATATTAATAGTTGACTTATAGCCGGTAAGATTAGAAGTATAATTGCTTTTCCATTAACATTACTTGAAGCAATCTGACCAAACTTGTAAAGAACAGTTGTTGGTGATAAAGAAAGACTCCTTACCCATGTTCCTGTTACAGACTCTGTCTTGTTAAAGAAATCAATTGAATTAGGCTGTGTGCTTCCTGCCGCATATCTGTCAAGAAGATTATCATACTGCTTAAGATAATTCATTGTATCATTAACATACTTCTGTTTATTATTATTCTTTTCTTTTAAGTCTCTCTGAGTTGTCTCAAGAGTAGTCTTTTAGTAGATAAAGTATCTACCTTCCTGAAAGATTCTGAAATCCAAAGAAGTAAGCAAGTGCCATAATAAGGACTGCTAATACAACAACCAATAACTTTTGTCTCTTTCTGAGATTTTTAACATTCCCTTTAACTTATCCATCTGACTCCTCCTACTTTGTTGTTGAACTCTTAGTACTGCTATTTTAGTACTGTTTGATGTATTAGATGACTTCATATCAGTTGTATTAGATGTTCCTCCAACAAATGTACATGATAATGAAAATGTAACTTCAATTGTACCTGCATTATCCTTAGTCTCTGTTATAGTAGGGGCATCAACATTAAGTACTGAAGAATTCTTCTGAAGTTCCTGAATGAACTTAGCTACTGAAGACTTGCTTCCCGCTGTTCCATTAACTGTAATTGCTCCTGATGCAACATTGAAAGACTGAATAGTAATATCACTTGGTACATTCTTTTCAAGATAATCAACAAAATCCTGCAATGAATCATCGCTGTCTGCTGTAAGTGCTGCAAATGCAGCTACATCATTATATTTATCTTTAGCTGAATAATATTCATTAACAACATCATTAATAATGCTCAGCTTCTTTATACTCTTATTAAGAGATCCAATCTCTGCATTAAGAGCAACAACCTGAACAAGTGGAATAAGAACAAGGAGTGCAGAAACCACAAGGGCTCCAACAAATCCTACGATAAGCGTCTTTGTATTTTCTTCTGGCACCACTCTCAATAAGTCTCTTAGGAATAAAATCAACAGGATCAACTACTGCACCTAAGTTAGTAACATAACTTGTAAGAGTTGCCTCTTCTACATAAGCTTTCTTGTCCAGTGCAATATTCTAAGTCTCTCGACCTTCTCAATTGGCATATTCAACTCATTAGAAAGAAGTGTTGCAAATCCCTTGATTGTTGTTGAATGTCCGATAAGGTAAGCCTTCTGGATTGATAATCTGTTACGAGATACATAGTAATCAATAACTCTGTTAATGTTACTTGCCATATATCTTAATGACTCAGTAACCTCGTCACCATCAAATCTTGAATGGAGAAGTGTCTCATTCTGAAGCTTTGTTGTAGCAGCATCATACTTAAGTCCATACTTATCCATAACCGCATTTACAAGCATTGACTTTCCATAAGGGACCATACGCTGTAACTGTAATACATTTTCCTTGAATATATTGATTACAGTACCATCATTTTCTACCTGAATAACAAGACTGACTTCTTCACCAATCTGCTGTTTCATAATCTGATATGTACTGTTACCTGCATAATCGACAAATGCGACTTTAAGTCCCAACGCCTTAGCAAGGTCATAATATGATTCAACAACTTCTGAAGGAACAGCTGCAACCATAAGTTTAATCTTTTCCTGTCCCTGATCTTCTATTTCCTGAAGAACTGTGTGCTGGATAATATATTCATCCATATTAACAGGGAAATACTCAGTTGCATTAGCCTGAACAATTTTTTCTATTTTATTAGCTTTAACATTAGGAATAAGGACTTCCTTAGTAGCAAGTCTTGGAGAACTGATAGAAAATGCAACACTGTTAGAATTAAATCTATGCTCGTCCATAACAACCTTGATTGCCTTAGCAAGTACGTCAGTCTGCTCAATTACACCCTCGACATAGCAGTCTTCCGGTGCAGGAATAGTAACAGTCTTATGAACAGTACTGTTCTTTCCCGATTTAGTGATTTCACATATCTTAATATACTCGTTATTAATAACGATACTTACTAATTTGCCTTTGGCTTTAACTGCAGCCATAAATCCTCCTATCCAGCTCCCCACATAATAAGCTAATGATTTCTAGTTATAAAATATATATATAAATTTCCTGTTCTTTCTATATAGCCAAAAACTCTCCTGCATAAATATACAGATTAGTTAGAATCCCATTAATGACAGATAACAGTTAATTATATTCGTACCAAAAAGCATGGCTATCGTAAGCCCTGCACACAAATATGGTCCAAATGCAAGCACATGCTCTGCATCCGTAACCTTCATACGGATGGAATGAATGACTGCACCTAAGATGCAGCCAATCAGAAATGCCAGGATTATGCACTTCCATCCTAAGAATAATCCTGCAAACGCCATCAGCTTAATGTCTCCACCGCCAAATGCGTCAATACCTTTAATTGCCCGTCCAATAAATAAGCAGACAAGCATAAATCCACTTATAACACAAAACCCTATTAGGTAATCTAATAGGTTCTTGTGATCTAATATTATTCTTATAACTCCCAGCACACCAATTGCCACATTTAGTGAAAATGGTATTTCGAAAGTTCTCCAGTCTATGACTGAAATAACAAGAAATATCGAAAACGCAAAACACATAAGTATACTTACCAGATTAAATCCATGTACCAAGAAGACTATCACATACATTATTCCATTGGTCGCTTCAATGATTGGATACTGTGGTGATATCTTTGCTTTACAATGTCTGCATTTTCCGCCTAATATTATGTAGCTCACCAGTGGTATGAGATCATACCACTGGATTTTCTCGCCACATGTCATACAATGCGAATGTTCTGTAGCTATATTCTCTTTTAAAGGTAATCTGTAAATCAGTACGTTCAAAAAACTTCCGAATACGGTACCGTATAGAAAGATAATGAAGTACAGTAATATTTCGTATTGCATGATTTAATGTTCCTTAATTATTAGTTTACTCCAGATTCTACAACATTAACCTGACCTTTTTCATTAACTGTAAATGTTACAGTAGCACTCTTATACTTCTTTGAAGTTAATTTTGTGTTTGAAACGCTCATAATACCATCAAATTCTGACTTAAATGATGAATATGAAGTATTAACAGAAGCTGTAGCACCTGTAAGAGTTACCAATGAATTAGTTGAAGCTGTGCTTCCTGTTGGAACAGCCTCATCATATGCTGTCTCATCCTGTAATGCAACTTCTACTGAGCTCTTAATCTGTTCAATATTCTGAGCATCCTTTGACTCTCTTGATTTCTCAATGTTCTTGATAAGTGTTGGAGCTAAAACACCTACAAGTACTGCCATAATTGCGATAACAACAATAAGTTCTACTAAAGAGAAACCTTGTTACCTAATTTTTCTGTGTTTTTTTCATGTTTCATATCTCCCTTTTTGAAAATATTTATATAAATCCGTTCTCGTTAAGCGACCTGCAGAACAGATTATATACTACCCCTGTGTCTCTAATGTATTGTATAACTGAATCATCGGCTGATAGATTGCAAGTATTAACATAACTACAACTAAAGCCATAAGGATAATAATAATTGGTTCCATTAACGAAGTAAGAGTCTGTGTCTGAACTTCTACTTCTTCCTCATAATAAACTGCTGAATTGGTAAGCATCTCTTCAACATTACCAGTTTCTTCGCCAATACCTACCATATGTACAACCATCGGAGGAAAAGCCCCGATGTTCTTAACTGATTAGAAAGAGGCAAGCCTAATGATACACCGCTCTTTACTTTTTCTAAGCCATCATAAAATAACACATTCTTCATAGTTGAAGCCGATATCTCAAGTGCATCAATCATTGGCATACCTGCCTGAAGGAGTGTGCTCATTGTTCTTGCAAATGAAGCACAAGCTGACTTAGTCTGTAATAATCCAAATACTGGTATCTTAAGCTTAAGCTTATCAAGGTTATGTCTTCCATTCTCCGTATTACCATATAACTTAACTCCCACAACTATTCCAATGACAACAATAAGATATACATACCAGTATCCTTTAACACTGTCACTCATTGCAAGAATCATTCTCGTTGTTATTGGAAGTTCTGAATCAAGATCTTCGAACATTGTCATAAAGCTTGGAATAACAAATGTAAGCATTACAATTACTACACCAATCATTACACATATAAGCACTATAGGATACATCATTGCTTTCTTAACAATTCCATTAAGCTTGGCATCCTTTTCAAACTGTATAGCCATTCGTGTAAGAGAATTCTCCAAACTACCTGATGCCTCACCAGCTCTTACCATATCAATAAGAATACTTGGAAACTCTTCATTCTCCCTCATTGAATCCGAAAGGTTTCGCCTTTTTCTACACTGGACTGGGTTCTCTCAATCGCCTCTTTAAGTCTCTTATTCTCTGTCTGTTCTGCAAGCATCTCCAACGCATTAATTACGCTTACACCTGCTTTAAGAATACTTGCAAACTGCCGGCAGAATACGCTCATATCTCGTGCCGGTATTTTCTTTGGATAAAAATGATAGATTAACATCTTTATCAAGTGCTCCCTGCTTACCGATTGATATAGGAGTAAAGCCCTGTTCCTTTATCTTTCTGGCTGCTTCATCTTTACTTTCTGCTTCAATAGCACCCTTAACATCTTTTCCCGCGGCGCTAACCGCTTTGTATGAAAATGTTTCCATATCACACTCCCATTCTTAGTAAAATCTTTCCTATTTTGTGCGTTTAGTATATCACACTTTATAATCTAGGACAATATTTTTACCAAAATAAACAAAAATAAAATCTTTATTAAATTGCTCTTATATGTATAACATGATATTATTATTAAACACTACACACCAAAGGGATTTTTGTGAAAGCATTTAATTTATTCATTAAAAGGTACAATATATATATATTACTTACTTGTACCATTTTATTACAAACTGTATGTTTGACAGTTTCTTTTGCTCATAATAAAAGGATATCATTCCGACGAACTATGGAGTTACGGCTTTGCCTGTAGTTCTGAAGGAATGAATATTCATTCCGAAAGAGATAAAGTTACTCCTAAAATATATGGATGGGTTAATTCTTCAGTGTTACATGATTACATAACTATAGACAAATCAGAAATATTTGATTATGTATCCGTCTATAAGAATTCTGCCGATGACTATCACCCATTTTATATTTTGCTTTATTGCATTTTATATGTTCACTGTTTAGGGACATTTTCCATGTGGTATGCATATGTAATTAATATTATTTTCTTTATTATACAGCAGATATTTCTGTTCAAGCTGATTAAAAGCCTTACTGACAATTCATACTGGGGAATAATAGGAACATTTTTCTTTGGATTAACAACTGGCGCTGAAAACATTGTGTTCTTTCTCAGAATGTATTGTCCTGCGACAGCTCTTTCAGTTGTACTTTTCTACTATCTGACTGAATTATATAACAAACGCAATGATTCTATGATTACAAAAGCTCTGTTTATTAAGCTTTTATAACTACACTGACGGGCTGTCTTATGCTTCATGAATTCATTATTCTTGCATTTATCGCAGCTTTATTATATGGATTGTACTATCTATTCACAAAACATATCAAATACGCTTTGATTTTTGGTTGTACTATGATTAGCTCCGCCTTGTTATCAATAGGAATATTTCCTTCTACAATCTCTCATCTTTCGGTTCTACAGGAACTTTTGGTGGGCATGTTAAGAAATATTCTTTTATATTCCAATTTAAAATATACTTGTCTTATATCACTAATGAATTATTTGGTGTTGCAACTTCTCCGTGGTATAGTATGACAAGCACATATGTTTTATGGAATTATTATATTTTTATTTTTGTTTATACCTTTTGTTTTATATTCAGACATGAAAAATGGCTGCATAAATTTTCAAAAATTTAAAACACGGATTTTACAATTTTTGAAGAAATTCATACATTTTAATTATGCATTTATACCCTTATTTTATCTATTATATTTGTAATAGTCATCAATTCACAAATGACATCTATTATGAATATGGGAAGATTCGCAAACCGCTATATTATGATTATTTATCCATTATTGGCAGCTTTTGCAGTATCTTTACTATACTATGTAAATGGATTTTTAAGAATAAGAAAATATGCTATGCCTTATGTTTAATTCTATCTGTTTTATTTATTCTGCTAAGTTATTTGTTTGCCCCTCATTGCTATATGATGGCATATCCTTATACTGGAATGTCTATTGATGATATAGAATACGATTCTAATTGCATAGTTATGTTAAGTTCTCACTTTCTATTAACTTGTCTCACTAATAAATTAAGTAATACTGAACACTTCTATGCAACCACATACAACACTGCTCTTTCTGATGATTATAGTGCCAATTTTGATTTTAAACAGTAAACCTCTATATCTGTTATTAGATGTAACAACATTTGAAAATGGAGGACTGACTCTCGGAGGTATCTCTACACCAAATATTAAATATAATATGGAATCTATCTACAACAAAGACGAATATTTAGATTTCTTTAAAAATCTTGATATCACCTCTAAATTTGAACTTGTTGGTACTGACTACAATATGTATGGTAGAAAAGTTGAAATATATAGATTAAATTAACATCTTGAACAATACGCCTGAACAGTTCTCATCTTCTGACTACTGTTCAGGTATTTTGACTTAATGCGGCTGATTTTAGATAAAACTGCTTTGTTAAATAATTGATGACTGTTTAATCAAATAATTTCTTGTTAAATATTGATACTCATTCATGTGATTGATTTTTCTTATTCAATGATTTCTTCTCAGACATTCATACCTGCTCATGCGATTGATACCTTTCACAGTCATATAATCACTCAATTTATAGGTCATTTCTGAATAAAATTCATATCGCACCGATAATTATTCTCCCAATCTGCCTATAAACAAACTCCCTCATGCCTACCTTATAGGTGATTTCTGGCACTTTCATGTAATTTTGTCTGCAATTTGCCTATATAGCTTGATCATTTATTGTTCTTATATGAAATCTTAGAAGCTCAAAGAAAAGCAATGCCAGTATTTGCTCATACCAGCATTGCTTTATCTTTATATATTATATTGTCAGCTATCACTCCATATTCGGACACTTATATCCTGCATTAATCATGTCAGCTTTCAACTTTTCCACACTTATCCCAAGCTTTTGTGCGCCTTTTTCCATACTTATACTCTTGTCTTCCACAAGGGAATATATCATCTGATTGCCACCAAGACTAAGCCCTCTTTCATTCCTTCTCAATTCCCCTGTCTTCAAGCCTCTGTGCTACATCACATATTTTTCACTCCTTCCTTATCTGACAATATCTCTTCATATCTGCTATCCCCTGTCATAACTGATAAAACTTTAGTATCTCATCCACATGCTTAATTGTCGTCTTATCATCTGGTATGTAATCTTTGTTCTTTCTCTTGTTCAACATACAATTAATATAAGTTTTTGTCATTACCGTAATTGCGGTTGTGTTACATATTTTATTACCTGATACCTATAGGTAGTCGCATTATCACTTGACTTATAGGACATATCCGGGCATAATCCTTATTCAGCCTTCACTTTTCCTCCCAATCTACCTATAGATAAGCTTCCTCGTGCCTGCCTGATAGGTATATTCCTGCAATTTCATGTAATTCTGCCTGTATTTTACCTATATAGCTTAATTATATTTTGTTCTTATAGGAACACGCAGAAGTAAGATCCCTGAACAGAAGCAGGCTTCTCCATAAAAAGCAATGCCAGTATCCACTCTTCCTAACATTGCTTTATCTTTATATATTATATTGTTATTCTGCCTTCCTTATCAGCTATCACTCCATATCCGGACACTTATATCCCGCATTAATCATATTAGCTCGCAGCTTTTCTACACTTATCCCAAGCTTTTTGTGCCCTTTTCCATACTTATGCTCTTATCTTCGACCAGTGAATATATCATCTGATTGCCTTCTTCTCTTCCTTTCTGAAGGCTGTTTTATTCCCTCTTAATTCCTTTCTCAATCCCCGCTTTCATTCCTTTCTCAATTCCCCTGTCTTCAAGCCTCTGCGCTACATCACACATATTGCTCACTCCTTCCTTATCTGACAATATCTCTTCATATCTGCTATCCCCTGTCATAACCGATAAAAACTTTAGTATCTCATCCACATGCTTAATTGTTGTCTTATCATCTGGTATGTAATCTTTGTTCTTTCTCTTGTTCACAAAGAAATTAGCAACTATCTTATAATCACTTGTAAACTTTGCTATCTGTTCATCTGTCAGCCATGCTATCTCAAATACATTAGCTTTAGTGTCATTAACATACTTATCCAGATTATCCGGAACTTTAATCAGAGACTTAAGATTCTTTGGTGCTGTCCATTTTCTGTCTGTACCATAATACAGAACCATCGTTATTACCGGCACTATTGTTTTCTTATCATATTGTCCTCTGTATGAAGCACCTTCATATCCCGATATCCTTGCTGGCATTCTTTTCTCAACCTTTGTCTGATTCTCTATGCCATACAGGACTATGTCTGTACCTCCTCTTTTCAATACTTAGCAATGTCGCGTTCCTGTTCATGAACTTTTCCGTCTTCAGCCTTATACTGTGAATGAACTGTCGTATTAACAAGTTCATTCTCTTCAACCTCCGACTTTCCATCAAATAACAGCCCATTAACAATATCCGCTAATATATCGTTATTATCTTCCAGTACCTTTTGTGTTATATCTTTCTCTTTCATTCACATACAAGCAGTCTGTCATGAATCTTTAACCATAAATCATTCTTAATATACAATTAATATATCTTGTTGTCAATACCGCAATTACGGTATATTACACATTATATTACCTGATACCTATAGGTAGTCGCATTATTGCTTGACTTATAGGATATATCCGGGCAGAATCCTTATTCAGCCTTCACTTTTTCTCCCAATCTGCCTATAGATAAGCTTCCTCGTGCCTGCCTGATAGGTAATTTCCGGCACTTTCTTGTATTTCTGCCTTAAATTAGCCTATATAGATTGATTATTTATTGTTCTTATAGGAAATCCCCATAATAATAATTGCATGATTAACAGTCCCAAGAAAAACAATGCCAGCACATCACCAGCATTGTCATCTCTTCAATCACTATTCCCCAGACTTTCTTAAAGCCTCCATATATCTTTCCAGCTTTAGTTTTGCGTCATCACTAAGCTCCTGATAAGTTTCTATCAATGTGTATTCCTTAGAGTCTTTATCAACATATGCATAATCCATATACTTTCTTGAATTATTCATATCTTCTGTGCCAGCCAGCAGTTCATATGGAGAAATATCGAGTGCTTTGCATATTACCATTATCTTATCTGCTGACGGATTATTCTTCTTTATCTTCCAATCACTTACTGTACTCTGAGAAATTCCTGTCCTACTGACAAACTCTGCCTGCGACATTCCTTTTTCTTCAAGATACTTATATATTCTCTCACCTATCTGCATATTCCACCATTAATAGAACTGATTAACTCTCTTGGTAACATAATTAACATCCTGAGCATATCCAATTGCATTATCAGAATCAATCACACCCTTATTATACAAATCAAAGTGCATCATCCATTGATATCATTCCGTCTTTTCTTCCTGTCTGTAAAACACTTGTAATCTGATATGTCTTAGCCTCACGGATAAGATTCTTTATAGGAATGGTTCCATGCATTACTTCAAATGCAGCTACCCTTCCTCTTCTGTCAGCCGTCGGTATAAGCTGCTGTGAAATAACAGCTTCAAGAACAACTGCAAGCTGGATTCTTATCTGCTGCTGCTGGTGTGGCGGAAATACATCAATAATTCTGTCAATAGTTGCCGCTGCGCCAATTGTATGAAGTGTCGAAAACACGAGATGACCTGTTTCTGCTGCTGTTATAGCAGTAGATATAGTTTCAGATCTCTCATTTCTCCAACAAGAATAACATCAGGATCTTCTCGCAGTGCTGCACGGAGTGCATCAGCATATGAATGCGTATCAAGCCCGATTTCCCTTTGGTTAATCATGGCTTTTCTATGACTGTGAAGATACTCTATAGGATCCTCCAGTGTTATTACATGAGCATTACGTTCATCATTAATTTTGTCTATAAGAGAAGTGTTGTAGACTTACCTGAACCTGTTGGACCCGTTACCAGAACCAGTCCTCTTTTCTTGGCATACAAGTCAACAACAGACTTTGGAACGCCAAGGCTTTCCGGCTTAGGAATCTCTGTTCCTACAATACGCATGGCACATGCCACAGAACCTCTCTGCCTGAACACATTAACTCTGTATCGTCCAATATTAGGAACAGAGAATGAAAATCAAATTCTCCTCTGTCTTTAAACATTGCCTGCTGCCTGTCATCCATAATATCAAGAATAAGCTTTTCACAATCTGCCGGAGTAAGCCTTGGATATTCAAGATCAACAAGGTCTCCATTAATTCTGACTCTTGGTGGCAGTCCGACTGTAACATGTACATCACTTGCCTTTTTTTCTTTTGCTATCGAAAGTAATTGCTCTACAGTAAACATTATTAAGCCCCCATATATCTATAATTGTATATCTGGCAGATTCTTAGTCAATCTGCTCAAGTTCAATTTCTTCTACTCCTGAAGAAACTGATATTCCAGAAGAAGCTGATGTATCTGCTGCCTTAGGTCTTGAATCATCTTCCTCTGCCTCATAAGTAGCCTTAACCATCTCAGCAATTGTTGTAACGCCTTCCTTAACAGCATTGGTTGCCGCCATCTTAAGTGTATTCATTCCCTCACTTATAGCCTGTTTTTAATCTCTTCTGCTTCTGCATGCCTTGATATAAGTCTCTTAATAGAAGGTGTTATCTTCATTATCTCATAGATACCAAGTCGTCCATAGTAACCCGTTCCATTACAAAGCTTACATCCACATGGTTCATATACTGTAAATGGTTCATCCGGATTAAGGCCTAACATTTCTTTCTCTGCTGCACTTGCCTCTTTAGGCATCTTGCAGTCACACAGCTTTCTTACAAGTCGCTGGGCAATAATACCAACAAGCGAATCAGCTATAAGGTAAGATTCTATTCCCATATCTTCAAGACGGGCAACAGAACTTGCTGTACTGTTAGTATGTAATGTACTAACAACCAGATGTCCGGTAATAGAAGCTCTTACTGCAATCTCAGCTGTTTCACCATCTCGGATCTCACCAATCATAATGATATCCGGATCCTGTCTAAGGATTGATCTTAAGGCAGTTGCAAATGTAAGGTTAGCCTTATTATTAACCTGTACCTGATTGATACCATCAATATTAGCCTCGACAGGATCTTCAACTGTGATAATATTAACATCTTCTGTATTCAGTTCACTTAAAGCTGTGTAAAGTGTCGTAGACTTACCAGATCCTGTAGGTCCTGTTACAAGAATAATTCCATGTGGGTTCTTTAAGATATCATCAAATACCTTAAGGTCAGCCGGTGTAAGTCCAAGCTTGGATTTATCAATGTTAAACCCTTCTTTGGACGCAATTCTCATAACGCATTTCTCGCCATATACAGTAGGAAGATTAGATACACGGATATCATACTCTCTTCCGTCTACATTAAGAGTAATACGGCCATCCTGTGGCTTTCTCTTTTCAGAAATATCCATACCTGACATAATCTTAATACGGGTTGTGATAGCACCAAGAAGCGTATTATCATAATCAATAATTTCACGGAGATTACCATCAATTCTGTACCTTACGAATACTCTTTCCATTGGCTCTATATGTATATCGGAAGCTCTCTGTCTTACCGCCTGCTCTATAACACTGTTAATAAGCTGAACAATAGGCGCATTCTCAATTTCTTCTCTTCTTGCCTTATCTTCCTTAGTCTCTTCTCTTACAGTCTCGCCCTGCTCTTTCTTATACAGATCCACAATACTCTGTGCCTGCTTCTGTCCAAATGCTTTATCAAAAAAGCATTAATATCAGACGCATTAGCAAGAACAGGAACTACCTGCTTGCCTGTAACAATATTAATATCATCCATGGCAAGAATATTAGTAGGATCAGCCATAGCAACTCTTATTGCTCCCGGATTATCAGGTGCATCGCCAAGAGGAACAAGCGTATACTTTCTCATAATATTCTCATCTAACATAGACAGAACATCATCACTTATCTCCGTCTCTCGCATATCAACAAAATCTATTCCAAGACTGTCGCAAAGTGCTTCATTAATATCCCTCTGTGTTGCATATCCAAGTGCAATAACCATTTCACCAAGCATCTTGCCCTGCTCTCTCTGTCTTGAAAGCGCAGTCTGTAACTGATTCTCATCTATAATTCCCTTTTAACAAGAACATCACCCAATCTAACTTTCTTTCTATAATTCACCCTTCAACCTCTTTCCGCAGGCAGTCTCCACTCCTGCTATTGCGCATTTATAGTAAGATTATATCACATCAACATACAATATACAAACAGCTATTTAACCTCTTTTATAGTATAGTTGTCACTTTTACTGCCAATACATTCACTGTAAAGTGAATCGTAATCTGTACTGCAGACATACCTCTTTTCTTCATTATCATGGTTCATGTCAAATGTTCCATCCACATTAATATAAGTATTGCTGTATGAAAAAGCAAAATATACCGTTCTGCTGTCTTCCGAGTCAGATATTGTCGCTGAAGCAGTTATATATATGTAATTATTAGTCTCTCCAGCATTTCCTTTTTCTGTAAATAATATATTCCAGTAATCTTTGCATCACTGCATGTTTCCTCATTAATGTGATACAGATAGGCGTATCCTTTGTTGCTTTATATAACATATGAAATGTGTTATCTGCCGTTTCTTTATTAATTGTCTCCAGAACTTCTTTGCTAACCTGTTCTATAACCTTTTTATCAATCAGCGATACATCATCAACATATTCCGGAAGCTTGTCTGCATTATAAGAAGTTTCTATATTATGTACAAGAATCCGTGTCTTGCAATATCTTCATAAGAAGTATTGCATGTTATCTTCACTGAATCCCCAAGACTTATATTGTCTTTTTATCAGGAGTAAATGTAAGTCCTGACAGATACTCATCTTCAGTTATTAGTGATAACAATGCCAGCCTGCGGACTTACACCTGTAAATGTAACATCAACCTTATCAAACAATTCCACAGATGTTCCTTTTGATATTCCTGATGCTTTATCTTCTTATTGCCGCCTCCCACGCTGACTCCTGCCGCATCCTCATATTTTTATCAACCTCAAGCCTTACTTTATAAGTATCACCATTGGCAATATCTTCTTCATCTGTACTTGTTTCTATAGAAGCAATCAGCATTTTAACATTGTATGCTTTATCCGAATCGGTACTTTTACCCATAAGTTCTTTATACAGGCTGTCCTTATTAAGAGTAAACACTGGTTTTGCATATCCGTTAGCGCCCTCATAGCTTATAGTTATATAATCCCACACATCAAACTGCTGTGAACGGATAAAAAGTGCAACTGCTATTACCGCTATAACTCCGGCTGCAGCGATAACCAGTCCTACGCGGCGTTTCTTAATTGTCCGTCCCATGAACTGGAACTCCTTCTTAATCTCCTTTTCAATTGCTTCGCCCTTATGCGAAAATTCCTTTAACTCCATCTCAACCTCCTATTGGTCTGGTTGCCTCTCTTAACATATCCTTTTCTTCACCCTCAAAATACGACTCAAGTGTCTTATATACTCTTTCCTGATACTTATTGAGCCGCTCAATATCCACAGCATCAAGATAATTTACATCAACAAGTTCTAAGTCTATCGGAACAACTGTAAGCATGTCAAACTTTAAAAATGTGCCATATTCATTGTCGAAGTCTTTCTGACATACAATCTCATTTTCAATTCTTATACCGAACCTGCCCTCAATATATACCCCCGGCTCATCAGATGTAACCATGCCCTCTTCAATAACTGCAAGGTCATTCTTGCCCGGATTGTGCTTCCATCGAAATCCGTTAGGACTCTCATGCACATTCAAAAGGTATCCTATGCCATGGCCTGTTCCGCAGCGGTAGTCCATTCCGACATTCCACAGTGGTGCTCTGGCAAGAATATCAAGACTGAAACCGTTACAGCCTTTTAAGAATTTTGCATTTGCCAGGCTTAACATGCCTTTAAGTGTAAGTGTGTAATACTTCTTCATCTCATCAGTCACAGTTCCAAGTGCTATTGTTCTTGTTATATCAGTTGTTCCACGCATATACTGCCCGCCTGAATCCACAAGCAGCATGCCTTCCGGCTTTAAAACAGCCGCATTGGTTTCATCTGCATGGTAATGCATCATCGCTGCATTTGCATTATATGCACTGATTGTGTCAAAACTTAGTTCAATGTAATCTTTTATATTGCTCCTTAAATTGTCAAGATATGCCGCTGCATCTGCCTCTGTTATATTACCTGATGCTACATTTTTCTTAAGCCAGAATATGAATTTTGTTACAGCCACGCCATCGTCAACATGTATGCTGTATAGATTCCTTATCTCTGTCTCATTCTTTATTGCCTTAAAAAGCATTGCAGGATTGTCAGACAGTACTGCTTCCACATCTCTTCCAGACTGTATAAGCTCATATATACGCATATTCACACGTCTCTTATCAATAAGTACTTTTCCATTCATTCTGGCAATGTCTCCATATATGCTGTCATATGGCAGCACCTTTACACATGCCTCTCCGAATTTTGCCAGTGTCTTATCATCAAACCTGTCCTTATCAGTATATATGTATGCTTCATCCTTAGTTATCACTGAATACGCCATAATAACAGGGTTGCACTCAACATCGCATCCCCTTATATTGAATGTCCAGCATATGTCGTCAAGCGTTGCCATAATATGTATATCAGCATTTTTATTATCCATGTACTTTCTTATTCTTGAAAGCTTGCTTATTATGCTTTCTCCTGAGTACTCTTCATCAAGATAAAATGCTTTGCTGTGTGGAAACTCTGCCCTGTTCTCATATATATTCTCAATTGCATCAAAATCATACAAACAGCCAGCTCCTGCTTTTTTACATATATCAGACAGCTCAATTCCTTCTTCAGCCGGCATGGTTCTTCCATCAAATCCCATGCTCATTCCATCTTTAACTATACTCTCACAGTACTGTGCCACATTCATAACGCCCGGAGCACCGACCCTCATCAGTGAAAAGCCTGTCCCTTCAATCTGCTTTTCAGCCTGCACGAAATATCTTCCGTCAGTGAAAAGCCTTGCATCATCCTGTGTTATAACAGCTGTTCCGGCAGAGCCTGTGAATCCGGTAATGAATTCTCTTTCCTTAAAATAATCTCCTGCATACTCCGATATATGGTAATCACCTGTTACGACTACATATATATCAACGCCTTCTGATTTCATGGTATCCCTTACTTTAGATAATCTTGCCTGCTATTACCTTTGCATCTGTAATCTGCATTTCATGTCCTCCTTGACTATATTATCATATAAGTTTCCGCTCAATAAGCACTTCTCTTAATTTACCAAGTGCCTTTTTCTCTATTCTGCTCACATAGCTTCTGCTTATTCCAAGCCTGTCAGCAAGTTCATTCTGTGTACATTCCTTTGCACCAAAAAGTCCATACCTGTATTTTAATATCTCTATCTCTCTTGATGCAAGCACCTTTTCTATATTACCATATATACACTTAATCTGCTCATAAAACATATAATCTTCCACAGCATCAGGCTGTTTCTTCTCCGAATCTTCTCCGATAATATCCTTAAGGCTTATCTCATTTCCCTCTTTGTCCTTTCCTATAGGCTCATTAAGAGACACTTCCCGTTCCTTCTTTTTATCCTGACGGAAAAGCATAAGAATCTCGTTGTCTATACATTTGGCAGCATATGTTGAGAATCTCACATTTCTTTCTATGTCAAATGAATCAACAGCCTTAATAAGTCCTATTGTTCCCACTGAAATAAGGTCTTCATTAATATAATCACGTTCAGTAGAGGTATATTTTTTGACTATATGTGCAACAAGACGCATGTTCTTTTCTATAAGAGCATTTCTGGCCACACTATCGCCTTCGCGTAATTTTATCAGCAATTCTTTCTCTTCCTGTGCCGATAATGGTTTTTCAAATGTTTTCAAAAAGGCACCCCTACACATTTTTATATATCATATGTGTAAAGGTGCCTTTAATTGCCTATCCAACTGTCTCTTTAATTTAACTGTTAACTTCTGTTTCTTCTTCCTGACGTCTTAAGATATCATACTTATCAAGCTGGATTCCCAAATCAATATAAAGGTTCTGCTTAGGATGTGGACAGCTCTCCATATCCTTACCATTCTCATCAACAATACGCTTAACTGTGACTTCTATATTCTGTCCGTCCGGCTTCATAACCTCAATTGTCTCTCCAACTGAGAACTTGTTACGTTGCTCAATATGGTAAAGTCCCTGCTCGTTAACATCTCCTACGATACCAAGATATGTGTATTCCCTGATATATGTGTTACTGTCATATATCTGTGTATTCTCATCCGGCTTTCCAAAGAAGAAACCTGTTGTATACTGTCTGTAAGTACATTTGCTTATCTCGCTCTTATAGAATGGGATTCTAGCCTTGTACTTCTCCGGGTCTTCTATAAAATCATCAATAGCAAGTCTGTAAGTTCTTGCAACAGTTGCAACATACAGTGCTGTCTTCATACGTCCTTCAATCTTAAATGAGTCAATACCTGAACTTACCATCTCTGGAATATGCTCTATCATACATAAATCCTTAGAGTTAAATATATATGTTCCTCTCTCATTCTCATATACAGGCATGAACTGTCCCGGTCTGTTCTCCTCAACAACAGCATATTTCCAACGGCATGGATGTGTACATGCTCCCCTGTTAGCATCTCTTCCTGCAAGGAAGCTTGATAACAGGCATCTTCCTGAATAAGATATACACATCGCTCCATGCATGAATGTTTCAATCTCCATCTCATCAGGAATATGCTCTCTTATCTCCTTAATCTCCTCAAGAGATAATTCTCTTGCTGAAACCACTCTCTTAGCGCCCTGATTCCACCAGAAATTATATGTCATATAGTTAGTATTATTAGCCTGTGTGCTTATATGTATATCAATATCAGGAAGTACTTCCTTTGCTATTGTAAACATTCCCGGGTCCGATATAATAAGCGCGTCAGGACCTACTTCCTTAAGTTCCTCAAAGTAAGCTCTTGCACCCTCAAGGTCATAGTTATGTGCCAGAATATTAGCTGTAACATATACCTTGACATTTCTTTCATGGGCAAACTTAACGCCCTCTTTCATATCTTCTATTGAAAAATTCTTAGCCTTAGCTCTTAATCCAAATGCTTCACCACCGATATATACGGCATCAGCACCGAATATTACTGCTATCTTTAAAACTTCAAGACTGCTTGCAGGTATAAGAAGTTCTGTCTCCCTGCCATTATACATATGTCCTGCCATATTATTCTCCTTTACTGCTTTACACTAAGTGTAATTCCATCTCCAATAGGAACAATTGATGTCACAAAATCCTTTGAATGAGTAAGCTCATACACATACTCTTATCCTTGTATGAATTGTTCTGTTCCTTCTTGTAACTGCATAACGGGATTCCACTAGTTCTCCCTCCTGCAGAATATTATCCGATATAAGAAGTCCGCCTTTTCTAAGGACTCTCTTAATATCAGGAAGATAATTAATATACTGTCCCTTGGCAGCATCCATGAATATGAAATCATATGGATCCTTCCAGAGTCTTCAACACTTCCAGAGCATCTCCCTCTATAAGTGTTATAACATTCTCTTTTCCTGCCCTTTTAAAATTATTTCTTGCCACAGGTATTCTCTTATCATAATTCTCTATTGTAGTAATTGTGCATTTTTCCGGCATATTCTCACTCATAAGAATAGATGAGTAACCTACTGCTGTTCCAACTTCAAGAATCCTTTCAGGCTGTACAAGCTGTAACAGCACCTTCAGCAAATTACCCATCTCTTTTCTAATGATTGGGACTTCATCCGCAATCGCTTCTTTTTCAATTGTATTACATATATCAGAATTACCACAATCGAGAGAATTAATATAGGCAACTACTCTTTCATTGACTATCATATATTCCCCTTACAATTAAGTTATTCTTCCTCACTGTCTGACTGCGCCAGCACTTGCATAATCTCAGTAGGTGTCATTCCCGTGTTAAGCTCATAAGTTCCACCTACGAATTTATCCTTATAATCTGAGAACTGAATCTGAAAATATGCTATTGTCTTATCCTGTACAAGTCCCTTGTCATAAAGCATACCAGCAAGCTTCTTAGCCTGTATGCCTGTTGTTATAGTAACCTCAACTGTACGGGCATTATCCTGCGAATCAACTGACTGCTCATTGAATACCTTCTCACCAAATGAATATGCCTTACTTCCCATAAAAAAGATAAGATATATTCCCAAAACAATTATTAATACATTCAGTGATACTGATATCAGCATTCTGATTGATTTATTGCTCATAAAACCTGATTCTCCTCTTCCTTAATAAGCTACACTATATATGATTCACCCTAAAAAATCAAGGTCTATGTCAATTGCCTCCGCTATATCCTTATATATATCTCTCATAAATCTGCAAAATGTAATCTCTGTCATAAGATATCTGTTTACAATGTCCTGATTCCTCATGTCGGCATATTCCTTATTAAGATTCTCCATTGCTGCAAACATGTCTGGAACATTTTCTGAATTCTGTAATTCAAAATTCCTCATACGGAATTCATCCACCTGCCTCTTCAAGTCAGGCGTCCTGTTTATTTCAGACTGAAGTCTTCTGTATTCCCTATATTCTTCACTGTTAAGAATTTCATGTATAATCTCTTTCTTAAGTTCATCAATTCTACGCATGAAAAACACCTCTCCAACTGTCTGCAGTAATATCCGGCAACATATATTATATCTGTGCCTCCATAATGATTGGAAGTATCACAGGATTTCTCTTAATCTTCTTCCAGAGATACTCGCTCAAGTCATCTTTAATAATATTCTTAATCTTACTCCAGTCAGTAATATTCTTATCAAGACACTTTTCAACTGAATCAGATACAATTGCTCTTGCCTCATCAAGAAGCTCTTCAGCCTCTCTTACATACACAAAACCTCTTGTAACAATATCCGGGCCTGCTAGATATAAGCTGTCCGGTATATTTTTCAAGTGTAAGAACAACAATGATAATACCATTCTCTGCAAGGTTCTGTCTGTCTCTTAATACAATATTTCCTACATCACCTACGCCAAGTCCATCAACAAAAATAGCTCCTGTCTGGACATGATCTACAACCTGTGCATGCTCATCATTAAGTTCTAACACATCTCCTGATTTGGCAATAATAACATGATCCTTGTCATATCCAAGTGACATAACAACATCTCTCTGTGCAACAAGGTGTCTGTACTCACCGTGAACAGGAATAGAATACTTAGGCTTTACAAGAGAATATATAAGCTTAATCTCTTCCTGACATGCATGTCCTGATACATGTGTATCCTGAAATATAACCTTAGCACCCTTCATACCAAGCTCATTAATAACCTTGGCTACTGACTTCTCATTACCAGGTATAGGAGTTGATGAAAATACTACACAGTCGCCAGGCTGGATAGATACCTTTCTATGAAGATTAGCTGCCATTCTTGAAAGAGCAGCCATTGACTCTCCCTGACTACCTGTTGTAATAAGAACAATCTGCTCAGGTGTATAATTCTTCATCTCATCCGTTTCAATAAGAGTTCCGTCCGGAATCTTAAGATAATCAAGGTCTTCTGCAACCTCAATAATATTAACCATGCTTCGGCCTTCAACACAGACTTTTCTGCCATATTTAACCGCTGAATTAATAATCTGCTGTACTCTGTCTACATTAGATGCAAATGTAGCAATAATAATTCTGCTGTTCTTATTATCATTAAAAATCTTTTCAAATGTAGCACCAACTGTCTTCTCTGACATAGTAAAACCAGGTCTTAAAGCATTCGTACTGTCGCACATAAGTGCAAGTACACCCTTCTTTCCAAGTTCACCAAGTCTTTGAAGATCAATAGGATCACCATATACAGGTGTATAATCAACCTTAAAATCTCCTGTGTGGACAATAATTCCTGCCGGTGAGTATATAGCAAGTGCTGCAGCATCTGCAATACTATGGTTAGTTCTTATGAACTCAACCCTGAAATCGCCAAGAGTTACAGATTGTCCATACTTAACAACCTTTCTCTTAACTGACTTTAACATATTATGTTCCTTAAGCTTTGACTCTATAAGTCCCATAGTAAGCTTAGTAGCATATATAGGAACATTGACATCCTTTAAAACATATGGAATTGCACCAATATGATCCTCATGTCCATGAGTAATAACGAATCCTTTAACCTTATTAAGATTCTCCTTAAGATAAGTAACATCCGGTATAACTAAATCAATACCAAGCATATCTTCCTCTGGGAAAGATAAGCCACAATCCACAACAACAATACTGTCATCATACTCAATGGCAGTAATGTTCATTCCTATCTGCTCAAGACCACCCAATGGTATAATCCTGACAGACGCATTCTCTGCTTTTTTCATAAACACCTCATAATAAAAATAAAATATAAAATATGAATAAGGCTCACACCTTATTTAAGTTCAACACCATCATCCATTAATTCAGAAAACACCTTGCCTACCGATTCAAGTTCACTGTCTTCCTCTACAAACTCATAAACAGCTTCTTCACTTGCCGCATCAGATGTATCCTTAAGAATATAAGCTTCTGCTTCCTCGTCCTCATTATCTGACTCTGATACAAGCAGGTAATTAATTCCGTTAATTCTAGTTTCTTCAATCACATAAAATTGTGTCTTCTCACCGTTCTCGTCAATAAATTCAAGCTTTTCCATGAAAACAAATCCTCCAAATATTACTTCTGTTTAGATTCCATATATCCACGCAAAATAAAAACAGCCGCAAGCTGATCAATAACTGTCTTGCGGTTTTCTCGCCTCATCCCGCATTCTTCAAGGACTTCGTCTGCTTCAACTGTAGTAAGTCTTTCATCCCACAGTGTAACAGGTAATCCTGTTCGTCTTTCCAGTGCTGCTGCAAATTCTTCACAGGCCTTAGCCCGTTCCCCAATAGTATCATCCATGTTCTTAGGATAGCCAACCACGATTTCAGTTACATCATATTCGGATATAATCTGTTCTATCCTGGCATAAGTTCTTCGTAACTTATTATTCTCTTTTCTTGTTATCGTTTCGAAAGGCTGTGCAGTTATCCCAAGCGGATCGCTCAAGGCAACTCCAACAGTCTTCGTTCCGACATCTAAGCCTATAATTCTCATATTATAAGCCTTTACCTTCAATGAAATATCTTACAACCTCTTCAACAAGTTCGTCTCTTTCAGCCTTCATAATAAGGCTTCTTGCATTGTTATGGCTTGTAATATATGTTGGGTCACCAGACATAATATAACCAACAATCTGGTTAACCGGATTGTACCCCTTCTCTTTAAGTGCAAGATATACCTGCTCAAGTATTCCTTCTACTGAAATTGTCTTCTCTGGCTGAGTTTTAAAAAATTGAGTGTTGTTATCTACCATATCTACCACGCCCTTTCGTATATTGTTTATAATATAATAAATATGCGAATTATACAAGTGCCTCATGAAAAAAGATTGTAAAATAAAACTGCCCGGACGGCATGAATTTGTCCGGCAGTTCTGTTATTATATAATATGATTAATGCATTAATTAAGGTATCCGCCATCCGAATCCGGCATCATCCCCATTGTAATATTAAGATTACCGTTTCTAACTCTTAACTCATCTATGAACTGCTTCTGCTCGCTCTCGTCTTTTATCCTGCATTCATAGGTAAGTTCAAACATTGTACCCATATTAGTTGTCTTTACTTTTCTAAGTACATTTTCACTAAGATACTTATCAAATATATCATCAAATACTGCCATATAGTTAAGATTCTCTGGAATTGTGATTCTTAACTGTTTCTATGTGCATCTCTTGTTCCAAATCCTGTTACCGATAACACTACAAATACAAGAAGAATTATTACTGCGAAGCACCCTGCAAATGTCACAAAACCAAGTCCGCATGCAAGACCTGTTGCCATTGCAAAGAACACTACTGATATATCTTTAGCACTTCCCGGTGCTGAACGGAATCTTACTAAAGCAAAAGCTCCCGCCATTGAAAACGCTCTTGCAACATTACTTCCTACAAGAAGAATAACTGCTGCCACTATTGCTGGTAAAAGAGCAAGACCTATTATAAAGCTTTATTATATCCATCCTTCTTTGATACAAGTGTATACACAAAAGCAATCACTAAACCAATAACAACTGCTACTAATATTCCTAACATTGACTGGCTAATGCTGATTGTATTCTCTGATGTTGATGTAAAGATTGATTCAAACATATATTTTCTCCTTTATACATTAAGCTTGTGTAATTCGTAAAGACATACTGCTTATATTCAGTACCATACTTAGAAAACGATACCGGGTAAACATTAAGTCCTGATATTATCTTAGTAAACCACAGCGGAACAGCGACGCTTATCTTAACTTCCATTACATACTTACCATCCGGCAAAGCTTCTTTCCATAGCTTCCATACTCAAGTCTCACATCTTCCCTTCTGGTCGTAATATTTTTATCAAATGTAATCCTGAAATCACCATCATCTTTCTCAAAATACGCAAATCTGTCATATGAAAGATAAACTTTAGGCTGCAAATGGTAGAAATTTTGAAGTAATCTATCTCCTTAAGCACCTGCCTGTTTATTCTTCCTTCATGTCCATCTGGACACATGTCGTCATCAAGTAAAATCATATGCCTCCTGAAGCGTCATTGAAGTTCTTCTTTTATTGACAATACCATTGTACTTCTTCTTAATCTCTACAAAGACATTATCTGTAAGCTCTGGCGTCCCATAAGCTCTCAGTCTTAACTTTTCTTTGTATACCGGTTTCTCAATAGAAGCTCTTATAAGCTGATCATTCTCAGTATCATAATATATGTTGCTGATTCTGTACGCCTCACCATTTCTGTTATACGCATCCGGATTCATATAATCAGCTATCTGGTAAGTCAGCTTATGAAAAGTATCTTCATCTATAATGTATTTCTTCTCATAACGGTTAAAAACTTCAATTGCCATATCAGGCACTCCTTTCTGTTTCTTTTGTTCTTACAAGTAAGATATTAATTGGAAAATGTGACCAAACTATGTAAAAAATAAGTAAAATCAGTGTAGTTTTGTGAAAAACCACACAAACATTACTTTGTTGCAGAATAGTAGGTTTACAAAAGCATCTGATAACATCCATATATCATCTAAGACCTACTAATGGCTTATAACTTTATAATTTAGTAGGTTTCTAGCGCCGGTTAGTTATATCTAATCATTTGTTTTTCTTTCTTCTAACGTCAAAAACACCCACTAAATCACTGGTATGAAATGTTTTAATGGGTCTTTGACAATTTCTCATGTTAAAAGTTCTAAAATAAGCCTACTAAATTCCAGTTTTCTTAATATCTAGTAGGTTTTAGCAGATTACCAAGCAATTACTGCAGTCCAATATGCAGCCGAAGTCAAAAAGGATGCCACATTCGCGGCATCCTAAAAAAAACTACTTCATATGTACATCAAGCTGGTTGAACGGAATCTCAATTCCATTCTCATCAAATATATTCTTATATCTTTCAAGCAGGTTAAATCTTACATTCCAGTAGTCTGCTGTATTAACCCACGCTCTTGTTTCAAGTGTTACACAGCTTTCATCAAGGCTCTTGACAACAACCAGAATATCCTTGTCCTTAAGTATTCCCTTCTCGCTGTTAATAACCTGTTCAAGAAGCTTCTTGGCTTTAGGAATATCTGATGAATAGCCTATTCCTATCTGGATATCAATTCTTCTTGTATTCTCTGCGCCTACATTAACAATGCTTGAATTAGAAAGTGAACCATTCGGAAGCATTACTACTTTATTATCAATAGTAACAAGCCTTGTGTAAAGAATCTCTATAGACTTTACAGTTCCTTCATTAGTTCCGACTATAATATAATCGCCAACCTTAAAAGGCTTGAATATAAGAATAAGAATTCCTCCTGCAAAGTTCGAAAGGCTTCCCTGCAGGGACATACCAATCGCAAGTGCTGCAGAACCAAAAAGTGTGAGCAGTGATGTCGTCTGAAATCCCAGCTTATCCACAACTATCATGATAAGTATTGCATACATTACAAACTTAAGCACTGATACCACAAAATTAACAACGCCTTTATCTAGCGTGCTTCTGTCCAGCATCTTCTTTACAAGCTTATCAAGTACCCTGATTATCTTCTTGCCAATAAACCATATTAAGACAACAATAACAATTTTACCAATAAGTGAAACCGACCAGTTTCCTAAATCATTGAGAAGCTGCTTAACATGGGCAATAGAAAAGAATCTGGTTATCTCACTCGTTTCCTGCTGGATTGTTGTGGCTGCATCTGCCACAAGTCCTATGAATCCCATAGCTGATCCCCCTTTGTATTATTTCATCTTCTTTTTAAGCTGCTCTAACTTCTTCTTAGTTTCTATATCAATCTCTTCACTTGCGCGGGCTGCTTCTTCAGCCTTTCTTACAGCTTCTTCTTTAGCTTGAAGTGCTTCCATACAGGCTTTCTCTGCCTGTTTTCTTGCTTCAACCGCCCGCTTTGCTTCCTCTGCTGCAGCAAGTTCAAGCATTTCAGCCTCTGCTGCTTTTTTCATAGCTTCCTTCTTTGCAATTGCAGCCCTCTTTAATACAGCAATCTCCTCGAGTTCAAGCTGTGTATACGGTTCACTGTTATATATAACGAATGAAAGTCCAGGAAGTGTAATATCAATATATTCCATATCATCACCATCATTATCTGACTTGATAATCTGTCCATTAACCTTCTCATCTCCACCGAACTTCTTCCACTCACTGTTAAATACTTCCTTATACTTTCCACGCACATCAACGTGAAGTCTGTAATTTTCCCTCCTAACAGGAGTAAAATTCACAGCAATCACAAGCTTATTACCCTTGCTGTCAGCTCTCTGCATTGCAATAACAGTCTCTTCCGGATTAGAATTCTCAAGCCACATAAATCCATCAGGGTCATTGTCAAGCTCATATAGAGCCGCATTTTTCACATAGAACTTATTAAGCTCCGACATGAATTTCTCAAGTCCTGCATCCTGTCCTGCTGCAAACATCTTGCTTCCCGGATGTGCATACATGAATCCAAGTGCAGCCTTGATATCTGACAAATGTGCCTTCTCATCACTGCCTGACACCATATCCACAAATGCTTTCTCCCTGAAATCATCATGATTGAGCGAGAGCATGAAATCCTCTCCGTAATTATAGAGCATTCCATATGTCAGCTTATCATACTCACCTTTTCTAAACAGCGGGTCGGTTCCCATGAATTCAAGAAAATCCTTAGTCCAGCAGTTATTCTGCTTATAAGTAAACATAAGAGGGTCATCATTATCTGCCGCAGTAACTCCAAACCAGCCGCTTGATTCTTCAGCTATTGTAAAACAGCCGTCGCCACGTTTAGCAATACATTTGTTCATAGTCTTAAGAAATTCGATTGCATCAAGATTCTCATTGCCGCCATACATG
>SCPP01000307.1_pt1 | contig 33045 bp, 41 predicted proteins | sample 6106811 | NCBI WGS metagenome assembly SCPP01 (sample SAMN10720449, study PRJNA508395) | human gut metagenome | isolation source: Participant 2 stool, 15 month | host: Homo sapiens | collected 2018
GAACCCCACTGTCACAGCATCGATCTTATCCGCCATCTGATCGAACATCTTACGGAAATCCTGATAACGGGGACTTTCGGGACATGGAGATCAATTCCTGCGTATGCTTCGCCCCCATCCACATCGCAAAGGGCTACAACATTACACAATCCGGTCTTATACAATTCCTTGGCAATTTCACCACCCGGTTACCAATGCCAATAAATGCGATATTAACTTTCTCGTTCGCACTAACGACGGTACACCCGGCATTGCACCAGCCTTCGAAGGGATCCAAAACGAAGGTATTGCAGTAGCTGCCGATAATGCCAATGCCCGTTTCAGGAACGAGCGACGTGAGATGTCTTCTGATTTCATGGTATTCTATTTAGATAATTAATATTGACTGCGCAAACATTAAAACATCAACTTCGCAAAATAGATATTTTTTGTTGATTTGAAGAATTAAGGCAGAAAGTTCATTAATTATCCGAAAACTACCAGGCATTATTCACCGTATGATCAGCCAGTACCGTTTCCACCATCTTTCTGTAAACCTCGACACCCGTTGCTATATTCCTGGAAGCATCGGCACTTCCCATGCCATAAACCACCAATGGCGTCTGCGAGGTCATTCCGGCATGTATTGCACATCCCTGATAAGGACGCAGAAGTTCATCCATCGTGAAACAATTCCTGCCTCCGCTACGGTAAGCGGCATACTCCGAACCTGTTGTAGTGACGATCTGCAACGGCTTGCCGGCTACAGCTGGTGTCTTTGCCAGGGAAGTAAAGACCTCGTCCAGCCATCTTTTCAACAACGAAGGTGCTGACATCCAGTGGAAAGGAAATTGAAAGACCACCATGGAAGCATCGGATATAATCGTGCTCCACACATTTACATCAAAAGACTGATCCTGATATTCATACAGATCGTATACCATCACGCCATCGATATCTTTTACCGCATCGGCTAAAGCCTTGTTAGCCTGTGATTCTTTCAGATTGGGATGAGCCAAAAGAACTACTACTTTTTTTGAAACGTCATTCATATTATTGTGTTTTATAATGTAAAATCGTATTAAAACATAAGCTTTCACAAAGCTAAACAAATCCATGAAAATACATCAGGGAGATTTAGATTAAAATTACCAGCATTATCTAAATAACAATTGATTACATAAAAAGCATTTCAGCAGGAGAGAAAAATAGCAGACAATAGAATATTTAACATATCGAAACATTCAAAAAGACTCGATACTGTAAATTAAAATTAAGGCAAACAAATGAACTATAAATATATAGTCAGCATTTTACATTTTTCTAAATGATATTGTTCTAGTAGAACTAATTCATAATATCTATCAAAAAATAGATTAGTAGTTAACATCTCATTTCTGACCTCATTTTTTTATAATTAATTACAACTAATTTGTGACAAAATTAACCCTTTTAGCGCACACAAGCTGGCGGTTAACTAATTTAAAATAGATTTATCCTATTTTAAGCAATTCATCATACTTTCTTTTTGACATAATTCCATAGTTCTACTAGAACTATGATAATAATTTAATTGATGCTGAAACACATTATACACACATCTATTTTTACTTATAAATCAAACGCTTATGTCTAAAAATTGAAATTTCCAAGCTTGATTTTGCTTGCCGGTGCATTAGCATCTCCGATAGGAGTCTACGCCGACGTATTGCCCGACAGGCAAAGTGTAAACATTTCCCAACAGAGTGGGAAAGTAACCGGAGTCGTAGAAGACGCATTAGGTCCGGTAATTGGAGCTTCTGTGGTAATCAAAGGCACCACTAATGGTATTATGACTGATCTTGACGGTAAATTTACACTGGATAACGTCAAAAGGTCAAGTCCTGCAAATCTCTTTTGTCGGATACAAAACAAAGAAATCGCCTACACGGGACAAACGACAATGAAAATTCTTCTGGAAGAAGATTCACAAGCCCTGGATGAAGTTGTGGTAACAGCCCTGGGTATGTCGTGACAAAAATCACTGGGTTACGCCATGACAGAACTGAAAGGAGATGAAATCGCCAAAGTAAACTCTCCTAACCCGATCAATGGTTTGCAAGGTAAGGTTGCCGGTGTACAGATTAACATGGGTAACTCCGCAATCTTCACAACGCATCATTATTCGTGGTAACACCTCATTGGGCGGTAACAACCAGCCGATTTTCGTTATCGACGGTATTATCATCGACAATGAAGTAACAAAACCGGCCAGGGCAAGACTGGGGTAATGACCTGAAAACTTGAACTCCGACGACTTCGAGTCTATGTCTGTCTTGAAGGTGCCGCCGCTACTGCCCTTTACGGTTCACGTGCAGCAAACGGTGTGATCTTGATCACCACCAAGAAAGGACGCAAAGGAGAAGGTATCGGTATCTCTGTTTCTCACACGCAACAGTGGGAAAAGATCTATGCAACCCTGATTTGCAAAAACGAATTCGGTTCCGGTTCATCCCCGTTTGGGCGTTGAATGATGACGGTTCTGAAAACCGTTATACCTCGGCCGGACGTAGTTTCAGGCGCGTTTCGACGGCAAGCCGTTCTATGTGGACGGTCAGGAAATGATCTATTCTGCAAAACAAACAACTTGCAGAATTTGTATAAGACCGGCCGTTACATGAACACAAATGTGGCATTGCAAGGTGGTTCTGAAAAAGTGCATTCCGTTTTTCTTATTCAAATCTGAATTCCGATGGTTTGACTTTCAACAATGAGTTCAAACGTAATTCATTCAGCTTAAACGCCTCACACGATATTAGTTCTCGTTTGAAAGCAGAAGGCGGTTTCTCTTATATCGAATCAACGGCACAAAACCCGACTCGGCAGGGTGGTTCGGGATCTCCGATCTACGACTTCATGTACAGCATCGCTCGTGAATATGATACAGACTATTGGCTGAAAGACAAACATTACATCAGTCCGGCAGGCGACGGCTACAACTCGATGGACCCATACGGTTACTCTAAAACCATCTACGATTACTTGGAAAACATCTACACACAAGATGAAATGAGTGTACGCGGATACTTGAACCTGGATCTGAAACTGTTGGATTGGTTATCTGTAAAAGTAAAAGGTGACATCTATAAATTGTACACTACCAATGAGTCAAAAGTAATGGCAACAGGTGCCAGCAAGTACGATGGGGCAGCTTACAAGATCCATGAAAACAAGAGACCAGTACAAAATTACCGGTATGTTGACAGCTAACCATTCGTTCGACGACTTCAACATCAGTGGTAGTGTGGCTGTTGAGCAGTGGGACACAAAGAGCGGTTATCATAAAACCGACTCAAAGAACGGTTTACGTGTACCTGGTCTGTTCGACATGACCAACTCTGTGCAACGATGCTGAAGCAGAAGTAAATACAACACCAACCGGAAACGTATCAATTCCATCTATGCTTTCGCCAATATGGATTATAAAGGCGTTTACTTCCTGGATATCACTGGACGTAACGACTGGTCGTCTGCATTGATCTACGAAAACGGTACAGGTAATACTTACTTCTATCCGTCGGTAGGTGCCTCTTGGTTGTTTGTTGAAGGTCTGCGTGAACATGCCGGAGTTCATCTCTTTCAGTTAAGAGCTTCTTACGCCATTGTGGGTAATGACTGTGCACCTTATTTAACAACAGGTACAGGTTACTATGATTTCGACAATACATTCGATAATCAATTAAGTAGCGGAACTTATCCGTATTACAAATTTGACAAGGATGAATTGCCTAACTTGAATTTGAAACCTGAAAACAACACTCCATCGAAGTTGGTTTGGATATGCGTTTCTTAAAGAACCGCTTAGGTTTCGACTTTACCGGTATAAGACCAATACAAAGAACCAAATCCTGGGCTTCCGATCGCATCCGAGTCAGGTGTAGGCAAACGCTGGATCAATGCCGGTGATATCCAGAATAAGGTATCGAGTTATTGATCACCGGTACTCCTATCGAGACAAAAGATTGGGGTTGGGACTTATCATTCAACCTGACACGCAATACAAATAAAATTGTTTCCCTGTTTGAAGGTGTTGACAAATATCAGTTGTTAGGTGGTACAGATGCAGGGATGGGCAACCGTTGGCGGTTCTTACGGTGATATCTATACTTCATACGGTTACACACGTAATGAAAAGAGCGAAAAACTATTAAATGCAGACGGTTCTTATCCTCGTTCAAACGAAAGTGTAAAGATCGGTTCCTTGCAACCCAAATTCTTGTGGGTGCTAATAGCTCCCGTAAGCTGGAAGGGCGTTACGTTGAATGCTGTAATTGATGCCCGTTTCGGTGGTGACATTTTCTCTGCAAGTTATTACTATGGTATGAATTCCGGTAATATCAAGTCTTCACTGGCTGGTCGCGATACACAATGGCGAGGTCTACCTCGTACATTGGCAGACGGGAGAACCGTTAACGATGGTGTCATTCCGGAAGGTGTATTCATGCCCGGCACAGAAATCAAGGGACAGGATGTATCCGGCATGAGCTATCAGGCTGCTTACGAAAAATTGGTTGAACCGCTGTCGGCCTACAAGTATTACGACAACGTATATAGTTGGACCAACGGTATCCGCGAAGAAGGTATCCACAAATGTTCATGGATTGCGCTGCGTGAAATCTCCGTACATTGGCTAAAGCAGGTGAAAAGCATATATATGCAGAATGTCAGTGTAGAAGCGATGGCACGTAACCTGGGCTTCCTGTACAACAGACTGCCCGACAACATTCATCCGGAAGGGTTTGAATACAACTTACAGTTCGAATATATGGAAAGTGGTGGTGCGGTATTCTCACGTAACATCGGCTTCAGTGTTAATGTTTCATTCTAATCAAACGTATAGTCAAATGAAAAAGATTAAATATTATATTTTCGGTGCTTTAGCATCTATGGCTGCATTGACCTCTTGCGATGCAGATTTTACCGGAAATCAACAAGAATCCCGATACGGTGTATGAGGTCGATCCGGCGACTTTCCTCTATCAGGTAGAAAATGCGATGCTCAATGCCGGTGAAACATGGAACGATTCTTACGCATGCCGCTTACGCTGGATGCAGTATTGCGCAGGTATTTGGGGATACACAACAAACAATTTTACCGATTGTGCCAGTTTCGCCAGTGGCGTATATGATAACTATAATAATGTTGGAAAATATGCAACCCATATTCCTCACTACGTAAAATTTTGCCTGAACAGGAAGCTGCTTACAGTAATTTGTTTGATGTTGCTCATGTATTGTTGATCACGAAGGGTATTCAGACATCTGACGTATATGGGTCATTGGTTTATTCGGACGGTTGGGGAACACGCAACGGAAACGTAGAAATGCTTGAACCGGCTTTTCAAACCCAGGAAGAATTGTTTACACTATGGAACCAAGAGTTGAAGAGCTTGCCAACAATTTGGCTACAGCCAGCAATCAGATCTCTTTCCAAAATTATGATTTATACAGTGGCGACATGAATAAGTGGGTGAAAGCCACCAATGCCGTACGCCTGCGTCTGGCATTGCGTCTGTTGAATCGGAAACCGGAAGAAGCAAAGGCTATTGCAACCGAGATCCTGAATTCCGGCAAGATTTTTGAAAGTATCGACGACAGCTTCATCCTTTATTTCGATAACCACTGGACTACATTGGGTGATTGGCACTCTGTGATCGATATGGACCGTGCTTCTCAATGTTTCATGAGATACCTGTTGACTTACAATGACCCGCGCAAACGTCTGTTCTTCCAGATCAACAATTTGACTCCGGAAAACGTGGCAAAATTCAATGCTTTGGAAACAACGACACCTGCACAAGTCATTCCTACTCATTTGGGACGTTGGTGTGGTGGTAGTGTAAGCTATGATAAATGGGCTACCGACTCTTGCCGCACATCTCGTTACCTCGATGATATCGATATGCGTCCGATGGACCGTCCACAGACTCGTTTGTGGAAAGGGGCACAAGATGAAGGTACAGCTGGTGGTTGGGTTCCTCTGGTAACTTATGCCGACTTCTGCTTCATGGCTGCCGAATTTACATTGGAAGGTGTAGCCAACGGAAAAACAGCTCAACAATGGTACGAAGAAGGTGTAAAGGCTTCCTTGAGACAATGGAGCAAAATTGCCGACTATTGCGACATCAACAACTACGAGGCAATCACTGAAGAAGAAATCGATGCATTCCTGGCACAGGAAAATATTGCCTGGAATCCGTCAATAGCCAAAGAACAGATTTATTGCCAGACTTGGGTGGAACACTTCAAGAACAATAATGAATCATGGGCGATGTACAAACGTGTAGGTTTTCCGAATACAAGTTCTACTTTGGTTACCTGGGAACCGATCCATGTATATGGCGAATTACAGCAAGTTCCTCACCGTAACAGATTCAGCATGCCAGCAGAAGGTTCACCCAACTATGCTAACCAGGTGAAACGTTTCGAAGATATGCAGAAAGATCCGGAATTCGGTCACATCGACAATGAGTTCGGTCATGTATGGTGGGAAAAATAAAAGACCAGAACTAAATATTCAACATAATTTTGATGGAGAAAAGAGGTGACCGACTTTGGTCACCTCTTATTTCGTTTTATTCTGTTGTACTCTCATTCCAATTAGATATTGAAAATAAACTATACGAATCTGTCATTGAGACATAACCTACTGCTGTCCAATCACTCCATTCTACCCCATCAAATGCTCGAACAACCAACATCGTAGTCGAAGCAGACGAAGAATCTGGAGTAATCAGAACATCATGCATATCATTAGTTCCGGTAGCTTCATAATAGTCCATCCTGGCGACATTGTCTTCCATTCAAACAACACTGCTCCCGGATATGTAGCCGCAGCCCGATAAGTACGTGTTTCAGGTATAAAGACTATAATGTGCCTCGGATAAATCAAATTATCAACAGACAAACCATAGAGGAGGAATCGACCTGCGATGGATGTATACGGAACTACCACCGGTAGAGGAGAATGCGTATGCCCTATCCGTCAACCAGACTCCTAACAAACTGATTGTAGCCGTACGCGGAAAATCAAATCATCCTCAAACACCTTATCGACTAACACTTCGTTCCGGTGAACAGATTTATTATCAAGCAGCATGGAATCCGCAATCGCAAGACTTGATATTCGATAAATCCAAGTTCCTTCCGGCATTCTACGCATCGAACTAACCGATAAACAAGGGAAATAATCAGCGAACGTCCTGTATTCTTATTGAATAATAATCAAATAGCTACATAGCGAAACATTAACAGTCTCCATTCAGGGAAATACAGAAGAGGGAATCATGATACAAGGAGGCGTTCAAATCAAGATACCACGTTAATAAACCGTCAGACATGCCGTAACTTACAGAAAAATCATTTACTTTGCAGGTTGATAATAATTACATATAGTTATGGCACAAGAAGATGTTTTCAAAAATTAGTTTCACACTGTAAAGAATACGGATTTGTATTTCCCTCTTCAGAAATATATGACGGTTTGGGAGCAGTATATGATTACGGACAGTATGGCGTAGAGCTGAAAAACAATATAAAAGAAATACTGGTGGGACAGCATGACGCTGCTTCATGAAAATGTGGTGGTATCGACTCCGCTATTTTATGCATCCGACCATCTGGAAAGCATCCGGCCATGTGGACGCGTTCAACGACCCTTTGATTGACAACAAGGATTCAAAGAAGCGATATCGCGCCGACGTACTGATCGAAGATTACCTGGCTAAGATCGACGAGAAAATACAGAAAGAAGTAGACAAAGCCGCTAAAAAATTCGGCGAAGCATTCGACGAAACACAATTCCGTGCTACCAACGGCCGCGTGTTGGAACACCAGGCTAAACGCGACGAGATACATACCCGTTTCGCTAAAGCACTGAACGATTCCAACTTCGAAGACCTCCGTCAGATCATTGTCGACTGCGAAATAGCATGTCCGATCTCCGGAACACGCAACTGGACGGAAGTTCGCCAGTTCAACCTGATGTTCTCCACAGAAATGGGTTCTACCGCCGATGGTGCTTCCAAGATATATCTGCGTCCGGAAACGGCAGGGTATTTTCGTTAACTTCCTCAACGTACAGAAGACCGGCCGTATGAAGATTCCTTTCGGTATCGCTCAGATCGGTAAAGCGTTCCGTAACGAGATCGTTGCCCGTCAGTTCATCTTCCGTATGCGTGAGTTCGAACAGATGGAAATGCAGTTCTTCGTTCGTCCGGGCGAAGAAATGGAATGGTTCAAGATGGAAGTCTACCCGCTTGAAATGGCATAAGGCTATGGGATTAGGTGATGAAAAATATCGTTACCACGATCACGAAAAGCTCGCCCACTATGCCAATGCCGCTACCGACATCGAATATGAAATGCCGTTCGGTTTCAAGGAAGTGGAAGGTATCCATAGCCGTACAGACTTCGACCTGAGCCAGCACGAAAAGTTCTCAGGAAAGAAAATACAATATTTCGATCCGGAATTAAATAAAAGCTATACCCGTACGTTATTGAAACATCTATCGGTGTTGACCGCGTATTCCTGAGCGTTATGGCAGGTTCATACTGCGAAGAGACACGAAAACGGTGAAACACGCGTTGTTTTGAAATTGCCGGCAGCCCTGGCTCCTATCAAACTCGCCGTATTGCCACTGGTGAAAAAAGACGGGCTTCCTGAAAAGGCTGAAGAGATCGTCAACATGCTGAAGTTCGACTTCCGTTGCCAGTATGATGAAAAGATTCTATCGGTAAACGTTACCGCCGTCAGGATGCTATTGGAACTCCGTACTGTATTACAGTTGACCATGATACTTTGAAGGATAATTGTGTAACGATCCGTTTCCGTGACACTATGGAACAGGAACGTGTAAGCATCGACAAGCTGCACGATATTATCTCTGAAAAGGTAAGCCTGAAGACTTTATTAAAAGATAACTGAATAATTAAATGAAGAAGTACCTGCAATTCGCGTTGATGATTTTTGTATGTCTGTCGTCTTTACTTCCTGTAAAGATGACGATGATAGTGATGATGTAGCCGCTGAAGCATGGAAGTTAGAAAACGAACAGGCTTTTGCGGCAAAGGCTAATGATCCGGATTTTCAAAAAATAAGTATATCGGGAGGAGGAGATGATTTCATCTATAAAAAAATAATTAAAGAAGGAAACGAACCTGAAATCCCCATATATTATAATAGCCGTGTCACTGTTTATTACAAAGGATGGTTGATAAATAGTAAGGATGGCGAATATTTCGATAAGCAAGAATTTGAAGACGGAGAACCTGTTGAGTTTGCAGTCAGTTCCGCCTCTTCAAATTACAATAGTTATTATGGTACAGGGTCCCCAGTCCTATATTAGGGTGGACTATTGCTTTGCAAACAATGAAAGTTGGCGAAAAATGTGTAGTATGGATTCCTCAAAGACTAGGTTATGGTTCGGTTAACAAAAAAGACAGCGCCGGGAATGTTACTATCCCTGCCTACTCTACTTTAGTTTTGAAATTGAAGTAGTAGAGCGGACAGCCGAAGTTGCCGGTACAACTTAATCCGTTCTTATAAAGAAAGGGAACATCAATTGACCTGATGTTCCCTTTTATTGTCTGTTAGTTTGATATAATAAGGCTCGCATAAAGCAAACCCCTATAAACAATTAAAGCCTGTCTCACGACAAGCCCTAACCAAACTTTGTTAACCTTAAATCTAATACTATTATGAAAACCACAGTACAAAGATAAGGCTGTAGAGGCCTTTTGTCAAGCCTTTCAGACTAATAAACGTTAAGTAAAACACTTGTTCCAGTCAAATTTTGTTACTGAACACAAAACTATATAGATTACAGCCAAATTCTACTAAAATTAACAGCCGAGAGTAACTTTTCCCTCTGAGAGGGGTGTGTTATCATTCCGCCTTATAGCTAGCTTTAACACACCCCTTAATCCCTCCAGAGGGAAACAGATACCATTATTTCACGAACTTCAAACATTCTGACTCCTGCACGGAAGTAACTGCCTGGACAAGAAACATGCCTTTAGGCAAATCAGCGATATTTATATCATAGCAGTCTGCGGATATAAAGCCGGAAGTTGCTTTTACCAATGTTCCCTGCGCCGAGTAAATGAAAAGACCATTCAAGGTCTCTTCACTCTGAATGAACAAATGATCATCCTTCACCCAGCCTGTAATCTTTTATCCGGCGCAGTAAGACCAGTTAGTCCGGTACCGGTACCTTTCTTCTCTATCTTATATAGTTTCACGCCATACTTGGGTAAGGATACAGGGATTTCTTCGTCTTGCAATGACACATCCTGCCCGGTCCACAATTCCTTAATTCCTTTACATCGGAAGAGGCGATTCCCAGTCTCGACAATTTTATATTTTCCGAGAAGGCCAGGTCTTTATAGTTGAAAGCCGCAACATACAAATAATCTTCCGTATCCAGCATAAAGAGATTCTCGCCGCGGTTACGTCCCCAACTATTCTTTCCCGAAGCCTTTGCCCCTTCTACCGGATAAAAAGATTTACCGATACGGGCAACTTCGTTTACTTCCGCATTCGTTGCAAACTTTTCTGCTTTCTGTCGGGCTGCCAATTCCCCGACACATGTTCCCTTCTGGCTGAAGTTATCACCCAGGATATATGTTCCGGTAATCACACCGGAGGTAATACGCATACGGTTCTCATCCTCGTTATAATCGTCTCTATGAAGCACCAGGTGGTCGGCATCATTAAAGTTATACACCTTGTCGAGCCACCAACCATAAGAAAGGCCGTTCATAACATATTCCGTATCCTCTTTGGCTCCCAAGCATCACAACTGATACGACGGGAATTGCCGTATTGAGCCGGAAATGCAGGCGCAATGGATAGAGCCATAAACAGATCGTCTCCGCACAATTCCGTCAGATATTTCATTCCGCTGTTGTAAGCCTGAACGCCAGTCGTTACATTCTTATCATAATAAGAGTCCGCTTCAAGGATCGCATTATTCAGGAAATCGAACTTGATATATTTATAACCTAAATCTTTAAAGCGGTTGATGAAATAACTCATCCGCTGGCGGGTTCCATGGGATTCCAGGGCACGGGAAGCGATCTTTTTAGGCTGTCCGTTTACATATAAATAGGCTTCCCGTATTTATAGTTACTTCCATCGTGCGGCTGCCGTTTTCCCCCCAGTCGGAGAAAGGAGCCCAGTAAATGCCGGGAACCTGCCCGTTGGCAACACATCGTTCGGCAAATGATTTCAACTGGGTATCGGTCAGATTATCCCAATAAGAATCGAGGATGACATAGCCGTACCGTCATTGGTAAAATTGTTCGGTTGCAGGTTCGTACTGATATAATCAGAGACATCCAGCACACCTTCGTAGTTTAGCTTCTCAGTCATGGCGCCCCAGCTGTTCCAACCGAAGATATTGCCTTTCGACCATTTACGGGGAGGCGATCAAGGCATTGGCCTTCGCCATAGGCTTCCAGCCCTTCGCGCCAATCGTCGAACATACCGATTAAAAGCTTCGGTGATTTCAGTTTAGTGCCGGAAATGCTGCCGGGCTTTGCTCCGGTAGCATCTATATCATGGGTCACGCGATGGCTTATGCCGCCAAAACATTCGAGACGGTTTACCTTCTGGTTGCCGGAAGTGGAATAACGGACTCCAGTCTTCCAGGTATCGTGTTCTACCGAGCCGATTACCAACCCTTCGCGGGTATCACCACAGTAGAAAGAAGTAACCTCGAACGACACGGAGTCGACCGACAAGGCCAGGGGAGGTAGCCTATCCAGGCATCATTATCGAAGGGGACGGATAACACACGGTTGGAGGTATTCGTATTCAGGAAAGAGTTGACTGTTTCGGTAACAACCGGAGCGATATAATTACTCGACGTACCGGCTTCTGAAAGGATAAAGCCTCTGTCAGGAAATAGCTTTTATCAGGATAGAAATAAAACAGCTGTTGCAAGGAAGGTGCTCCCTCGTGTCCGGCATAGGTAAATGTATATTTATGGCCGGCACCGAAAACGTCATCGACAGCTTCTTCCGAGAAGGTCGGCTGCCCGTATTCCGTACTGCGCAGCAGTTGGTCTTTATCTTTGGCCTGGACGAAGACACCCGCCAGGATTGTTTTTCCTTTATGGATAAAATCACAGGTTTTCGTATCGTTGTTATAAACGATCTTCCAGTCACCGGAAGTTATCGTCTGCTGATCAGCCGCAAACGTCTCCCTCCCGATAAACAGGCAGACAAGACAAAAGCAGGGTAATTCTTTGTAAATTCTTTTCATGATCCTTGTATATTAGCTTAATTCGGTTAGTAAATAAAACACCGGGCAAAGACATGCCTCCCCGGTGTTTTTCTTCTTAATCTTTTGCCATTATCGACTAGTGCTTAGTCGATTACAGTTTCCTCGTAGTTCCCTGTTTTGGAACTCCCGTTTCCTGCGGAGGAAACTGTAATTTCCTGCCTGGGAACTGTAGTTTCTTCCCTTAGGAAGGGGGCAGCCCTACTACTATCTGTAACCCGGGTTCTGATCGTCTTGCGTCATGTCCGATTCTGTTCGATCTCTTCGTTAGGTATCGGATAACGGACATTATAATCCTGTATCGTACCGAACGTTTCGCCCATTTATTGCGTTCCTTAATATACTCGACAAACTTGCCTGTACGGATCAGGTCGGCACGGCGCCAGTTCTCACCCAGAAACTCACGGATACGTTCATCCAATATCTTTGTACGGAAAACATCTTGCGACATGCCTGCATCCCATTTCTTATCAGCAGGGATACTAAAGCCCCACGCACGGTTACGCACTTCGTTTACCTTTTCGACAGCCTGCCCGGTTTGTCCCAATTCATTCAGACATTCAGCATAACTGAGAAGCACATCGGCATAACGGATAGCCGGGATATTCTTACCCGAGTTCCACATATTATTGATACCCAGTCCGGAATGCTGGTCGGTACGGAAATCTTCATATTTCTTTACATGCGGTTTCAACTCGTCATGGTCTTCACCCAGGTCTTCCCAGGCTACACATTCATAGTTGGGTACTTCGCCATAATAAGTGAAATCGTAGCGGATACTTTCTTCTTTACGAACATCGCCGTCTTCCCAAATACCGCCGTTCTCTACGGTTTCATAAGCATATTCAGTAACAACTACATGGTCGTAGCCAGCAAAATAACAACCATCGGTCCACCAGTTCTGTGCTACACGCGAACCGATCTGAAACTGAATCTGATTACGGTTCGGGTTATTGTTGAACTGAAATTCGTAGATAGATTCGGCTGTATTCGGTTTTCGTAATTCCACAGATCGGCATAAGGTACCAGTTGGTATCCCATACCTATTACTGCTTCAAAGCATTCCTTTGCCTTATTGAAGTCACGGAGTCCTGTTTCAACCGGGGCGGACATATAGGCTTTACCCAGCATAGTATAACCGGCACCGGAAGTAGCGACCGGCGGTATTGGTTTTCGGAGCATACTTAGCAGCCTTTTCCAGGTCGTTGATAATGAATTGCCATACATCGGTCAGCGGCTGCCGGCCATAACCCGTTTCATCCAGCTTATCCAGGTCGATGATAGAATTTCACCCCAGTACATAGCCAGTTCATAATCGACGAAACCACGGACGAAACAAGCTTCACCCAAAGTCCGGCTTCTTCGATCCCTCAACCAGTTCAGGAGTATCCAATGCACGGATAATCTTGGCAGCGGCAGTAACAATTGGGAAACGTTTGTTCCACTGATCTTTTACCTTACTATGCAATGAATTCATATTAGCATCGTAACGGTCCATTGCCGCGCCTTCACCGCCTCCTTTATTCTGAAGGGCTCCACGTTGGATTTCATCGGTACCGGTCATCAGGAACTATACTCGTTCATCCTGGCGGGTGTTATCACGCCAGGTATTGTATATACCTTTCAGATTCAGTTCGATAAACTCGACATCTGAATAGATCTGCTCTTCTGTCAGTGCTTTCTTGTTCTCCGGTGTCAGGAAATCGGAACAAGATGTGGTGATCCCAGCTGTAAGCGCCAAAGCCAGTAATCCAATTAAATTATATCTCTTTTTCATAATTGTTTCCTATTTATTCCATTAAAAACTAAAGTTTAAACCTAACACATAAATCTTTGTCGGAGGATAACCGTAGTCGCCTGTTTCAGGATCGAACCCCTTGTATTTGGTGATACAGAACAAGTTGGATGCAGTAAAGTAAACACGCAGGTTTCTACTTTGATCTGGCTCAACAGAGGCTCGGAATGAATAAGCCAATGTCAGGGTAGACAAACGCAGATAAGATGCATTCTGGATCGTGTAATCCATATCCGACGGGTTGTAACGATTGTAACCGCTGCTGGTATTGGCGATCACGCGGGAACGGAAGCTCCTGTATTTTCCGGTGTCCAACGATTCAGCAAATCTTCGGAAGCCATGCTTGTACCTGTACTGTTAATCAATGTTTCATAATAAGAACTGATCTTCTTCGCCCCATAAGAATAATTGAAAACAGCATTCAGGGTGATACCTTTATAGTTGAAGTCTGTTGCAAATCCACCGTAGAATTTCGGGTCTTTCTTACCCACCACTACACGGTCAAGCTGGTCGACTACGCCGTCGGGCACACCGTCAGGATCCGGAAACATCCAATGGGAACAAGTCACCCAAGCTGACATGTTTACCGTTGAAATCCAGATTTTCCCATTGGCTACGGTTTGACTCATTGGCAATACCGCCTGTTTTATAAGTATAAATGTTATTCAGCGATTCACCCAGAAAGATGTTCTTCTCACGTTCAGAGCCGTTCAGGATTTCCTTTACATCGCCATACAGTTTCGAAACCTCGTTCTTGTCAAAGGAGATGTTAGCATTTACATTCCAGGTAAAGTCTTTTGTCTGTATCGGGGTTGCGTTGATAGTCGCTTCGAAACCTTTATTCTTCACAGAACCGATATTCTCCCATGTTTCACTGTAACCGGAAGTCAACGGCAATGAATGTTTCATCAGCAAGTTATCGTTCTTGATAAAGAACCCGTCCAGAGAAACGTTCAAACGATCGTTCAGAAATGCCATATCGACACCGATATTCGTTTGTTTCTGTTTTCCCAAGTGATGGCAGGTGTACCTCTCAAACCGCTGGTTGCATAAGAAGCCTCACCGTTGCTGACAGAAGAGAAATAAAGCGTACGATACGCATAGTTTTCGATATCCTGGTTACCAACCACACCGTAACCGACACGCATTTTCAAACGGTCAAAGATTGTCTGGTCTTCCATAAACGCTTCATTCGTCACATCCCATGCAGCAGAGAAAGAAGGCAGGACACCCCAACGGTGGCCTTCGGCAAACTTGGAAGAACCGTCGTAACGGGCCGTTGCCGTCAGGTAATAACGCAGGTCATAATTGTAGTTCACTCTACCCAAAACAGAAACGAGGGTATTGCCCTTGAAATCTGAATCAAGTTCTTTTTATCGTTGGCGGCAGCACCTTTCAGGTCGTTCCACAACAGGTCGTCGCTGGCGAAACGGTCGCCCTGCGCTTTTGTATAGTTTTCGGTATTCTTAGTCGTACTCGTACCGAACAGAAAGTTCATGCGGTGTTTGTTGATCGTCTTATCGTAAGTGATCGTGTTATCCCACTGCCAGTTCAGCTGTGACCATCTTTCATGTTTTGCTCTTGCATCACCGTTATAATGGCGGATCGCTTCCTGGATGTAGCTAGGTGTATATTCGAACCATGTCTGTGAAGAAACGTCCAGCGCGAAAGTTGAACGGATATTCAGTCCTTCAATCGGATTGATGTTGATGTAATTGGATGAAAGGAAACGGTTACGGGCACGTTCACGGGCTACTTCCTGCGAGTTGAACGGGTTATAATCGTTGTTGTTTCCTTCATTGTGGACACGGTAATACAGTGTCAGATAATCCCAGGTATAGCGGGTCGACGGATCGCGGAACGGTTCCGGATTCAGCAACGGGTTTGCGTTCAGTGCCTTGTCGTACACGTCGTCTGTCGGCAAATTGTTTTCCGTACGTGAGAAAGAAGAGTTCGTACCGATCTTCAACCACGGTTTGATCATCGATTCCGCATTGACACGACCGGAATATTTCTTTCTTTCGAATCACCGATCAATCCATCAATATTGGCGTAATCGAAACTGATATAAACGTTGTTCTTTTCCGTTTCATTGGAAAACCTTACGGAATGGTTCTGCTGGAAACCGCTGCTGATCACTTCGTCGAGCCAGTTGTGGCTCTTGCCCGAACGATACGTTTCAAATTCAGCATCGGAGAAAGCCGTATTGGTTTTCATCAGCGTATTATCGATATAATCCTGGCGGTTTGCCGTTGGATTATCATGCATGTAACCATTGGCAAAAGCATCCACGCAGGTCGAACAACTGCTGTGCATTCAGTGTCTTCGGACGCTGGGTGATTTTAGAGAACCTACCCATCCGTCATAGGTTACGCGTCCTTCGCCAATCTTACCTTTCTTGGTCGTGATAAGAACTACACCGTTAGCACCACGCGAACCGTAAAGAGCCGTAGCCGAGGCATCTTTCAATACCTGTACCGAAGCGACATCGTTTACATTGATAGCATTAAACCACCATAACCATTGCCCATCACCAAACCATCGACAACGTAGATGGGTAGTCCCTGAGTTAATCGTATTCACACCACGGATCTTGATGCTGGAATCGTCGCCCGGACGGGTTCCCTTAGTGATCAAGACACCGGCAACACGTCCCTGAAGAGTATCGTTAACAGTTGTTACCGGTCTTTCCTCCAACACCTTGGCGTCGACATGGGAGATAGCACCGGTCAGGTCGCTTTTCTTCATGGAAGCACCTACAATCACAACTTCGTCGATAGATTGCGAGTCTTCCGAAGAGTTACGTTAATAACATTCTGGTTTCCAACTTTTACTTCTTTGGTGTCATATCCGATATAGCTGATCACCAGTGTGGCGCCTGGTGTTGCAGAGATGGAATATTTTCCATCCATATCCGATATAGTCCCTTGCGTTGTTCCTTGAGAACAACGCTCGCTCCGGGAGCGACTCCGACGTTTTAGCGTCGGTGATTGTACCCGTTATCGTTATGCCCTGTGCGAAACGGTACCGCAGCATAACACAAGCATCATCAAAATACTAAAAGCGATCTGTTTCATAATTGATAAATTTAAGAACATTTAGTTGTTTCTAATTTTATAAAGCAACGCATCCTTGGCAGGGACCGTCACAGTTAGTTTTCCTTTACCGGTTGTTCATTTCCACTCCAGAGCTCTTTGGCCTGATAGTTTGCCGCAGGGTCAAGTCCCATACGTTCCAGTGAAATAGTGGCATTCATCTCATCTTCCGAATAATTAAAGATAGCAAAATAAGATGTACCATCTGCATCATGATGAATAAATTGATGTTCCGATTTTTCACCGTTTCCTTCTACCGGAGAGAAAGAAACCCCTTTGGCTACGGCATTCACATCCGGGTTCGTCAGAATTTCAAGGCACGATCCTTGTCGATCTGTTTGCCGCCTTTGCTGAAATCGTCGCCAACGATATAAAGTCCGGTAATGGCGCCGGAAGTGATACGGGCACGGTTTTCGCCTTCGGTAGCTTCGCGCAACACCAGGTGGTCGGCATCATTATACTGATACACCTCATCCTGCCACCATCCGTAAGAAAGGGCATTCAGCGTATACTCGGTATCCTTGATCTTGTTCCAGGCATCACAGGCGATACGGCGTGAGTTGGCATAATGGCCGGGAATACAGGCGAGATGGATAAGTTAAGATACATATCACCGAAATACTTATTCAGCAACTGCATACCGTAATTATATCCCTGGATACCTGTACGGATTTCCGGGTTATACCATTTGTCGGCTTCCATCGCACCATGCGTCATAAAGTCCATCTTTACATACTTGAAACCGCAACGACGGAAAAGATCAGATGTCTTCTTCATCATCTCCTCGATAGCCGGATGGGTCGGGTCGATGGCATAAGCACCGTCCAGTTCCTGCGGCTGGCCATTGGCGTAGAGGTAGACATCCTGGAATTTATAGTCAGGAGCGTCTTTGATCGTCCGTTCGGGATGTTTTCCCCAATCGGTGAAAGGCGTCCAGTATACACCTGGAATCTGGCCGTTGGCAGTACAATGATTCACGAAGTCTTTCAACTCTTCTTCCGTGAAACTGTTCCAGCCTGAATCAAGGCCGATCGTCACATTCCGTCTGTATTGACGAAATGGTTATTTTGCAGGTTTTCTTTGAAGAAGTCGGACACTTCAACTGCATTCTGATGATTCAGCCTGAACTGTAACGCGCCCCAGCTGTTCCAGCCAAAGGTAACGGCACCCGGCCATCTCTTTACAGGGGCAACCACCGCATTCGCTTTTCCATACTCTTCCAGTCCGGCACGCCAATCGTTGAAGATACCGAAAATACCTTAGGAGACTTTACCATTTTTCCTTTCAAAGCACCGTGTGCCTTAGAGTCGCGTGTCAACGAATCGGCAACGCCGCCGAAGCAAACCAATGAACCGATATTATTACGGTCGCCTTTCCCCATATCGATACCAGTCTTCCAGTCGGAGTGTTCCACTGAACCGATGACAAAACCTTTACGGTCGTCGTTGTTGAAGACAGTCGCTACTTCATAGCTACGTAATTGATCGAAAGTGAGCGGATGAGACTGATAACGTATCCAGCACTCGTTATCGAAGGCTGGAATAACGCGCGGTTATCGCCTTCAGCCAACACGGCCGGCATGCGGTCGATAGTAACCGGCATATAATTCGATTCAACGTCAGCGGCTCCTCCTGAAGAGTAAATTCCGTCAGCAGATAATCTTTCTCCGGATAGATGTAGAAAGATTGTACAAGCGTAGGCAGGTTGCTATCCGTGTAGGTCACCTGCAACAATGAACCCTGACCGAAAGCATCGCTGATAGCGGTGACTTTCGAACTGCTCTTTGTAGTCACGGGTCGTGACCAACTTATTACCAACTTGTAGGAGGCATAAACCCCATCGGAAAGAAGCTGGTTCTCCTTCTCGATACGGTGGCCTTTCTGCACCTGGTCATGGCTAACCGTCCACTTTCCCGAAGAAACGGATGATTCGCCGCAGGATACAAGCAGGGCGAGCAATAGCAGCATTTAAATTGATGAGTTTCATGTATTGATAATTTATAGATAGTTTCATTGTTCCGTTATCAACAGAACGGTACTTTCATAAGTATTCCCTATCGTCAGGCTGATTCCGGCTTTCATCAGATAATCACCGTGGAAAACCTGACCGTCGCCATAGAAGGTGCTGTTCCCGGCTTTGTTCAACTCTGTGATCTTATACATTTTAGCCGGGTCCAGTCCTTTCAATCTGGTCTCAAAGAATGTTGTACGTCCGTGGTATTTCAGGCTATAAGCAAAAACACCGATTCCTTTTATCCTTAGATATATACATATGTGAAGCCCAGCCGGTTCCGTCGTAAGGAGATTTCAGGCGATAGAGGTCTCCAAACTGTACGATCGGGCGGATACGTTTATAATTCTTTATAGCTTGCTCAGCGAAAGGTAGTTCGTCGCCGGTCAGGTCTTTGGGTTGCAGCTCCATGCCCAGGCGGCCTGTCGCCACATCAAAAAGGAACTTCAGCGGCGCCATCATACCCGTCTGATGATTCGAGTAGTCGAAACATGGGCGGCCGTAGCCTTTGCCGGGAAGAAAAGATTTGTGCTGTATTGGATGAATATACGGTCAAGCGAATTGGTGTTATCGCTAGCCCAGAACTCGTCATGATATTTCAATGCACCGAAGTCGGACGGCCGCCACCCGAAGAACACAACTGAATAAGAACATCCGGGTGTTTTGCACGAATCCGATCGTAAACACTGTACAAGCCTTTGTATAGTCAATCCAGAAATGAGTCTGATTTTCTTTGGACAGATATTCGGAACCGAAATTGTCCACATGACGGTTGCATCCCATTTTATATAAGAGATATCAGGAGACAAAGCGATCACTTCATCAAACGTCTTTACAACAAAGTCCTGTACCTCCGGATTACTCAAATCGAGTAACCACTGGTTACGCATCGGGATTATATCACGTTTACCGCTCTTGACGATCCATTCCGGATGCTTCTCTGCCAGTTCACTCTTGGGACTTACCATTTCAGGCTCAATCCAGATTCCGAACTTCAATCCTTTACTTACCGCATGCTTCGCCAGATAATCGATTCCGCGTGGCTTTTTTCCTGTTCACCTGCCAATCGCCCAAACCAACTATCGAATTGCGGGGATATTTATTTCCGAACCATCCGTCATCGAGTACGAACATTTCAACACCGAAAGCAGCAGCGTCATCGATCATATCCGTAATCGTTTTTTCATTAAAATCGAAATAAGCGCCTTCCCAGCTATTCAGGACGATAGGCAATTCCTGATCTCCATGGCAATGCATAGTTACGCGACCAGTCATGGAGGTTTCTCGATACCTGTCCTTACCGGTAGAACTGTATGTCCAGACCATTTCCGAGTCTGCAACGTTTTACCCGGTTCCAGATTATAAGTAGAGGCAAAATCATTCATCCCGCTCATGACATGCAGCAAACCGCATTCGTCTATCTCAAAGGAAGACAGATAGTTACCCGACCAGGCCAGGGAGCCGGCATACACTTCGCCCATGTCTTCATTGGCAGAGTGGCCATTCAGGGAAAGCAGGAAGAAGAGTTTTCAGACTGGGTAGTACGTATCCCTTCTTGGATTCCACCCGTTTCACACCCGGTGTCAGTTGTTCTTCTACCAGTTGCATTTCGGAAGCCCAGGCGTGGAAATGGGTCAGATAATAAGAATCTGCATGAAGGGGAAGATAAGCGGAGGCAATATTCTCGACAGCCAGCTTGTTTTCTCCTGATGGGATATGGAGACTGACTGGCAGATTACATTTTCTTTCTGATAAGCCGTGAAGTTCAGGTTAACGAAAACCGGATACAAAGGATCTTTCAATTGTATCACTGTTTCTATTCTATTATTATCTATATTCTTTTACCTGATGAGCTGCATATATTAATTCGGTTGTCTGAACGCCGTCGTCATGGGTCAGTTTCAATGCCGGATTCAGGAAGAAACGTCCTCCGTAAGCCGGATAGATTACCGGAGCATAACCGATTCCGTTATCCGGTTGTTCTTTATACTTCTTATGAAGGAAAGGGAAACGTCCTGGAATTTATCGCCAAAATAGTTATACACTACTTTCTTATCCGGAGATCGAAAAGACCATACTCAGATCGTTTGTAGAGACGGTAATTATCCCCGTATCTTTATCCTGTGAGGAAACGGTTACGCACCCCAGCAGGGGCAACAGTTAACAATAGTGCTTTCATGTCTATCAATTTTATTTTACTTATTCAAGGTTGATGGTGCAAACTAAATCAATAAACAATAGCACAAAAGCACGAACTCGCCAATTATTTGTAATTATGCGCTTAATTCATAGAGGTTTAATAAAAATGCAACATTTACGTCATTTTTGACGCATCTGTTATAAAGGGATGATCGATCACTGATCCTTTTCTCGAGAAGCTATCAGGTCAGCTAGCCTTCTGGTCAAATAGGTTAATATATAAGTATCCACATTATCGACCGTCAAAGGCAGGTCTGCCGTCCAGAAATTTTGTTCTCCTGTTTCATCCAATGCCCTTTCGCTTTATATAACAGATCATATTCTTGCAACAGAGGCAGCCTAGAAGATTGATAGAGACTGGCCAGACATTCTATAATCTCCAAAACAGACCTTCGTTCTTCCTGTTCTTCCAGTATAAGGAATATCAAATAATTATTTAATGCAGTCTCTTTAGAAAATACAAATTAAACTCCAGGAAAATCACCTCCACTCTTTTCTTCAATTCTTTTTGAGGAGAGTCAGAGATGCTTGTTCAGCCATAATTTTCATATTATCACTCACAAATCCGGCATCAAGCATCAGGTTAGCCCAATTCAGAAACCTTTGGTCTATTTTTGACCGAAACGAATAGTGCCTGTATTTCCAGTGTTTCAGGAACTTTCAAAGTTATATCCTGCGCCTTGAAGAGTGTTCGGGGCGAAGGGAAAAACGTTTCATCACATAAATCAACTGATCAATATCTTCACGCAAATCCAGTTTCTGAAACATTTTAAACGACATTCCCAAACAAGCCATATCTGGCTCAATCACGAAAAGAGACTTGCCTTTCAGATAAGCAATTATATCTTCGGCATGTATCAGCTCCTTTTCTATCGGTACATAGAAAGGAACGGATATGAAAATCAAAGACACATTACGCCCTTTGGGATTCATTTGCCGCAAAACTTCCGTTCTAAACAGAAAATGGTTCTTCCTGCATTCCAACTGCAACCGTCCGGTTTGATTGATAGAATTCATCCCATTCGTAACGCATCAAAACCGTCTGCATTAGTTCCCTCAACTTTTTAGGTTTTCTGTAATTGTTGATGAAAGTCAATAACAATGTCAAAGGCAAAATAAAGAGGAAAGGGATAAAGAAACAGCCCATAATAATCCGCTATCTATATTTCCGGATAAAAGACCTGTTATTAATAAAATGATTACACAAGGTATACACAACAAAAGAACTAATGACAAAGAATAAACCAACCAACCTTTAATGGTTTTGAATTCAAGCAAATTCAATTCATCCATATTACCTTTCAAAAGAGAAAGATATTTTATAATATCAGCAAGTGATATTTTATCTTCATGCAGTCCTATATATTCCATAGCTTGCAAAGATAACACCTCAAAATCAAAGATTCATACAAAATGATGAGAAAAGAACCCTATAAACAATTAAAGCCTGTCTCACGACAAGCCCAACCAACTTTGTTAACCTTAAATCTAATACTATTATGAAAAAACCACAGTACAAAGATAAGCCTGAAACAAGCGTTTGTCAAGTCTTTTACAGACAATATATGTTAAGCCTTTCGGGCATTGTAGCTAAAAATTGTTTCCGAACACAAAACTTTATACAATACAGACAAAAACTGCTAATTTTAACAGTTAAAACAGCCAAATCTATAGAGAAAGACGTTCTTTAAGCAACTTGTATCCGGTCAGGCTGGCACGCAGACAAACACCTGTTTTAAGACGAACCTGGTAACTTTCCTTGCCGAACAGTTCCACGCATGATCTGTTCGCTATTAACGATACAGGAACGGTGAATACGGATAAACAGGTTTGCCGGCAGATGCGATTCAAAATATTTCATTGTCTGATCTTTATATACTGTCCGTCGGTCGTGAAAAGTGCCACATAGTCACCGCTGGCCTGGATATAAAGTAACTCCTCCAGGTGGATCAGATGGATACGGCTGCCATCCTTCACAGAGATGCGATCCAGTATTGCTTCCTCTTCCGGCAACGATATGCCTGTTTCCGCCGGAACATTTTCTTCTTCCCTTTCTTCTTTTCTCTGTTCCTCCTGTATCTCCATCTGCAACTCCTTCCAACGAATATAATACCACTGTGGCCAAAATAATCCATCCCAGCAAACCCAACAAAATACGGAACGGAATGGTAGATGCAAACCAATCCATCCTATCCGGATAAACCAGCGCCCCGGCCATATATCCTCCGGTAACAGATATGATAAGAACGCCAACAGCCAATGCAATCTGGGCCTGTAATGGCCGCAATATGCCTGTTACATACCAGAACAGGAAACCGGAGACACAGAATATACCGACCGAAACCAGACTATCCAACCATGCGACAAAGCCATCCGTATGTCCGTAATAATAGAGGAACAAGGCGCTTATGCTGCAACTGACCACAGCCAAAGCCAAACCAGCCATTCTACACAGGACAGAATTTATAAACGGATGTGTCTGCATAATCAACTCTTAAATTCAATGCCACCGAACATAACAATTACCCGTACAACCAGTATATGTTCTTTATCCATTTCCATAGAGGCATTAAAACGTTTATCCTCGCATGCCCCATGATCGGACTGCCGTGAAAATTGACCACCCAATCCCCAGGAAGATAGATTTCCACACCGGCAAACTTACAATCGATATCAATATAGGTTTTAGCACTATCCAGCTTCGTTTTCCAAATCCAGGACCGTTCCCCCAAACACAGTCCTAATCCTGGCTCCTTTAAATACCGGATCTAAAATAATTTGTTCCACATAGCCAAATGTATTATCCGATTCCACATATCCGTCCGTATTAATAAAATCACTTTTACTTTACCGGCAACGGCATTTCCCCGGATATCTTCTCACCGGTATCCTCTCTCCGGCTATTATAATGATAGGAGTTCTTTTACGCGGTTCGAAGATCAGCATTAAACCGACAACGACAAAAGCAGCCGGCCAATAGACCTGCAACCAATCGCTATCCATCCACCCCAGTCGTGGCAGTAAAATGCCGCACCAACCAAAAGGTAATCAAACCGCCTATATAATGTCTCCGGGAAATACTCCCTATACCTATATACATTACAAGCATCTGCCAGGATACAATGATATGAAAAAGATCATCCGTGATCATGCCTGTGTTCCTCATGATCCATACGACCCCCACTACAATAAACGGGATGGCCAAAATAAGTTTTTCCTAAGATTCATACGATATACTGTTAATTGTTTGAGAGCAAAGTATGCTCCTGTCAGCCTTCCGGCAATAGAAATACGTCCTATTACAGTCAAATATCGGTGAATTGCCGATAATTACCGACAAAAAAGGGGAGATATTTTGATTTTATCTATACTGATGGCAGCTACAGTAATCTCCGCTACTAACTGAAATTTGTTTATAATAACAATAGCCATTATTATAACTGCGGCAATTAGCACATCTTGCACTGCCGGAAGAAGAAGAAAAAACATAAAATTGCATATCCTATGAGAACAACTACCAATAAAGGCAAGAAATGGAAAAGCGTTATAAGTGTCGCTATTGAACCCACTACGTAGAAGACAATTGTGTAAACCAAATTAAGCCAATTGCCACCATCCTGAATATTGTTGTACACAAGCAGAGCGATTTGGAGAAACTGAATACCCAAAACACACCATAGAACGATATACAAATATTCATCAAAGAATATTACAGATATAACTGCAGCAATAATACCAATTCCCCATCCATACAGTCCCAAACGGAAATCTATATTGCGCTTGCCATGATAACAACTGGCATAGTTCAGACATGAGAAAGAGACGACCTGCTTGATCAGCAACATGGCAAACAGTATAAAGTTAATGATTGTCCAAATCCACCCAACCTTATCCGGCGAACAAAACCACGTCTTATCTCCATCATATGTAGCAAAATAAATCATCTCGCTGACACAAAGTGCCAGAAAGATGGCTGAAGACACATAAAAACCTGTTGCACTGTCTGTAAAATCATCGGAATCAGACCTGTACAACCAGTCTATACACACCATTACAAGCCCCAAAGCACAAGTTATATAAAACCATATCAGGGAATCGGTTTCGAAACCACATCAACGAATTCCTTCCAATCAAACGCAGACAAAGACCTCCGCTTATCAATTTTTGCTGCACCGGTGCAAGCATATATTGTTCAGAGACATAGCCAGTATTCCCGTTATACGAAATTTCAGCCCATCCATTCTTTATGGCATAGACATTTATCGTTTCCCCATTTTTCAACCGCCCAAACTGGCTGTTGGATTTGCCGTTCGTACCAACAAACAAAGTTGTTTTGTATCAACTATATATTGAGTCTGTCCGTTTGCAAAAACGTAACTAACAGTAGAATAAGAATAATAGGAATAATATATCTGGTCGTAGTCGTCATAATACTAGAGTTTAGGCTTTCATATTCACAAATATAAATATTCTTTTTATATACAACAATCGAAATACATAACTTTACTCAGATTATAATTGCATCATAGCAGGGAACAGAAAGGAGAACCGCGATAGTCCCCTCTTCTTTCAGTATGTAACTAAAGATAATCATATTCTTATTTGCTTATTAGATAAAGAGTATTACTTTTGATGTACATCAAATATATAAAACTATGTTAGTTATAAGTTCGGCGGAGTTACGCAACAATATGAAAAAATATCTGGATATTGCCAAATCTGAAGAGGTTATAATCCAAAGAGGTAAAGAAACCGAAACATTCGTTTTATCAATGCAAAACATCTAACGCCTGATGAAGATCTAGCGCGGGCCATCTCGATGGATGATCTGTTAAGTGGCGTAAAAGAAGATATTAGGAAATGTATAGAACTGCAAAACAATGAAGGTAAAAGTTGTTGCATTACCTGAAATCCGAGAATACTTTAAAGAACTGATTCATATACTGCATGAAAAAGAATATTTTGGTTTTGAAGAAACGCAATTGAATATGTAGAAGCCTATTTGAAGATATAAAAACAACTCTGCCGCAACGATCAAAAAAACAAGCTCCTGCATATTTTTCCCGGTATGGAAAAGATATGTATTATTCATCTTTCAAAAAGAATAAAGCGACTCAATGGTATGTCTTTTCACGATCTATATAGATCAAGAACAAGACGAGCAAATCTACTTGATCCGTTATGTTAGTAATAATCATGTAATAGCCCAATATTTATAATATGACCACCTTCTATTATCTAAATGACATTTTGTTATTTTGACTTACTAAGATTAGAAGGCCTGCAGTATGAAGCGGATCCTCATAAAAGTTTCCTTAACAACGTGTCTTTTAACCTGTCCAAATTACAAAACTAACCTATAGAAGTTAGGATATGCAAATGGCAAATAAATCGGTCAAACATTCTGTTGGAGTGATTAAAAGAAAAGGTCTGCATCATTGAATGCAAACCCCTATAAACAATTAAAGCCTGTCTCACGAAAGCCCTAACCAACTTTGTTAACCTTAAATCTAATACTATTATGAAAACCACGATGCAAATATACTGCTTAATCCAAACCTGTCAAGGGTTTTATGCTAAATGGTGTTTCATACACTATAAGAAAGCTAACAAGGTTCAATATGTTTGTTTTGCTTCCAAAGTGTTAAAATAAACACTTTTTCCTATTTCTTCTTTAATATACGTTGTGCACAGTCGGACAATACCACGATCGCTCCGGCTATGATTGCCGTATCTTTTATTACCAGCCGACCTGCTCCGGTCAGTAAGGAAACCATGTTCTCCGCTTCCCCAAATCGGGCACCCACACTTCAGGTGTTGTCACCAGGAATGAAAGCGTACCCAATGTCATTATGATCGCCAGTCCGGAACCTATCAAGCCAATTTTCGGAGAAAAGATACCCAGGAAAGTCAGGATACCGATCGCCATGATCATAATGCCTAGTCCATGTGAAAAAATATAGGTATTGACTACATGCCACTGATGCTTGGCTTCATTGAATTCACCTTCTTTCAACTTATATTCTTTGTATTCCGGTGCACTCTTTGCATAGAAAAAGCTCATAAACGGACTGTTTGCCACAAAAGGAACGATCCCTTCCGCTTCATAATTATAGAATTTCAGCCCGCCGATCCATACGAATATAATCAGGATAGCTACGCGGATCAGGTTAATACCCAGTTTCTGTGAAGAAGCTGCAATGTTCAGAAATGTGTCGAATAAATCTTTTAATTTAGTAGTCATGTCTTTCTTTGTTTATCAGTTTAACTTATGATGCAAAGATCCGACATTTTTCCCTATGGAAATGGCAATTCTACCGGATAATTTGACAATTATTCCTTAAACACAATAAAGCCGGTTAACAGAGGTATATTTCCCGTCAACCGGCTTTATAAATGATCCGATTATCGGAACTATTTTAATTACGAACTCCCAGCTCCACCAGTTTCTGTTCGTCCAAGGCATATTTGCGTTCGATACTCTGCAAAGCTCTTCACTGATATTCAGAGGACGGTTCAACTTCTTCATCTCCCGGTATCCTTTATAGACCTGCGTGATCATCTTGCGGGGATTGAAAACAAGCGATGAAGTGATCAACACCCATGCGTACACCAGCAGTTAGCCTTGTCACCATGACCGATAGCGGCAATCTCCTGTTTCATGGCATCGCTCTCCATAATCTTTGCGATATTGCAATCATAATCCTTTACATTACCGAGCGGTTCGCGAAGTTCACAGGCACGGAAACGACCGTCATAGTCTATTACCAGTGTTGTTTCGCCGGCCGTACAATCCATACCCCAGGGGTCGGATGATCGATATTGGTCGCACGTACATTATATAATGTACGTATGAAACCCAGGTAGAAGAAACGGGCGATAGGTTTCTGAACCCACCGGTTTCCTCCGCCATACGCTCCCCATATACATTATAAATGGAACAACCTTATCCTGCAAGGCGCGTAAAGTAGGCTCGGTAAGAACCTTCACTCCGTCGTCGCGGGTCATGCCGCGTGCAGCTTCGATAATATGATTGGAAAGATGGAAACGTCCAGCATCCATATCATCAGATCCTCGACCTCATTCTCGTTATATTTGGTGATTACGGTGGCCAGGTTTTTCAACACCCTGCCGTCGTCAGCAAAGTTTTTCAATCAGCTTCAGTGTCCCCATCGCTTTGTAGAAATTGCCGGGAACGCCGCGCTGTATATCATGCGTATCACCGAAACCGTCCAAAGAAAGGCTCAGGTTGATATTCAGTTCCGGACAATTCTGGCGGATCTGTTTTACCCAGGCGACGATCCGGTCAGGCTTCAATCCGTTGGTAGGGATATTCACGTCCTTTATCTCGTTATTCTTGTAGAACATCTCTATAATTTCAGGTAACTCCTCACGCAGTGTCGGTTCACCACCGGATACCCACAAACGGTTGAACTGCCCGGCTGTTTCGGAGATTGTCTTGATTTCTTCAAAAGTCAGGTCTTTCTCCTTTTTATCCATGTCTTCTGCATAGAAACACATTTTACATTTAGCATTACACCGTCCTGTGACAAACAGGAAAACAGATTCTAATTTTCTGTTTGTGCTCATTGTCCTGAAAGAGCTCTTTGTTCTTTTCGTACTCATTGTTATTATCGATTAGATTTCTCTATTAGTATTAGCTCCCATATCTTATTTAGCAGATAGACAAATATATACCATCCCAACAAATCTATCAGCAAGACTTGAAAACATTCGCAAATTTCAACTATTATACAGCACAAAACAATCTCCATTTGTGGATTCGATGTTCTATATTTAAGATTATCGACTAACTTGTCTCAAAAAAACTATCTTTGTACATTCAATTAAGTGTATATAAAAGTATGGAAGACAATATTCCTAAATTCGACCTCCCCGTAGATTTTATTGTAGGAAACAGTATTACAGGTGAAATACTGAACCAATACGGACGTTTCCCGTGCAAGATCAAGGCAGCATATTCGTGCTTTTGCGTACAAGGGACGATCCACGCGACTGTAAACTTAACTGAGTTTACCATCCGGAAGAACGACTTTATCACCTTACCCCGGGTTGCTTCATTCAGATACATGAGGTTTCCGATGATGTAAAACTGTGTTTTGCAGGCTTTTCTTCCGTATTCGTCAGCCATATCAATTATATAAGACGATTACGAACTATCTGCCTGTCATGTTCGACAGTCCGATCATGCCTCTGCCGGAGCATATATCCTTACTCTACCAACAGGCTTTCGACTTGCTGATCAATGCTTATTCCATGCCTAAACCATCGAGAACAAAGGGAGATTATCAAGGCTATCTTTACTATCTTCATGCAAGGGGTTATTGAATTATACAGGAATCATACGCCATATAGCAATGCTCCCATGACGCGTAATATGGAAATATGCCGGGAGTTCGTACAACTGGCGATGGAAAACTACACGAAAGAACATAGCGTGTCTTATTACGCCAAAAGGCTCAACATCACCTTGCAGCATTTCTGTTATGTGATAAAAAGGTCAGCGGACGGACTGCATTGGATATCTGAGCAATATCATCATTATGGATGCCAAAGCGCAGCTTAAATCGACCGATATGCCGGTCAAGAAAATTGCATTCGCCCTGGGTTTCGACAACCTTTCGTTCTTCAACAAATATTTCCGGCAACATGTAGGAATGACCCCGCAGGAATACAGGGAGAGCTAAAAAGGGATATGCCGGACGCAAACCCCTATAAACAATTAAAGCCTGTCTCACGACAAGCCCTAACCAACTTTGTTAACCTTAAATCTAATACTATTATGAAAAACCACAGTACAAAGATACAGGTATTCTCCAACTTGTCAATAGATTAAAATGCTAATTAGTGTTGTATAGCATATAAGAAACACTAAAAACATTCAAGATATTTATCTATGACTTCAGAAATGTTAAAATAGGGGCAAAAAAGAAGAGGCGCCGCCATAAGCAACGCCTCTCCGGACATACATATATAATGTATATTAGTCTTGTAATTTAGCGCAAATGAACTCGCGGTTCAAACGAGCGATGTTGCTAACGGAGATATTCTTCGGACATTCCATCTCGCAAGCACGTGTTCGTACAGTTACCGAAGCCAAGCTCATCCATCTTGGCAACCATTGCTTTGGCACGGCGAGCAGCCTCTACTTTACCTTGAGGCAACAAGCCAACTGGCTAACCTTTGCAGAAACGAACAACATAGCCGAACCGTTCTTACAAGCAGCAGCACAAGCACCGCAACCTATACATGCAGCAGCATCCATAGCCATTTCAGCATCTGCACGAGGAATAGCGATTGAATTGGCATCAGGTACACCACCTGTGTTGACAGATGTGAAACCACCCGCTTGGATGATTTTGTCGTAAGCGTAGCGGTCTACCATCAAGTCGCGGATAACAGGGAAACCTGCGGAACGCCACGGTTCGATTAATAGTTTCGCCATCATTGAAGCGACGCATATAAAGCTGGCAAAGTAGTTGCGCCGGTTGCAGGTCCGTGCGGGTGTCCGTTTACATACAATGAACACATGCCACAGATACCCTCGCGGCAGTCGTGATCGAATACGATCGGTTCTTTACCTTCACTGACCAACTGTTCATTCAAGATGTCCAACATTTCCAAGAAAGAGACACTCTGATTGATCTTCTCAATTTTGTATGTCTCGAACTGTCCTTTCTCCTTCGGACCTCTCTGACGCCAAACCTTAAGTGTTACACTTATATCTTTATCCATGATTCTAATTTTTTCTGAGATTGATGATTATTACTTCTTGTAGTTACGTGTTTGAGGAACAACGAACTCATAGTTCAAATCCTCTTTCAACATGACAGGATCTTTGTCCTCGCCTTGGTACTCCCAGCAAGATACGTACATGAACTTATCGTCATGACGCAAGGCCTCACCTTCTTCTGTCTGGTGCTCCGTACGGAAGTGACCTCCACAAGATTCGGCACGGTCCAATGCATCGTGTGCCATCAATGTACCGATCTCGATAAAGTCAGCCAAACGCAATGCCTTATCCAACTCTACGTTCAGGTTATCGGCTTCACCCGGAATATATACATTACTCCAGAACTCTTTCTTAAGTCTTTCAGCATCTGGATAGCTTCTTGCAAACCTTTTGCGTCGCGTGCCATACCTACCGATATGTTCCCACATGATATGACCTAGTTTCTTATGGATAGAATCTACCGACTCTTTACCCTTGATACTCATCAATTTCTTGATGCGGTCTTTGATCCCCTTTTCAGCTTCTGCAAACTCAGGCAGGTCGGTACTGAAACGCGGAACCTGGATTTGGTCGGACAAATAGTTCTGGATTGTATAAGGCAATACGAAGTAGCCATCGGCCAATCCCTGCATCAAAGCGGAAGCACCTAAACGGTTCGCTCCGTGATCGGAGAAGTTTGCCTCACCGATAGCGAACAGACCCGGAATGGAGGTCATCAACTCATAGTCAACCCACAATCCACCCATTGAGTAGTGCAATGCCGGGTAGATCATCATCGGGTTTCGTATGGATCGTCGTTGGTAATTTCTTCGTACATGTCGAACAAGTTACCATATTTAGCTTTTACAACATCTTTACCCAGACGGTTGATGGCGTCGGAGAAGTCGAGGAACACGGCCAGACCTGTGTTGTTCACGCCGAAACCTGCGTCGCAACGCTCTTTAGCTGCACGAGAAGCCACGTCGCGAGGAACAAAGTTTCCGAATGCCGGATAACGGCGTTCCAGATAGAAGTCACGGTCTTCATCGGGAATATCTTTCCCTTTCTTCGTTCCGGCCTGTAAAGCTTTTAGCGTCTTCCAGTTTCTTCGGAACCCAGATACGGCCGTCGTTACGCAAGGATTCGGACATCAAAGTCAATTTAGATTGGAAGTCACCTTTCACCGGTACGCAAGTCGGGTGGATCTGAACCATACAAGGATTAGCGAAGTAAGCGCCTTTCTTGTAGCATTGCCATGCGGCGGAACCGTTAGATGCCATAGCGTTGGTTGACAAGAAGAAGTATTTACATAACCACCTGTTGCCACCACTACTGCGTGAGCAGAGAAACGTTCGATCTGACCTGTGATCAGGTTACGTGCGATGATACCGCGGGCACGGCCATCCACCTTCACAACGTCCAGCATTTCGTGGCGGGTATACATCTTTACTTTGTTCAAAACCGATCATACGGCTCAAAGCAGAGTAAGCACCCAGCAACAACTGCTGTCCCGTCTGGCCACGGGCGTAGAACGTACGCGATACCTGAGCGCCACCGAATGAACGGTTATCCAACAAACCACCATATTCGCAGGCGAAAGGAACACCCTGTGCTACGCACTGGTCGATAATAGAGTTGGAAACTTCAGCCAGACGATAAACGTTTGCTTCGCGGGCACGATAGTCACCACCTTTGATTGTATCGTAGAACAGACGGTAAAACAGAGTCACCATCATTCTGATAATTCTTTGCAGCATTGATACCACCCTGTGCGATTGAGTGTGCGCGACGGGAGAATCCTGGATACAGAAGTTCAATACGTTGAATCCCATTTCTGCCAGAGAGGCAGCAGAAGAAGCACCGGCCAGACCAGTACCAACTACAATCACGTCCAGACGACGTTTGTTTG
>SCPP01000349.1_pt1 | contig 33007 bp, 30 predicted proteins | sample 6106811 | NCBI WGS metagenome assembly SCPP01 (sample SAMN10720449, study PRJNA508395) | human gut metagenome | isolation source: Participant 2 stool, 15 month | host: Homo sapiens | collected 2018
GCCGGGGATATTATAAGCCTTCGAGATAGACTGGACAAGGATTAAGTTCTTATGCGTTTTCACGTCACTCGGCTTTAGCATGTCTTCCGTCGTAAAAGCCACGTATGCCTGATCAATAATGAAGGTAGTCTGCGGATTCGCTGAGATCAAACGGAGAAGCTCCGTACGATGGATCAGCTTTCCATCCGGATTATTCGGATTACAAATCCAACAGAAATCCTGTCCCTCCAAGGATAACTCTGATAAATCGTCCGATGTCGGGAAGAAAGAGATCTCATGCTCATGCAAACGGCAAGCGTCCTCATATTCAGAGAAAGAAGGAATAGCGATCATGGATTTCGCACCTCGCCAAGCTTGCGCTAACAAATAAAAAGCGGTGATCGAACCATTCGTCACTACGATATTCTCCTCCTTGATCTCATACCGGCGGGCCAACAATCTTTTCAAGGTAGCGGCATCCGGCTCCGGATAACGAGTCAGCTTATCAAAATGCTCGATCAAATGTTCCTTCAGTTTATCTAAATTAGCTCCGTGCCACACATTCGAGCTAAAGTTTATCTTTACCTCGTTCTTTGCGTTATAAAAATCATCACCGTGTCCGTATAACATATACCTGCTTTTTAATTAATACCTTATCTGTTAAAACTGTCACAAAATTACGAATCTTTTTGGCTTTTCCTATCAATCGCCTTATAGATCGCATCCTGTATGCGAGTACGTATATCAAGCGATCCCAGTTTATTATTTGCCCGGCTAGGATTCACCCGGTTACTCAAAAATATATAAATAAGCTGGTTATCCGGATCTATCCAAAAACAAGTACCCGTAAATCCTGTATGTCCATAGACCGAGGCGGGAGCCAAAGCCCCACAAGGCGAGGCTTTCGGATTACCAATCACCGGCTTATCAAATCCTAGCCCTCTACGGCAAGTCGGGCTCTTGCTTTGTGTAAACAAACGGCTGGTTTCCAAAGAAAGATAGCGCTCGCCGCCATAAGTCCCTTGGTTTAGCATCAATTGGAGCACCTTCGCCAAATCATTCGCATTCGAAAATAATCCGGCGTTTCCAGAAACACCCCCTTGAAAAGCGGCCGCCTCATCATGCACATATCCGCGAAGCAATTGACGGCGGACAAATCCATCTTGCTCTGTAGGTACAATTTGCAAGGTATCCATTCGCTTCAACGGATTATAAGTGGTATGCCAAGCCCCTAACCCGCTGTAGAAATCATCCCGAAGAAACTGGTCCATCGGAGATTTCATCAGATTTTCCACCATCATTTTCAGCATAATGAAATTCACGCAACTATATACGTACCTACCTCTCGTACCCAAACGGGATTTCTTGATATCTTGAAGGATCGTATCTTTAAAGGAATCACTCACATAGAAATTACGGGCTACCTCAGTCGTAAATTCGGGTTTCCGTGTATCTGATACTACATCTGGAAGATATTTAAAATCATTCCGGACATACGTTTTAGCGTCAAAACGAACCGGATGCGTAGCGTTCTTCGCCGAACTATATAAACTGCCTTTATAACTATCCTTATCAATGGCATCCAGATAGAAATTAATAGTTGGAGTCACTCCCGATTGATGGTACAGTAACTCTTTTATCGATAAATCCTTTTTATTAGACTCCTTCAACTCCGGTATAAAATCGGAGATATTATTGTTCAAGGTGAATTTCTTCTCATCATACGCTTTCATGACCGCCAATAAAGTTCCCGCCGCCTTCGACGCCGAGGCCAAGTCATAGACCGATGACTCCGTGACCGGCTGCCTACTTTCGTAATCAAAATAACCGAACGATTTATTATAGATAATCACGCCGTCCTTCGCCACCAGCACTTGGCATCCAGGATAAGCCTTCTCATCCAATCCCGCTTTAACGATCGACTCAATTACATCCAGACGGTCCGGATTCGCTCCCACCTCTTCCGGCTGGTGATATCCCAAACGAGTCTTTTCCGTAAAAATACCAGTACCCGCATAATACAATCCCGGAATCGAAACCGGAAGTTTCCTTTCGCCGCAATACCACCGAATATCACTTGGGCCGCATATTCCTGCGCTAAGGGAGTGCCCTCGTAAGCCAACACGACCGCCTTCGCCTTCTCGATCGACTTCTTATATTCCTTACAAGCATATGGTAAGGTAAAGAAAGCATAGACCAACTCTTTCTTCGCGGCCAACTGCCTCAACGCTAAACTCTCGGGAATGCGAATCGTATGTACGCCACAAATGATCACGTCGTATTTTTGCAATTTATTATAAACCTGCTGGACTTGGGCAGCCGTAGAACGCCGTCCGATGCTAAAGCAAGCGATCGAATCATATTCACCCAGCATTTTCTGGAATTCATTACCAACCCCGTCTCCAATCGAGAGCGCCGCGATCTTTTTCTTATTCAACTGTTTAAGAGGTAAGATCGTATCCTCATTCTTCAAAACGGTAATAGCCTCCGAATTCAACTTCGCCGCCATCCATGCCGCATGCGGAGAGTTCAAACGTTTCGATAAGCCTTTTGTTTCGACCGGCTTATAGGCATTCAATCCAGCGATATATTTGTACCTTAATATTTTCAAGCACTTGGCCTCGATCGCTTCCAGATCCAATACCCCTTCCTCGATAGCCTCTTTCACGGCCGTAAAATCATTGATTGGAGCGGCCGGAGCGAGCAAGATATCATTCCCCGCAAGCAAAGCCTTCACCGAAGGATTATCCGTTTTCTTTGTGGAAGCTCCTTTCATCGCTAAAGCATCCGTAAAGCACAGACCTTGAAAACCGAGTTCTTTCTGTAATAGATCCGTCACTACCGCCTTAGAGAAAGAAGCCGGCTTATGACTTTTGTCCAATGCCGGAACATAAAGATGTCCCGTCATTATCCCGGCGAACCCATCATATATATAACGTTTAAAAGGAAGAAGTTCCACGCTATCCAAGCGGGCCCGGTTATGGCGCACGACGGGTAATGTCTCGTGCGAGTCCTCAGAAGTATCTCCATGTCCGGGGAAATGTTTGGAGACAGACAAGATGCCCGTACTTTCCAATCCTCTTGCGTAAGCAATACCTTCTCCGACACAGCCTCCGGATTCTCGCCAAACGAACGCAGGCCGATCACGGGATTATCCACATTGCTATTCACGTCCATATCCGGAGCGAAATTTATATGAATTCCCATTTCCCGGCACTGCCGTCCCACCTCTTTTCCATATTCCTCGATCAAGGCATTGTCCTCGATAGCGCCTAGCATCATATTTTTCGGGAAACGGGTGGTTCCGCTTAATCGCATGGAAAGTCCCCACTCCCCATCCAAAGAGACCAACATCGGAATCCGGGAAGCCTTTTGCAAACGATTGGTCACCTCCGCCTGCGTCACCGGATCCCCTTTATGGAACAAGATACCCCCGATCTTGATCTCGTTCACGTAACGCATGAGCCGTTGCATATTCCGGTTATCGGATTTAGGATTCGCTATAACCATAAATAACTGCCCGATCCGTTCATCATAACTCATAGCGTCAAACACGGAATCAACCCAATGATTCATCTTTTCCTGATCCACCTCACGATAAAGGTTCGGGACTGTTTGCGCCCCACTCGATAAAAGGGAAATACAACACAAAAGCAAGATACCAATCTGTCTCATCACAACATTATCATTATTACTCTCCAAAAATAAGAAAATATCGCAATAGTAACGTGAATTGTGATAGGGGTTTTTACTATCTTTCCTGTCTCGTAATAAAAAATGAAGTACTTCATGAAGCTAATACTACTCATAATCTTGATTATCTTCGGCTTTCAATCAAGCGCTTGGGGACAAGAGCCGACTCTCAGTATCGAGGCTAAACAAGAGCCGATCCAAGAAATCATGAAAAAAATAGAGCATCAAACAGGCATGACATTCTCCTACGATCCTTCTATTCTCAAAGGCATTTCCCGGATTACATTCAAATCTGATAACCAATCCATATCGGAATGCCTTACCCGGCTATTCCAAAAGCTCCCTCTGTCTTATCAGATAAACGGTACCCACATCATCTTGAAGAAACGCCCCCGCTCAGTAACCATCAGCGGATTTGTACGGGATAAAGCGACTACGGAGTATCTAATCGGGGCTTCCGTTTATGACTCTCGCACACAAAGGGGCACGGCTACCAATAACCACGGTTTCTTCAGTCTAACCTTACCGGTCGGGGCAGTCCGTTTGGAGACTTCCTACATCGGATACGGACGTTTCTCACATACATTCCAACCGCTCGAACGGGATACCGTGATGGAAATTCTGCTGGAAAGCGGTGAAGCATTGGCCGAAGTTGTCGTTACCGGTAGTAATGACACACAAAACCCGATACAAGCCCCTCAGATGGGAACGATTAAAATAACCCGGAAGATGATCAAGACCATCCCGACCTTATTCGGTGAGGCCGATGTGATCAAAGCCCTGCAAACCCAACCCGGCGTATCAGCCGGAACGGAAGGATTAGCCGGGATGTATGTCCGTGGGGGGAATGGAGACGAGAACCTGTATATGATAGACGGAATCCAACTGTATCAGGTCAATCATCTCGGAGGACTTTTCTCCGCTTTCAACGCCGAGGCTTTGAAAGATGTGGATTTTTATAAATCCGCTTTCCCCGCCCGCTATGGGGGAAGGCTTTCCAGCGTAGTGGATGTGCATACTAAAGATGGCAATATGAAAGAGTACCATGGTAGCGCCATGCTGGGATTGACCTCCGGTAACTTAAATTTCGAAGGGCCGATCATTAAAACCGGACTTCGTTCAACGCCTCCTTCCGTCGCTCTTGGCTGGATGGCTTGTCCGCACCGGGTGTGGCGATCTACAATAAAATTCAGAAAAAGAATGGGGAGAAATTCAGCGCACGCTATGCTTTTACCGATCTGAACCTAAAAGTAAACCACCATATCAATGACCGGAGCCAAGCTTACGTTAATTTCTATTTCGGACAGGATTTCCTAAAAGGAGGAAGTTCCGAGTTCTCCGTAGGTGATGATATAACCCCTTTCGAGAACAAGGACTTTGGAAAGATGCGCTGGGGTAACATCGCATTATCTTCCGGCTGGTCGCATGTGTTTAACAACAAGATGTTCGGTACCGTCACCTTGGCTTATTCCCATTATCAATCCAAACTAAAACAAGAGACTTCACAATACTACGGAACCGAGGGTGACAAAGATTATTCTTCACGTTTTATCGAGACCTCAACCCGAAACGGTATCAATGATTTCGGAGTCCATGCGAACTTCGACTATATTCCTACCCCGGCACATCATATCCGTTATGGCACCGACTATCTTTATCATCGTTTCAGCCCGGAATATATCGAGGAAAAGACCTCCGAGAATTTGTCTCCGACCAAACGAACTACCGGAGACGAGCGCCTTTCAGCGAATGAGTTGGCTGTTTTCGCCGAAGATGACTGGGCGATATCTTCCATTGTCCGGGTTAACGCCGGATTACGCCTGAACATGTATAATATACAAAAGAAGACATATGTCTCCTTAGACCCTCGTTTATCCGTACGCTTTCTGCTCACGAGGAATCTAAGCCTTAAGACCTCATACGCCCGGATGAATCAATACGTACATCAGATCAGCGAAAGTTATATGAGTCTCCCTACCGATATGTGGATGCCGGTCAGCAAGAAGCTGAAGCCATTGGAGAGTGATCAAGTATCCGTCGGCGCTTATTACAATTTACACAAAGACTATTCCTTCTCGGTGGAAGGTTATCATAAATGGATGAATCACCTACTGGATTATAAAGATGGTTACAACTTCTTACCCTCGTTCGTCGGTTGGGAGGAGAAACTGGCCGCCGGTAAGGGGTGGGCCTACGGAGCGGAGTTTATCGCCCGGAAAGAGACGGGGCGTATAACAGGATGGATCGGATACGGACTAATGTGGAGCGACCGGCAGTTCGACGAGATTAATAATGGCAAACGTTTCCCCGCGAAATACGATAACCGCCATAAGCTGAATATCGTCGCAAACTGGAAGATCAACGAGAAATTGGAACTGACCGGAAGCTGGACTTTCATGACCGGAAACCGGGTTACGGTGGCATTCGAGAATTACGAGGATTTGGGCCTCACTCCTGTCCCTCCGCTCTTACCGGAAGGAGGCTTGGACTATTTCACGGAGCGTAATAACGTACGTCTCCCCGCTTACCACCGCTTAGATCTGGGGATTAATATTTATCGACCTAAAAAGAACGGCCATCTCGGTATCTGGAATATCAGCGTATATAACGCTTATTGCCAGATGAACCCGATAACTATCCATAAGCGGTCTTGGATAAACTACAGCCATTATTTCGAGACGTTATCGCTCTTACCGATCATTCCGTCTATATCATATACTTATAAATTCTAAAGAACATGAAACCTATATTCTATTTATCAATCTTATTATCCAGCCTGCTCCTAACCTCCTGCTACAGGAAGTTTGACCTAGAGGAATATCGTACTACACCGAAAATGGTGATCAACTCGGCCTTCTCGCCGGATACAGTCGTAATGGCCAGCATATCCCGCACATGGTTTCACTCAGAGAGCAAGCCGGACGTGACGATTCGAAACGCCAAGGTGGAATTATATATAGACGGGATCTTCAAGGAGGAGATGCCTTGGAAAGAATATTCCTATTGGAAATCTTCTCGTTGGTTCGGAGAGGATCGAGGTGGATGGGTAACAGATACGCTTTATATATCGAATACGGTTCCACTGCCCGGACAAACCGTAAAGATAGTAGCTTCTACCCCGGAATATGGAACAGCCTCGGCGGAAGATAAGATTCCTTCCAAGACCGAAATCAAAGGCCTGCGCATAATTCCCCGTAAAGAAGCTACCGGCAACGGCGGTACCCTTGTCGATGGAGATGGGAATATCTCCTACATAGAAGAAAACGATGTGCTTATCTATCAAATCACTTTCCAAGATACCCCGGGTAAATCAAATTACTATTCTCTACAGATATGGGGAGATGACGACCATCTTGGTGTCCTGTTGGACTTCTCCGTAGATCCCGTATTCACGCAACAACAAGGTATCTTGGATGAGGTTTTCGGCCCTTCGATGGTAAATTGGCGGGGACGGGTATTTTCCGACGAGCTGTTCGACGGGAAGGAATACACGTTGCAAGTAAAAGAACAACTTAGGTCCGATACTAAATATTATACCAAACGCCATATTCGTTTATATTCCCTGTCCGAACCCTATTACCAATATCTGCTATCTTTACAAAACATCGAGAATGAAGGTATCATGGGCGGACTTACGAATGTAGGTCTGGCCGAGCCTGTCCGGATCTACAGCAATGTGGAAGGAGGAACGGGAATCGCTGGTGGATGTCAATGGTTTGAATCCTTGGTAGACATAAAAGATTTGATCAAATAGCGAGCAAAAAAGCATATATCTATTGCGAATCAAATATTTATTTCGTTACTTTGCACCCGCTTTACGTAATCTCTGTCGGGAAATGTAGCCCGTTAAATTGCGTTTCATTATAAATTACAATTAAAAAGCTATAAACAATGGATTTAATTAAGATTGCAGAAGAAGCGTTCGCTACGAAGAAGGAACTTCCTTCATTCAAGAGTGGTGATACGATCACGGTAGCTTACCGTATCAAAGAGGGTAACAAAGAGCGTATCCAGCAGTATCGCGGTGTTGTTATCCGTATCTCCGGTCACGGCGACAAAAAACGTTTCACAGTTCGTAAGATGTCTGAGAACGTAGGTGTAGAGAGAATTTTCCCGATCGAATCTCCGTTTATCGAAAGCATCACGGTTAACAAAGTCGGTAAAGTACGTCGTGCTAAATTGTACTACTTGCGTGCCCTTACCGGTAAGAAAGCAAGAATCAAAGAAAGAGAGTGTAATCTCTCCGATTCTATTGCCATACAAAAAGCCATCCAGCGGAATGCCGGATGGCTTTTTGTTTATCGTTTCTTACAATGCCCATCGTAAGCATCTAACAATGCCCATTCAAAGGAGCTTACGATGGGCATTATAAGAACCTTAGAATTGGCATTGAAAGAATCATATATCCAAATCACGCCACGGACTACCGTCCGGAGGACAATTTACAGACGATACGAGTACCATCCGTTGCCTCGATAACGAGAAGTAAGGGGCTACGTATGGATAAGCGATAGATATCACCTTGTTCCATTTGGCCGTTAGTACCTAATAAGTCCCCCTCGAACGAATAAACCATCAATCTACGGATCGCTTGGCGAGCAGTCACGCAAGTTGGTTCCCGGAGAAAGCGATCGTGACTAGTTCCTCCCTAACGATCGTCTCATTGGCTACCGTACCTTTGGTATACACCGCACGAATAGCGGGCAAGGCCGCACGTAGAATATTGACATCAAAATCATAATTCAACGCTTTCGACAATAACTGATCTAGCAAGTACCATCCCATAAAGGTATGGTCTACGATCGGTTCAGCCTTCAAGTTAATGACATCACCTCTATAGCGAGTCACTTCCGCCCAACCGTTCTCTCCACCCTCTACTTCCAAGTCAACGGGTAATTCCCGAAATTTAGCCTCTAGCTTACCCATATCTTTACCGATCAAGATCTCATGGCTCATCTCCGCCTCCGGGATAAACACGCCATCCAAATACCAACCTTCAAAAGCATAACCCGGTTTCGGCATCGCGATGATCTCGACCGTTTGGCCGGGAATGGCTTCGCCTATCACTTCCACCTCGCCGCCTTTCTCCGTAGATGAAGGATCATCCGGATTCGGCCCGGGTACGATCTCCACCTCATCCACCGGTGCCTCTCTCTTCTTGAAACGAGCCTCGATCGTAGTGGTTCGCTTACTAATAGTCAACGTATAAGAGATGTCGGTAGACAGGCACATACCCGCCTCATCATACCAGCCGATAAAGTCATAGTCTTTCATAGGCGAGGCGATCACGGTCACCTCATCCCCTAACTCATAGATACCGTTTCCGCTTTGCGATACATAGCCGGCCTCCGGATCGGAAGTGTTTACGTAAAGGCAATACCCGATCTCCGGCTCGATAGGACTTTGCGGCTTCCAGTCGTACACGGCCCGCAGGTACACATGCTTGCCCGGCATGGTGAAGCGATAGGTTGTCTCTTCCGATACATTCTTCCCATCGCTCTCCCAATGGTCGAACACATAATCGGGATAAGCATGGGCGATAAGTGTCACCTCTTTGCCATTCTCATAAATACCTTGGCCACTCTGTTCTACCCATCCGGCCATGGAAGGAGCGACGGTCGTAATCAGATTATAATAACCATCTCCCGGCTCCGATGGATTCTCCTTCGGGTTGAAACGTAGCTTGGCAATCAAGCGAGCGTTTTTCTCCGTAAGGGTGAAGGTATATTCCGAGAGGCCGGACAATTCTTCTCCATCAGCGGACTGCCAAGCCACAAACTCATAATCCGTATGCGGATAGGCCCGTACCGTTACTTCCGTACCCGTATCATAAATGCCGGAGGGATTCGTTTGCTCCAAATAAGCGGATCCGTGGGGATCCGTGGAGAGTAAGAGCGTTAGTTTCCCCGGCTCCGGTGGAGGAGTCGGATTGAACTCATCCTGCGCATAGACTTGCCCGATGGATCCTCCGAGGAAGATCCAAAGAGACAAAGCCATCGTAATATATCGAAACAATCGTTTTCTCATAGCGATTACCATTTAATGGAACAAGTCTGACGCTCGCCCGCTTTTGTCGTCCATGTCATGTAATAAATACCAGACTGAGGTAGGGCCATACGTACCTCACCATCCGTCACTTTACCAGCGAAATGAATACGACCCGCCGCATCGCATACACTCAAAGTTTCCACATCACGCAAGCCGGACACGATCAACAAGCCTTCTCGCACGTTCCAGCGAATCGACGCATCGATTGCCTCAACAGAAGTCACCACATCGCTTCTCAGCTCAAAGCGGTCAGAGAGGGTTCCAGCCTCGGCCTCGAAGGTATAAGCCTCTTGGTTCAGGTCGCATACGGCACCCGTCTGCTTATCCACTAACTGAATACCTTTGCCAATCCTCTCTTTCAATGAGATCGTATAGCTTCCCTTAGCAGGCAGGACACATCCAAGGCGTACCACGCCATCCGCTACCGGACGCTCGTTGATAGCCAATCGATTCCCTTGCGTATCCAAGCTATAGAAAGAGGCGGCCTCCGCATTCGGACTGCCGAACTTGGCAGCATCAAGACCGATCTCATACTCCAGCGAGGCAGCCTCGTTGAATACCACACGGGTACGGTCGCTTGCCTTCTCGCCTGCCAACAGCAGGTTGACAACTTGACGGTTATCCACACTACGTAACGCTGAAGCTGCTTGCGTTTCCCTCGGCAGGGCAGCCACACGGCCCTCCGGATTGAATACTAAGTTGGAAGTCTTCTTTTGTACGAAGAAGGCCGTAAGCGGTGCCAAGTAGGCTTCCTTATCATCCCCCGTATAATACTCGTAGTTATTCAAATCGGGAGACCAAACCGTCACCGTAGCGTCCAATCCATCAGCGAACAATCGCTCCACGCTATAATAGGCGGGATACGGATTCCCCACGAAGTTCCAATTGGCATTCATGGCATTATCCGAGGCGTAGGTATTCAACGGAATCGCCACGCTCGCCCGATTAAGGAGGGCTTTCATATCACCGGTCTGGGTAGTAAATCCATCGGCCATCGTATCGTCGCTATTGAATTGGATAATATATCCCTTATTTGCCTTCAAGGTCTCCGAGTCGCAAAGCTGTCGCCAAGACTCACCCACTCCCTTATCGGCACGAGACTTGCCATCGTATTCCCGTACGACAAAGCGAGCGTCGCTGCTTGTCAGCTTGATCTCGGACATCTTCAAGTCGTAGGGGAAGGATACGAAATGCCAATAGTTACTCCTAGCGTTCCAATTGAAGGAGATCGCCTCGGTCTGTATCTCAGCATCCACCAGCAAGGAGGCATCCCGATAGTAAGCAAAGCTCTTCGGTTTCCAAATCTCATTACCCTCAACGGTGAGGCTACCGTGATGCAAAATTACAGCAGGTCCATCCACCTTATTCTGATCATTTACGATGACATTACCACCGTTAACAACCATAAGTCCATCGTCGAAGAAACGAGCCTCCAAGGATCGGTCTACCATACCAACTTGCACCGTCAACTCTTCTTCCTTGGAAACACATTGATCATTCTCATACCAACCAGCAAACAATCGAGGATCATCGGCAGGCATCTCCACCCTCACCGTAATGGATTTACTATCATTTCTTACCATTTGAAGAAGGTCTGATGTATTAGGGAAACTTATACGCACGAATTTACCGACAAATGCTTTGTCCTCCTTACCTGCCTTATAAGTATATATAGTATCATCGGAGACTTTTGTCTCACCATCATACCAGCCAAAGAACAAATTAACATATTTAGCCCAATAATAATCCTCCCAATTTCCACCCTTACAAACCGCCTTCAAGGTCACTATTTCCCCCTCTTCATAGGCACCGCTACCTTCTACCCATCCATAATTTTCATTATTAGAAGTTGCCGTAATCAACTGCCCAAACTCCACAATGTTATTTCCGAATGGAGACCAGTAGGTGTTTGCTTTATAAGTATCCTTCATGCCTTTCGGGACGTAAACTTTACAGGTGGTCTTATCTACGGATTTAAAAACATCAGCTCCATCCAAACGTACCATCTCTGTAGACTTCAACTTGATAGATGAGACCTTTGCGGAAGCGAAAGCGGAATTGCCTATGGATCGTAAGGTACCGGGGAAAGATAATGTGCCGGTGATCGGACATGCATAGAATGCATTGTTGCCTATATAAGACAAGGACGTATTCAAGAAGTCCACGGAAGTAACACCAGTATTATTAAAAGCGTAACCGTCAATCCGCTCCAATCCATCCGGAAGTTTCAATGAAACGGGCACGCATGAGCTGGAAGAGAAAGTAGAGTAACCGACCGCCTTCAAGTGAGACAATAACGATAAATCAATCTTTTGTAAGCTGGAACAGTCCGAGAACGCAGACTCCCCGATCCTTTCTACAAACTCGGGCATATTCACTTTCCGCAATGCGGATAAACCAGAGAACGCAGAATTACCTATCTCCTTTATCGTATTCGGAAGAATAACATCTTCCAAATAACGCAACCCTCCAAACGCATAATTCGGTAATCGATCCTCTTCCATCGTAGCCTTGCTCAAATCAGCCTTTTGCAACAGCTCTATTTGCTTAATGACCTCGAAGTCACTAGCGTTCATCGGACCGATGATACGCAAATCTAAGATAGTAGCCAATGGAATATTCAGTTCCGTCAATTTCGCACCCAGCGAACCGGCCGCATCCAAGGTCACTACTACAGGATCCGCATCGATCTCTACAATCTTGCTTTCTTTCCAAAAAGCAGCCTCACGATAAGCCTTAGCAAAGCCTTTCGGTACATATACCAACGCATTCTCCAAACCGATCGATTGCGACAAGCCGATCGGCTTCTCAGCCTTCATGATTACTTTCGCTCCTCTTCCCGAGAAAGATCCGTTATAAAAAGCCTCTCCTTTTATAGTCAACACAGATTCCGGGATCGTCAGTTCCATCAATGATTCGTTATAAGGAAACGAACGCTCACCAAGCGTCTTCACCGTAGAAGGAATCGTATAAGCCTCCGCTTTCTTCCCTTTTGGATAGAGCAATAAAGTCGCTTTATCAACTACAAAAAGAACACCATCAATAGAGGTATAGAAGCCGTTATTGATTACGACTTCCTCCAAAGAAGGGCACTCGAGAAAAGCTTCTATATTCAACGTATTCAAGGATGTACAATCACTAAAGTCTATTTTTTTCAAGCTTTGACTAAAACTAAACGTTCCAGAAGAAATAACCGCAAGCTGTGTACTTTTACTGAAATCGATACTGGTTATAGCATCATTGCCATAAAATGCGCTCTCTCCTATTTGCTGGATACCTGAAGCAAAAACAATGTCACCGGCCAAGGCAGAATAAAGAAAAGCACTTTTGCCTATTTCTTTTAAGGCTGTCAATTGTGAGAAATCGAAATCGGATAATTTATAACAATGATAAAAGGCACTATTCTCAATCGTAGTCAATGCCGTACATCCCTCCAAACCAACGCTCGTCAAATTCGAACAAGAGCTAAACGCAGCGGATCCCAAAGTTGCCAATGCCGTACAATTAGACAAGTCCACTGTCCGCAAAGAGGAACAATTTTGAAACGCATAGGATTCTATACTCGTCAACTTTCCGCAACCCGATAAATTAACCGTTTGTAAATTACTACAACGATAAAAGGCATTACTCCCTATTCCAACTAAACTCGTACAAGCCGATAAATCAAGATCCCGCAAGCCGGAACATTCATAAAACACGCTATATCCTATTGATCGCAATTGAGTGGCTTTCGAGAAATCAGCTTCCGTAAAGTTATTACAACCGCTAAAAGCTTCCCTCTCTATCATTTGAAGCACTCCCGGAAATACTACCTTTTGAAGCGTCAACTTGTTTTGGAAAGAATTGGCAGGAATGTAGCGTAAATCTGCCCAAGCGCCACCCGCCTTCGGTAACTCCGTCACTCCACTCATGTCCAACACTTGGAGCATATTCATTTGCTCCTTCATCGTCTTAAAGTCCTCCGCTCCCAGTGGGCCACTTACCTTCAATATCGTTACCTTACCCACATCCACACCCAATTTGGATGCCAGCGTATTAGGCGAATCCAGTGTTACCTCCTGCACCAATTGCGCATACACACTACTACTTATCCCAAGTCCTACGAGAAAAGCAAAAAGAAAGAAAAGTTTTTTCATACTCATTCTATTTGAATTAATAATTGATTTACCCTGCAACCATCAACTCCTCCTTATCAACCACACAAAGAAAAAGCGCGAGGCTTATGCCATCGTCACCTATATCATGGTATCCCCATACCTTTATCCCGGTAACGAACAGCAGCCCCACGCTTCATTATAGGATGCTCCTCTCGAAGTAACTATAACAAGCATGGGCGTCTGTTGTATTATACCGGGATATGAAATTGGGGATTTCTGATATAGGTATAATATCTTTTAACGCCTTTTCCACGAAAACGAACCCGCAGAGTTTCCACTCTAACGGCTCGGTACAAAGTACGGAATTTCCCATGAATCCCGCAAACATCCATGCGAATATTTAGCCAACAACTCCCTAAGTAGAGCGACATCTACTTACTAAGTAAAGGGGGTGTCTACTTAATAAGTAAAGGTCGGCCTACTTACTAAGTAGTTTTCCAGTCACTTTTCACGTCCCTTGGAACGTTTCTCGAAAAGTCATTTTCACGAGATACCACTCCCTTCCCTATAGGAGATATACTTCAAGCGCCACAGGAGATATACTTCATCGGTAAAGTAAGTACTGCCTCTACGGAATTCCATGTATAGATAATTTCATCCACGGATTTTATAGCATGAACCGCTTTTTACGTACGTTACCCAATCGGCAGTATAGCCGCAGAGCTTGCCAAACGATTGGATATCGCAACGGCAAGAGCTCTGCGATTATTTTATGAGAGCCAGACTTGTGCCGACCTGCATGACAAAAAGACCGGGCTCTACCTTTTCAGCAACCTTTACATCGCCGATGAGTTTATACGAGAACACGAGTATAAGACGTAACTTACTTTCGGCTATCCAATATGCCCGACTCATTATCCGAATTATACAACTTACGATCCACGGATTTGTATTTGCGACCGAAATCTAAGTGGTAAGAGAATCCGATCTCGAAGCCCGGATAAATATCACCAAAACGCTGATCGGTCACATAGGGAGCGATCGCTGAAAGGTTCTTACTCCGGTAACAGGCGGATGATGTAAATTGGGTAGAGAAAGAAGCGCTTAACTGAACCTTCCCGATCCTATAACCGATACCCAATCTATTAAAACGATCGGCCTCACGACTGGTCTCACCCGAAAAACTATAGCTTCTCTTATAAATCAACAGGTTAAAATTAAAGTTCTTCACATCGCTATTCAAAGAGATCACATAGAAGGGATCCGTGTATGTATGCGAGTAGCTATTCCCATTCGATTGGAAATGGTTCAAGCCTCCGGAGATATTCATGCGCAGATAATCGCCGAAGGGTGAATAATTCAAATACAGTTCCGGCGTAAAACGATGGAAACTCCGTTGGTTATCGTAGGTACGGATAAAAAGTCCCCGGCTAGCGTCATACAGGGTCTCTTCCATGACTATGCGGGGCTGGTATTGGTAAGAGAAAGTAAAGCCGGCCTTGACCTTTGCCGTATTCACATGAAATTCCACGGCGTTGTTATGATATAAGAAAGGGGATAGACCCGGATTACCTCTACGAACCTGTAAGGAATCAATCCATTGCTCCACGTTACTCAACTCAGACAAGGATGGGTTTACATTGCGCAGGGTATACCGATAACGAGCGGATAATACCTCATTGATAGTATAAGTAAGTGTTACCTGCGGGCGGAAATACCACCGATTATAAGAGCCCGAGTTTTCTTGCGATAGATAATTACGGGAGGCGCCCAAACCTACGTTATAAACCAACTTCTTCCAAGTTCCTACGTATTGCGCATACATATACGATTCAGATTCCGTCATATGGGTCGTATAATCACCGGAACCGGAATATACGTTGTCCGTATAAGCCTGCGTATGTTTCAAACCGGCGGAAATGCGACCGGTCTCTAGCTCTTTCTCGTAGATACCCTCTCCGATTACCGAATAGCGCTTTCCATCTACTTTCGTATAAATATCTGTCAAAGGAATACTTTCCAGTTCTTCCCGGTAGGTATGACGGCTATCGGTATTCGAATAAGTTCCCACGACATTGACAGCCAATGATTGTTTACGTGGTAATTTCCGGAAATAATACAAGTCGAGCGAGGGACGGGTATTCAAGGATTTATTATTATCGATAAGATCGGTCGTCATCTTGCTCTCGCTATTCCTTAAAAGGGCACTGCTATAGTTATGCGGATAGTCATAATAATAAAAATTCAGCTTAGCGTTCAAGAAATAATCATCATCCTTCGTGTAGTTATAATTCGCCGTCGTAGTCCAATACATCTCATAATCCCTCCCGGGGATTCCTTCCTGTGTTCGCTGGAAGGTACCATCTGGGGTATGAAAGATTTCCTTCCGGTCTTGCCATGCCTCTTTATACCGGTGTCCGTTCGCAAAGCTGGATAAAGAGAACTCCGAACGTCCTCGGTTATACTTACCATATATATAATCTGCCATCCAAAACGTGTTTAATTGATGGCTTAAATCCACGCCGAGATTTCCTCCGGAAGTCCGCTTGATCGTTATATAATCCAAGACGATATCGATTCCTTCCCCATATCGCAAGCCGGGGTTATCGTGATATTCCACCCGTTTGATATCCTCCGGCGAGAGGGCTGCGACTTCTAAGGAAGAAGCCAACACGCCATTTATACGCAACTGAACGTTTCCATTCGCCATAGAGATACTTTTCGTATTCGGATCTACCCATAGACGAGGTAAGGACATCCGCCTTGTCAAATCCAAGCCATCCATCGAGCGCTGCACTTGGTCTTTAGAGGGGAATATAAGTTGACGGTCTTTCTTCCTTATAATCGAAGAGGCTTGAATGGTAACCTCATCCAAATCGATCGTTTTCTCCTCTTGTGCGTTTACCAAAAAGGCAACGCAAATCAATCCCACAAATAATACTTGTCTTCTCATAAAATTCAAATTTGATTCGAGACAAATGTAAGGAGGGAAACAGCTAAAATCGATTTATACAGGCAAGAAACTAAAGTGCAAGGCATTATGCATATACACTGATTTACAAAGTATTAGCAAACGACTTAGAGAGAAAAGTTTATATTTGCCGTTTGAGCACTTATATTGCCGATGATATCCTCTTTCTCGTCCATACCCAGCTTATGGCGGATGTCCGTCTTGCGCTGATAGATCGTACGGACGCTTTGTTGGGTGACTACACTGATTTCCTTGGTAGAGAAGCCGGCGCATAGCAAGCAACAAAGCTGGATTTCTTTTTCCAGCAAACGCCCATCAGACAATCGGACCAGATGCGTATGGAAATTATCATAGACCGCATCGATAATCGGATACAGGTCATCCCATACCAAAAGCGTATCTACCGGGACATCCTCATTCGTGATACGAGTCATTTGCTGGAGCAATTCCTTATTTTGTTGCGTGGGAGTAGTCGCCATCAAGCGGATAACACCCAATTGCTGCAACAAGACCTTACGGAAAAAGGCACTATCGGGTTTCTCCTCCTCCGCTACGGATTGCTTGGACTCGTTCAAGAGCTGACGCAAGGCTTCCAAACGCTCCTCCATATCAATCAAACGGTTCCTTCGGTTACGGATATATAAGAAAACTCCACCAGCTACCAATATGGAAAGCAAAGAAACGATCACCAAGATAGAGAACGTATGCTGCCGGCTCATCTCCAAGCGAAGATTTTCTCGGCGTAAACGATTTTGATCGACCAATCGTTCCCGCTCAGCCTTCTCCGTTTGGGATTTCACGGTATACAAAGAATCGCAATATTGCCCTAATCGGGAAATATCCACCGGTTTATTTTCCTTTACGCCCAATATAAATTGATAGGCATAATTCAGCGCATGCGAGGCTATATCATCACTGTGACTAAGTTCCAAGCCTAACGTATTCTTCTCGATATACTTCCGGGCAGAATCCAATTCCCCTAGATTGATCCAAGGCATAACATAGGATCCCGGGGTCTCTCGCTCCGGATATCGTTCTTCCAACAAACGTAAATAGCTGATAGAAGCCTTGGGATTAAAATCATACAAGAAATCCGCATAATTACGGGCAAAATGATGGGCATACCATTCGATATTCTTAGCCAAGGCCGAGTCCGCGGCCAAACGAAGATAATAATCCGCCGAGTCCCTCATTCGCAAGCGGCTATAACTCAACCCGGCCATATAATAGGCCATCTCCTTAAATCCAGCTTTTGGCGAGGCTTCCCATTCCTTCGAGTCTGCGATCGTTTCCCGATACAACCCCTCACCAAAGCTCAAGGAAGTCAATCGGTCATAAAAACGTACAAGGTAGGTCGAATCCGAACGGGAATAAGCGGAATCTATCGCCTCTCGGTACAAAGCACGTCTTTGTTCCAACCCCTTCCGGGAATCACCCATATAAATAGCCTTTACGAAATAAGCGGAAAGTAAAGGCTCCGAGGCATGCTCCTTATAATAATCCACGGAGTAGTCGATGAGTGAGTCGTTCACCAAGCTGCGATCCTGCAAAAGATGAAGCCAAGCAAGCCTCCATCCATACTCCGCCTTATCGCTATCCGAAAGAGCGGAAAGCGTTATTTGCTCCTCCAGCAGCCAAGCGGCACTATCTAAGTTATTCTCGTTTACCAACCGGTCCGCCTCCGCAAATTTTTCCCGGACGGATTTACCGCCACAGGAAAGCAACAGGCAGACACTGGCCAGAAATATGTAGACAAACCATTTCGTCATAGCGACAGAGATCCTAATTTCCGGCAAAGGTACATTATTTTCGGAAGCCCGGGCGATTCACCGATATTTTTATCCGTTTCGTCGATTCCTTTTCCCGCTCGGATAAGGAAGCCCTATCTTTGTAAGCAGACAAAGGGTTTATCTATGTTACAATTAAAAAGAAACGACTTATTGATCGGCTTCACGATATCCGTCTTGCTTAGTATTTTCGTGAACTTCGCCCTTCTGATGCGTAAATATGAGTTCGAGACCGGAAACCCGAGCATGGGTATCCAGCCTCCGGATCGCACCATGTATTATTTGCTAATCTGGTTCTTCGTGTTCTCCTTCATCTTATTTATTGTCAACAGCTTGATGTATAAGCTCGGGGACAAGCTTTTCCGCAGGAAAGAGTATAAAAGGGTATTGCTGGTTTGCGTAACTTGTATCAGCATCGCCTACGGCATGTTTCATCTATCGCCGGTTTTGTACACGGCCATTTTCGTAGAATGGCTTGGGGAAGATGGGCCCCAGCCAGCTACCCAGGATATCATGATCCGCATCGACCGGGGCAGGATGGCTACGCAAACCATCAGGTCTGCCGAACGCCGGGGCATACCGGTACCTCCCAAGCCTTTCACGGTCCCTAACTCTTTCATGACGGAGCATCTTTTCGTCTTCCTTACGGTTATGCTAAGTTCCGTACTAATCCGCCTGTTAAGCAGCAAGCAACAAATGAAACTGGAATATGAACAATTGAAGACCGAGAAGTTACAGAATTCCTATAACGCCTTGATGGGACAAATCAACCCACATTTCTTCTTCAACTCCTTAAATGGATTGAACGCCTTGATACAGAGCGGAGAAAAACAACAGACGTTGGCTTATCTGGATGAGCTATCCAACGTCTTCCGGTATATCTTGCAAAGCAACAAGAAAGAGCTGGTTACGCTAGCGGAAGAACTTCAATTCGTAAAGGCGTATACCTATCTGCTGAGCGTGCGCTACGAGGAAAACTATTCTTCTCCATCCAAGCGGATACCCCTTACTTACTTTGGTATCTGCCGATATTGAGCGTACTCCCCTTGATCGAGAACGCCGTAAAGCACAACGTTATCAGCAAGCAATACCCGCTACAGATCGATATCTATACCACCCATGAGGACAAACTAATCATATCCAATAAAATACATCCTAAGTCGGAAGATAGCAAAGGCAGCGGTATCGGATTGAAGAACCTATGGGGGCGCTACCGGATGCTTACCGGAAAGGACATCCAGATCTCCAACCGCAAGGAATATTTCAAGGTCACGCTTCCTTTACTTAATAAACCCATTCACTCATGAAAGCAGTTATTATAGAAGATGAGACTACCGCCGTTAATAGCTTAAAGGCGATCCTAGCGCAAAATACGGTTACCCCGATCGAGGTGATCGCCGAGCTGGAGAGTATCGAAGAGAGCGTGGAGTTTTTCCGGACATCGCCTCATCCGGATATCATCTTCATGGATATCCATTTAGCGGATGGATCGGCGTTCAAGATATTCGAGCAGGTGGAGATAGATGCCCCGGTAGTCTTCACGACCGCTTACGATGAGTATGCGTTACAGGCTTTTCAAGTAAGCAGTATCGATTATTTACTGAAACCTGTCACGCTGGCCTCGCTGGAAAGGGCCTTGAATAAATTACGGCTGTTCGATACCGAGGAAAGGCTGGCGCATATCCGGCAAACGAACCGTACAATCCAGAGTCGCCACACGATCAAGAGCTTATTGATCATGCTGGCCGATAAATTCTATCCGTTACCAGTTGAGGAGATCCTTTATTTCTATACGGCCAACGAGAAAGTTACCGCCTATACCTTCGACGGAAAACAACATCCCGTAGACCGTACCCTCGACGCGTTGGGAGAGCAACTGGACGAGAGGCTTTTCTTCCGGGCCAACCGTCAATTCATCATTTCACGCAATGCCATCAAGGATATAGATCTTTGGTTCGGGAGCCGCCTGTCCGTCAACCTCACTTTACCTGTCCCCGAACGTATTATCATTAGCAAAACCAAGACCCCGGTCTTCAAGAAATGGATTCTGAGGGAAGAGGAATAATGTCTTTTCACCCCCTCCCGTAAGGCGATTCACCGACCCGATTATACCACTAATCGGCGCTTAACCTTTCTTTACCGAACTTTCCTGTTATTTTGCGGTACAACAAATAAAGATAAAAACACTATGCTGAAATGTATCACTTTCGACGGAGACACCTCGACCCTGAACACGCTCATGGGATATTTCGAGAAACTGGACAAGGCTTTGGCCGATGTTCACCAAGCGCTGAGCAAGGAGCAAACAGAACGCCCCATCTTCGTCCGGGAGGGCAGCAAGATCATCCGCCTCCGCCGGGAAGAGATCCTTTTCCTCGAGGGGTACGGCGATTATGTAAAGGTACACCGTATCAATGGCAAGCCCCTGCTCACGCAAGTCAGCTTGAAGCGGTTCGAGGAGTTTCTGGACAGGAATCGTTTTTGCCGGGTACATCGCTCTTACATCGTATCCCTCTCCCACATTAATTATATCGAGCGCAAGCGGATACGTATCGGCGAGGAACTGATCCCTATCAGCGACTCGTACCTGCCAGCCTTGATGAATAAACTGTCTCTTCAAGAGTAACTAAAGTTTCACTTGATAAAACTTCTCGCTTAATGTATAGGTCACCGTAAAGCCCATGATATCCCTTCGCAACGCATTCCCTTGCAATTGGAGACGATCGTAATAAAACGCCGTATTGATACGGCCATTCAAGACGGGTAACCCCAAGCCGACGCTTACCCGATACGCCCCGCCGGATTGCCCTTTCAACCGCAGGTAAGGCGTGGAAACGGAAACACCCGCTTTATAAGACATCCGTTTCCAATAACTGCTGGAGCTAAATCCATTCGGGAAATAGCATACGCCCAAGCGTAGCTCATGCGAATCCCGGAACTTTACCCGGCTATCGCCCGAGTTCAATACCCCGTATTGCCGGAACAGATAGTCCAACGCATACGTCCATTTCTTATGCGCCAATGAGCTACCGATACCTATATATTGAGGTAGATATTGTGTCACCCTTTTCTGGTTATAGGGGGTTTCCGTGCTGCTTCCCGTCACCGTCACCGTGTTTTTCAATGAGATCCGTTGCTTATAGCCGTAAATGGCGCCGACCGTTAGAAAGGTTTCCCGGGCGATCGGACGATGATATTGTAAACCGAAATCGGCGTAAAAAGAGCGGCCGGACATCTCCCTTGACACTGTCATCGCACTTTGTATCTCATTCTGCGTCATATTTCCAAAGATAAAATTAAGATTCATACCGACCGATAGATGCTTGGTCAATAAAAATCCCTGAGAAAGGAAAGCCTTGGAAAGCCCGCCTGTCCCCGAAAACGTACTGGTTACAAAGGTTCCGGGAGATCCTTCCAACTCTTGCGAGGACTTAAAATAATACCCAACGAAACTATAAGAAGTTACCCCGACGGACATATACCACCGTCGCATGATACGCCCTCCCAATGAGAAAGCGGAGAAATTCCCGGTGAATGCGCTGCTAGAGCTCCGTCTGAGCGGTATCGTTCATTCTTCACGAAGGCAGATGCCTCAGCGAACAACTTACAACTATCCAACGCCGTCAATCCGGCTGGATTCTCTATATTCATCAGCATCCCTTCCCGCATGCCGACAGTGACACCCGCCATCGAGGTATTTTGACCATATAAACCGGAAGCCATCTCACCCAGTCCAAACATCGAGTAAGGCGAGGAAGTCATCGTATTCTGCGCGGATGCGCTTGCCGCCATCAAGAGGCAAGGGTAAAGAAGGTATCTAGTAACTTTCATAGACCTTATAAATGAGTTGTAGAGTGACCGGGTTACGTCCTCCCTGATCGTTAAACGTCAAGTTCTTGAACGTACCGGTGTAATCATCACTATTAAAAACCAACTGAAGATTATGCTTATACATGCCAAAGGCACCTAGCTCCTCTTGCATGAATTGAGTCACGTCGAAATAATAATAGGTGTTCTCGTTAAACGTATTGTCTTCCGATAGCGTACCTCGTTGAACCTCGGAACCGAGATAATCGGTCACGGCATCCGTCACTACATTATTCTCATCGGCGATATATAGGTAGAGGCTGTCCGGCAAGGTATTGTAATCCGAATAAGTGCCTTGCTCGGGATAAATCTTAAGTAAAGCGCTCTCGATCTCCACTTGCGTGCCTTGTTGCATCAGATTATTCAAATACGGGAATTCCAGACGGGTATACCAACCCAAGCCTCCGAATAATACGCCCCGGTTACTAAGCTCAGCCGAAGGTATCTCCACTCCTTTCATCGGATATCCTGCCATATCCGTTCCACTACGGTCATGGTCGATATGATTGAACTGGGTATCCGTATTTGGGAAGAACCATAATTCCTTCTCCGTGGAAAGCTCATCGGATAAATGATAATGCAGGACTAAAGCGGCGGAGGAATCGGCTACCGTGAAAGTCAGCAGAGACTCGCTTCCCGCCAAGTCCGGCACGATCGCCACCCCTTGAAATAGTCCTCAAAGCGATCCTCGGACACCGCTTGATCCTGCGCATGAAAACGGGACAAGAGGTCTTGCCCTAGCGCATCGGGAAGACGGACTTCCAGTTTCTCCCCGCCCTTCGGCTTCGGTTTAAATGAGCAGACCGCCAAAGCCTCGGGAGCGTAAGAGACACTGCTATTATTATATAAGTACCCGTTATCGTTTAAGACAATCTTCTCCGTTAGCTGATAAATCGAGAGGGTTTGTTGGAGGGTCGTGTCTCCTACAAAGCGACCATCGAAAGCGAGAGACAGGACTAGCGAGTCCAGTACGACCGTCTCGTCCGGATCAGTCCCATAGCTCGGTCTCTCATAAGCGATAAAGCTATGTGACGAGACGACTCCCCATAATGAATGTTTGTACCGGCCTACCAAAGCGACGTTCTTACCGGATGTCTCCAACGAGTCGATCAATACCGAGGTCACTACGACCGTGCTGGTATCTATACGAACGTTACGGAAAGCGGAGTCCACCAGATCGCTGCCATACGTACCGTTCTCGTCATAACAGGAAAACAGTCCCAGACAGAGCATCAAGCACCCCAAAGCAAAGAATGTTCTAACCATACTTCTTATTTAATAAGCGAATAATCTTTTATCAATCCGATGGCAAAGAACGTATTTAGCGCAAAACCCGGCAAGATAAACCCATGAACCCACCGGTTTCCTCTGTAAACGGCCCGATACTGAAGATGAAACCGATTTCAAAACCATTCGAGGCCCTAACCTATAAATCCGGCTTATTCACCGATAAAAACCGTATGTTTACCGATTTAATTTGTGGGTCTCGTAAAACCCTCGTTCTTTTGCTTCCGTAAAAACAAAACACGTAGTTAGAATGATACACAAAAGGATTCTTGTATTCTTGATCGCTTTTCTTCCTGTCATCATCAGCGCTTGCAGTGATGATGATGACGATGATTTGATCGGTAAGTGGTACCGTGTCTCTGACATGGACGGATTGGCGCGAAATTACGCCTCCTCTTTCACGATCGGTAACAAAGGATATCTGATTTGCGGAAACGACGGAAAAAATCGTTTATCGGATTGTTGGGAATATGATATGGAACGAGATACTTGGACGCAAAAGGCGGACTTTCCCGGAACCGCCCGCAATTCGGCCGTAGCTATGGCGGTAGATGAAAAGGGATATCTGGGAACCGGATACGACGGTACCAATTACTTGAATGACTTCTGGGAATTTAACCCGACCACCAATACGTGGGCACAGAAAGCGGATTTCCCCGGCTCGGGCCGATATGGAGCCGTGGCCTTCGGGGTAAACGGTAAAGCGTATATCGGATGCGGATACGACGGGAATTACCTAAAAGACTTTTATGCCTTTAATCCGGCGGCAAATAGCTGGACGCAAACGATCAGTATCGGCGGGACAAAGCGTCAGGGCGCTACCAGCTTCGTGATAAATGGAATCGCTTATGTATGTTGCGGACAAAATAACGGCGAATATGTAGACGATTTCTGGAAATTCGATCCCAGCACGGAATCATGGACCCAACTTAGGGATATATCGGATTCCTCGGACGAGGATTATGACGATGATTATACGATCACACGTACGAACGGGGTTGCTTTCGTGATTGATGGAGCCGCTTATCTGACTTGCGGTGAGAGCGGAAGCCTACGTAGCGACACTTGGAAATATTATCCGGCCACCGATCTATGGGAAAACGTGGCTAAATTCAAGGGAACTGCCCGTACGGCGACAGCATCTTTCTCCTCTGGCGAGAAAGGATTCGTAGTATCCGGCAAAAGTGGTACCACTCAATTTGATGATATTTGGGAACTTCACCCGAATGAATATGACGATGATGAGTACTAAGAAAGGACGGGCTTGGTTCGTACCGGGCCTAGTGGTACTGCCGGTATTACTGTTTTATTTATCTTTTCCGGGGTGAAGAAATGGGGTCTTCTCCCGGGCGGCAACTGGAGTTGCAAACGTTTCAATCGGGGGATGGCTGGGGGTACCAGATTAGGATGAACGGAAAGGTGTTGATTTACCAACCCACCATTCCCTCTATTGATACGGTAATTGCGTTCCCGGATAAGGAAAGCGCAGAAAACATAGGCACACTCGTATTAAATAAATTGGCCGGGAACAGGAACTTCTCGGTCTCTAGAGAAGAGATACAACATTCACTCTCTTATTTAGGGCAATAGATTTATAATCATTAAATGTTAGGGGCAGGCCGGCTATCGATTAGTAGGCTTGCCCCGTTTTTTCACTTCTTATAAGTCTTATAACCATAAACAGCTAAGGAACCCAATTCCTCCTCGATACGAAGCAACTGGTTGTATTTCGCCATACGATCGGAGCGGCTCAATGAGCCGGTCTTGATCTGTCCGCTGTTGGTAGCTACGGCGATATCTGCGATCGTAGCGTCCTCTGTCTCACCGGAACGGTGGGAAGTCACGGATGTGTAGCCATTACGGTGGGCCATCTCGATAGCGTCTAATGTCTCGCTCAATGTACCGATCTGATTTACCTTGATCAAGATGGAGTTCGCGCAACCCTTCTCGATACCTTTCTTCAAGAACTCTACGTTTGTAACGAACAGGTCATCACCTACCAACTGGCATTTTCCGCCTAGCGTGGAGGTTAGCATTTGCCAACCGGCCCAGTCATTCTCGTCCATACCATCCTCGATAGAATCAATCGGGTATTTATTCACCAACTCACTCAGATAAGCGACTTGTTGCTGGGCGTTACGCTTAGCGCCTTTCTCACCCTCGAATTTCGTATAATCATACACACCATCGTGATAAAACTCGGAAGCAGCGCAATCCATGGCTATCGTCACATCCTTGCCCGGCTCATATCCAGCGGCTTTGATAGCGGCCATAATAGAATTCAAGGCATCTTCCGTACCATTCAATGCCGGAGCGAAACCGCCCTCATCACCTACAGCCGTGCTCAAGCCACGATCGTGCAATACTTTCTTCAACGCATGGAAAACCTCTGCGCCCATACGAAGCCCCTCACGGAAACTCTTCGCACCTACCGGACGGATCATGAATTCTTGAAAGGCGATCGGAGCGTCGGAGTGAGAACCTCCATTGATAATGTTCATCATAGGAACCGGCAACACATAAGTATTTGTTCCTCCGATATAACGATATAAAGGCAGATCCAGATAATTAGCCGCTGCCTTCGCTACGGCAAGCGATACACCTAACATAGCGTTAGCTCCTAGATTTGATTTTGTCTTTGTACCATCCAAATCCAGCAACTTATGGTCTATCTCTCTTTGATTCAAGGCGCTCATACCTAAAAAGGCGGGAGCGATTACCTTATTTACATTATCCACGGCACGAAGAACACCTTTACCACCGTAACGATTTTTATCGCCATCACGTAACTCGATAGCCTCGTTCTCGCCGGTAGAGGCGCCAGAGGGTACAGCCGCACGACCAAATGCGCCGGAAGCCAAATGTACATCTACTTACTGTCGGGTTGCCACGTGAATCAAGGATCTCTACCTACTACTTTTACAATTTCCATATTACTATATTTGTTTTATTAGTTGTTCAATGATGTCTTACTTTTCTTTTTCACAAATATAACAATAGCCAAGCAAGGAATGTTCCTTATAACTCATCAAATTTATCAATTCGCTAATAAACAAAAAAAGCGATCCGTGTGATACGAATCGCTTTTCTTATATGATTGTAAAAAACTTGCTTATTCAGCTGCTTTTTCCTCGCTAGCTGCTTCAGCTGCAGGAGCCTCAGTAACCGCTGCTGTTGCTTTTTTACGAGAACGTCTTGTTTTAGGAGCTTTCTTAGCGGCTGTATCCTTCAACATATTTTCGTTATAGTCTACTAACTCAATAAAGCACATAGCTGCGTTGTCACCTAAACGGTTACCAGTCTTGATGATTCTGGTATAACCACCCGGACGATCACCGATCTTCTGAGCAATTTCCTTGAACAACTCTGTTACAGCAAATTTGTCTTGCAAATTGCTAAATACCACACGTCTAGAGTGAGTTGTATCCTCCTTAGACTTCGTGATAAGTGGTTCTACATACTTACGTAGCGCTTTTAGCCTTTGCTGTCGTAGTAAAGATTCTCTTATGCTTGATCAAAGAACAAGCCATATTCGAAAGCATTGCGTCACGGTGAGTATTTGTACGACCTAAATGATTGAATTTCTTATTATGTCTCATCGCTTTACTTACTCTTTATCTAATTTATATTTTGTGATATCCATACCGAATGAAAGGTTCAAGCTCTCAAGCAGTTCATCAAGTTCAGTGAGCGACTTCTTACCGAAGTTACGGAATTTCAACAAATCATTCTTATTGAATTTAACCAGTTCTTACCCAATGTTTCAACATCTGCGGCCTTTAAGCAATTCAATGCACGAACGGAAAGGTCCATATCAGCCAGCTTGCTCTTAAGCAACTGACGCATATGAAGTACTTCTTCATCGAACTCTTCATTGCCTTCAGTATCTACTGTCTCGATCGCAATCTTTTCATCTGAGAACAACATGAAATGATGAATCAGAATCTTAGCTGCTTCCTTCAACGCTTCCTTCGGATGAATAGAACCATCTGTGGCTATTTCAAGAACCAACTTTTCGTAGTCCGTCTTCTGTTCAACACGGAAGTTCTCGATTGAATATTTTACGTTACGTATCGGAGTGAAGATAGAGTCGATAGCGATCACATGCATATCTGCGTTCGGGTCTCTGTTCTCATCTGCGGGAACATATCCGCGACCTTTATTTATTGTTAATTCAATCTGGAAACCAGCGTTCGGATCCAAGCGGCAAATAACCAAATCTGGATTCAAGACTTCGAATCCAGTCAGTTGCTTACCAATATCACCGGCTTTGAACACTTCCGAACCCGAAACAGTAATACTCACTTTTTCATTCTCGATGTCGTCTACGATATGCTTGAAACGAACTTGTTTCAGGTTCAAGATAATGTTTGTTACATCCTCAATAACACCCGGGATTGTACCAAATTCATGGTCAACCCCGTCGATCTTAATGGATGTAATAGCAAAACCTTCAAGTGACGACAGGAGAATACGACGTAAAGCATTACCTATTGTAATACCATAGCCGGGTTCCAACGGACGAAATTCAAACTTTCCGAAGAAATTGTCCGCTTCCAACATTAATACTTTATCGGGTTTTTGAAATGCTAATATCGCCATGGAAATCAATTATTATTTAGAATACAATTCTACGATCAACTGCTCTTTAATGTTTTCAGGAATGTCAGTTCTTTCCGGCAGATGCAGTAATTTTCCGCTCATTGAAGACTGATCCCACTCAATCCAAGGATACTTGCTGTGGTTGAAGCCTGACAATGCGTCGGCAATAACCTCCATGGATTTAGATTTTTCTCTAACACCAATAACCTGACCGGGTTTTACAGAGTAAGAAGGAATGTTTACAACACTTCCGTCTACTGTAATGTGACGATGAGAAACCAACTGACGAGCTGCGGCTCTTGTCGGGGCCATACCCAAACGATAAACCATATTGTCAAGACGGCCTTCTAACAATTGAAGAAGCACCTCACCGGTAATACCTTTAGAGCGTGAAGCTTTTTCGAATAAGTTTCTAAATTGCTTCTCCAATACGCCATAAGTGTATTTTGCTTTTTGCTTCTCACGAAGCTGGATACCGTATTCAGAAGTCTTTCTTTTTCTGGCGTTACCATGTTGTCCGGGAGGATAATTCTTTTTAGAAAGAACTTTATCCGGACCGAATATTGCCTCACCAAACTTACGGGCAATTCTTGTTCTTGGTCCAGTATATCTTGCCATTTTTTTATTTTTTTAAATGTTCTGTTTGAATCTGGAACCGTGCAGCCGCGATTACAGAGAGGATAAGGTCAATATGCAATCTATTCACAATTCCGGATTCAATGTTCAAGAAACTATAGTTAATTATACTCTTCTCTTTTTCGGAGGACGACAACCATTGTGAGGCAGCGGAGTAACGTCTACGATTTCAGTTACCTCGATACCTGCGCCATGGATCGTTCTGATAGCGGACTCACGACCGTTACCCGGACCCTTAACGAATACTTTCACCTTTCTTAAACCAAGATCATAAGCTACTTTAGCGCAATCCTGTGCTGCCATCTGAGCTGCATAAGGAGTATTCTTCTTAGAGCTTCTGAATCCCATCTTACCAGCGGAAGACCAGCTGATTACTTGTCCTTCGCTATTCGCTAAAGACACAATAATGTTATTAAAAGAAGAATGAATATGAGCTTGACCGTAAGCGTCAACTTTTACGTTTCTCTTCTTTGCTGCGACTGTTTTCTTTGCCATATTAACTCTTATTATTTAGTAGCTTTTTTCTTATTTGCAACAGTTTTCTTCTTACCCTTACGAGTACGAGCGTTGTTCTTCGTGCTTTGGCCTCTCAAAGGCAAACCAAGGCGGTGACGAACACCTCTGTAACAACCAATATCCATCAGACGCTTGATGTTCAACTGAACTTCTGAACGAAGGTCACCTTCAACCTTGTACTCAGCGCCAATGACTTCACGTACTTTTGCAGCTTGATCATCTGTCCAGTCTTTAACTTTGATATCACGATCAACCCCAGCCTTATCTAATACGGATTTTGCAGCGCTACGACCAATACCATAGATATAAGTCAAAGCGATTTCTCCTCTTTTATTTTGTGGCAAGTCTACACCAACTATTCTTATAGCCATATTACTTACTTAATTATTTTGCAAAAATAATAAATTATCCTTGACGTTGTTTATACTTAGGATTTTTCTTGTTAATTACGTATAAGCGACCCTTTCTTCTTACTATCTTGCACTCAGGTGTACGCTTCTTTAAAGATGCTCTTACTTTCATATCGTGTTTAATTTTATTTGTATCTAAAAGCAATTCTACCTTTCGATAGATCATACGGAGACATTTCTACTCTTACCTTATCCCCCGGAAGGATCTTAATGTAATGCATACGCATCTTTCCTGAGATATGAGCGGTAATTTCATGTCCGTTCTCCAATTCTACACGAAACATCGCGTTTGACAATGCTTCTACAATTACTCCATCTTTCTCTATTGCTGATTGTTTAGCCATATAAATCCAATTAAATTGCGTTTTCTCCTAGAACTTCCTCTAAAAACTTAAATGAAGATAAGATCTGGGGACCATCCGGACGTATAGCGATACAATGCTCGAAATGAGCAGAAGGCTTTCTGTCCTTTGTGCGAACCGTCCATCCGTCTTTCTCAAATGCAACGTTCTTGCTTCCCATGTTGATCATCGGCTCGATGCAGATACACATTCCGTTACGCAATAACGGTCCGCATCCACGTCTGCCATAATTAGGCACTTCCGGTTCCTCATGCATTTTCCGACCTATACCATGTCCCACCAGCTCTCTTACGACAGAGTAACCTTGAGACTCGCAATAAGTCTGAATCGCATTACTGATATCACCCAAACGGTGACCTTCAACAGCACATTGGATACCTAAATAAAGTGAATCCTTCGTCGCTTTCAACAATTTCTTCACTTCCGGCGCAACCTCACCTACACAGAAAGTGTAAGCGGAGTCACCGACAAAACCATTCAATATCGTCCCACAATCCACAGAGATCACGTCACCCTCTTTCAAGATCATCTTAGAAGAAGGAATACCATGCACCACCTGATCATTCACTGAGGCACATATTGAATTAGGGAAACCACCATATCCCAAAAAAGCCGGAACAGCACCATTATCTCTAATGAACTCTTCCGCAATCTTATCAAGTTGAAGTGTGGAGACTCCGGGGACAATATGCTTAGCTACCTCGCCAAGTGTCTTACCCACCAGTTGATTAGCCTCACGCATCAACTCAATCTCTTCATCTGTCTTTAAATAGATCATTCTATTAATAAGCGGCAACTGAGCCTGTACGACCTTTAATTCTTCCTGACTTCAACAAACCGTCATAATGACGCATTAGCAAATGACTTTCAACTTGCTGCAATGTATCCAACACCACACCAACCAAAATCAACAAAGATGTACCACCAAAGAATTGGGAGAACTCCATACTTACACCGGCAATTCTAGCGAAAGCGGGCATGATAGCAACCAACGCAAGGAAAAAAGCACCCGGCAAAGTAATACGGTCCATAATGGTATCCAGATAGTCTTTGGTATTCTTACCCGGTTTCACACCCGGAATAAAACCATTGTTTCTCTTCAAATCATCAGCCATCTGGGTCGGATTGATCGTGATAGCTGTATAGAAATAAGTAAAGAGGATAATCAACACCGCAAACACGAAGTTGTACCAAAATCCCGTATTATCCATGAAAGCAGCCCAAAAACCGCTCTGCTCTCCCGTACTAGAGAAACCTACAATTGAGATAGGAATAAACATGATCGCCTGAGCGAAGATGATAGGCATTACGTTAGCGGCATTTACCTTCAAAGGAATATACTGACGTGCGCCACCATATTGTTTATTACCGATAATCCTTTTTGCGTATTGCACGGGGACCTTACGAGTACCTTGTACCAATAAAATCGCACCAGCGATAACAAGCAAAAGGAACAGCATCTCAAATAAGAACATAACCAGACCACCGGTTTTCTCACTTGTTCTAGAAACGAATTCTTGGAACAAAGAGTGCGGCAGACGGGCTATAATACCAATCAAAATGATAAATGAAATACCATTTCCAACACCTTTATCTGTAATTCTTTCACCTAGCCATAAGATAAACATACTTCCCGCAGCCAAGATGATCGTAGATGAGATCGTGAACCAAATACCACCCGGTAAAGCAGCGCCGGCAGCCTTAAGCTGAACGCTTAAATTCACCAAGTAAGTAGGACCTTGGAATAACAAGATCGCTATCGTCAAGTAACGAGTCCACTGATTGATTTTTCTACGGCCACTCTCACCCTCTCTCTGCAATTTTTGGAAAGAAGGAACTGCGATGGCTAACAACTGCATAACAATTGAAGCGGAGATATATGGCATGATTCCCAACGCAAAAATAGATGCGTTAGAAAAGGCTCCACCTGAGAACATATCCAACAGTGCAAGCAATCCGCCTCTTGTCTGCTCCTGTAAAGCGGTCAACGCTTTGGGATCGATACCCGGAAGCACTACATACGTACCAAAACGGTATATAGCCACCAATAAAAGAGTGGTGAGGATCCGATTTCTCAGATCCTCAATCTTCCAGATATTCTTGATTGTTTCAACAGCTCTCATGACTTAGAGTTTAACGACTGTTCCACCTGCGGCTTGGATAGCTGCCTCTGCGCTCTTAGAGAAAGCGTGAGCCTCAACCTCTAACTTAGCGGTCAAGCTACCGTTACCAAGAATTTTAACCACTTGAGAAGAAGAGATGAAACCAGCCTCCATCAATTCATTAATACCAATCTTAGTCAATTGCTTAGCCTCTGCCATTTGTTGCAAAGTATCGATATTAATAGCTTTATATTCAACACGGTTAATATTCTTGAAACCGAATTTAGGCAAACGTCTCTGAATAGGCATCTGACCGCCTTCGAAACCAATCTTGTTTTTGAATAGCCAGATCTTGACTTTGCTCCTTTATGACCTCTTGTTGAAGTTCCGCCTAATCCTGAACCCGGACCACGTCCGATTCTTTTTCTGGTCTTGGTAGATCCTTCAGCCGGTTTTAAATTTGATAAATTCATATCGTATAATTTATTTTTTCAACCAATTATTACTTTTCTACTGAAACCAAATGTTTCACTTTCTCAACCATGCCTAAGATAGCCGGAGTAGCTTCATGCTCTACAATCTGGTTCATCTTTCTCAGCCCTAGTGCGTCAAGCGTTCTCTTTTGGTCTTTCGGGCATTTAATTCTACTT
>SCPP01001560.1_pt1 | contig 32616 bp, 37 predicted proteins | sample 6106811 | NCBI WGS metagenome assembly SCPP01 (sample SAMN10720449, study PRJNA508395) | human gut metagenome | isolation source: Participant 2 stool, 15 month | host: Homo sapiens | collected 2018
GACAATCCTCTATACCATATAAAACTGTTCGAGGTATAATGGGCATTTACCTTTTAGATCAATTTGATCTGGTTTAATGAATAATTTGTTTTATAATTCAAGATTAATCTTCTTGAGAGTTAATTCATAACTTTATAATAGGAATGAGAAAATAAAGTCCGTGCATCACTGCAGCGAGACTTACCTTAAATTCATCTTATGTCATTTCAATGAATTACATTTCCATTCCGGCATCCGTTGTCAATTCCTTTATCCGAACCAACTGCCTGTCAGAAAATAATCTGTATACAGACTATATGTTTCGTTTTCATAGAAACTGATCAGCTTGCGGTAATTCAGAATATCGGCATCTTTTGCTGAATAGACCGGAATCAGTCCGGCATTCATCATCACAATGCTTTCCACAAGGCGTGCCGTACGTTTGTTGCAGTCGATGAACGGCTGTATCCGTGCAATGTTGCAATGGAGATACACAGCACGTTCAAGGATTCTCCAGTTCCGTCTGCCGATAAAGCACCTCGCTTAGTTTGAAACGTATCTCATATACATCCCGGGGAGGCACATAATCAGTTCCGGATATTCTTACCGGACGTGTGCGAAACAGTCCGGCTTCCTCATCGGAAACCAGTCCGGAAGACAGCCCGGAATGCAGACGGAGCAGAGTACGCTCATCTATTATCTCGGTATTCTTCCCTTTATGGATATACTCCATTTCAGAAACAAAAAGATTATGCAGGTTCTTCAGCATTTTGGCATCCTCGTATCGTTTTTCCGATGTTATGCCATCTTTCAACAAGGCCTCTGTTTCGACGTATGTATATGTATTCCCTTCAATCTTTCCGGAATAATAACACCATACAACTGCCAGATTCCGAATATCGGAAGAAGTCAAGTCCGATAATTTTGAAAGCGGAGATTGAAGTATCTGCTCTGCTTTTCGCAACTGATTGTCTGTAAATATATTCATGATATATAAATTTTAATGCCAACTTTGTGGCATGACTTTCACATAATTCGTCGTTTCATCCCATATATAACCTCCTGTATAATTGCAGTTGAACAGATAATCCGCATCACAACGAAGTAATATCCACTCATTGGAATTTTCAGCTCTCCAATATAAATGTAAGACTGGAATGGCATATTTAACTCCATCATGTCGGGGAGCAAGTCTTTTAACTGGGAATTTGCAACTCATAATACCCTTCCAGAAACGTGTTCCTGTCGGAATGTCCACAGAATCCTTACCGATTTCATCTTTCCATTCCTCATCGTTTACTGCTCCTTTCTTTTTGGTACTTGGACTATATGAATTAGACTTCAGTTTGAACTCACGTTCCCAAACTGCTTTTATTTCGCCTCTCAGTGCCTTTTCTCCCCGGTTGGATAAAGTATATACCAGATTCCACGGATCATCATCAGGAACCGGATATGCAAGAATAGAAGTATATCCCTGTCCTTCCACTTCCATCATGCGCAATGCCGGCAGATTATCCGACGCAGGCGCTTTCACCTCATACAGCCATTCCTCGTCCGTACAGCCATAATCATAATCAGCTGCCCTGCACCACATCGTTTCTCCTTTCTTGCGGAATAACGGCACAAGCTGGTATGTACCGGGAACGGAAGTCACATAGCACTGGATACGTTTTCCATCCCATGCCCCATTCGTCTTGATGTCTATCGGCTGGAACTGCTCCACAATCTCATTCGTACCCGGCCTCATAAATACAAACCGCATTTCTCCTTCTGATGTGCCACACCAAGGATAGTAGAATGTACCAAATACTTTACCTTCATTTTGATAACAGTCATAGCCATATTCCGTATAATTCGGCCAAATGGTAAACTCGTAATCTTCCGGATTCGGGTTGAGTATAATTTGGTCCGTCTTGCCATACCGACTCCAGTACTCCACATCGATATCCACCTGCTCCATGTTGACCGGGGAGTTGTAGTTTCCCGTCATCTTCAGTGTATAGGTGTATTTCATTCCCGCCTCCCATTCATGGTCCCTGTGGAACTCATAGGAATATTCCTTTCCGTCAATGGCAAAACTGACCGTCGCTTTCTGGTCATAACCGTAGACAGGGGGAAGGATTGTCTCCACTACCACCGGATCTGCATCGTTCAGATGATAGTTGCCGCCAGCTTGCAGGCTCCCCTGCTTGAGAAATCGAATATCAGGGGGGGAGTTGGTTTCCCGCCTGATGTCAAGCGTCATCCTTGTGATCACATTGTCAAACCTTATGTTTGAGACAATGCCTTCTCCCATATATTCATTTTTCAGAATTTTGATGCGTACCAGGCTCATGGCATGTCTCATCTCAATATCCGCTGTCGGAATGTCCCTGGTGACCGACGCCCTTCCATACAGGATGTCGTGCTGGTCCGCCAGTTCAAAGGGGATGAGCCTGTCCCCAGCCGTCTGTCCGTTGTACGGCAGATAAGCGGCCACCTCTGCGTCGCCCTCCACCGGAGCGTCCCCGCCGGCATTCCATTTTTTGCCGTCAAAGGCATAAGGCACATTATGTACATATGGAGACTCGGCGCCGGCAGCGCTGATGAACACCCCCATCTCATGTCCCGGCAGGAATGCCTCTATGATTCCCCTTGTCTGCTGCATCGCCTGCAACGATGCGGTTATTCCGAGCTGTATCTTTTCTTCCTCATCCTTTCCCGGATCATCCCCCGGGGTGACAACCGGCGGTTCAGGTTCCGGCAGGATCTCATCCTTTTCACATGCGGATAATACACATGTGAGTGAAGCCAACAATATATACCTTAAAATTTTCATTGTATTACTTCTTTCAGTTTATAAGTATCTTACTTTGAAATATTATTTACTTCAAAAGTAATATAAAACTTTACTTCTTTACGTATTCTTTCCAGAACTGCTCCAACCTGTCGCGGTCCAATGTCCCGTCCTCCTGAGAAGCGACCTATCATCGCTTCTATGACAGTCTTTACCCTCTGTAACGATGGTCCGCGGCAAATGTCCTCAGTTCCCATACCAGATCCTCGGTCAAGACAATGGTCTGGTTATACGCCTTTCCCGGTGTCTCCGCCGTTTTTTTTTCTTTCATGGGGTCTGCCCCACCATATTTTCGAAATCCCTTTCGACTTGAATTCTTTCATATTCCTTCTCCTTTATTATTTGTTCATTTTCCTGATCCTTTTAAGGAATTCCTCGGTCAGACTTCGGTAATCCCTTGCCCCGTTTGACGAGGGTGCATAATCGAAAATGCTCCGTGCATTGTACTGCGCCTCTCCCAGCGCCACGTTGTTCCGTATGGTTGTCTCGAACACGCTCTCCCCAATGTTTCTATCAGACTCTCCTGATGTCCACGTCCAGCTTTCTTCCCGCATTGTATTTTGTCATGAAGTAACCGAGAATCCTGACCTCCGCGCCGAGTTTTCTTCTGAGCAGGCCGATGATATAATGTATCTTCTCGATTCCTTTCATGGCGAAATAGTTCCCGTCCGTGGGTATGATCACAAAATCACTCGCCATAAGCGCGTTCTGTGTGATGATGCCCAATGAGGAGGACAGTCTATCAGAATATGGTCATACTTCTTTCGGGCCTCTTATTATTTCCCTGAAAGAAATTCCCTCCGGGGTGGTGTTCATGATCACTTCCGTGGCCGCCAGTCAAGGACGCCGGCACATCCACCCTGTCCAGCCACGTGAGGGCTTCAGCTCCAGGGTCTGTCCTGCATGATTTCCTGCAGCACACTCTCGAGCATGACATCAGGGGAAGACTTGCCATTTCCTCCCCGAACGCCGCCATCATCGTGTTCGCCTGCGGGTCCGCATCTATGATACATACCTTTTTCCGTGCAGCCGTGCGATTCCGGCCGCCAGATTCAGCAGCGAAGTGGTCTTTGCCACACCGCCCTTGTGGTTTACACATGCTGTCGTAATTGTTTTCATGATTTGTCTATCTCCTTGATTATTACGATGTAAAGATACGCATTTTTGAAATGTTTACCAAATATTTTTCTACATATTTACTTTATCAGTATTATACTTTAAATATATTTCACATTACATACTTAAATATAAAAATATACATAATCATGTATATTACTTATTTACTTTAATATATAAATAAGTATACTTTCCATAGAAACAAACGTGTTTTTCTGAAAATAAAAGTCATGCTGCAACGAAATTGCAGCCTTGTAGTATATCTTGCAGCCTTAAAGACGCAAAGCCTGTCACATATATGCATAATAAAAAAAGATCTGCGGGGATTTTTATATGGGAAGTAAAGTAAAAAAGCCCCCGGCCTGTTAAAAAAGTAACGCCAATCACTTTGTAACATAACGCAGAACCGCGCGACCGGGGGCAAAGACCCTCTGTCACGGTTCTGCATTTTATTTATTGTTACAAAAATGATTGGCTCTGCAAAGATAGAAAAATATTTGCTATGACACTGTTTGAGATTCTAAATTTTAATAGGGAGCTTCTGGAGCGTCTGGCCGGGACAGGTTACAAGCCGGACGACTACAAATATATCGACCTGTACAAGGAGTACGAACAAATGCGCCGCAAAGGTGAAAAGGTGACGTATTGTGTGGCCTTCCTCTCGGCCAGACATGGCGTTTCCGAAAGAAAGGTGTATGAGATTCTCGGGCGGTTCAAAAAGGAATGTACGTTCCATGCAGTATGAAAAGAGTGGAATTTTTGCTTTCATGGGGAGAAGAGATGAACTTTGTATCCGAAACATAAACACTCTTACACGACAGAATGATTACAGCAATGAAAAAGTACTACTACAGCCAGGCCCCGCTTCCTTTTGTGGGACAGAAGCGCATGTTCGCATCGGAGTTCAGAAAAGTCTTGAAGCGTTTCAGTGACAGGACGGTGTTCGTCGACCTGTTCGGCGGTTCCGGACTGCTCTCGCACATCACCAAGCGGGAAAGACCCGATTCAACCGTGATCTACAATGACCACGACAACTACCGCGAGCGTCTGGAGAACATCAGCCGGACGAACGCCCTGCTTTCCGACCTTCGCCGCCTCTCGGAAGGAATTCCCCGCCACAGGATGCTCTCCAAGAAGATGCACAGCATATTCCTGGAACGTATCCGTCGGGAGGAAAGCACCGGCTTTGTGGACTATCTCACCATCTCTTCCTCCCTGCTGTTCTCCGGCAAATATGCCAGGAACATCGGGGAGCTCGGAAAACTGAATTTCTACAACAATATGCGCCTGAGCGACTACTGCTGCGAGGGCTATCTTGACGGACTCGAGGTGGTATGCTGTGACTACAGGGAGCTGGTGGACAGGTACAGGGACTCCCCGGATGTGGTCTTTCTGATAGATCCCCCCTACATGGCGACGGACATCAGCACATACAGGATGGACTGGAAACTTACGGACTATCTGGATGTCCTGCTGGTACTGAAAGGACACCCTTTCATCTATTTCACTTCCGGCAAATCCCCCATACTGGATTTCTGCCGGTGGATGGAGGAACATCCTGAAACCGGCAATCCTTTCAAGGGAGCCGGCATGTCCACCCTTACGGCCAGAATGAACTACAGTTCGTCCTATACGGACATCATGCTGTACAAGGAAATGACTGAAGCGGCCTGAAGCGGCCACACCACCTTGAATTCCACTTGCGGATATCCCGGATGTGAATCCCGGATATCCGCTTAATTTTTGTTAAGTGCAATATGATTGCACTGCATCTTTCTATCATTGTCCCTGAAATATAACATTAAAAAGAAACTACCATGCCAAATGAAAACAACCTGTTGCCGGAACATGCACAGCTTGCAGCAGTTCTGGACAATCCGGAAGCAATCCAAAGGATCAAAGAACCGACAGAAAAAATGCAGATTGCCGCCGTACAGAAAAAGCCGGAACTTGTCCGGCTGTTCACCAACCCAACGGAGAAAGTACAGCTTTCCGCCGTAATTGCCTCTCCTGAAAGTGTCCTTCTCATGCAGGCCCCATCCCCTCTGGCCTGCTTCACGGCCGTGGAAGGGATGTTCAAGGCGGACCTGCCGCCCACAACCGGTATTTTGGCCGCAGCCCGGAGGCTGGTATTCCGGATGAAGGGGAACAGGAAACTCGGAGAACCGGATACGGAAGCCGTAAAGGAGTTTTTTGATGAAGTCAAATCCTTTAAACATTGAAAGCCATGCCTACAATCTTGGAACACCTTGCCGCGCTGTTCGACAAGGACATGAGGGCGGTATTGAGCAATCCCCGCGCCATCAGCATGATCGCCAACCCTTCCGCCCGTGTCCAGATGGCCGCGGTCAGAAGGGACAGAAGTGTCATCTGCTTTATTGAGAAACCGACGGAAAAGGTACAGCTGACAGCTGTCAGAAACGCACCGCACAACATCCATTTCATTACTTCGCCAAGTGAGAGGGTACAGCTGACGGTCATAGGCATCAGGCCTTCCTATGTCGGCTTCATCCCAAACCCTACGGAAAAAGTACAGCTGAAAGCCGTCGAGAAGAGACCGGAATGCATCTTCCTGCTGCAGAAGCCCGCAGAAAAGGTACAGCTGACGGCCGTCCTGAAAGATCCCCGGTATCTCTCGGCAATCAGGGAGCCGACAGAAAAAGTACAGCTGGCGCCGTACAGAAAAATCCGGAATGCATCCGTCATATAGCGGAACCGACGGAGAAGGTGCAGCATATGGCCGTCCAGAGAAGTCCGGATATCTTCCGGCAGATCAGGCAGCCTGAGGAAAGCGTGCGGCTGGCGGCGGTGCAGGCCAAGGGAGAGAACATCAGATACGTGTCCGCCCCGTCCGAGGCTGTACAACTGGCGGCTGTCAGAAACGATCCGATGAATATCCGGTATATAGAAAACCCTACGGAAAAGGTGCAGTCTGTCGTTCTGAACGCAGACCGGGATGCGGCACCGTTTATCAGTTCGCCTACAGAAGAGATCAAAAGACTGGCGATGGAAATGTACGGCCTCAGACTGGAAAATGCCGCCGGCAAGGAGGCGGCAGCGGCCCGGACATCCGAAACCTTCGGAGACTCCGGAAAGAAAGCGGCGGAGGGCGTGGCAAAGAAACCCTCGGCAAAGCAGGTCAGAGAGGCGGTGGAGAAACTGGATAGCGAGATCAGGGAAATAAACAGGGAGTACTTCCAGGCCACTTACGAGGCGCAGTACTCGGACAACGCCGCGGAACGGGAAAGCGAGGTCTCGGCTGCCGGGAAAAACAGGGAGAAGAAGCTTGTCAAAGCTTATGAAAAATTCAACTCGGCAGCCGTTCCGGAAAGGAAGGAATGCAATGTGGGGAAGATTGTCAAGGAACTACGCAAGGAAAGGGTGGCCGTGGAAAACATGAAAGCCGGGGAATGGCACTCCCTGATGAAGGGGTACAGCCGCCCCTTGTTTCCGGCGCATCCGGAGCTGCAGGAAAAAGGAAGCGCACTGATGCTTGCCAGAACACCCGCGGGATATGCACTGAAGGCGGCAGGCACCATAAACCAGGCAAGCCGGCAGGCCAATGCGGAAATGTAAGTAACATTTGCATTCTACATATATCACTTGTTTACTTATTTACTTTAAATTTCGGAAATGTAAATAAGTAAACAAGTTTTTTGCTGATAAAACTCTTTATGACTTTATGAACAAGGTATCATATTAAGCCGGCAAACAATGACACATACTTCCGATAAACATGTCACGGACGAAGAACTGGAACTTGTCACACGTGGCAAGGCGGACGGCATATACATGAAAGCTCGAACGGCAGTCCGACTTCCCTGAATGAGAGGCAGTGGGTCCAAGTGCGCACCAGAGCATTCAAGAACTGGTTTGGAAACTGGGAAAATGTACCGGAGGCAGCTTCAAGGATTGTCGATGAGAATGGCGAGCCTCTGGTTGTCCACCATGGAACACCTTTGCGCAGAGACCAGATTACTCCCGAGAGGGGATGGCAGAGGGACGGGATCACTTATATACCCCAAAGGCTCCGTTCCACACATTCAAGGGCGGTGAATATTCCGGCCTGATTTTCACCTCCGTCGATGCGGAAAAGGCAAGAGGTATTGCAGAGACGCGTGCAATGAGCATTCCTGATGACAAATATGGCAATGAACAATGGACGGAAGAAGGATACGTGTATGACCTGTATGTAAATTCAAGAAACCCTTTTGACCCGAAAGACGGGCAGGCCGTAAAAAAAATCCTGCAGTCATTGGGCAGCGAGATACCTGTCCTGTCTTTTTATGGAGGAAAAGGAGGTACGGTATCCCCGGAGAAAGCGCTGGAGCTGGCATCAAGCAAAAGAAACTGCTGGATGCTGACGGAAACCCCGGAGTTTTTGTCCAAAATCAGGGAGGCGGGCTATGACGGGCTTGTCGGTTACGACGAGGGAGTGAAATACATAGCCGTGATGTCTCCGGACAGTTGAAGGACGCTTATGAAAACACGGGCGCGTTTTCCACATCAAATGACAACATCCGCTTCCGTCAGGTCTATCACGGCAGTCCGGCCTCCTTCGGGCATTTCGACCATGCCTTTACCGGAACCGGTGAAGGGCGCAGGCCTACGGATGGGGGACATACGTGACGGAAGTGAAAGGAATCGCCCGCAAATATGCGGCCATCGGTATAAAGCGGGGAAACCACATCACCTATGACGGGGAGCCTTTATCCCCGGTGCTTGACAACGAATATTATTTTGATGAGGTATGGAGAATATGGAAACGCCAGATCCTTTCTTCCACCGATGTGGACAGTTTGAAACGGAACATTTCTTCCGTGTATATGGACGGGCGTACCGCAAGCGCACAGCGGACGGAGGAAGGCATTCGAGCGGCAGAAGCAGGAGCTGCTTTCCGACATAGATGCGGGCAGGATACGCATTGAGCCGCCGCGCCACCTCTATACGGTGGAAATTCCGGAAGACAACGGGATGAACTATCTGTACTGGGACAGGCCGGTATCCGCGGAGCAGCAGGGAAAGATATTCCTGCAGCTCCGCAAGGAACGTTTCTTCTTTCCGGAAGCCACGGCGGAGTTCTGGAGCGGCAGGTCGCATGTATGGAACAGCGGGAAAGAGTTCTACGGCTTTTTGGACCATATGTTCATGAATCCGGACCGGGATACCGATTCACAGCGGCTTGCCAGCGGGTTTCTTTCGCGGGCGGGTTTTACCGGGATTGACTATCCGGCGGAGTGTTCAACCGGCGGCCGGGCTGACGGCGCGCGGAACTATGTCATTTTCAGCGAGGCCGACCTGAAGATAACCGCACATGAACGTTTCCGCTTCATCGGAGAGAAAGGGGCCTCCAGACTTGACCGGTCTGAAGGGCCTCCTGCGGCTGGAGAACCTCGCCGTCGCCCGCGAAATGGAAAAGTCCGGCAAGGATGCCGGAACAATAAAGGCGGCGACAGGCTGGGAACGCGGGGCTGATAGCAAGTGGCGTTATGAGACGGCGGATTTCGAATACCATCCGGCCGGAGATCTGGGCTATTCACGACTGCTGGAAAAACAGTCCTGGCATGGGGAGCTTGAAAATCTTCTTGACCGGCAGATAGAGGGCGAAACACTCTCTGAAGCGGAGTGGAAACGGTTTGAGGAACTGACGGAGCTGGCAGCCGGACTGAAGGAACAGGACGCGCTGCGTGAACGGATCTATCTTGATGACTATGTGAAGGACGATGAACTGTTCCAGGCCTATCCTGAAATGAAACGGACCCGGATGGAATTTGTGGACCTGCCGTCGGCCGAGTATTGCGGGGGCCTACCTCCATTCGGACAACAGAATCGTGATAAACATCTCCCGGGCTGATGATGTGAGGTCTGTCCTGGCCCATGAGATACAGCACACCATACAGGCCATGGAGGGGTTTGCGCGGGGAAGCAATCCCGGGGAGTTTAAAAACACGGTGGAGAATGTGATCCTGGACATCGTGCGGGCCACTGACGGAAGGATTCTGGAGGGCGGCGGTTTTGACAACACCCCGGACGGCATTTTCGCCGCGCTGAACCGTGAGACAGCCTATGGCGGGACAATATTGAGGGACATTATGCTATCCCGACGCGGTGGCTGAAGTACGGATATAAGACATCTTTGACCTGGTGAATGACATCGGCAGCTTCAGGAGCAGTATACAGGAATACCGTTCCACTGCAGGGGAGGTGGAAGCGCGCAACGTGGAAAGCAGACTGGACTTTACTTCCGCCCAAAGACGGAACACGCTTGCCGTTTCCACCGAGGATATCGCCCGGGACGGGCAGATATTCCTTTCAAGGGACGTCCGGATGGACGAGCTCGCACGTCATGTGTCTTTTCTGGCCGGGAAACTGCATATTCCGGTGGAAGTGATCCGTCATGCCGACGAGGTAGGCTCTCCCGACATACGCGGCCTGCTCTCCTGCGGGAAAGACATCCGGGGCTGGTATGACATCCCCTCGCAACGTGTCTGCCTGTATCTTCCGCATGCCCGGGGGAAAGCGGATGTCGAGCGTACCCTGCTGCATGAGGGTGTGGCACATTACGGCCTCAGAAAGCTTGCAGGTCACAAGCATATGGATGCTTTTCTGGATGACATCTTCAACGGATGCGGAGAAAAAGTACGGGATGAGATTCTCCGGATGGCGGCTGCAGACAGGACGGACATACGTGTCGCAACGGAAGAGTATCTGGCACGGATGGCCGAGGACGGTACGGACCGGTCTTTATGGGACAGGATTGTCACCGCCTTCCGGAATCTCCTCCGAAAGCTGGGGTTCTGCCTGGAAATCGGCACAAGGGAACTGAGGGGCATACTCGCCGCCAGCCGGAAAAATCTCACCGGAATTGCGGAACCGGCCGTAATACAGACGGCAAGAGGGGACCTTGAACTCTCCTGCGGATACGGGCGGGCGGTTCTCAGGCGGCAAGGAGTCGAGACGGATGCGACCTCCCTTCTGGAACGGATGAGAAAAGCGGGAATCAGCCCCGCCTCTCTCGGGCAGGAGGACTGGAAAGCCGTCTTTAACGGCGGCATCATCCTTCCCGACGGCAGGAAGCTCATGGCCGTAAGGGAACCGGCCGGATACGGGATGAGGATATCCGGTGTGTCACCGGGGAGTGCAAGAGAGTCGGGAATGGAAATGTAAAACAGGATACGGAAAAATAAGATATGGACGAGTGCGGTGAAAAAAATGCTATAAGCCTTTCATGGGGAAGGCGGGAAATCCGGATTTCCGGAGAGGGGGCCACCCTGTATGTGAACGGTGTCCCCCATGACATGACCATGATGCTGGAGACTATCCGTGGAGCCGGCGCGAGGCCGGAAAGGATATCCCCGGCCAGATGGATCTCCCTGTTGAGGGGACGGCCTACCGTGCTGCCGGGATGTGAAAGCCCCCTGGTCATGGTACGGGTCCCTTCCGGATATACGGTCAGGTGTCTGTTTCCGGCCGGGGAAAGGGACACTCTTCCGGCGGAAATGCAGTAATTGACCGGATTACTTATAAAGTATGATATTAATAAAGTTAATAGCGGTAAAAACTAAAAAAGTACAATGGAACATTACATTTTCTATTGCAAGCTGTCGCTTCTGGCAGTCCTGTCACTGATAACGGCCTGCTGCATGCTGAGCCGGAGATGGTATGTCAACCTGGCCGCATTTTGCATGCCTCGGCGAGACCTTTCTGGCCCACCTGTTCTTCCCCGGATACATGCTGTGTCCGGCGGCCGCCTCGTTCATAATCCTCTTCCTTTCCGGATATGGGACCTGTCCAGAACCTCGGCAAGGGGAACGGGCTGATCCCATCCGGCTGCCGGTCAGGTCAGGAATCCGGGAGTCCCGGCTCGAATTCTATTACTATTACTCCAACTTCCTGGTTTACGGAGGGGCCGGTTCCGGAAAGACGAAAAGTATCGGAAAATGGCTTCTGAGCGAATACATGCGGCTGGGATTCGCCGGATTCATCTATGACTTCAAGGATACGGACTATACCCGTACCGCCTACAACCTCATTAAAAGGCACAGGTATCCGCACAAGTTCTACTATGTCAGTTTCGACAGGCCTGAACGGTCGTACCGGTTCAACCCGCTCAAGGTGGTGAGGGACCGCACGGAACTGATCCAGCTGATGGAGGACGTACGCCGCGCCGCTTCCCAAGAAGGAACAGCAGAACGAATGGGTCGCCGGAGGTCTGGGCATCCTCCGCGGCGTGGCGTTCCGGTTCTGGGACGAGTTCCCCGAACATTGCACGCCGCATATACTGGCCTTCATCATGACCGCCTCGGCAAGGCAGCTCTCCCTGTTCCTGCAGCAGAACCTCGTGTCGGAAATGCTGGCCGGCGCCTATCTGAAGGCGGAAGGTTCCGAGAAGACCTAGGCCTCCTATCTCTCCACGCTGTGTAACAATCTGGCCACTGTTTCACAGAACGAGGAGATCGCCTATGTCCTTTCAGGGGACGATTTCGATTTCAACCTGATCGATCCGGAAAATCCGAAACTTTTTGCCATCAGCAACAACTTCTCCAAGAATTCGGTCTATGCTCCGGTCATCGGCATGCTCATGAGTATATCCTCCCGGCAGTTCACCATGCGGAATAAGGTTCCCTTCGTCTATTTCCTGGACGAGATGACGACAGTCAATATAAGGAACTTTGAGACGATGCCTTCTGTTCTGCGCGAATACAAGGTGGGATTTGTATTACAGACACAGTCCGGTTCCAAAGTGGAGAACCAGTATGGCAGGCTCGACCGTTCATCCGTGGAAGCCAACTTCGGGAACCAGTTTTTCGGACGGACCAAGGACGTGGAATCATTGAAATATTATCCCATGATCTTCGGAAAGGAGGAAAAGGAACGGAGATCCCGCAGCACGGGAAAAAGCGGTGGAAGCACGAACAGGAGCGTGACCGTATCATCCCAGAAAGAGGACATATATCAGGGAAAGGATTTTGCGGATCTGGAACCCGGGGAGTTCATCGGTTCCGCCACGCGTGCCAACGTCAGCTACTTCAAGGTAAAGCTGGAGATGTATGACGACAGGAACGAGGAACCCCTGCCCGATGTTCGGGTCCTTGAGCCGGGAGAGCTGGGCAGGAACTTCGCAAGGATTCTTGAGGAAGTACGGGAGCTGTTCCCGTGTGAATGACGGAACGGGGGGGTATTGTAGCGCCCCACCCGTTAAAGAATGGCCTTGGAACTCTTTTTTTAGCAGATGCGTATTACCGAAAGAAGCCTATTATGGCATCCTGCATTTAGTTCCAAAAGAATTAAAATCTGTTGCTGTTTCAAAGTAAGGGATAAGCAATTCAATAAAGCGACAAAAACAAGTAATAAATGAGATATTCAGGGATTTTTTGAACATTCTTAGATGATATACTAAAAAAACTATCCATATAATATGTCGTTTTGCACGTTTTTAATATATTTGCATCGTTTTATTAAATCTATTTTAATAGAAAGAAATTAATTCTAAACAAATAACAGATACCCGTTTATTAGAATAGAGACAATAAACATAACTAACCTTGTATTAATTTAAATTTAAAACTATGTTAGATCAATTCAAAACTGTAGGCATGCTGTTTGCCTTTTTGGGTGCTTCTACGGGAACGGTATCCGCTTTTACCCCCCCCTATAACACGCTGATACACAGTGATATTACACAGCAAGACGGTGTGTGTAAAGGTGTAGTAAAGGACAATCAGGGAGAAACTGTCATCGGTGCGTCCGTTGTTGTAAAGGGAAGTACCAATGGTACCATTACAGGTCTTGACGGTGATTTCACCCTTGACAATGTAAAGAGAGGTGATGTTATCCAGATTTCTTACATCGGCTATGTGAGCCAGGAAGTCGTATGGCAGGGAACTCCGCTTAACATCACATTGAAAGAAGACTCCCAGACGTTGGAAGAAGTCGTAGTGGTAGGCTTCGGCTCGCAGAAAAAAGCCAACCTGACAGGTTCGGTTTCGCAGGTCAAGATGGATGATGTGCTGGGCGAACGTCCTGTAACCAATGTCAAGAATGCCCTGCAGGGTTCTATGCCCGGTCTGATGGTAAGTGGTGGTGCATCACCGGGTGAAGCAAAAAGCTTCAACATACGTGGTACAGTATCCATCAACGGTATGAATCCGCTGGTGCTGATCGACAACGTTGAAGGTGATATAGACTTGTTGAATCCGGAAGATATTGAAAGCGTCACCGTACTGAAGGATGCGGCATCGTCCGCCATCTATGGTGCACGTGCTGCTGCCGGTGTTATCCTGATTACCACCAAAAAAGCCAAGAAAGGCGAAAAATTCAACTTGAACTACAACGCCAATTTTGGCTTCCAGACTTCTATCAACAGTCCCAAACAAGCTTCCCTTGACGAATACCTGAGAGCTTACCAGGCTGCCGGTTTCTCTGAAACTTACTATGCCGGAAACGGATCCGTGAGTAAGTGGCGCGAATACCTGGCCGGATATAAGGAAAATCCTGCTGCTTATCCTACCGTGGGTGACGGTATCTATATCGGTGAAGACGGTGCTCCCTATTACCTGAACGACAAGGATGTGTACAAGGCCTTTCAGGAAACCAGCTTCATGCAGACGCATAATCTGACTGCCAACGGAGGTACTGAAAAACTGCGCTACCGTCTGAGTGCCGGTCTCACCAAAGAAGACGGGCCGCTGATTGAATCGAAGGATACCTACATGCGTAAAAACATCTCTTCTTTCATCAGTGCAGACATCACCGACTGGCTGACACAGGAGGCAGACTTCCGTTATACCGTGGCAGACCGCTCAGAACCGATGGGTTCCGGTGACGGTATCTACTGTATGAACCACATCTCGTTCTATCCTTCAGGTATGATGCCCGGTTCGGTCAATACATCGGTAGGCAAAGACTTGCCTCTGATTACTCCTGAAAACCAGATCCGCTATAACAACCCGTATCTGACAGACACCGATAACACGCGTATCTACCTGCGCACCATTATGCGTCCCATCAAGGGACTGGAGCTGGTGGGTGAATATACCTACGACCGCAAAAACTGGCAGAAGTCATACTATGCCAAAAAGTGGGAATATACTACTGAGCAGCTGGGTTCCAATAATTCAGTTACTTCAGACTACCTGTTCAAGAGCGAAGACCATGAAGACTATAATGCCCTGAACCTGTATGGTACGTATAACTTCTCAATCAAGGAAGACCATATGTTCAAGGTAATGGCCGGTTTCAACCAGGAACGTAAGCAGAATTCATGGATTTCCGTACAGACGCACGATATGATTGCTCCTTCGGCTCCGTCATTCACCAGTGCCACAGGAAAAATCATTCCTCAGAACTCATACAGCGACTACGCTATCCGGGGGGCATTCTATCGTATCAATTATAATTACAAAGACCGCTACCTGTTCGAGGCCAACGGTCGTTATGATGGTTCTTCCAAGTTTCCCAAGGATGACCGCTTTGGTTTCTTCCCGTCCTTCTCTGTAGGTTGGAACATTGCCCGGGAATCCTGGATGGAAAAGGCATTGGATTATGTAAGCGACCTGAAACTGCGTGCATCCTGGGGACAGATCGGTAACCAGAATATTGGTAACTACGGCTATTATTCTACCATGCAGCCGGTGGGTAACAGCAACTACTGGCTGAAAGACGGTGAATTCATTACTTACATCAGTACTCCCGGTCTGGTATCCAATTCCTTCACATGGGAAACCGTAGAAACCTTGGATATCGGTTTTGATGCTTCCATGTTCAACAGCCGCCTGCAGGTGACTTTCGACTGGTACCAGCGTACTACCCGTGATATGCTGATAGCCGGTATCCAGCTTCCTGCCGTAGTAGGTACTTCTGCTCCGATGCGGAATGCAGCTGACATGCGTACACGCGGTTGGGAAATTGCCGTAAACTGGCGTGACCAGATTGGCGACTGGAAGTATAACGTAGGCTTCAACCTCTATGATTATAAGTCAAAGATTACCAAATACAGCAACAATGAAGACAAACTCTTGTCTCAGAATTACTACGAAGGAAAGACGTTAGGTGAAATTTGGGGTTATGTAAGCGACGGGTTCTATACCATTGATGATTTTGACGGTCCCGGTACCTGGCAGCTGAAAGACGGGGTTGCTTCGCTTGACGGATATAATCCGCGTCCGGGTGACGAGAAATTTGTGAATCTGAACGATGACCGGGGTACTAACGAAATCAATAGTGGCTTGAATACGGTAGATAGTCCCGGAGACCAGAAGGTAATCGGAAACAGCACTCCGCGCTATAACTTCGGAGTCAATTTAGGAGTAAGCTATAAGGGATTTTCTTTGAGCGCCATCCTGCAAGGTACTGCCAAGCGTGATGTATGGATCGGAGGCATGTCACTCTTCCCTTTCGGCGGCAGTGCAAAAGCCTATTATCCGGTGTTCTACAACCAGACCGACTATTGGGAACCGATGGGCAGCTGCGACGGACAGTACACCGAAAACGACCGCGAATATTGGGTAGCCAAGAACCCCGATGCGTCTCTGTATCGTCTCTACAGCAATATGCAGAACCATGGTTCCAACCAGCGTGCGTCCACCAAGTATCTGCAGAACGGTGCCTACATGCGTCTGAAGAACATCACCCTGGCCTATACCTTCCCCAAGGCACTGATCAGCAAAGTCAGCCTCAGTGCACTGAAGGTATTTGTCAGCGCAGAAAATTTGGCCACCATCAGTTCACTGCCTAAAGGCTACGACCCCGAGAGATTGAGCTGGGGATACCCGTTCTACCGTACTCTCTCATTCGGTCTTAATGTTACACTCTAAAACCTACGATTGAACCATGAAAAAGATTGCAAAATATACAGCCATTGCCGCATTGGCCATAGGCTTTGCGGGATGTAATGACAGCTTTCTCGATAAAGCTCCAACTACCACCATCAGTGAAGTGACAGCTTTCGAATCCTATAAGTCCACTCAGGCTTATATGTGGCCATGCTATGCCATCCTCTACAATACCACCATTGCCACCTCGCCCAATGACCACGGCTATGCGTCGGTATATAATGGTGATCGGAATGCCGGTTATTTCTCCAACCGTACACCGGGAGGATATAATGCCTATGCCTTCCAGACGGTAGCTCCGTCCTCTTCGGGCAACGGCTGGGATTTCGGATGGATCTATCACATCAACATCATGCTGAAGGGACTGGAAACCTCTTCCATGCCTACTGCCGAGAAAGAGCACTGGCAAGCGGTAGGATATTTCTTCCACGCTTTCTGGTATATGGAGTTGATCAACCGCTTCGGTGATGTGCCTTGGATTGATAAGGTGCTCAACCCCGACACCGATGAGCCTTACGGTCCGCGTACTCCGCGTGATGAAGTGGCCAACAACATCCTGACCCGTTTGAAATGGGCGGAAGAGCACATCGGTAATTTTGAAGAACAAGACGGCAGAAACGCCATCAATCAGGCTTGTGTTCAAATGGCCCTGTCGCGCTTTACCTTGCGTGAAGGTACCTGGCGGAAATATCACGGTCTGAATGATGCAGACAAATACCTCACGGAATGCGTACGGGTATCGAAAGAACTGATAAACAAATATCCGGAACTCTATACCGGTACAGACGGTCAGCCGGCTGCCGGCTATGGCGAACTGTGGACATCGCCCAGTCTGGCCAATGTGCCGGGCGTGATTCTGTACAGAGAGTACAAGACCGACTTCCTGACCTCCATGTTCAATTTCCGCGAACGGAATGACCAGGCAGTCTATCAGCTGTCACAAGATATGGCTGATATGTATCTGACCAAAAACGGACTTCCCATAACCAATGCACAGAATACACAGTACAAGGGAGCCAGCAAGGACATCTACGACATCTTTACCGACCGAGACCCGCGTATGTATCATACGGTGACTCCTCCTTACTCTGTCATTCAGGGAGGTACCGATAAACCGGCTGAAAACCCTAACTGCAGCTGGGGATATGATACCCGTGACCCTAAATACCGCAAGTTCATCGATATCATGGGGGCAGATGTGACGGTAGCTAACCCAGGCAAGGCCGGGCAGATGAAACGTTTGCCCATCAGCAACTGGAATGCAGGTAATCTGATCAAGAAAATGCCTAACCTTAGGGGGGACAACGGACCTTGCAGTACTGCATCGGGCTATTATCTGTGGAAAAACTACAATGGCTGGGAATTGAGCAACAACAATTCAGCCATGTGCGATTCTGACAAGCCTATCTTTAAGGTAGAAGAAGCAATTCTGAACTATGCCGAGGCTGCTTGCGAACTCGGGCAGTTTGACCAAGCTGCAGCCGACATCTCTATCAATCGCCTTCGTAAACGTGCCGGTGTAGCCGACATGGAAGTGGCCAAGATTGACGCCTCGTTCGACCCGAACCGTGATAAGGGCAACAACCCTCACTGGTCCGGTGAAATGCCTGACTATGAAGTAGAACCACTTTTGTGGGAAATCCGCCGTGAGCGCATAGTGGAATTGATGGGGGAAGGTTTTGGTTTCTATGATGTACGTCGGTGGGCCAAAGCACCTTATTTCATCAACCGTCAGGAAAAAGGCATGTGGTGGAGTATGGACGATCCTCTCTATACGGCCAACACCAATGGTATCCTGAATACCAAAACAGGCTTGAAAGATGAAACACTCCGGGAAGGTTACATCTACGTTCAACCCAGTCCAAAAGTGGAAGGGAAGGGATGGATTGACAAATACTACTTGTATTGTGTACCTACCGAACAACTTTTGCTGAACAAAAATCTAACCCAAAACCCGGGATGGCCTACGGTTAATGAATAGCTTATACAGAAGTCGGAGCAACTTGACAGATGGAGTATTGTTCCGACTTCTGCTTGTTACCCGACTGATTTTTTCTATCACCGTTGCTCAGCATACCTTGAACCCGCATTTCCTGGTGACACTGCCGGGGAAGTGAGATAAATGGAGATTCTATTAAGAATATTGCTTCAGAAGAACTATTGGGCTACCTTACTCATTTCTTTGTGTACTATTCTGCGAAACTCCTCACTTTTTGCAAAAATTCCTATCTGTTCGCCTTTGCACATATCGTAAATTATAAATGTTTTTACGATACAACCGACAGTCATCTCTCCCTTCCGGTCAGAAGATCGGTTCCCAGCCTTTCCAGTTCCTGGATAATGGCCTTCCTGGGATTTACTACGAACCGGTACAGACGGCAGACATTCATGTACAGCCGCCTTTCCTCCCTGAATTCCCCGTGCAGGATCTCACGCTTGATTCTCGATACAGTCTCGTTCCGCAGCTCGTTCCTTGCCTTCCATTCCCCGGAATATTCCTTCAGGCCCTCATCCTTGGACCGGCAGTAAGGGAAGTAGCCATACCGCTGGTTGAACCTGGAGGCGCACCGGGCGGACCACTGGGAACGGTCAAAGCCGACCACCACATCCCTGCCGTCAAGAACCTGCCGGTTTCCCCTGCTCTTGGACAGCGGGGAAAGGGACACGGTCTGGGATCTGTCCATGCGGGAGACGATAATATGCACATGTTGCAGTCCGGCTTTCTTTCACCGGCTTTTGCCTTGCCGGCTTCCACCTCGGGATCATCGCCTTTATAGTGGCGTTCTGTTTCCACACGCCCATACCATACCAGATCGTCACCGGATCTGATTTTCTCCCGGTAAAAATTACGGGCATATTCATCCATGCACTCACGGGTGAGCCGTTTCATTTCAGCCAGGACTTCTTTCTGTTGCTCCGGGGAGAGCTCCGGGAATTCGCCGGTCTTTTTCCCAGTCACTTTTCAATGAGGTGCGCTGCCCTCACCGCTGGGATTGATGGTGAGCATATAGAACTTGTCGTCGTTCCTTTTCAGTGTCCTGTGGTTGTTGTCCATATGATACATGACGGTCAGAGGGGTCACATAATCCTCTTTCTGTGAGAAAAAATTATCATAATAAGTACGCTCCTCCTTCAGCTCCTTGCTGAGATATTCCACCAGCTGCACGCATTTTCCCTTGTTGTCCGACACGCCCGGAGTATTTACAGGCCGGTGGACTTTACAATACATATTCCTCGTTGATCTTCTTGATGAGCAGCTGCAGGGTGCTGACGGGAATCTTGACGTCATCACAGAATTTCACCTTCGGGAACTTGTCCGGATTGAGCTGGAATTTTATCAGTTCTGCCAGCCTGCGGAGCTTCTCCCGTTCTTTTTCCACATCCGCCGGGGAGCCCTCCCCGTACTCCGCCAGCTGTTGCTGGAGCTTCCTGTTCCTTTCCTGCAGATCGTGCATCTCATTCATCAGCCTTGCATAGTCCGGGGATTCATGGAGGCCGCCTCCCATGCCGGCCAGTTTTTCAAGAATGGGCTTGAAAATGTCACGTTCCTGGGACTTTACTATTCTGACAAGATCCTCAACTCTCTTTTCCACCAAAGCCGTCGGATTCCTTGAGGCATAGCGTGGATTGTACCCGGTCACTTCAAAAAAAGTGAGCATTCTGTCAATGACAACATTTGGAGTGTCGCCTCCCTGAAAGATTTCCAGTCTTTTCTTCACACTTGGGGAAACCCTGACCACTTTGGTTGATATTTCCTTACCTGTACTCATTTCCGTTACATTTTTTAATTCTGAAACAAAGGTAATTCAAATGCATTCCGGATTCAAGTGTGACACCTACTTTTCGGAGGTAATATATTATAATATTCTGAAAATTAGTAAAATAGTAGAACAGTTACAAAAAAAACAACGCGAAGTTAACGACGGGAGACGCTATAAATCAATATTTTGGCAGATTTTTGTTAACGAAGTGTAACACCAATGTTTACAGAAGATATATATAATATACTAATAATCAACGCTATGCGTCGATTCATGTTCACGTGTGCGGGAACTCCTCTTGCTCTTCCTTATCAGGAATTCACTAAGGGGATGAACCCCTTAGCCCCCTCGGTAAGGAAGGGCAAGAGGCATGTCCGGAACAAGGCGTTTTTAGGGAAGGTCCATCCCATGAAAAGAAATGACATGCAGAAAAGGGGAAAACGTATGGAGGAAATGACGGGCATGTGGAAAAATCCCCATGAAAGAAGGAAAAACGGCTCATGGAAATACCGGATACAACTTTTAGCAGAAGCAAAACAAAGCTAACACGCTGATAAATAGCATGATAAAACTTGGATATTCGAAGAAAAATCATTACCTTTGATATGTAATAATAAAGGAGATAACATCTTATGAATGAACAAATTAGAACCATTTTAGCCGAGGACGGTACAAAGACCTCGAAAATCAGAAAACTTCTGCTGCTCGGACTCACCCACCGTGAAATTGCCGATCTTGTAACCCGTGGAAACCGTGGGTTTGTATGGAATGTCTACAAGAGAATGAGGGACGAGGGGCTGATCGTATCCGCAGGGACTCCTACCACCACACCCGAACTTGATTATTCTTTCAGAAGGAAATTCGGTGTCGAGATAGAAGCCTATAACTGCACATGCCAGCGGCTCGTACGCGAGCTGACGGAAGCGGGAATCGAGGTGGCCTCGGAAAGATACAACCATGACCTCCGTCCGCACTGGAAACTGGTAACGGACAGCAGTCTGAACGGGAATGACACATTCGAACTCGTAAGCCCCATACTGGAGGGAGAGGACGGACTGGAGAAACTGGAGAGGGTCTGCTGGGTGCTGGACTCCTGTAATGTCAAGATTAATGGAAGCTGCGGATTGCATGTGCACATGAATGCGGAGGACTTCAACATCACTACATGGCGGAACCTGCTGCTTCCTACAAGCATGCCGAAGCGGAAATAGACAAGTTCATGCCAGCCTCGCGCAGGGGCGGCAGCAACACTTACTGTGGCTCCCTCATCCAGTTTCCCGATGAGCGGATACGCTCGGCACGAAACATCAGGGAACTTCAGGGGCTGTTCCCCAGCAGGTATATGAAAGTGAACCTTCAAGCCTATTCACGCCACAGGACGGTAGAGTTCCGCCAGCATTCGGGAACCATCAGTTTTACAAAAATAGAAAATTGGGTGTGTTTTCGACAGAATGATTACCTTTGCATCCGTGGGTTCTCTGCCTGCAGGAATCAGACTGGAAGATTTTCCTTTCCTGGGAGAGAAACAAAAGTTGTATTATAAATTAAGAACAAAAAAATTAGCCGTATGAATAATATGAACAAGAAGACATATATGTTGCCTGGTGACGAGCGTATCGTTGCCGGCAACGCCGAAGAGTTTGTGCATGAACTCCGTGTGGGCAGCTGGATGGATTCCGACTGTACCGACGAGCAGTATATGCACAATTTTGCCGAACGTTATGTGGTGCAGGCCGGGGTGAGGATTGCCACCGATACTCGGAGAAATTCCTATCCGATCTCATACGGACAGGATATGCAAAAGAAATATAACGGACGGCTCTCCTTTATTATTACCGTGTCCCCATTTTCCTTCAAGGAAAGTGGTGATTTTTATAGAAACAAGTAACTTACATATAAAACTTCAGGCAATGATTTACTTTTTCTATTATTATACATATATACTTTTTAAGTAAATTGCAGAATACCGTTCACCTCCCTGCCAAACGTTTTCCCCCGTACATTTCTCAAGGAGGGCGGCATTGTCTTTGGTAAAAGGTACGACAGTTCCGGAATGGCAGTCTGAAGAATAGTACCCGTCCCCGCTACAGTTCACACCCGATAAAAAATAACCTTGTTCTCACTTTTATCCGGAATGAATGTTTTTTCAAGTACGGCCGTTCCGTATATCCCGCCCAATGCGGGAATTCTTATCCATGCATGTAATTTGTAACTTTACCAGCAGGAAAATGGAAAATGTGAATACAGCACTTTTCCGGGATGCCTATCTTTGCCGGCTCAAAAAGACAGACATCATTATGATAACAACGAGCCGATTTTTTAAAGAGAAACAGTATATGTGGTACAAGGTTAGAGAGCTTCAGTCAAAAGGATTAAACAAGACACAGATCGGGAAGCACCTGGGAGTGGACAGAAGCACCGTGCGGAGATATCTGCAGATGTCCCGGGAAGATTTTGTAAGGCGGCGGAATTCGCATCGCAAATACACGCTGAAACTGGCAGGATACGAGGAGTATGTGCGGGGGACTCTGGAGGAATATCCGTATATATCGGCCGCAAGGATACATGACTGGCTTAAGGAATGCTATCCGGATTTCCCGGAAGTGTGCGACAAGACCGTATTCAATTTTGTAGAAAAGGTGCGCTGCAAATATGGCATCGGAAAGAAGTCGGAGGCCAGGATACGCAGGGACTATGAGAAACTGCCGGACACCCCCTACGGGGAGTATGCGCAGGCGGATTTCGGGGAGAAATGGATGTCAGCGGGAAACGGCAGAAGCACGAAAGTCTATTTTTTTGCGATCGTCCTGGCACGTTCACGTTACAAGTTCACCTTTTTCGCCCGCCGCCCTTTCGACACGGAACTCGCCATCTATGCACATGAGTGTGCTTTTGAGTATTTCGGAGGGAAACCGGAAAAGATCCTTTATGACCAGGACAGGGTGCTGATCTCCCGGAGAACCTGGGGACCTGATGCTGACAAGGAAGTTCCAGACGTTTGTCAGGGAGCAGCATTTCCAGCCGGTGTTCTGCCATAAGGCCGATCCCGAGTCAAAAGGCAAGGTCGAGAACGTAGTGAAATATGTGAAGGAGAACTTCCTGGTGGCACGTGTGTTCCGTGATATTGACAGTCTGAACAGGGAGGCCCTCGAATGGCTTGAAAGGACGGGGAACGGGAAGGTGCACGGGACCACCCGTCTTGTTCCCCGGGAAGATTTTGCCGTGGAGAAAGGCTTTCTCATGCCCTATCATGGGACGCCACAACCACCGCAGGAGGAGATGAGGGAATACCATGTACGCAAGGACAATACAGTGCAGTACAGGGGGAATTATTACAGCCTGCCATGCGGAACTTACCGGAGCGGGCAGACAACCGTCTGGCTGCAGGAAACGGAAGGGAATGTGGAGCTGTACAACAAGGATACGGGGAAACTCATCTGCCGGCATGCGCTCTGTACCAGAAAGGGAAGGACCGTTTATGACGACTCCATAGAAAACCGAGAAACGCCGGAGTGAAGATAGCCGAACGCATCCTTGTCCATGTGTCGGGCAACAGGGAGGTGGCCATGTGGATGGATAATCTGAAAAGGAGGAAGGAACGTTATTACAGGGATAATCTGGAGGTGATCCTGCGCATAATTCCCGGATATGACAAGAATACACTGATAGAGGCCATACGGATATGTCTGGACAAAGGCATCTATAACGGGGATTCGGTTAAAAGCCTGTGTGAATATGTGTGCAGGGGAAAGGAAAATGGAACAGAAATATACGGACTGGAGGATCGCCTGCCCCGACAAGGCGGATTGATACAGTCTTATAACGAAATACTCAGGGATTATGACAAGACATAAGAAGGAACTCATGGAATGTGCACGTATGCTCAAGCTGGGCAATCTGACCGAACATCTGGAGGAACTGCTGCATCAGGCCCAGGAAAGCAGCTGACCTATCCGGAGTTTCTACTCGCCTGCCTCAGGGAGGAGGTCCGGACCAGGAGAACCGGAAATATTTGTGCCGTTTGAAAGCGGCCGGGCTTCCTGCAAGGCATGATCTGGACCGTTACGACTTTACCCGGACGGAAGGAATCGACTCCAGAAAGCTGCGCGAACTGCGCGAGCTGGTATGGGTGGGACAGGCATACAACCTGCTTCTGGCAGGCGGTTCCGGAACAGGAAAGACCTATATTGCCGCCGGACTTGTCCATGAGGCGGTGAAAGCCGGATACAGGGCATTATATGGTTACGCTGGAGGACCTTCTGACCTGTCTGAAGACAAGGGATGTTTCCAGGCATGCGATGAAAACCTACAAACGGATCATGAAGGCACAGCTGCTGGCCATTGATAATGCCACACTCTTTCCCTTGAAAAGAGAAGATATCATGTTGCTGTTCAAACTGGTGAATGAGTTTCAGGAAAAGACATCGCTTATCGTTACAGCCAACTACTCCCTTACAGAGTGGCTGGCAATACCGGGAGAGGAAGCTGTCGCAGCGGCATTGCTTGACAGACTGCTCTACTGTTGTGAGATTATACAACTGTCAAGAAACATCTATCGGATGGAAAACAGGAAAACAATTTTTAGCAATCGGAGTGAAGATACGGACACTTTAAAAGAGTTAACAACTGTAAAGTAATATCCTGCTAAAAGTGGGATATATTAAATTACATAAAAATGAGGTGTGTAAATTTGCAAGGTACACTCATTTGTATATCGGTTGTGCTTTTCATCCATATTACGATGGTAGAGCAAAGTTAGCAATAAACCTTCGATAAAAACAAAATTATCCTGTTAATTCTTTCTCTTATATGCTATGAGCTTGCCTTATATGCAATCGCCCTCCACCGTCAGACCAAATGGCAAAAAGGGAAAGTTGCCATAGATATGAAATTCACGGACAAACACCCCTATGCTGTCCGACCGGAAAGAAACTTTCAACTGCAAAGTATCTCCCGAAGCAGCATGAAACTTGGAGCATCTCGTTTCCGGACAATCCCAAGAAGAAACAATGCAATAAATATGTAAACTGTCACTTCCATGTTTTTATAGATAAAAACGCCACCACTAAAAAAGTCGAACAAACAAATCGCCAAGCAATATTTTTCATTTATTTCTCCTTATACGATTCCCCCTGAAAAATCCTTCAAAAGCTTCAGCCCTTCCGCAAACCCTTTGCAGGAGGGCGTTCCGGCTGAAGGATCACACCGGAAAAGTTTCAGGCCGCGGAAGAATCCTTCAGCTTCACCAGCCGGTACACATTGCCATACTCAGTATGAACACGCTGTATCCCTAATGCAACCATCATCCTGCCCAACCGGTTCGGAGTCACCCCACGCATGGCCGCCGGATAATGTTTCTGCAAATAATTGAACAAATCCGTCGTGGTATAGGGCTTGGACAACTCCCCTTCCTGCGGCATTCGGAAACAACGCAAAAACAATTCCTGTTCGGCAGGCATTTTATAAAATTCCGGTTGCTGTGCTGTATCTCCTTTTCTTCCTCTTCCGAGAACCAGTAACGCTCTCCTCCGGCCAGCTCCGCTTTCAGCTGGGCGAACAGCTGCGCATGATCGGGCGGTGTGCAGTCAATCTTGCCGTCCACTTCCGCACAAAGGAAACGGCGGCTTCCTGTGGGATCAGTCAGCAGGTCCGTCATATTGGACGTACCGATGAAAGAGGCGATACGGGCAGATGACTGAATGCCGGACGATGTGCCCTGCGGAAAGTCAGTGTGGTCATCTGCATCAGATTCTTCAAGGCAGGCATCTGCCCGGCACGGTACTTGTCGAACTCATCCATATTGATCAGTCCGAAAGCGAAAGTTTCTGTTCACATCCACTCTCGCTCGCCAGGTCGAACCTGTCTATACAATAATGTGTAAGCCCCTCGGGCCCCAAAATCTTGCAAAGAAGACTTGCGCTTCCCCTGCTCACGACTCACCAACATAGGCGCCACCGCATTGGCGCAATCCTGCGCCTGCCCCAGCCATTGGGCGGCAACACCCAGCATCCAACGGTGAAACCCTTTCACCCACATCGGCTTACGCGATATACGCACGGCCAGCGGAGTAACACGATCCACCCGTCCCATTGAGGCAAGTGGCTCATATAATGCAGAAAAGGATGATAGTTTTCCACCTTTCTGGAATGGAGCAGACGGCTCACATCCTTATCCCAGCAGTTGATGCCACCGGTACGCGCCTCCAGGCAGAATGTATTCAAATCACGTTGAGCCACCATGGCATACTCTTCATCCGGCATCTCTTTCCCACGATACTCCGTCTGTTCGGTGAGAAGATTGTAACGGAAATCATACCGTGCGGTCAAAAAGCACTGCAAGGCCACCAGCATATTCTCCGGCTTCTTGCGTCCCAATTTACCAGAAACCGCCTTTTCATCGATAGTTTCTGCCATACCAGCTGTTTCGACAGCCGCTGGAAGAACAATATCATCCACCGTTTCCGTAGCCGTTGAAGGCAACACCCCTTCCGCATTTTCGGTTTGCCCCACCGACTGCCCGGTAACCGGAGCCGTGCTTTTTTTTTTTTTCCACGCATTTCCTCATTTTCATACTCTTTTTGCACCAACTCAGTAAATTTTCCACTAATTTTTTCATCCTTTTTCATTATTTGGGGTTGTGTAATATCACAAAGATAACACTCAAAATGCCCTTTTACAAGCATTTACCCCACACTACCGCAAAAAAGTGACTAAGCGAAAATAACTGGGAAATTATTCGTTTTTATCAAGATTATTTCATACTTTTGCACCGTCAAGTTAATCGTTTCACTAGAATGATGAAGTTTCATCACCTAAGTGATACAACTTCATCACTCAAGTGATATTATTTCATCACTAAAGTGAAATGATTAACTTGAAGGAAGTTGCAACAAACTCTTCCGTACAAGAAAGCATAAACAACCGGATAAAAACAAATAAGCGAATGGCTATCAAATTTGAATTTTATGAATCACCCAATACGATAGGTACGCGCAAGAAGCGCTATCACGCCCGTGTAGTAAACTGGCAGCGCATCAACACCGACTATCTGGCGCGGGAAATACAGTACGGCTCCTCGCTCACCGTGGCGGACATCAAGGCAACCATTATCTCGCTCAGCGAAACTGGCCTACTACTTGAAGGACGGTGCCCGGGTACATATCGAAGGGATAGGATATTTCCATATATCGCTTACCTGCCCCGAGACACGGACACCAAGCTCCACACGTGCCAACAAGGTGAAATTCAAATCGGTGACATTCCGTGCGGACAAATACCTGAAGCATCAGTTGAGCGACGTCAAGACCGAGCGTTCGAAATACAAGCCGCACTCCATGCCGGTAACCAAAGAGAGTATAGACGAAGCACTGACGGAATACTTCCTGACAAACAGCGTGCTGACACGCCGGAAGTTTGAATCGTTATGCGGACTGACACGAGCTACCGCGGGACGTTATATCGCTCAGTTGGCGAAAGATAAAAAACTGCGCAATATCTCCATTCCGCGCAACCCCATCTATGAACCGATGCCGGGATTCTACGGAAAGAAATTGCCCGAACCAGAGAACGAAACGGAAAACGTATCGGCAACAAACGACACGGACCTGACAATAAAGTAAATATACAACGAAACAATATAATAGAAAACTTCTACAAACGAAGCTCAAACCATAAAGAGCTGAAACTTCTACACTAGGCTGAAGGAATTCCGGAGGAAATCCTTCAGCCGCTTTTCTTTATTGACGGGCGTTTGCGAAGGGGCTGAAGGATTTGAAGGAAAAAACAAGGGAAACTCAGGAAGAGGTACTTTTCAGCCCACCAGCCATACCAGCATAGGCAAGTAATCCTTTAAGGAAACACGAAGCAGCTTCAATGCCTGCTGGATGCGGTAAGCCACCGTCTGTGGCGACACATCCAGCACTTCAGCAATTTCTTTATAACTCAGTTCCTTAAAGCGATGCATCACAAAGGCTTCCCGATAACTGTCGGGCAGAGCAGCCATCGCCTCCTTTATTTTCCGGTCCAATTCCTCAAAACGACCATAGTCCACTTCACACAATGCCGCCTGTGTCCGCTCATAAAGGCAGCTTCCGCCTTGGTTTTCACCTGTTCCCGCGTCAAGTGGTTCAAGACCCTCCGATAAGTCATTTTGAACAAATACTGATTCAATGAAGACTCGATTATCAAATCCCACGATTCTCCCACAGCCATAACATCACCTCCTGAACAATCTCTTCGGCATCTTCCAGCGACACCAAGCGGTGAGCATAGGCACACAGCATAGGATAGTACCTTCTGAATAAATGGTCAAAGAATTACCATCCCCCTGTCGGAGAGCATTAAACAAAGACAAGTCTTCCACGGTATGATTCATAGTATAATAACTGTTTTCCTTGTGTACAAAGATAGTTGTTTTTATCGGAAAAAACTTTTTTTTAAAAAAAAGCATTTTTCGTTTAGATACCTTTCATTCTCGCTTGTCTTAATAATATAAAGGAAAACATTAAAGTATAATTCATGGAAAACCATACCGATATAGAAACTTTGTTGACCAAGTATTTCGAAGGAAACTCCACTCCGCCGGAGAACGAACAGATAGAAGCCTGGCTGAATGCCGATGAGGAGCATTTGCGCATAGCCAAGCAGCTGAATACGCTCTATCTGGCTGTAGACACACAGCACATCACAAAGAAGATAGATACGGAAAAGGCATTAGACAAGGTAAAAAGCAGAACAAAAGTTAGAAACCTGTCCTGGTGGGGATGGACACAACGCATTGCGGCCATCCTGTCCGTTCCCCTCCTGATAGGTGTATTGGCTCTGTATCCGGACAGACAGCAGCCGGTAGTCACCGCTCAGATGGTGGAAATAAAAACCAATGCAGGCATGACTACCTCCGTCCTGTTACCGGACAGCACGGTAGTTCACCTCAATTCGGAATCCTCCCTTCGCTATCCCACCTTTTTTGCCGGCGATGTACGCCAAGTGGAATTAAACGGTGAAGCTTATTTCGATGTGACCCAACATCCCCGGAAACGATTCATCGTTTCCACCCCTCACCATTCGCAGGTGGAAGTGTACGGAACAAGTTTTAATGTGGAAGCATACGGTAATGAAACTCCCATTTCCACCACGCTTATCGAAGGCAGCGTAGGGTTTATTTATAAGAATAGCAAAGGAAAATTTCAAAAGAGTATGCTCTCCCCCAGACAGAAGCTGGTTTATTCTCCACAAACCGGAGATATCAAGTGCTACGCTACCTCGGGCGAATCGGAGATTTCATGGAAAGACGGCAAGCTTATCTTTAATGACACTCCGCTGGATGAAGTGCTGCACATGCTTGGAAAGCGGTTCAATGTGGAATTCGTATTGTCCAACAAGGGGCTGAAAGGCTGTTCGTTCACAGGAACATTCACCCATCAGCGTCTGGAGCGTATTATGGAATATTTCCGGATTTCTTCCCGCATACGCTGGCGTTACATTGACAGTGCAGATATAAAGACGGAAAAGCTGAAAATAGAAGTGTACTAATATACGTTTAACCCTTAATTTAAATACTAGAAAAATGAACAGACAACAGGCTCCCTAAACAAAACATACGGGAGGATATTGGCGTATCACCCCGTATGAAAAATCATCTTTCCATGCTTGTTTGGCGACAAGCAAAGACAACATTTTATTCACTTTATCTCAATTACAAAATTATGAAAATTTATTTTAGCGTCCAATTATTATGGATGATAAAGTCGTGTAGGTTAATCTTAAATAAAACTCCATTACCTATGAAACTGAGTGTACTCTTTTTAATCTGTTCGCTAAGTATGACTTATGCGGCAGAGTCGTATGCGCAAAAGACCATGATCAGTCTTGAAGTGCGTAATGAAACAGTTGGCACTGTGTTGGAAAAGCTGAAAAAAGAATCGGGGTTTGATTTCTTCTTCAACAATAAACACGTAGATCTGAAACGTATTGTATCAGTCTCGGCAAACAACAATAATATCTTCAAGATATTGGATCAGATTTTCGCAGGAACGAATGTGAAGTATTCGGTGCTTGAAAAGAAAATCATTCTTTCTACTGAGATTGTGCAAGGAATACAGCAAGAACAAAATAAGGTGACAGGTATTGTGAAAGATGCGAATGGCGAACCGATAATCGGTGCCAATGTCATCGTAAAAGGCCAGTCAACTGGTACAATCACAGATATAGACGGGCGGTTCGTTCTGGATACTCCCAAAGATGCCGTTTTACAGATTACTTATATCGGGTATGTTTCTCAAGAAGTGAAAGTTTCTGGAAAGAAAGAACTTAATGTTGTATTAAAGGAAGATACTGAAACTTTGGAAGAGGTAGTAGTCGTAGGATATGGCGTACAAAAAAAGGCCAACCTGACAGGAGCAGTAAGCAGTGTAAAAATGGATGAAATATTGGGTGATCGTCCTGTCACTTCGGTTAGTAATGTACTGATGGGAGCAATGCCGGGACTGCAGGTAACAGGCACATCAGGCCAACCCGGTGCTGAAATGTCTTTCAATATCCGTGGAGTGAACAGCATCAATGAAGGTGCCCAGCTTGTATTAGTTGACAATGTAGAGATGGTCATAAATATGCTGGATCCTAATGATATTGAATCTATCTCTGTATTAAAAGATGCCGCATCTTCGGCTATTTACGGTGCACGCGCTGCATTCGGAGTTATCCTAGTTACCACTAAAAGGGAATGAAAGACACTCGCTTCTCTATCAACTACTCTAATAACTTCTCATTCAGTAAGCCCAGTAATTTACCCCATAAAGCAACTCCGTTACAAACAGTACAAGCTTATAAAGATATGGGAACAGTATCATATCAGACAGGACAAAATGTAGATACCTGGTTAGAGTTATTGAAAGAATATAATACTAATTCAAGCAATTATCCTGACGGTTATGCCGTTGTAGACGGACTTCGATACAGTTTACAAGAAACAGATCTCTTAAACGACATGATGGAAACAGGTTTTCAACAAACACATAACATTTCTGTTGGAGGAGGTAATAAATCAATATCTTACAGAATGTCAGCCGGTATGGTGAATCAAAATGGAATTCTTGTTACAGACAAAGACTCATATAAACGTTATAATATATCATCTTACATCCGCTCCGACATTCATTCCTGGATTACTCCAGAGTTAGACATCAAATATGCGAATTCACATTCAGAACTTCCTATACTTCAGCTTCTTATGGTATTTGGGGAGCAGCAGTAGCCTTTCCATCTTATTTTCCATTAGGTAATATGGAACTGGATGGTGAAATCTTGCCTATCAATACTCCTCATAATTTCATCAATCTGTCAGCACCTAAAGAAAATGACAGAAACGATTTACGCATCTTTGGCAAGCTGACTATTACTCCGTTCAAAGATCTGAAAATAATCGGTGAATATACATTTAATAGAAAGACCAGAGAAATCACAACTTTCGATAAGAAATTTGCTTATGCTCACGGAGCTAACTTCCGCAAAGAACAGTCTGTTTCAAATTCGAAATATGAAATAGAAAATCGGGCAACCAATTATAATGCTTTTAATGTATATGCCAATTACAACAAAACATTAGGCCAACATGACATTGGAATTATGGCTGGTTTCAATCAGGAAAGCAATTCCTATAAGATGATGAAAGCGTCACGCACAGATATGATTAACGAAGATTTACCCTCATTATCACAAGCTACAGGAGATTATAAAAACAGTGATGAATTTGAAGAATACCATGTCAGAGGATTATTCTATAGGATAAATTACTCTTATGCCGGTAAATATTTACTCGAAACAAACGGGCGTTATGATGGTTCTTCGAAATTCCTAAAGAAAATCTTTTCGGCTTCTTTCCTTCTTTTCCCGTAGGCTGGCGTGTCAGTGAAGAGCAATTTATGGAATGGAGTATTTTTCTTTCTAACTTAAAATTGAGAGGTTCTGGTAATATCGGTAATCAAAGATAGAACCTATAGCCTTTTATTCCTAGCATGGATTCTCCATTGGCTAATTGGGTTGTAAACGGACAAGCTACTACAACATTGGCTCCTCCAGCCCTAGTCAGCAATAGT
>SCPP01000220.1_pt1 | contig 32540 bp, 74 predicted proteins | sample 6106811 | NCBI WGS metagenome assembly SCPP01 (sample SAMN10720449, study PRJNA508395) | human gut metagenome | isolation source: Participant 2 stool, 15 month | host: Homo sapiens | collected 2018
TTTTCGTAATAATCTGCGTCCGCCCTTGCGCCAGAATTCATGTAGTGATAGTCTTGGCTGGGAAACTCTGCCAAAGCTGAACTCTTCCAGATTATAATAAGAAGGACAGAAACCTGTCCTGTCCCTAATACCTGAATTCTCTATATTTAACTCCCTGCTCCGCTTAATCTCCTCAGGATTGACGGGGAGCTTATATTTCCTCCGTATTTAAAATAGACAGAGTATGACATTATTCAGGCACCCCTCTGGCGCAGTGGCAATCACTTCCTTGAGACGATCAACTACATGACCTACAAGGCCGTCTGTATCTGCTTCCTTGGTGATCGGGCCGGAAAACTCCACACGGATATTGGGTGCAAGGGTATTCTGGGCGATCCGCCACATAATCCCGCTCTGCCAGTTTCCGCATCCACTCAATATCCTCTTTGTTTTCCACCTTTACGGCCCCGCCTGCGCCGGTTCCTTTGACCGTAGCCGGATTTCCTACACCGCCAAACGGCTCTGGCATGTAGCTGCCTCCGCCTGTTCCAATTCCAGACAAATCTGGAGAGAACCCAGAAAGGAAACCAGAGGCTTTTCCTGCCAGATTACTTCCGCCATCATACCCTTTTCCAAATGCTCCCGAATATGTCAAGCGATCAAATTGTAGCTCGCTCTTATCATATCTGCCAAAATAAACTCCATTATCCTGTTTAATCTCGGATTTAAATCGATCTATTGAGCTTGCCCATCCCCCACAATACCAGCCAGATTTGAACCAAAAATAGTGTCAATTGTCTTGGCAAGGGACTGTAAAACACCAACTACAAAGTTGGCAAGATCTACTATCACATTCATTACTGCGATTGCTGGGTTATTCAAAAAATTAGCAAAAAATTCAGCGAATGAAATGCACACATTTAACACATCTACAATAACACCTATTAGGAGATTCCACAGTCCAATAAATATGTTTCCAATAAATGCTCCTGCTGTAAATACCGCTCCAACAATCAACCCGGTTGCGCTGATACTGGTACCGGCGAAATGATTAACCGCCGCCACGCCCGCATAAAACAGCCCAATCAAAACAATTATCCCGCCAATGATCCAAGTAAGCGGACACGCAAGAAGGGCGCTGTTATAAACAAACTGCGCTGCCGATGCAGCTGCTGTATTCCCTGTCAACACACCATAACCTATTGACAAAAAGGTCGTAACTGCTGTGTAAGCTCCCATTACCGCAGACGCCGCAATCTGCGCCCCCTTTGTCAACAACAATACGCCATGGTATAGTGCAAAAGCGCCTGCAACACCAAACACAAGCGGCCCCAGAATATCCATGTACTGCCCGACAAGCTCCAGGCCATCTAAAAGCAGATTTACCGCCTCTGCCGCCATGTATATGCCCTGTCAGATTGTTTATCACAGCCTGCCCCATATCTGAATTAAGCGTGCCGTTGATTCTGGCAAAATCTCCCCGAACGCCTGCATCCCGGCATTTTAATCCTGTTCCAGACATCTGCAAAGGTCATAGGCATACTTTCAAACTTCCCATTAATGTCGTCTGCTGCCTCAAACATGGCATTTTTAATGATGCCGGCGGTAATCAATCCCTGGGAAGACAGTTCCTTTAGCTCGCCTTTGCTCTTACCCATGTACCTGGCAATAGCATCCGCTACCATCGGAGCATTTTCCATCACAGAACGGAACTCGTCCCCTGCAGTTTTCCTGCCGCCATAGCCTGGGTAAGCTGTAAAAATGCAGCACTCTGTTCTGCCTGTCCAGCACCAGATACCTTTAAGGACTTGTTAAGCAGTTCAGTGAAACCTATAGCCTCCTGGTTGCTCCCAAAGCTGTCACCGGCCAACATACGCATCTTTGCCACCGCATTTGCCGTTTCCGTGTAACTTCCCCGGGAACGGTTAGCCGATGCAAAAATATCGTTCTGCAATGCAGCCTGCTCGGCGGGGGATGAGGTGATCATGCCAAGCCTGGCATTGGTATTCGTATAGCTATCCGCAATATCCATACCCTTTTTCACTGCTGCCAGACTGGCAACTGTACCGATCAGTGTCTTAAGGCTGCCGTTCGCGCGGGTGGCCTTTTTGACACTACATCCAGCCCATCCCCTAAGCCTTTTACCTTCGGCGCTGCGCCGGATGCGCCTTTCCCCATCTTATGAAAGGAATCATTCGTTTTATCCGCTGCCTTAGAAGTACCCAGCATCTTATTCATCGCTTCATCTGTACGGTTTATCATCTTGTTAATCTGGCTGCTGTATCCGTCCATCAGCTTGAACATTGCATTTAAAGTTGGCATCTCTTCCTCCTTCCTAAGACAGTTGAGCCGCCTGCCTCTTTTCTTCTTTTACCCTGAGGTCAATGCTCGCATAAATAAAAGCGCGTTCTCTTGGTTCCACCGGATCATTAGCCCGCAGATACCGGCCAGTACCCCAGGCCTGATATGAAGTCTTTGCAGGGCGAAGTGTGCGTAACATAGCTCAGGATCGCCCTGCTCGATCAGTTTTTTGCCTCATCCATATCCTCGTTGATATCCTGATCGAGTCCAGACAGTTCCTGTACAGCCTCCATGAGTGTTCCGTACTCTCCCACATACAGCATGGCGGACAATACCTTGTCTGCTCCTAAGACGCCATACCGTTTCTGCAGTTCTGCATTGTTCAAATCCGGCTCTACTACGGCCATAGCGGTCAGCTCACGGTTGTAACTGATACGGTTGAACTGCTCAACGCCGCTTTTTTTATCTACACTGCGGTGCTTCTTCATCAAGGTTTCATTTTCCTGCTGGGTAATAGGCCGGATCACAAAGGGAACCGTCTTTCCATTCTCCCGAAAGCGCTCTGATACAATGACCTCTTTGTTTTCTGCCTGTACTGGATTTAAAAATGCACTTAAGCTACTCATAGTCTTTTTCCTCACTTTCTATCTCATATTCTCCGGAAGTGTATAGCTCTCCAGATCGTCCAAATCATCAAAAGTAAAATCTGAATCAGTGGTGTTCAGATCCTCACTTCCGTCTTCCAGATACGCCACTGGTGCTTTTGCCAGAATGCAGTCCCTCATCACGATTACTCGTCGACCAATAGTAGACGCCGGATCCTCGTTGGTAGTCTGAATGCTGATCGTAGGTGTCTTCCCCTCTTTGACGTACTGCTGATAAATCGCCGATGCCGCAGGGCTTACATTGTACATGGTGATGCTTCCTTTTCCCTCTGCCGCGACTACCTTATGCTGTTTCATCCTGTGCCCCAGAAGCTTCTTGGCGATCACTGTAAACTCAATATTTGCTTCGATCTTGGACAGTTCAAAAAAATAACGGTTCTGGCCGTCGATTGTGATATAGGCGCTGCCCTCACTGCCAGTCACAAGGTCTTTGATTCTGGTATAGTTTTTCCTGCCATAGTCCTTCACCTCCTACGATAAATTAACGGTGATATAGATCTTCTCTACGCTGTCTACCGGCTGAACGAATACATCTACCACCACGGCATCTGAATCCGTTCCTGCTGCCACCGTGATATCGTCTGTTTCAAAATTCTGAATCGCTCCCATGTTCTGAAGGGTAGAAATAATCTACCAGAGCCGCTTTCAGAAGAGACTGGCCATCCGCATTGTTGTTGACTTTCCCTACATAGTTGCTTTCAAAATATTGCTGATGTCGTTAGCAATATTGTCCACTGTACGAAGTACCCTGTTTTTTGTAAGCATCTTCCTTTTTTCCGGAGTAATCGTGGTAAGAGAATTGATGTCATACTCTACAGTCACGTTCTGGGCGCTGTCTACCTTGAAAATCAACTTGCCTGCCTTGACCGCTGTTTCCATTTCACTTTTGGTCATTCTGGAGATACATCCACAGCTCCACATACTTCATGCCAGTATTGGAAGTTGTAATACTGGCCCCGGCTGTTGCTCCGGCTACCCATGCAGTAGTCTCTGCCGCAGTTAACTTTGTACCATCTGTCAGGATGATCCCCTGCACCACATCGATGATTCCCTCTGAATCTGCCTCATGATTTGCCAGCACCGCCTGACACTTAATACCCTCATCATCCCTCATAGCTTTGATCCACGTAGCGATGGCCGTCTTATTGGCAGATGCTGTTTCTGGCTCTGTATCGTATGGGTAACACAGCACGTTGAACTGTATCGTTTTAAGCACCCAGCGCTGTATTAACTGCCTCTGTATTATGCGATTCTGGCAGCTTGTAAAGAAGTACTGTCTTGGCTTTTTTAAGAGCCTCTGTAGCCAGCTTCTTATCCTCTGCTGTTGCTTTCTCCGGATACGCCTGCTCTGTGGCTGTAATCGTATAGATTTGACCATCTTCCCCCACAGACATCTCTTGAAGGATCACAACAGTGCCTCTGTCTCCCGGTGATGGACAGGGGCTCATTTGTCGGATATTGATATAGGCTCGGGCAATACTTTATTCTGAGATTCCCATGTACCTGCCATAGGTTACTCCTCCTTTATCTCTTCATTCTGGATCATAGACTGCATCTGCGGCGCGGAGTCTTCCAGGTATTCCCGATAATCCACATCAAACATAAAATGCAGTACCTTGTCCTCAATTTTTAAGTTCCTGTTTTAATTTTAAAGCCAGGGGCCGTAAATTCTCTTTCCAGCTCCTGGCCTACGCTCCAGCATTCCTCCTGCTGCTCTGCCTGGTTTCGATTCTCCGGAAAATACAGGATATCCAGATTCACCGTATTTTCAGCCGGCCATTGATGCCGCGGGAAGGATTCTGGTCATACAATGTCACCATGAAACAAGGAACCGTAAAATTCTGCGGTACATCTTCGCAATATACTTTGCAGTTTTTCACAGCTTTCAGGCCTGCTCCTACTGCCTTATATAACTCATTGATCGTGTCGATTCTGCACCGCCTCCACTTCCTTTTTGAATAATGCAATCATGCGTTTAGATACATAATTCTGTGTTTTTTCAAGCACATGAGTTCCTTTTACAAAACCTTTTGTCGGGCCGTCCTTTTCGTAACGATCCTGTGTCCATAATTCCAATAGGACGCATACTCCATGTTATTGACCATCTCCGTCTCCAGGGCGCCTGCAGTGCGTCTGGTCGGTAGCTTATGCCAGCTTTCCCGGAGTTTTCCTCCCACACCAGGGTTAGAAACCTTAAAGCTGACAACCTCACCCACTTTAGGGCCGTTCCTGATGGTAAAGACTACCGGGTTCGGGTGCGCTCCTACCGGCGTCCTTCGTTTGGCATAAGCAACTCCCTCATTAACAGCTTGGTTAAGCACCCTCTTGTCGATTTCCCGGATATCATCCACCATATCCATAAGTTCTTTTCGGAACTTCCTGATGGCGGCTTCGTTCCTGCGGTAATTACTACTGCTCATGCATTATCATCCCTCTTTACTTCACACTGCCACTGATAGGTATACGGGTGACACTCTCCCAGAGTAAGCTCTACCGTCTTTCCTGTACGCAGAGTAACCACGATCCGGTCTCCCTCCCGAACATCCTCCTCCAGCCCACAAAACAGTTTATGACTGTTCTGGATAGAGGGATTTGGGGCACCAGTCGGTGCCTGTCCGGAAGAGCTGTACCTGCAAGGACGATCCTGGGCCACAATTCCCAGTTCATTCCTGGTATATCCGTCCTTTTCTACCTCCTGCCAGCGCTTCACTGTCATTCTGGCATCATACATCACTGCATATGGGTTAATCATAACCTCTCAACCTCCTGTGGCGGCGCAAGGCTGCCTTATCGCTTGAAGACAGCCCATAGATGCTCTCCTTTGTGTTCCCGTCTGTCTGAACCCATGTGATGCTGCCATCACCCTCCTTAATGCTGGCAACTTCCGGATGGTAGCCGGTTCCATTGGCCTCTTCATAATCCAGGATCCCTTTCACCTTCTTCCGGATCACTGGTTCCAGAATATCCGGGATGCAGTTCTCACTCAGATTACAATAATCACACACCATCCGGATCATATCCGAAATCAACAGCTTGTGTTCTCCTGCTGTGAGCTCCAGATTCTTTTCTACGTTCTCCAGCATCTCAGAAAATGTCATGACAGCCTCCTTATTTTGCAATAATCCCGGCATCCCGAAGGGATTTAAGCAGGGCATTAAACTCCTCCTGAGTCAGGAGCGGCAGCGGCATCTTTTCCGCTGCGCCCTGTTTTCATTCCTGCGGCTGGGATTCTCCCATCCAGTTCTTCCAGAATTTCACGCAGTTTCGGCTGAATCCCGGACATATCAAAATTCTTCTTCATGTATTCACCTTATCCTTTCAGTCCAGTGATTGCACCGTGCATAAATGCCGGCCCGTGATCCAGACCAAACTGTCCAAAGATCTGGCCCTCTTCCGATGCTCCGGCCTTAGCAAGCTCTTCGTAAAAGAAATTGCCTTTGCCCGGTACCGGCTGGAATACTGGCGCCATTACAGACAGCTCTGCAGCCAGAACAGCGGTCTGGGGCATGAAACGATCAAGAACAATACCAATATTTCCAAAATCTGTCTCAAGCTGCTTAATATTGGTACCACCCACATTTCGGTCAGTAGGAGCATAAGAGTAGATATCAGTGATAATCTGCTTTGAGTACTGCCCACATACAGAACAAAATTAAAAAATAGCTCCTGCATCATACATAGCTTTAAACAGCTGCTGCATGAGAGCCTTGGTTAAAACTGCGCTCTTTCCGTCTACTTTGGTACCGCCATCACCCTCCGCAAAGAGCCAGAAGGCCTCTGGTCTTGCTTGCCACATCCGCGCTGGTTGCCTTTGCATACACCCCGTTGATAATGGTGTACTCAATGTCACGGGCAATCTTTTCCAGCTTCTTGCAATCTGCCAGTCTTTCTCGGTAGACTGTACATTGTTCTGCTGTCCAGCAGTGTTAAGACCGCTCATCCGTCCGCGGTTGCTCTCCTTCACATAGGAAATGGACACCTTCTCATGGAAAATCTGGGTCACATTGGTATTCTGGCTTCTCACGATCTCTTCTGCCTGAGGCGCAGTCAGGGAAGCTGTCTCGGTAATTGCTGGCTGTGCTGCCACCGGAAGACTGTACTGGGAATCGGTCGGGAATTCAAAGTTATCTGTCTGCACACCGCCGGTCATACCGCCAATAGCGGAAAAAATCGGTGTATTGACTGCATCCGCAGTAAATAAATCTCCTGCGTAGTTAGGTAAATTCCAGGTTGTACCTGTTCCTTTCTGATTTGCCATATGTTATTCCTCGCTTTCTGCCTGATTCAGGCTAAATAATTCATTTCTTGCTGCGATCCGGTCTGCCAGACGGGTATTTGGATCGTTGATCAGCTTCTCCAACTGTTCCCTCCTCGTCGCATCACCTGTGACCTGTGGAGTGGTTTTCCCGTTGTTAGGCGGGGTCTTCCCGGAGACCGGCGGGGTAAACAGCTCTTTATAAGTCTCCTTTACCGTCTTCAGCTTGTCGGTCAGACCAGACACGGTTCCATCCCTCTGCCAGGATCAGCTTCGTCCGGTCAATCTTATCCGCTACCAGTTCTGGATACTTACAGTCCGTCAGCTGGTCCTTAATGGCACTGGTCAGCTTCATATCACGGATCTTATCCTCATATGACTTCTTAGTAGCCTTGTTGGCATCCTCCAGCTCTGTGATCTTATTCTGAAGAGCCTCGCTATCCTTAGCCTCATCCTTTAAGACCTTAAGCTGCTTATCCCGGTCAGCCACCTGTTTTTCCAGATCGGCTTTCGCCGTATTCACTTCATCAAAACGGGACTTTGGGATAAATCCCTTCATCTCCTCAGTATAGATGTCCATGACGGCCTTAGCCTGCTCTCTTCTGTCAGACCTTTCGCAATCGTTCTTCTTTCTTCATGTTCGTTGCTCCTTTCGATTCATCTTCGCTTGTTATCCCGGTCGCGTCCGGTGATGTCCCGTTCTTTTTCGCCTGCGGTACCGGAAAGGCGAAAAAATAACACCCAGGCCCCGCCTGCGTGTCTATGACTAACCTATGACTTGCTATGACTTAATTTTTCCGCACCTCGCACACCGCCTTACATACCCACCATAAGGTCCATGGCGGCGGCACCAGTGCTTTCTGTACTGGTGTAGACAGCGTCGCTGTCTGAACCACCGGATTATATGCTCAATCAATCTCTTCACCTCCTGTTTCTGCAACATAAAAGAACGCCCCTCCGAAGAAGGACGCTCTGATTATTGTTATGCTATTGTTTTGCTGCTTTTAATCCCTGCTCATAACCGTATTGAAAAGCCTGATGGAATAAATCCTCTTGTATCGCAGATATGTAATCATCAAGTGCTCTATTATATGCCCTATATGCCACTCTTACTTTTTCATCAGCACTTTTCTGAATATCTTCCAGAAAAATATCATAGTATTCACTTAACTTCTGTTTATCCATCTCACGCCACCTCCTGATAACAAACCCGGCACTTATTGACACTTCCATTTGCAAGCCGGAACTCTATTAATGAGGGGTAACTGTTTTCTTCCAGCCATTCCTTAACCTTTTCAAGAACACTTCCCTTATACTGGACTGTTACACCATCATGGCCGTTCCGGCTGTAGGCTGTCCTTACAATTTCATCTGTAAAGAGGTCAAGCTTGGATAATGGCGCTGACCGCTTTATCGTGTGGCCTGCCGGATTCTGAGTAGATGCCAAGTTCCTTTTGCAATGCTGGTGCAGTCCCAAAGCTTTGGAGCATCGGAAATGAGTGGAACATTTATTGATAGCCAGAATCAGAATAAATTCTTACTACCTCTGCCGCTATGTATTTAGAATCAACTCCTGCATCGTGAAGGGCTTCTCTGATGTTCTTCACCATCATATTGACAGAAGGAAGCTCTTTGGGCTTGTCCGGTTTGTGTGGAATGCCTTTCTGAATTGTTTCCTCCATATCGTGGAAACGGTTAATGTAACGCGCGGTAAATTCTGTACCTTTGATTCCGGTCAGCTTGTGGGCGATAAACTCACAGCCCTTCTTGGTGATGTCATAACAAGGCATTGTTTTATTCTGATATTCTGATATGTACTTTCTTTGAAAAAATCGGACGGCTGAATTTTCAGCTGTCCTAATTCTTCTATATATCCTCTCACATCAGCAAGTAAATTCTTATGCTGTTTACCAACCATCTCAGCTACTTCTCTGCTATCCAAGGTCTGTTCAATCTGCTTCTGCATATCTCCTTTTCTCCTTTCAAATTTGACAATTTTAAGGAAATAGGTTACACTACAGATAGATGTAGGTTCACCTATATCCAATTCTTGAGTAAACACGTCGCTCGCCAAAGTTACTGTGTTTGCTCTTTTTTTGTTTCTAAGTCTTTTTTTATCAGTGCAATAATATAATCCTTGGCTGACACTCCTTGCTTAAGTGCTTCAATTTTGATGGCTGTATGTAACTTATCTTCCATCTCTACTACTAAGCGTTTCATATCATCTCCTCTCTAGTACGTTTTTTTTGTACATTCCGAATTATAGTACTTTTATTTTGTATTGTCAATATTTTTGTACAAAATTTATGTACTTTTATTTTGAAATGCGTTATATTTAATACATAGGGAGGTGACTTACATGATTAACCAGCGTCTAAAACAACTGCGTGCAGAAAATAATCTTACCCAAACTAATTTAGCTGATATTCTTGGCATTGCAAAAACTACTCTTGCTGCATATGAACAAGGGAAAAGCGAGCCCAGCAATGAAACAATTCTAAAATTGCCAATCACTTTAATGTATCAACAGATTTTTTACTCGGAAATAGTAATTACAAAAATCCACAAGAAGAATTTGATTTTAAGAATGCCATAGTTCTTAGTGAAGAGAATGAACTATTAACCCTCTTCAAAAGAATTACATCATGCTATCAATTTTTAAATAATCTTTATACAGACAATAATATTCGCCCTGTTACATCTCCATTATTCCATCAGCTAATACAACATCTATACTGCGTTGTGTCCGCATATGAATTTATCAATGACTGTCCTCCCGAATCTACTGAAGAGATTGGGGAAGCAATTGGCTCATTTATCCTATTCATCAATATGAATTTTGATAGTATGAAATTTGGAAAAGAACTTGCTCATCTTTATCAAAATATTAAAGAGCCACCCACCACCGAGTAGGTGGCTTTTTTCACGCCTACCTCGTGAAATCAAAAAGGCCCAGCCTTTCGCTGAACCTTAACCGTGCCTTTGGGGAGGCCAAGAGCACACCCTGGCAGGACTTCTCCCTATATTCAATCAACATTTCGCTCCTTCCTGTTGCGACGTCGCAACGCTAAAAATGCGTATAAAAATACCAGAGCTGAACGCTCTGGCTTAAACAAACGGTATCAAATCTTTTATTGTTTGCAAGGTTTCCAATGCTTTTTTCATGGTTGAATTTCTCAGACAGATACTCGATTCCCAACGGGGTTATCTTTAAACTGCCATACTGAATCTTAACCTGAACTTCCGGATTTTCCATAAATCTCCCGGTTATCACTCCTGTAATGTATCCATACCCTGATAAGTTCTGAAAAATATAGTTCCAGTATGATTCATTGATACCAAATGCTTCCGGAGAAAGCAGTTCTGGATCTGAGCAGTTCCCTTTTCAGACATTTGTATAGGTAATCAAGTACATTTGCGGCTATCACAAAATAATCATCCCTGGCCATATATTCCTACATCCTCCCAACGCCTTTATGTAATTGTAAAACTTCTTTGTCACATACTCGGTCTTGTTGCATCATTTTTCTGAACAAAATCCTTGCATCCCTCTTCTTTTTTTCCCAATGTAATTTCTTCCGGAATTCCATCAGGATATGACCTACATTTCATTCCTTTTTGCAAATGTTTACATCTTAAGCAAACTGGAATTATAATCATTGCTTTCTCCACCTTTCAATATATTTCTGAACCAACTTTTCTGCTTCTTCCTGAACTGATTCATGGTTTCTTATTCTGACAAACGCCTCAGCAATCGTTTCAAAGCCATCTTTTACATTATCTGAATATCCAGATACCCCCAATACATAGTTCTTTTCTATCCTTTTCGCAAAATCATTAAAAGCAGCTATTGTTTTATATTGCTGGCCAGTCATAACATGGGCCATTTCATGGATTGCATGATCTTTTATAGTTCTTCCTGCAAAATACCCGCACTCATATCCTGCGGAAACAACTTCTTGAAATCCATCAAAATCAAAACCTGCATTGATTACAAAATTTACTTTTTTATCCCAGCTTCATTTGAATACCGAACCAAGTACGGTGTATCAGGCAATCGATCACTTATATCTTCTACCTTAATTCGATCAATTTTAGCATCATACTCCATCATTATTTCGTCAATTCCATTTTGAATTTCATCAACAATATCCGGAGTTATATTTCTCACTGTGTATACATCATATGGTATCTTGATGTTTTTAATTATATCATCATCTAATGTTTTTACAACACCATTCCGAACCACATACTTTCTTTCCACTCTTCCCACGTCATATCTGCCGGCACTTCATAGGTTTTCCCTGTTTCTGGGTCCCTGGCTGCTCTGGTCAGTCCTTCTGCCGGCGTATCGTCATAGTGCGGGACTGTAGTACACCGGCACAGTGGATGGAAGGGTGGCATATTGACGCCTGTTATCTCTTTCCCAACCTCATACACCTTATTGTCCAGTTCTCCACAGACGTTACAGGTCTTGCTGTCCAGTGTAGCAAGGATCTCGTATTTTCCACCCCGTCCTCTTTGTATCCTGTATGGGTAGCCTCTACTCATCAGGAAGGAACTCTGTATGCAGGAGCCGGTAAGCGTCAAACTTCTTGGAATTCATCTTCTTGGCAAAATCCTTAGCCAGCGTGGATGGGTGTCTGCCCTGGATCAGCATCGTGGTCACTGCTTCCATCAGCCGGGCCTGAAGATGGTCCTTCTGTTTCCAGAGCCGTTCGGAAAACGCTGCACCATTAAACGGATATTCCAGAAGCTTTTCCACAACAGTTGGATTCACCTGTGCAAACTCCGCATGAAAACCATGATACTGATCTGCATTGTACCAAGTGCGGTAGTAAGTATCCCCATAGACTTCCTGCATGGTCTTTTCCGCCTCTGTCTCATAGTCGATGGCATACAGCTGCCGGAGAATCGCGTCTACCTGTGCCTCCAGAGCCTGATAGCGGGTGATCCGGGCCTTGATGGACATATTATTGACCTGCTGATTGTATTTTCCAATATTCTTCATAACCAGGTCAATAAAATCCTGGAGTTCTCCCAGTTCCTCTGCATCCAGCTTCTTCTGGGCGGCTGCAAAGGAAAGACCGTTCTCCTCTGCATACCGGAAATAAAACGCGTCTATGGTCTTCTGGAGTTCTCTGCGCGTCTGATTAAAGGCTTTTTCCAGACGGGTGAAGTATTTGTTGACCTGCATCTCTCCGACCTTGTACATGGCCTCCTGACGCTCCTGCCAGTATTCCATTAAGCCTCACCTTCCTCGCCATCTGGGTTCGGCGGGAACATATCGGATAATTCCGCCTTCTCGGCTTCCCGCTGGGCGTTTAAGCGCTCAAGCTCTTCTGTAGCATCCTCAACCCACGGATGGTTTTAATGATCGTCTCGTCTGATATGATACCCTTGGATGCGGCACAGTCGGTAATAGCCTGGCTCTCGTTAATTGCGATATCCCGGTTAAAGACAATGTCGATCTCACATTCTGGGTGACTGCCAGCCCCGATCAATTCCAGATACTTATCCACGAAGCAAAGCAACCGTTCCATGCCCGCCTTAAACGCATTCTCCATCCGGTTGCATTTCAAATCCAAACCGTAGTACACAAACTTCAAGGCAATATCAGAAGGGCTATTACCAAGTTTATCACTGTTCTTGTCTACGCCCTGTCCAAAATCATAGATATCTTTCCGCAGCGTGTCAAAGTCGTCCTTGGCCGCTGCGATATCCACAGGTGCTGTGATCGCCTCTGCCCCGCCATCCTCATCCAGAGAGATCGCCCGGAAATAATTCAGATCCCGCATAAACTCGCCCAGATCATGGCCGCCGTATCCTTTCAAGGCATATACAATAGAACGTACCTCATCAAGGAAATTGGCTACATCAGACCGGGCCTTGTCATATCCATCAATCAACGACTTTACAAATTTAAGATCCGGCAGCTCGTAGTCATTGTTTTAAATGGGACAAATGGAACCTTGCCCCAATTTCCGGCCTCGTTGCCGATATGAAAATGCTCCATAAACTCACTGTTCTCATCTGCCACCGCATCCAGATAGCGCTCAGAATCCAACCGTAAGTCCCATCCCTCGCCTTCTGAATCAGAGATATAGTAAGCGACGGCCTCCGAAAGCCAGTATTCCACTTTTGTGACCGTCTTCTGCTCCTGTCCCTCGATGACCTGAACATTATAAAACCAGATAAAGCCATTCAGCTCTTCGTGATCGTTATCCCTCCAAAGTGGGATCCCCTGTTCAGGCGGAATGATCATAGTCTGGAATTTTCCCTGCTCATCGATATACGGATGCAGCCATGCAATCCCGCCATTGCTGGCAGATACACCCAGACGCATCAGGCGCCTGTCCTGAAAGTTTTTCCCTAAGGTATCCTGTACCATAGACAGATACTCTTCTGATTCCTCGCAGGTCAGTGTATAAGGCTTTGAAAGCAGATAATTGGTCTTATCCTCAATCAGCAAGTGCATAAAACCATGCGCACGCTTATTATTGGGCTTGGATCTATCCAGTACCTTTTCTATCTGCCCGGTAGTCTTCTCTTCCCGGTAGCGGTACATCTTCCGGTTCATGATCTCCGGGTTATCCACTCTGTAATATGCCTCCCCGTCTAACATCCACCGCCGTTCCTTGGAACGCACAAACTCGTCCATGTACAGCCGGCACAACTGCATATTGGTCATCCGGTTTTTATTTGGGTCAAATAATATATCCATCCAATCCACCTCACTTCAAAATCCGGATTCCCGGACGCATCTTAATTATTGTCATGCAAAAATATCTGAGGGCGTCAAGTGCGTGATCGTGCTCTTTCACCGGTTTGTCCTCTCCCTTGTCTGCTGCTTTTGCGTCCCAGATATAGGATGCAAACTCTTTGATCAGATTTTCGCAAGACTTATCTATAAAAATAGAACCCGTAAGCAGCAGCGTAGCTACTAACCGGATCCCGTCTAAAACATCATTTTTTGCCTTTTTGACCTTAAAGCCATCCTTCTCCAGCTGAGCTTTGAAACTAGCTGCTGCTGGATCCAGAATTACAGCTCTGATTTCTATATTCCCCAGCCATTTTTTTAAGTCTGCTGAAAACTCTGCATCTGTCTTTTGCCTCCCTTTATCTCTTCCAGAATAATAGTATTCCCGTCGGCAGTACCATTTCTTATCAGCTCCCTGCTGCCAGAATAGGAAAGCTGTCGGGTTTTGAGTACCATAGTCACAGCTAACATACTTATCACCCGTCCAGAAGTCATGCCCTGTTTGCGATTTATATGCAGCAGCCAGAGCCTCCGTATCAACGGTGTGCTTATCCGGGTCAAACATATCATAGATAACGCCCTCGGCCATTGCCCATAGCCCCATGATATAACGCTTAAAAAAGACACCGGTGTAGTCTCTGCGATATCTGGCCTTAATCTCTTCCGACAGGCTCAGGTTATCATCCATCGTGAAGTGGACATACAAAAGCTTTTTAAGGTCTGCTTCCTTCCCTTCCGCCTCTGCCTCCTCACGGATCTTTGCTGCTTTCTTCTTTCCCAGAAATCCCACAGCTTTGTCAATCCAGTTGACCTTAAACCAGTGATAGGGGCCATCCGGGTTACAGTTAAAGTAGTATTTTGATCCAGTCACAGAGCAGCGACCAGTTGCCTGATTGACAAAGCTCTCCGGCATAAGAGCCACTTCATCGCAGAACAGACCCGCCAGGGTAATGCCCTGAATCAGGTCCTGTGATCTCTCGTCCTTGCCGCCGAAGATGTAAAAGTAATTCGTGACCTGTCCCCTGCTGATCTCCACCATGTTATCGGCACGATGGTCCACCACCCGGTAGCCCCGGCTTTTTAGCATCAGTTTCAGCCAGAACAGAACATTGCGCCGGAAGGAGCCGATGGTCTTGCCGCACATGGCAAAGTTCTGACCTGAGAAAGTACTCATGGCCCACATCACAAAAGACAGGGACATACAGACGGTCTTACCGGATCGGATGGCCCCATCTGCTATAATGCCGTCATAATCCTTTACAGGGCTGTCAGGCACCCACCATGTCAGGATCTGCTTCTGCTTGCGGGAAAATGGCTGAAACTTGAAGATCTGAACCTTTGTCAGGATATTGCGCTGGCCTTTCAGCTTTTCAATCTTCTGTTTTGTCTGACTGATCCGCTCCTTAATCGTCATTGGAATCACCCCACAGATCTCCGGCCTCCGTATTCAACGCCTCCAGGAATCCATCCTCTTCCACTTCCGTCTCCTGTCCTCCCAGCTTCAGCGCTGCCATATCCAGTTTCATAAGTTCGATCTCCAGACGGGCATCATCTACACCGAAGCGGTGTAATGAATCAATGGCAGCCTGCTTGCGGGCCTGCACACGGGTCAGGGCATCCTCTATGTTCTGAATCTGGCCCAGCGTTGCGTGTTTCTCATCCAAATCCGTCCACTTATCCTTTTCGGTTCCCTTTTTCTTTTTGACGGTAGTGAAATCTGCCTGCCGCAGGTTCTCAATCCGCTTAAGCATCCGCCGCTCCCTGACGGTCAGCAGCTGGATTTCCTGGAAGAGAAGCTGCTCCTTGTCAGTTGGCACAGCTGCCGCCAGCTGATTTTCTTCCGGTTCCAGGCAATCAAAAGGAGAGTTTCGAACTCTCCTGTCGTAACTGCGTTTTTATTTCCTTCCGGGGCAGCGCCGCCATGGTTTCCAATAGCGTTTTGGTTTCCTCGTTGACCGCCTTTTGCTTTCGCAACGTTGCGTTTGCGCTTATGCAACGTTGCATTGGATTTCTTGTCCCAGTTATATCGCTTCTTCCAGCTCCGGATCGTCCCCACAGGAACCTCAAAGCCTTAGAAATATCAATCAGTTTCATGCCTTGCAGGAACAGCTCCTTTGCCTGCTCCTGACGTTCATCTGGTGCCCTTGCCAAGCCTCACCACCTCTCATTCGTGTTTGTTTTTATGTATAGAAAAAGAGCCGCACGGTGGCGGCTCATACTACGTTCTGTTTTTAACTAATCTGCAAAGGAATATTTTTAGGTAATCTGCTAATGAGTATTCTTTTAAAAACATCTTTTGCTGATCTAGTTGTTTTTCCAACTCATGAATTTGTTCAGCATTTAATCCTAATTTTTCAAATTCTGCTTTCTCTGATATATGCATATTTTGTACTGACAATGCAATATCAATTAACCTATAAAATATTTCCCACGCGTCTTTTCTTGAAATAGAATTATCATTCAATGCACTAACATATCGATCATAATGTTTTGGAAGTGTTATATACCTTTCCCTAACAGCATACAAGTTTTGTAGCCCAACGCATAGTACTTCCCACTTATTAAATATATAAATGGTGTTCTCACAAATAATCTTTGAATTTCCATAGTAACTTATTTCCTTTTCTTTTTATCGTATCAAATATTGAGAACAAAGAGAAGCCCCCACATTAGCAGACGCTTCTCCAGAATCGCTTAATTAGGCGTAGATCGTCTGTGACCATCAACCTTAGTTCCATCATTTCTTGTATATGATTTTACAACCACAATTTTTTTCTGCTGTGTTCCTCTAACACTTGATTTTGTCTTTGCCATATCTCTGGCTCCTTTCTTGAAACCAGAGACACCCAACTGGTAAAGTGCCTCTTTAGAGTTAACTAGTTCTTCTTAGTCGGCTCTGATCCTGGACCCACCCAAAACCTGAAAGCTCTCTTTCCATGGTCTTTTGCATAAATCTTTTCACCGTCTCTACCAGTGATCCAAGCTCTGAAAATCCACATGAAAACACCTCCTTTCTCAAGTTTTCACTTGCAAAGAGGTACCACTGTGATATAATCAAATCGCCAAATTAGATTATAAACCAGTTGAACAGTGGTAACACTTTCAACAAATGACCAAGTACTTTGTGTGCTTGGTTTTTTCTATGTAAAGGATTTCTCCATCACATCAATAATATTGTCTGTATTGGATAGATGCTGCAGTTATTGACATTCCGCATTTTTCAGCAATTTCTTCAATCCTCATACCTTCTACAAGATCATATGGTGCCATTAATTCCCCAGCAAAAGCATTTGCTTGCCACTCGGGATTCATGTATGCAGGTACTGTACCTCTGGCAAATGTAACACGTTCCGGAAAATGTATCAAATAATGTCCTAATTCATGACATAATGTAAAACGGTCTCTTGGATTACCTTTAATCGCACCTTCATAAACATCTTCTCGTATTTTCATTGTTTCCGTACCTGGATTCGTCACACCATACGCTTGTGGCATATCGGAAATTGAAACTATTTCAAGCTCTAGCCCAAGTCGTCCCAAAACCCATTCTATAAACTGCACTATCGGAAAATATAAAACCTGCTCTAAACCAAACATTTCCCTAAATTCTTTTACCAATCCCCTAATATCTTTCCTAGACATAGGTGCTACAGAAAAATTCCCCAAACATTATCATCTCCTATTCTTGATTTCTCTTCAACCAATTACTTAGTTCCTTCTTTTATCCTCATCCCATGATTCCATTGCTCGTGCAAAGAGATCATCATATCTCTATCAGATGCCCTAAACGTTGACATATCAATACTTTTTTGATTTCTGGCCTCGAACATAACTTTATCTAGCTCTTTTATTTCGCCATCATTCAAATTGTATTCATTGATAAGGATATTTCTCCATTCTTCCGGAGGTTTACCTTTTCCGTTCTCCACTTTTGATAGAAATGCTGATGATACACCTAACTGGTTCGCCATATCGTAAAGCAGTTTATTATTGTCAATTCTTATCTTCCGACAAAATTTGCCAAAACTATTTAACATGACTTCATCCTCCTATTCCTTCCTCCGTTTAAGGTGATCACCCTTGCCTATATTATTAACTAAAATAGTTAATTTGTCAATCTCTTTTGTAAATTTATTTTCTTCAAAAAGAAAAGCCCCCGCCGAAGCAGGAGCCTTTCCAGAGAAGGAAAATCATGCAAAAGAAAAACCAACGGATCCTCCAGGAATCGAACCTGGGACACGGTGGTTAACAGTCACCTGCTCTACCGACTGAGCTAAGGATCCGAAGAAGGGGGCGTCCAGCCCTGGGATGGAACCAGAGCCAGACGAACCGGCCACCCGGCTGTAGCACCCTGGCGACCGTCGATTTAAGTGCAAGCCGTCGGCGTTATGCCTTTGGCTTCATGGTACACTATAACATTTTCAAAACGAAAAATGTGAAATAAACGAAATAACTTTATGCGACTTTCATGAAATTTGTAAATTCCATCCTTACACTATCCGCTGTAGCTTTCCGACCCATCCGAACCGCCACTTGCGCCCAAGTCAATTCCTCGAATATCCTGTACCGGATAATCCGCTGCATCCTTGGGGATATTGTGAGCATCCAGGCCTCCACCTGCTGCTTGATCTTGGCCGCCGCCTCAATGCGCTGCTGTAAAATCTTCTCCTGAACTTCTACACTTCTGGGATCTTTAAGAACAGAATACGAAATCCCCTGCACATGAAAGTTATGGGCTGTATATGGGAATTCTGGCGAGGAACCTTTTACAATATCCTGCTCAATCCTCTTTCTCTGTTTTTCTCAATCTGCGAAGCTCCTCTTTTGCCTCCTCTACGAGCTCACACGCATCTATGTACTGCTCCAATATCTGCTTGTCCAACGGTATCACCTCCTCGCCCTCAAAATCCTCTGTCTGGCCTCATCCCACTCATCCGCCCAGGTTTCCATATCCACTCGTGCAATCAGGTACCTCTTTTGGTACAGGATTCCCATATCACTGTACTTGTCGACCTGAGGCCTGCACTTCCAGCCGAATCTCTTTTGCAGCTCAATGCCACTGTACCGCCCTACAAGCTTTCCGCAATCGTACAGGTCATAATATACTGGCCCCGGCATAACATCACCTCCAAATCATCAGCACCGCCATCAGAGAGCCCCAGACCATCAGGTAATCCCTGCGGTCAATGTTGTGCCGTATCAGATTGACCGTCCCTGTTATGGCCCACAGGATGATTATTACGCTCTTAAGTACATTCAATTTCCTACCTCCTGTATCTCTCGTCTGGGCACAGTGACGTGTACGCATACGCCGGCATCCGCGCAGACCATACCTCCAGTTTCGGACCGGATTGCATCCATGTCACTAGCTGCCACTGCTCTCTCCCTCTGTAGTCGGTTCACTCGTCTCTGGGCCTCTGATTTTACAATCCCCAAGCTGCATCCCTTCTTTCTGCCCTCGTAGCAGGGCGATCATGTATTCAGGTATGGATTCTTTTGCCACATGGCCTCATTCGCCTCCTCATGGGTAGTCCGTGCAGCTTTCGCCAGTTATTTCTTTTCAAGATCGGAAATAATATATTGGCGAGTGACTTTGCCAGTTCCACTATGATTTTAGCCAGGTTCACAAACGCCTCTACTACCCTTCCTATTGCCTTATTTAGATCTTCCATATCGTTCCTCCTGCGCTAAATCTCAGTTTATGTCTGCAATCGCTTTTTGATATTTATTAATTGCCATACCAAGCAACTGTATCATTTCAATTATTGCCTTTTCTTTGCTTCTTCCATATCGTCTGTATTTAAGGTTCTGTTTTCAACTCCCGGTTCCCTGCAAGTTAAAAGCCATTCATCCCCGTAGTAAATATGTTTGTGAACTGTGAATTTAACTCCATTTGTTTCGTTTCCTAAAATTCTAGGACTTCTATCTGTGTCTCTTTGGCTATGTGTTGTTATGTCTTTATACATACTTATTCCTCCTTCAAATGTCAGTTTTACAAAACTGGTTTGCATTTATTTGACCACTGTTTATCTGGATATTTTGAAACAAATTTTTCACAATCATTCCGATTTTCTATGTACGAAAAGAAAAATCTCCCACAGTCTGAACATTTCCTCTGGATTTCTAAATATCTGATATCATTACCATTTGGCCCATGTGTCCAATGCCAACAAATAACTTCACTGTTTTTATGCTTGCAAAACAACTTTTGATAAAATTCATAGCTGATCTCCTAAACCTTAATATCGTCCTATGTTTGCTATTGCCTGAAATATTGGATAGAACTGCTGTGGTACTACTGCATTTCCCAATGATCTAACACGGTCCACCCCATTGGGAAGCCCATATAAACTTCGGCATAATCTGGATTGATATGTGTCATATCTTCGCTCTGCGTCCTGAAACGGCTCGCTAATTTGTCTGACCGATATGTGTGACTCCCCAATATCTGTTTTTGCCGTTCCTCTCCACTCCGATGCAGTCAGTGTGGGCAACAATCGCTGTCCGATATCGCCTGTGCATGGCTCCAACACCTGCAGCTGGTAATACAAACGTCCTTGTGGCGTAACCTTGGTTTTCCAAGTCAGAAAGCACATCGTCGAGTGCCATTCTAATGATTCCAGCAACATTTTCTCCAATAACCCAAGAGGGCCTGAGTTCTTCGATAACTCTAAGCATTTCCGGCCAGAGATAACGGTCATCCTCCTTGCCCTGCCGCTTCCCGGCAACAGAGAATGGCTGGCAGGGGAATCCTCCTGAAATAATGTCAACTGTATGTAATCCTGTTCGTTCATAGAAACTTTCTCCCGTTAATGTCCTTATATCTCTCCAGCGTGGGATATCGGGCCAGTGCTTTTCAAGTACCTTTGTAGGAAAATCCGCCCATTCAGACTGTCCCACCGTCTGTATTCCAGCCCATTCTGCCGCCAGATCCAGTCCCCCAATGCCGGAGAATAAACTTAAATGTGTCAACATTTTATTCTCCAAATCCTTAATTTTACATAGGCATAATCATAATTGCCAAAAGAGCATTCCCAACATAATCAAAAAAAGTTCTAAATCTTCTGGCTTCATACTTCTATCTCCAAAACCTTAATTTTCCCGAAACTCTAGGCATTTCTTTTCCAGATAAATGCAGCCTTCAGGTTCATAATCTCCTTTTTCCCATTCTGCCTCAAATAACTCCCTGGCACCAATATATCTACCAATCATACTGTCCTGTTCTATCATATAAAACAGCTCCTTATCCTTTTCCCGATCAGTTAAACCTAAGAAAACATATTTTCCATCCTTGGCCGCACTCTCCATTACCAGTGCAGTTTCTCCATCTATATACTCGGAAATGGATTTCCAGAGTTCATAATCCTTATCCTGCTGTTCATATTCATCAAACATCCCTGCTGTTTTGAGAATTACTTCTTTCATTCTGCTTATTGCCTCCCAAAATCTTAATTTTAACTCGACTTTAATTCGTTTTAACTCGATACAACAACTACTTGTTTAATACCACAACTGTTTACTACAACTTACCCTTTCTTGCCCTGATACGGCTCCGGCAGCGGCATCCAGGCTATTACACAGCCCTCGTCCCATTTTCCATTCTCAATCCCGCACATTCCTGTAAATGGTTCATCCAGTCCACATAATTCTCCGTCAAGTGTACAAAGGTATGTCCCGTCTTCCGGCAGCCTCTCCTCCACCGGGATCCATTCTGTTCTTAGCGCCTTAAGGATTGTTCCTGCTTTAAGGCTATATATCTCCTGCGGTGTGAGGTCGGTATCCTCATAGGCTGTCAACCGCTCAACCAGTTCATCTTTCTTGTTTGGGCTCCAATATCCCGTCTTGATCCCGCTACTGCGGGATGTGTTAATCTCTCCATGGCTCTTTTCCTTTCCTGCACGGCATACACCCATAATGGATACGCTGCTCCGTTCTTCTCCTTGTTTTGATATATACATGATCCCCGGCTATATCCTTCCCGCATATGCTGCAGATATAGACCGGTTCACTCTTTGGCGGTTTCATTTCTCCTGTGCCTTTCTGCTCCTAGCTTCCAGCTGATCCAGAAACCAATTAACCAGCGGAGCCGTTACTACCTCCTCTTCTGTAACAGGGCACGGGCCTTCCCATTTTCGTACCATTCGTACACCATGCGCTTCCATGATCTGGTTTGCATCCTCTATTACTGAATCCCACTTATCAAAATTATCCTCTGCGACACAGTCTCTCCATTTGATCCAGAACCTTTGCATCTGTGTGAGTATCCCTGCCACTTCGTCATTTTTTAATGGTTTATCCAAAGTCAATCACCTCATCAAATGGTATTCTTTCATCCGGCCGGATCGCCGACAGCTGGTTCCAGCCCAGATCCCAATCAAATGTTTCCGGGTTCTCAGAAATCCGTTTGGAACTTTCCTGGTAATAAAGCCTGATTCCGTCCCGGTTCGTCCTTCCCGTCAGCCTGTTTTTATGTACCGTCAGCAGTCTGTCACAATAGGGTGCCTCGTCCCCTGTTTTCTTAGGCTTGGAATATTTCAGCACCACATCAACCAGGTTGGTGATGTTGCTGCTCCCGGCTACATCATCATTTCCGAATTCATTCCCCGTTGACTTCCTTGGATGTGCAATTAAAAAAATGAGCACATTATATTTCTTAGCCATAAAGGCAAGTGCTTTTACAAACTTGGTCTGCTGCCGGTACAGATCCGATGCAATATCATCTGTGATCGCTGTCATAAGGTTATCTACAAATAACACCCGGCACCCGTACTGCACGATTGCCTTTTCCATGGTCTCCAAAAGCCCTTCTTCCTCTTCCCCATCCTGTGATAAGATTCCGTTATCGTATATGTATGCCTTTCCTCTGTACCACTGCTCAATTTGCGGTATACAGTTTCCGTCAATGCAATAGGACGTATATCCAAAATTGGATACCATGGCGTTGATATGCATTCTCCCGGCAACCTGCAAGTCAAACCATGCACGGAAATACCAGTCCATAAGCTCTCCGGAATAAAAAAAGGTTGTATATCCTGCTGCTATGGCAAATGTCCCAAACTGGGAAGCCAGGGTTGATTTTCCTTCCCCGCGTTCCCCCGTAAGAAGAATCAGCTGGCCTAAATAAAATCCTCCAATCGTCTTATCCAGGGATGCAATCCCGCTCCGTATCTTTTCCAGCTTTGACAAATCAACCCTCTGTACCTCTTCCATCGGCTTAATCCGTTTTGTCAATATGGCCTGTGCGTTCTCAACAGCCATTCTGACGGCTTCTTTTCCGTGGACCACAAGAAGTTCGTTTGCATCCTTACAGCCCCTGTAATCGTCCATCCTGACGTGTTTAACGCATCCGTGAAAACGCTGCTGCATTTCTTCCAGCAATGTGATCCTTCCGTTCTCACAATCTCCAAATACTACCAAGGTTTTAAATTGTGAGAGGAAGTCCCAGCAGTACGGGATCCAGGTGAATCCTTTCGCTCCGGTTGGAACGCTTACTGCATTTTCAATCCCTGCTTCCGCAACCGAAAGGGAATCGATCTGCCCTCTGTAAGAACCAGTGTAGGATTGTCCGGGTTGCAATGGTTCATTCCGAAAAGCACCGGTTTACAGTCTGCTTCACACCACTCCTTGTTTTATCAATCCCCTTACGGAATCCGCTGTTTCGATATTTTACAAATTGGAGGATTTCATTCTCGTCGTAAAACGGGAATACCAAGATCCCATCATTGTCATTCCTTACTGTGATGTTATACCGGTTCGTGATCCCCTCCGATATCCCTCTGGATTCCATATAGGCCACTGCTGCCGGTTTTGTTTCCGGTTTCTCTTTTCTGTGGATTTTACGGAAATGCTTTCTGCTGCTGTAATACTCATCCACTTCCGTTCCCAGCGAAAAATCAAAATCCTTGGAAAGTGTGATCATATTTCCATGAGCCCCACAGCTTTCCTCAGACACTTAAACTGGCCTGTACTGAGGTTAATGGAAAGGTCCCCGGTCCTTTCCATTCTTTCCCCCAAGGCAATATGGGCATCTGTCAAGCTGTAATTCGTCTCCCCTCTGTTTGCCCCGTGCCCCGATCTCCTGAACGAACCGAAATGCATCATCCTTTTGAAATTCATAGATCCCCATTTTTCTTTTTCCAGTCCTCCCATGAGTCAATCACTGTGTCATCATCCTCCCCCCAGAGGTCAATCCCTTCCGTGTCATCCGCATCTGAAAGGCGCCGCAGGCTCTTTCTTTATTTCTTTATCATTCTTATATTCTTTATCATTCTTGTTAGTTGTCAGCTCTTTGTCAGCTGTTTGTCGGCTCTTTGTCGGCTCTTTGTCAGTATCTTTGTCAGTATCTTTGTCAGTAACAAAGTTATCCTGTCTGGAAACCGTTGATTTCACAGTGTTTTCATCCTGTCCGCTCCTTGCCTGTGGCATTGTCACCTGCTTTGTCGAATTTTCATGATTTAACACTTTTGTAACATTTTTGCCTTGTCGGCTATTTTCTGACATTTATCAGGCACAGGCCCTTACCCTGGTACTTTCCCAGTTCACTATGGTAATAAGCCTTCCCGTCTTCGTTGACGTATTGGTAAGGAAACCTAATTTTCAAACCGTTCCAGTGCAGTCCGTACATTCCGGATGGTCACTCCTTCGCCGCATTCCCTGACCAGAGAATTCAGGCTGGTAATTAACTGTCCAGGCTTGCAGACATATCGTTCACCCTTCCATTCCCACTTATTCTCTTCGTGGTTAGCCAACAGCAGAATGGTAATAAGAACAACTTTTTGTTCCGGGGAAGACAGCTGCCATATGGACTTTGATTTTAATTCCCGGTACAGCTTCACCCAGCCGCCATTAACCATATTCTCCATTCTCCAATCGCCCTTTAAGTCCCGGTACAGGATTTCCCGGATCAGCCTTCCGGATGTCTCCTCTTTGCAGAAAAATCAGGCCTGCATTGTACCGCACCATCCATGCTGTGGCAGATGCCGCAAATGCATTTGCATGGATCCTGCTCCGGTATTTTCCATTCAAGAGATTTTCCCAGTTTGCATTTTCACACAGGATATAGATCCGTCCACCGTTTTTTTGAGCACGTTCAAACTCATGCCGGAACCTGTCCCTGCTGCGCGTATAACATCCTGCCAGTTCATCCAGATCCATTTTCTCTCTACTGCGCACAAAGGGGAAATGGTACAGGACGGATCATAGATCTGCCGACCATCCGGAAGCACTGCATTGTATGTATAATCTCCATAGTTCAGGGTGGCACGGCGGATCGGGGCACCGAAAGACGCATATCTCCTATGCGCTCTCTCGGTATCCTGCTCACGGGTATCCACCAGGATCTCAAAACTGTCCAGGACCTTTTTCTGATTAAAATATCCATGATCAATCAAATGGCAGGGAATCATCTTCCCTCAGGAATTGCCATGAAATCGTCCGGGCGGCTGGTGCAGCAGTTGTCGGCGGTTTGGCAGCAGTTTATCGTCCGGGAGTTTGAATTTCCCTGTACGGATCTTCTCCACACTGCATAACTGTGCGAGATTTGCCATTCGCCCTACGCTTCCGTCTTTCTTTTCGTACTCTCTTTCATTAAAAAGCCCGCCGATCAGCTTGCCTTTAAAGCCTTTTTCATCCCAGTCAAAATGGTATCCTGAATTTGATAATTCCAGGGCTTCTGTTACCGTCTTAAAGCGCCGTTTTGTCCATCCGTCCCGTTCCGATCCATCATCATTCGGAACACAAAAAAGATAATTGCAATGCCATTTTTTATCTTCCTGCTGCTGGCTGCGGTATTCATTGGCGTAAAATCGCGGTATTCCCCTTCCGCCACATCACAGCTGATTTTGATGTACTGTCCATTCCGGTTCTCGCAGATTACTGCATCCATAATTTTCAGGACATACCCTCCCTTGGGAAGCGCCTGGATATCCCCATAAGCCTTTGTCTTTTCATAATCTCCAAATCTCTTAATTGCCATCTTCTCTTATCCTTTCTGTTTCTTAATAGTCTTCCAATGCCCTGATCACAGCTGTAATGTCATTCGGGATTTCATCCGATTCAAACGCTCCAAACGGCGTTTTTACGGAATTCCTCTCTGCATGGGTATGGAATATATAGGCTCCATCCTTACAATCTGCCAAAGGACGGTTGTAAGCTTGATTCCAGTACAATCTTATCCAGTTTCCGTCCGTTGGTTTTAATACGGGTAAATACAATCCCGTTATCATCCGATACCGTCTCTGAGTGTGCGATAATAATAACCGTCAGGTCATCCCGCATGGTTAAAGCATAGTCTATGATTTCCCAAATATAGGACGCTAGATCCGTCCACTTCCCGTACCCCTGGACCTTTGCATTCCTCATTTCTTCAGCTACCATAATGCCATTGATCGTATCAATAACAACAGTTTTAATATGCTTTGCATTCTCTGAATCATTAATGTTTTGCAGCAGCTTTAAAACAATAGCCGGAAATTTGTCTGCTGGAAGTTTTCGCTTCACTGTTATAGGACTTTCTCCACCCCTTCCAGTTAAGCCCCTTTTTATCACAGTCGATATAGTATGTGGTTGACGGGTCCAGATTTCTGCAGCTGGTTGTTTTGCCGGATCCAGACTCCCCCATGATCCCAATTACTTTTGCCATTTATCCACGCACCTCCACCATTTCCTCCGGCTCCATCGCCAGGGTTGTATGTATGCCGCCTGCATGGCAGTCTACATTGATATATCTTTCAGCCGGCTTTACTGCATCTACCTGGAAATTAACCCAGTTTTCGTAATCCCCGTACTCTACCCGGATCACCTGTCCCGGAACCAGTTCTTTTACCTTTACCTTCATTCTGCTTTTCCTCCCTGTTCATTGTCTTTCTTTTCAGCCAGTTCAAAACCCAGCGCCGCAGCAATCATTTCACAGCTGACAGAGTACTTACTTGCCTGTACAATTCCAGCCAGCGCATTGACCCGTCCCATGAGCATCAGGGCTTCCTCATACTGGTTGTCCGCACAAAAAACATCATTTTTTCGATTTGCCATCTTGATTTTCCCTCAGTTCTCCCTCATAATAGAGGGTGTTGATTTTAGTTTCCGGACCTAACACAGTTGCCGCTGTGCAGGTCCTTTTTTATTCTTTTCCTCTCCCTCATATTTCTATAACCGTCCGTGTTTCCTGATCGTAGATCAATCTCAGTTTGTCTCCATTCACATCTGTCAGCTCTGCTTCATTCTGGCTCTTCATCTCAAATGATATATTGTCCATCACAAGGCCTCTCTCTTCCAGTTTTTCCAGATGTTGACGGATCTTAAATTCTGCTATTGTCTTTGCTCCTCTAACCATCCTTTTCTCACCTCCTCTCACAGTGTTACAATTCCACAGGCCACCAACAACAGCACCGCTGATTCCATCCCCAGCAGGAACGCCATCACCGTAGACAGTCTGCCAAACAGGCGCACATCCTTATGGCTCTGCCTGATCTGCTCTCCGGCGATCCGCCCCAGCTTCAGGATCTGCTGTTCCTCTTCCTGGGTGACTACAACACCCTCCACTGGGGGCTGGTACTTAATTGCTTCTGATTGCATGATTCCCTCCTTCTTCCGGCTGTGCCACCGGATACTTCTCTATAAATTGTTCCAGATCCGAGCCCCGGATCTTTTTCTGCCCTAATAACAGGTACGGCAGCTGTCCGGTGTTTATCAGTTCATATACCTTTGAGGTATTGACCCGTAAAACCTGGGACGCTTCCTTGACCGTATATAATGGTTGATAGGGTGCTACCATCTTTTTCACCTCCCTTGTCTTTTCTTCCCCTCTGTCCTATACTGTACTCGTATTAAATGCAAACGAAAGGAGATTTTCCGTGTCTAACATAAAACCATTTCTGCATCCTGTCCGTCCTAAAGAGATTACTGATTCAGAACCCCAAACTGATTTAGATTTATTTATCAATTCTGGATTTACTCAAGCTGATGCTTTAAATACAGTTCCAAATATGAAGTTATCCCACCTATCTGAAGAAGATAGACAAGCAATGCATGAGTCCATGAAGTCTGATTCTCAAAGAACCATTGAATATTTCGGTCCTAAATTTCAAGAACAGCAAATTTCTTTGAACCGGCAAATAGAAGCTATCGAAAAGATTGCAGTAAGTGCAGAAAATCAGGCTAAAAATTCTTTTACAGATTGCCGAATCGTCAAAAATCCTATCCGATATCTCAACTAAAAAAGCTAATAAAGCCGATGTAAAAAGTTGGCTTGCCATTGCAATTTCATTGATTGCTTTGTGTATAGAAATTATCTTAAACCGAAGCGAACTTGCCATTTCTTTCAGTCATTTATTTGATGGCAGACTTGATAACGACTTCGATAAAAATAATCCCTGCTAAAGTGAATACAGAAAATCCGAGGGCAATATTACTAAGTCTTTCGGATTTTTTGCTTCCTGATTGATTTTGTCTTTTTCCATAGCATCCACCTGTCTTTACATTTTGTATTTGACTGCACAAAGAGTTCCAATCGTTTACCAGACTCCAAAGCCTAGCCTTAAGCTTTTCATCCTCCAGCCAGTTATTAACGACTTCTGTAGCTTCTTTTATAGAACCTTTCTTTCCTTCCATTTCTCTCACCTCCCGTCCTCAGTCTCTGCCAGAGTCTGTCAAAAGCCTCATCATACTCATCTGCTCATACTGTGGAACCTTCACGAAATCATCTGGAAGCCGAATCCCGTACTGCTCGCAAACCAGCTTTACCATTTCAGCGGATTTGTATGGGGCAATGCCCTGTTTGTCCATACGGCTTAAAAGAACTTTAAGCAGATTCGCCACCTCTCCCGGATGCTCCGTCAGAGGAATCTGAATTTTGGGATTTTCCATCTCATGGAATCGCTTTACATATCTGGCTGTAAACAGCACTCCCTTTTCTCCGGTTGATTTATTTGCCAGAAAATCACATCCCATACGGGTAACTTCATAACACTTGTTTTCCTTTCCGCTGGCATCCTGATAGGTAGAAGGGATAAAATAATCACTCACAGCCATTTGGCTTTCAGTCAATATCTGAATGTATCCCTTACGATCCTTTCTCCCATCCAACTTTCTCAACACATCGTTGTGTGAAACTTCCATCATCTCTGCCACTTCCAGAGTTGTCAGAGTCGCTTTTCTTAAATTGTTCATTCTGCGTGCCCTCCTTCTTAAACTTTAAGCCAAACGAACGATACTACTTCCAGCCATCCAGCGCCTGATTTATTGCCTTCAAGCTCTCAACTTGATATTGCAACACCTGACTCTGCAATTCAGTTGAATCCTGAAGTTGATTCCAAGCCTGATAATACTGAATCGAGTTCAAAAGCTGAATAACCATGGTCGCTGTTATAATCCACATTCTCCAATCAGAATGTGGTTTTTCCTCTTCCACCTTCCTCACCTCCCATCCTCGGTCTCTGCGAAATAATTTTGTAGCATTATGCTCAATATAGTAGGAACATCTTCAGCAATTCACTATATATTGTGTTTTTCTGCTATATTCATATTGATTTTCTAAATAATGTACGATATAATGTATCGGCAACTTATGTTCGTGCTATATTTAGAAAGGAGCCTTTTAAAATGGATGATATCAAATTACCTAAAGCATCTTCATTGAAAGCCGGTATGGCTTATGCCTTTACAGCTATGACTAAACTCAAAGAAGAAAATTTTGACTTCACTGAAAACTCCCTTATTATCATTACTGCTGCTGGAATTATTTACGGCACTCCTTATTTTTCGTTACCAAAAGATAATACAACCGATATCTTGATGGATACCATTCATAAACAAGCTCAAAAAATGACCCTCTCTGATGTACCAAAAGATGATTTGCTTTTGAAAAATGCTACTTTAATCACAAATACTGGTCTCAAACAGTCTTTCGAGACACTTTTTGTATTTCCTGATGACATCATCGCAATTACTATCGGAAAGACCATCAACCTGTAAAGACACTTTAAAAGACTGCTTTTGTGGGAAGCGGTCTTTTTTCTTTTTATGCTTTCCCATTCTTGAATCACTTCACCTTCTTTTCTGGTAATCTGGGTTTTAAGAAAAAGTTTGTATCCACATTAAGGGCGCCACAGAGTAATTCATACTCAGGAAATGTAAATCTTCTTTTTCCATTTAAAGAAAGATTTAATTTTACCGGATCCATTTCAATCTCTCTGCTTATGTGCGCCTGCGAAATACCTTTTTCATCTAAGTATTTCTTAATTTTTAATCCGACTTCCAACATATCACCTCCATTTTCGATTTGTTCGAAGTATCTTTATACCGGTATATTCGAAATATCAATACGTTTTTTCGAGATTTTCGAAATCTATTCATTTACAAAATCGAAATATTATGTTATTATTTCACTATAAGGAGGAAGCATTATGGATTTAACCTTTGGAGGGAAAATTAAAGAGGCACGTAAAGCCAAGAATCTTACTCAAAAGCAACTTGCTGAAAAAATCGGGGCAAAACACAATTCTGTAAGTGATTGGGAAAATAATAAAAATAAACCAGATCCCGATACAATAGAACTTTTATGTGGGGTTTTAGATATTACACCGAATTATTTATTATCATTAGAAACTGTCGAATTTTCTCCTGTTGAAAAATTACTTATCAAAATACCGCTCCCTCGACCCCCACGGCCAGGACATGGTAGATACCATTCTTGTCAAAGAATATGAGCGTGCAAGTAAGTATGGAAAGCTCACTGCTCCTGCCACTATCATAGAGTTTCACCCAAAACAAGATAACAATCTCCTTGTCCTCCTACTTCCGGGCCGGAGTATCTGCCGGAACAGGAATCTTCATATTGGAAATGAAGCCGAAGATGATATTGAACTCCCGGCACTGCCAGAATATGAAGCAGCCGACTTTGCTATTGATGTAAACGGAGACAGCATGGAACCGGATTTTTCCCATGAGGATATTGCACTGGTGCAGCGGGACGCAGAAATGCATATCGGTGATATTGGCGTATTCATAGTAAATGGGGATGCCTTTATCAAAAATTGGGTGAAAAGAACTTATTTCCAGAAATAAAGATTATAAAAATATTCCCATACACGAAGGGGATAACGTAGTTTGCATGGGAAAGTAATTGGAAAAGTAATGTATTAAACCAAAGGAGGTTTTCTGTGGACGAAAAGAATTAAACCTACAAGATTTACAGAAAATATGTTCATTAGAGAACATAGAAATCACTCTTCATGCAGCGAAGCGTTTGGAACAGCGTGGAATCCTCATTGAAGATGTCATATCCTGTATTAAAACCGGAGAAATTATTGAGCAATATCCAGATGACTATCCATATCCCAGCTGTCTAATACTTGGGAAATCATTAACCCAGTTAATTCTTCATGTTGTTACAGGAAGCGATTTATCTACCCTGTGGATTGTAACAGCTTATTACCCTGATTTAGAAAAATGGGAATCTGATTTTAAAACAAGAAAGGAGATTTGATTATGACCTGCTTTTCATGCAAAGGAAATGTTGTAGAATCAACCACCACTTATATGAGCGAATATAACGGCTGCTACATCATTATTAAAAATGTACCCTGTAAAAATGCACTCAATGCGGCGAAGAATACTTAAATGGTATTACACTGAGAAAAATCGAAACCATCATTTCACATTTGAAAGATTTATTAACAGAAGTAGCCATCGTTGATTATAATAAAGCCGCTTAATATTTTCGTATATCGAGGAGGCTTAAATGTTAAATTTCATTTTAGCTAATATCGAGGAAATCGAACCTGATGAATTTGATCTGGCTATGCTCAGAGAAATAGAAAATGATCCTGACTGCCACAAATTTATCTCAGCAGAAGAAGCTATGAAGGAACTTGAACTGTAACCTTTCACAAAAAATTCTTATAAGCAACAAAAACCGCCCCTGCGCCACGCAGGGGCCACCACCTTGATAATATAATATACTTACCCAGGCAGCCGAACAGGCGGCAGCTCTCTATCCGTTCCGAGTCTTGCGGAAGGAGGAGATGCTTTATGAGTACATATGAAGAATTGCAGTTAATTGTATCTGTAGCATTACTGATCGTTGCGATCCTGACATATACGCATAAAAAATAGCCGTCCTGCTCTTGAGGAGACGACTATTTTTAGGTCTTTGATTCGCCGGGACGGGTGAGTGTGCACCTACCTGTCGGCTGTCTTGTTAAGTATATTATATGTCAAATCCGTTTATTTGTCAAATTGCAAAACCGCCCTGCGCCAACAGGAACGGCTTTTAAATAAATTCTGTACAGGCCCGGAGGTCTGACACAATGTAACCAACCACCTACATACCACACCTCCTTACACCTGTACAGGTGTATTTATACCGCAAAATGTGCGACGTCGCAACAAATAGGAGAATGATTATGGGACAATTAAGAACACGCAAGCGCGGAACAACCTGGGAGTGGTCTTTTGAGGGAGCACGAATCAATAGGAAGCGTAATTCCATCAGCAGGGCGGATACCGCACTAAGGCGGAAGCTCTGGCTGCTGGTACACAAGCAAAAGGCGAATATGATAATGCCGGATCCCACTTTGTACCA
>SCPP01000263.1_pt1 | contig 32323 bp, 53 predicted proteins | sample 6106811 | NCBI WGS metagenome assembly SCPP01 (sample SAMN10720449, study PRJNA508395) | human gut metagenome | isolation source: Participant 2 stool, 15 month | host: Homo sapiens | collected 2018
CGGGCTGGTGGAAATCCAGAAGCAGGGCTGTGGAAAACCCAACCGCATTTCCCCAAAATCCTATACGAAGCGGTTACAAACACCGATTTTAAGAAATCCCGTTCTGGTACACCGGAGGACTGAAAACCGCACTTATATGATGAAAATCAACCCGGAGTACGAAAACCGGACGGTATATAGAAATACAAGATTAAAAGATTGATTTATATCCAATCCATTCCAATCCTATCAGAGCTATTTTCGGTGGGATTTTCCCTGTGGAAAACCCCGGATAGGAAAGGAATGGGGAAAGGAGTAGAATGGCGCAACACGCAATCTTGCGGTTTGAAAGCACAAGGGCAACCCGGCAAGGCCGCTGGAAGCCCATCATGAACGGCAGAAAAGAACAATATGCCAGTAACCCCGACATTGACACAAGCCGGAGCAAATACAACTTTCATATCGTCAAGCCAGAGGGAGTATTATCATTTCATTCTGAAACCGCATTGAACAGGCCGGGTGCCGAACCCGCAAGGACAGCACGGTTTGTCGATACGCTGATTACCGCCAGCCCGGAGTTTTCAAGGCAGCCAGCCCAAAGAGATACAGGCATTTTTCCAGCGGGCGGCTGACTTCCTTATTGGCCAGAGTGGGCCGGGAAAACATTGTGTCGGCGGTGGTACACATGGACGAAAAAACGCCCCACCTGCATTTGACCTTTGTTCCTCTGACACAGGACAACCGCCTGTGTGCAAAGGAGATTATCGGCAACCGGGCAAACCTGACGAAGTGGCAGGACGATTTCACGCCTATATGGTGGTGAAATATCCCGACTTGGAGCGTGGGGAGGTGCCAGCAGAAAGACAGCCGGAAGCATATCCCCACCCGGCTTTTCAAACAGGCGGTTTCCCTCTCCAAACAGGCTAGAGCCATTGAAGCCGCCCTTGACGGCATTAACCCTTTGAACGCCGGGAAGAAGAAAAAGAGGAAGCCCTCTCCATGCTGAAAAAGTGGTTTCCCCAGATGGAGAACTTTTCCGGGCAACTGAAAAAGTACAAGGTCACAATCAATGACCTGTTGGCGGAGAATGAAGTTGGAAGCAAGGGCAAAAGGCCGAAAAGGCAAGATGAAAGATACGATGGAACGGGCAAAGCTGAAAAGCGAACTGGACAATTTACAGCGGCTGGTTGACCGTATCCCGCCGGATATACTGGCGGAACTGAAACGGCAGCAGCGGCACACGGTAAAGGAAAGGTGATAGATATAAGCAGAAGTTTTCGCCGCCCTTGTGCGGCATTGTACCTTGAAAACTGAATATGGAGGACACTGGATGGCAAAAAGCGAAAGCGATACTTTTACACCCCGGACAGGGCAGGTCATACAAGCAGAGAACGGCACGCAGTATTTTGTATGTGGGAACAACCGTATAAAATCTCCGAACACTTCGCCGCAGGCGAGCCCCTCGGTGATCTGATTGTAGATGTGGTGCGGCATACCGCAGAGAAAGCCGCTTCAACCTGATAGCCCATCATTGATAACACGCCCACGCTTATGATATAATTGCCATAGAGCAAAAGTATTGTAAGCGTGGGTTGTTTCTGTTAGAAGGAGGATTTTACGGTGAAACAACCTTACAATACTACGATTTACAACACGGCGCTTTATATGAGATTGAGCCGGGACGATGAACTGCAAGGAGAAAGCGGGAGTATTCAGACACAACGCATGATGCTCCGGCAATATGCCGCCGAGCATGGCCTGAATGTCATAGATGAATATATCGATGGATGGTCTGGAACGAACTTTGACAGGCCGGATTTTCAGAGAATGATTGATGACATTGAGGACGGGAAAATCAACTGCGTTGTTACGAAGGATTATTGTGCGATAATAGGACTAAATCAGAAAGACCTTGAAAACCAAGGCATTCTGGCTTAGTCCCTTCTGACCGAAAACAAAGGACTTTCACAATAATCAAGCAAGCCGGAGGTGCTGCTGCACACTTCCGGCAGAAGGAGGATATAGTGGGTGCTATCAAAGTCTTCTTGAAGGAGGTTGTGCTTCAATCGCGCTTGCGTTCTGCCTCGCGTCATTTCTCAAGCCGATCTATATGCCTGACGGCGTATGCGACTACTCCTTATGTGGATCTGCGTTGGATTACCATTCGGCATCCGGAAGATGTGCCTCTGGCTCGTTCCCAGCGGCTACGGTATCTCCGGCTCAGTCGGCATCTTCGCATTGAACTTAATCATAGGCGGTCTCATCGGAGGACTCGCCTTCTTCATCGGGCTGCTGCTCGGTGTCATTCATACCATCCGAGAAATCATCTGAACTACATCAACGAAGAGGGTTTGTTTCTTCTCCAATTTGGAGTAAGAAGCAAACCCTCTTTTTTTGTTGCCCAAAAGCCGGAGTATTTGCTGGCGATGCGGCGAAAGAAAGGAGTTTTTAAGCATGAAACGCATGACAGCCGGTGATCTGCAAGCACTCGAATTGCTGATGCAGACCACACCGGCTTTGAGCATTTTGACAGCGGCGCGGATGGCATTCTCCTGAGTGCCGAAGCTGCCGCTTTCATCGCCCCTTCTGGAAATATCAGTCCTGCGTGTTTGCAGAGTGTCCTACTGCTGCAAGCCCGTTTCTACTCTCAAAAATCAAAATGGCACATCTGCTGCCGGAAAGGAAGTCAGTCATGAATAACAAAATCGAAGTCTTCAAGAATGAACAGTTTGGAGAAATCCGAACAGCCCTGATCGAAAACGAGCCGTGGTTTGTGGCGGTAGACGTGTGCAGGGCTTTGGAGATCGGCAATTCGTCACAAGCCATTTCACGGCTGGATGCAGATGAGAGATGATTACCCTCATTTCAAATGAGGGTAATAAGCGAGGCAATCCCAACATGACGGTGGTGAACGAACCCGGACTTTACACGCTTATTCTGAGCAGCCGTAAGCCGGAAGCCAAAGCCTTCAAACGCTGGATCACATGATGTCATCCCCATGATCCGCAAGACCGGCGGCTACATGACGGACTCCCTTCTGGAACGTATTCAGAAGGAACCGGCGGTCATTGTGGAGTTTGCTCAGGCGTTGATTTTGGAAAGGAATCGCGTAAAGGCTCTTGAGTGTGAGCTGATCACGGCAAAGCCCAAAGCTGATTATTACGACGCCTTCATCAATCCGGATGACTGCACCAATATCCGAACGAAGGCGAAGGAACTGAAAATCCCGGAGCGCAAGTTCGTCCAGTTCCTTCTCAAAGAAAAGTACCTGTTCCGCTCTCCTTCCGGGCAGCTACTTCCCTACGACAAGGACAGCAATGCCGGACTGTTCATCGTCCGCGATTTTGTGACGTTCTGCTACACCGGTTCTCAGACCTACTTCACGCCGAAGGGCAAGGAGGTCATCCGAATGAAGTTCCAGAAAAAGTGCGGCGAAGAACTGCTTTCCAAGATGGCAAGGTGATTTTCGTGGCAGTCTATCGCGTAAATAAAAATCGTGGCTATACCGTCATGGCGAACTTCCACCTCCGAGACAAGAGCCTGTCACTCAAGGCGGTCGGTCTTCTCTCAAAGATGCTCTCGTTCAATGATGGCTGGAAGTTCTCAACCAAGGACTTTCTGCAATCTGCAAGGAAGGTCCGGATGCCATTCTCTCCGCGCTCCGTGAGCTTGAAAAGCACGGCTACCTTGTCCGGCACCGGCAGAGAGACGGTAAAGGCAGGATGAGCAGCACAATCTTTGAGATATACGAAGAGCCGCAGGAGTCCACGCCAGAACGGGAAATACCACACACGGAAAATCCATGTGTGGAGAAGCCAGATGTGGATAATCCACGCGGGGATAAGTCCGCACAAATAAATACTGATCAAGTAATTACCCAAGAAAGAAATACTCTCTCAAAGAACTATCAATCCATCAATCTTGATGGGATGGACAGGATGGATGAGCGAAGCGAGTATGAAGAGATTATCAAAGAGAATCTTGATTACGACATTCTCTGTCAGGATCCGAAGTTCGATAAAGACCGCTTCCGGGAGATCATGGACATCATGCTGGATGCCGTCTGTTCCACTGCGCCGACCATCCGCATCAATGGCGAGGATATGCCGCAGCAAGTAGTCAAATCCCGCTTTCTCAAGCTGAATAGCAGCCACATTGAGTACGTTCTGGAAGCAATGAACAAGAACCCGTCAGACATCCGTAATATCCGGGCGTACCTGTTGACCGCTCTGTATAACGCTTCTCTGACGATAGACAATTACTACTCCGCCCTCGTCAATCATGATTTCTACGGGCGGGATTACAACTATGATGAAGACTGCCTATGAGGACTTGTATCATTGGCAGAAAAATGAAAAGGAGGTCAGACATGAAGAACATCTATCGCCGGATTGTGCCGCCTTAGCTAAGGTAGCAGTCCCCTCAATCATCTCCAAGGAAAGGAGGTATCACTGCAATGCAGGATGAAGTCAACACCAAAGTTGTTGCAATCATGATCAAGGGCGGCAAAATCTCTGCCGAGGTGCTGAAAAAGGCTCTGGACAAGTTCGTGCAGGAGATTGAAAAGGCGCAGAAGCAGATGCAGCAGCCCAAAACCTATCGCGGCAAGCAGTCCATCAAGCACCTAATGAGTCAGAACGCCGCCATCTCCAACATCGAAGTGACGGACGGCAACATCAAGTCCTTTGAGCGAACTGCCAGCAAATACGGTCTGGACTTTGCGCTCAAGAAGGACGTTTCCGTAGAACCGCCCAGCTATCTTGTCTTCTTCAAGGGGCGGACGTTGATGTCATGACCGCCGCCTTCAAGGACTTCTCCGCTAAGACGGTCAAGCAGAAGGAGCAGCCGTCCATCCGGCACAAGCTGGATCAGGAGAAAGCTCAGAGTAAGGCGCAGCACAAAGAGAAGGTCAAGGTCAAGACCAAGGATCGGGGTGTGGAGCTGTGAACAAACCCGATGTGAAGAAGCTCGTTCTTCTGAACCTACCGTATGTCTTCGCCTTCTACTTTGCGGATAAGATTGCCGCCGTGTTTCGTCTCGCTCCCGGCACGGAGTTCATCGACAAGCTGACAAACGGCTTTGCCGTGTTCGGCACTGCCTTCGCCAATCCGCTCCCCAGCTTTCATCCCGTCGATCTGCTCATCGGTCTGTCGGCTGGCGTGTTGCCTGCTGGCGGTCTACGTCAAAGGCAAGAACCGCAAGAAGTTCCGGCAGGGCGAAGAATACGGATCTGCCCGTTGGGGCAAGCCGGAGGACATCAAGCCGTACACGAATCCGGAGTTCTCGAACAATGTCATCCTAACGCAGACGGAGTTCCTGACCATGAACAGCCGCCCGAAGCAGCCGAAGTACGCCAGAAACAAAATATCCTTGTCATCGGCGGTTCCGGCTCAGGTAAAACGCGATTTTTGTCAAACCCAATTTGATGCAGATGCACAGCAGCTATGTTGTGACCGATCCGAAGGGTACGGTGCTGGTGGAGTGCGGCAAAATGCTTGAAAAGGGCGGCTACGTCATCAAGTCGCTGAACACCATCAATTTCCGGAAATCCATGCACTACAACCCTTTTAGCTACATCCGCAGCGAGAAGGACATCCTCAAGCTGGTCAATACGATCATCGTCAATACGAAGGGAGATGGCGATAAGTCCGGCGAGGATTTTCTGGGTGAAGGCGGAAAAGCTCTACTACACAGCCCTCATCGGTTACATCTGGTATGAGGCACCCGATCACGAGAAAAACTTTACTACCCTGCTCGAAATGATCAATGCCTCGGAAGCCAGAGAGGACGATGAGACCTTCAAGAACCCTGTGGATGTCATGTTCGATGAGCTGGAAGCCCGCGATCCTGACCACTTTGCGGTCAAGCAATACCGCAAATACAAGCTGGCGGCGGAAAACCGCCAAGTCGATTTTGGTTTCCTGCGGTGCAAGGCTTGCGCCCTTCGACATCGCAGAGCTGCGGGAGCTGATGAGCTACGATGAGATGGAGCTGGACACCATCGGAGACCGTAAGACGGCGCTGTTCGTCATCATTTCCGATACCGATGACACCTTCAATTTCGTCGTGGCAATCATGTATTCCCAGCTCTTCAACCTTCTGTGCGACAAGGCAGATGACGTTTACAACGGACGGCTTCCCGTTCATGTACGCTGTCTGCTGGACGAATTTGCAAATATTGGGCAAATCCCCAAATTTGAGAAGCTAATCGCCACCATACGGAGCCGGGAAATCTCGGCGTCAATCATTTTGCAGTCCCAGTCTCAGCTCAAGACCATCTACAAGGATGCGGCGGACACCATCACGGGCAACTGCGACTGCACACTTTTCCTCGGCGGAAAAGAAAAATCGACCCTCAAGGAAATCAGCGAGGTGCTGGGCAAGGAGACAATCGACCTTTACAACACCTCGGAAACCCGTTCCAACAACAACTCCTATGGCTTGAACTATCAGAAGACCGGCAAGGAACTGATGTCTCAGGATGAGATCGCCGTCATGGACGGAGCCAAGTGTATTTTGCAGCTTCGAGGCGTGAGACCTTTTCTCAGTAACAAATACGACATTACAAAGCATCCAAAGTACCGGCAGCTCTCCGACTATAACAAGCGGAACGCCTTTGACATCGAGAAATACCGGCAGCACAAGCTGGTAGTCAAGCCCGATGACACATTCGACCTCTATGATATGGGCGAGGTCGAAGCGGATTAAAGCCCCGTCGCTGCACTGCGCAGTGGGTAAAGCCTGATGGCTCCCAAAGCAGAACAGCGACGGGGCTTCTTTTTTTATGCCCATTTTCAAAAATACACACTCAATCTTTTCGATTCAAGGAGGAAAATCTATGGCTTTCATCAATCAGGCTGTCACGGTTCTTCAGACGCTCGTTATCGCCCTCGGCGCAGGTCTCGCAGTGTGGGGTGTTGTCAACCTCATGGAAGGCTACGGCAACGACAACCCCGGCGCCAAGTCTCAGGGCATCAAGCAGCTCATGGCTGGCGGCGGTGTGGTGCTGATCGGCACGACCCTCATCCCTCTGCTCGGTGTGTTCGGTTAATCCGGCAGTCGCGCAGAACCATCGGGCGGGTGCTGGAAAAGGGCCCTTCACACCACCAACGATTTAAGGAGGAAATTCAAGTATGGCATTTATCAATCAGGCAGTTACGGTTCTCCAGACGCTTGTTATCGCCCTCGGCGCAGGTCTTGCGGTGTGGGTGTTGTCAACCTCATGGAAGGCTACGGCAACGACAACCCGGCGCCAAGTCTCAGGGCATCAAGCAGCTCATGGCTGGCGGCGGTGTGGTGCTGATCGGCACGACCCTCATCCCCTGCTCTCCGGTTTGTTCGGCTAATCCACGGCAAGCCCAGCTTAACCGAAGGGTGGTGAAATATTGGGCAGCATTTTAGAAAAGATCGAGCAAGCTCTCAAGGATATGCTGATCGGATGGATCGAGAGCAACCTGACCAATATGTTCACCGATGTCAATGAGAAGGTAGGAACGATTGCCGCCGAGGTCGGGCAAACACCGTCCGGCTGGAACGGCGGCGTGTACCAGATGATCCGGGGACTATCCGAAAACGTGATAGTCCCCATCGCTGGTATCATCATCACCTTCGTTTTGTGCTACGAGCTGATTTCCATGATCACCGAGAAAAACAACCTTCACGACATGGACACTTGGATGTTCTTCAAGTGGTTTTTCAAGGCGGCTGTGGCGATCTACCTCGTGACGCATACGTTTGACATCGTGATGGCAGTATTCGACATCGGGCAGAACGTGGTTTCCGGTGCAGCCGGTGTCATCCACGGCAACACCAGTATTGATATTGATTCGACGATTGCGCAGATGCGTACCGGCATGGAGAACATGGGCGTCGGAGAACTGCTCGGACTGTCAATAGAAACGCTTCTGATCAGCTTGTGCCTCAAAATTATGGCGATCCTCATTACGGTCATTCTCTACGGGCGCATGATTGAGATTTACTGCACCGTGAGCATTGCGCCTATTCCCATCGCAACCATGAGCAACCGCGAATGGGGCAGCATCGGCACGAACTATCTGAAAGGCTTGTTCGCTCTGGCATTTCAGGGCTTTCTCATCATGGTCTGCGTCGGCATCTATGCGGTGCTGATCAACGGCATGATCATCGCAGACAACATTCATTCGGCTCTGTTCTCTGTGGCAGCGTATACGGTTATTCTGTGCTTCTCGCTGTTCAAGACCGGAAGCCTCGCAAAATCCATTTTCCATGCGCACTAAGGAGGTCGGCAGCATGAAGAAGTACAGCATCATCTACGCCGATCCCCCTTGGGCGTATCGGACTTACTCCAAGAAGGACAGGGCGGTCGGCGAAAGCCATTATCCGACGATGTGCATTGAAGACATCAAGGCACTTCCGGTTGGCGAACTGGCTGCGAAGGACTGCGCTCTGTTCCTCTGGATCACGTTCCCATGCCTCTGTGAAGCACTCGAAGTGCTGACGGCATGGGGCTTTTCTTATAAGACCGTGGCTTTTGTATGGGTGAAGCAAAACCGCAGGAACGACGATCTCTTCACCGGCATGGGGTATTGGACAAGGGCAAACGCGGAAATCTGCATCCTTGCCACGAAGGGACATCCGAAGCGAGTTGACGCCGGTGTCAGGTCATCCTCAGCCACATCGAAGAGCATTCCAAAAGCCGGATGAAGCGCGGGAGCGCATTGTTCGGCTCATGGGAGACCTTCCCGCGTGGAGCTTTTGCCCGTCAGACTCCCAGGCTGGGACGTTTGGGGCAACGAGGTCGAATGCACGGCACATCTTCCTATGGAGGAAACACCATGCTGCGGCTAAGACCCTCTCTTCGAGATGCCAACGAGTACGTCCGGCAGCATCACCGACATCACAAGCCGGTTGCCGGTCACAAGTTTTCCATCGGCTGTGAAGCAGACGGTGAGCTGGTCGGTGTAATCATCGCCGGGCGTCCCGTCAGCCGGTATCTGGATGACGGCTTCACATTGATGTTACAAGGCTATGCACCAACGGAGAGAAGAACGCTTGCAGCTTTCTACGGTGCGGCGGCAAGAGCTGCTGCGGCTATGGGCTATAAGCGCATCATCACCTACACGCTGGAAAGCGAAAACGGTGCAAGCCTTCGGGCTTCCGGCTGGATCTGTCAAGGCAAAGCGGGTGGGCTTCGCTGGACAGGTAAGCGTCAGCCGAAGGAGGATCAATATCCCGCACAAATGAAGCTGCGCTATGAAAAGCAGCTTAGAAAGGAGGAAACAGTCAATGGCATTTGTTCCGGTCCCGAAGGATCTTAACCGCGTCAAAACGAAGGTCATGTTCAACCTGACCAAGCGGCAGCTTATTTGTTTTCCATCGCTGCGGCGGTCGGCGTCCCGATCTTCTTTCTGGCGAAGGCGCATCTCGACTTGTCTACGGCGGCAATGCTGATGGTGGTCCTCATGCTCCCGTTCATCTTCTTCGCGCTTTACGAGAAGGACAGCCCGCCGAAAAGTATCTGTACCACATCGTACAGTCTATGTTCATCCGGGACAAGGTGCGTCCCTATCGCACAAACAATCTCTACGCTGAAATTCAGCAGAGAATCAAAGAACAGGAGGAATTGCAGCTTGAACAACAGCACAGCAAAGGCAAAGCCTAAGATGACCGTCAAAACGGCGTCGTTTACGGCGATGCCCTTTCCGCTCAGGAAAGAAGCGGATCGTCATGCAGAAGAAAAAGGACAGGAAGGCAAAGAAAGTCCGCAAGTCCGCCCAGCAGACCATCCCTATGTGGAGATGTGCCGCGACGGTATCTGCAAGGTGAACAGCCGCCTCTACACGAAGTCCATCGCCTTTGAGGACATCAACTACCAGCTTGCGCAGAACGAGGACAAAACTACCATCTTTGAGAACTGGTGCGACTTTCTGAACTACTTCGACAGCTCGATTTTCGTCCAGCTCTCCTTCATCAATCAGAAGGCAAGCCTCAATGAGTTTCGCAAGCGCATCAACATTCCGGCACAGGAGGACGCCTTCAACGACATCCGCTCCGAGTATTCCGGTATGCTGCAAAGCCAGCTCACCAAGGGCAACAACGGACTGGTCAAGAAGAAGTACATCACCTTCGGCATTGAGGCGGACTCCTCCGCACGGCAAAGCCGAAGCTCGAACGCATTGAAACCGACATTCTCAACAACTTCAGAACCGAGCCGCTGTCCGGCTATGAGCGGCTGAAAGTGCTTCATGATGTGTTCAATATGGACAGCAATGAGCCGTTCCGCTTTTCCTTCGATATGGTTGCCCGGACGGGACTCAGCAGCAAGGACTTCATCGCTCCCACTTCCTTTGACTTCCGTGAAGGCAAGTGCTTCAAGATGGGCAAAACCATCGGTGCGGTGAGCTTCCTGCAAATCCTCGCGCCGGAACTCAATGACCGTATGCTTGCCGACTTCCTTGAGATGGACAGCAACATCACGGTCAATTTTCATATCCGGACGATTGACCAGGCGAAGGCAATCAAGAGCATCAAGTCGAAGATCACCGACCTCGACAAGATGAAGATTGAAGAGCAGAAAAGGCAGTCCGCTCCGGCTACGATATGGACATCATCCCGTCCGATCTCGCTACCTTCGGCGGCGAGGCGAAGCGTCTGTTGCAGGATCTCCAGACCCGCAATGAGAGACTGTTCCTCGTGACCATCCTCATCATGAATACGGCAACCAACCGCCAGAAGCTCGAAAACGCGGTGTTCCAGACCGCCGCCATTGCCCAAAAGTATAACTGTGCGCTCAAGCGTCTTGACTTCCAGCAGGAGGAAGGGCTGATGTCCTCTTTGCCTATCGGCGTCAATCAGGTGGAAATCGAACGAGGACTGACCACTTCCAGCACAGCGGTTTCGTGCCGTTCACCACACAGGAGCTTTTCAGGACGGTGAAGCTCTTTACTACGGGCTGAATGCGCTGTCCAACAACATGATCATGGTTGACCGCAAGCAGCTCAAAACCCCAACGGGCTGATCTTGGGTACGCCCGGTTCCGGTAAGTCCTTCTCCGCCAAGCGTGAAATGACGAACGCCTTCCTCATCACAGAGGATGACATCATCGTCTGCGACCCCGAAGCCGAGTATTTCCCCTTGTGCAGAAGCTCGGCGGTCAGGTCATCCGCATCTCGCCGGTCAGCACGGATTACATCAATCCGCTGGACATCAACACGAACTACTCCGAAGAGGAAAACCCGCTGACGCTGAAATCCGACTTCATTCTCTCCATGTGCGAGCTGATTGTCGGCGGCAAGGACGGCTTGCAGCCGGTTGAGAAGACCATCATTGACCGCAGTGTCCGCATGGTCTATCAGGAGTTCTTGCAGACCCCAAGCCGGAGAAAATGCCGATCCTCGAAGACCTCTACAACATTCTGAGAAATCAGAAGGAGCCGGAGGCACAGCGCATCGCAACTGCCCTTGAAATCTATGTTCACGGCTCTCTGAACGTCTTCAATCACAGAACGAATGTGGATGTCAACAACCGCTTCGTCTGCTATGACATCCGCGAACTCGGCAAGCAGCTCAAGAAGCTCGGTATGCTGATTGTGCAGGATCAGGTTTGGAACAGAGTTACAATCAACCGCGCCCAGCACAAGGCAACTCGCTACTACATGGACGAGTTCCATCTGCTCTTGAAGGAGGAACAGACCGCCGCATACAGCGTGGAAATCTGGAAGCGTTTCAGAAAATGGGGCGGCATTCCGACCGGAATCACGCAGAATGTCAAGGATCTGCTTGCGTCCCGCGAGGTAGAGAATATCTTTGAAAACTCTGATTTTGTCTACCTTCTGAATCAGGCGTCCGGAGACCGGCAGATTCTCTCGAAGGCGCTGAACATCTCGCCCAGCCAGCAGAACTACATCACCAATTCCAATGCCGGTGAGGGGCTGATCTTCTACGGCTCGACCATCGTTCCCTTCAAGGACGATTTCCGAAGGACACACAGCTCTACCGCATCATGACCACCCGCTTAGAAGAAACCGTACAGAACTAAGGAGGATTTTGAATATGAACAAGAACTTCAATCTTGAGAACGCCAAGAGCATCATCGCAGAAGCCAGCGGTGTCCCCGTAAACACCACGTTTGGCAGCATCACCAAGCCGATTGACCTTCTGCTTGAGGTCATCGACATGATCGCCGATCTCATTGCCCTCATCCACGAAACCGAAGAAAACCATCGCGCCTACCTCCACGTTCATGAGGAACTGGAGGACTGCGCCGACCAGATGGCAGAGCGTATGCAGGAGATTTTCGATGAGACCACTGACTGTGTGATCAAGCTGATGAAGGATGTCAACGAGACGTTCCGAGTCCGCAAGCAGGAAGCGGCTGAGGACGATGCCGATACCGTCACCATCGCCAAGGAAGACTACGAAACCATGATCGACGATCTGCTCACGATGTCCGAAATCATTCAGTGCGTCGCAGATATGCGCACGCAGGATGTGAAGGCAATCCGCGAGTTCGGCAAGTTCGTCCCCGCCTTCGCTGCCTTTGAGAAGAACCGCCTGAGCCTCTATCGTGAGGCGGCGAAGGAAGCCGAGGAAATCTTCGACCGCTGGGCAGACGAGATTGACGATCTCGACGAGGACTTCATGGAAGATGAGGACTACGAGCCGGACGAGTATTACTCCGACTGATGCCCATTGAAATGTTGTCGGGTTTCACAGCCAACATTTCAATGGAAACGCAAATCCAACAGAACAGGAGGTACACCACCATACAACTTGACATCATTCATACCGGCGATTGCCTTAAAATCCTGAAAACTCTGCCCGATGACAGCGTTCATTGCTGTGTGACATCCCCGCCGTATTACGCGCTCCGCGATTACGGCATGGAAGCTCAAATCGGCAGAGAGACAACGCCGAAGGAATATATCTCGCGCCTGACGGAAGTGTTTACCGAAGTCAGGCGCGTTTTGCGTCCGGATGGAACGCTCTGGCTGAACATTTCGGACACCTACGCCGGAAAGGGCAATCAGGGAGATTTCATTGACCCGAAGAACCCCAACGGCAGAAACGGTCAGGCTGTGGCTCTCAACAACAAGGTTGAGGGTTGCAAGCCGAAGGACATGATCGGCATTCCGTGGATGCTGGCTTTTGCCCTCCGCGATACCGGCTGGTATCTGCGCAACGACATCATCTGGATGAAGGACAACCCCATGCCGGAAAGCGTCAAAGACCGATGCGCCCGCTGCTACGAGCATATCTTTCTGTTCTCCAAGTCCAAGAAGTATTTCTTCGACTACAAGGCGATCTCCGAGCCGATTGCCTCCCTGCAACGGCGGAACGCCTCAAGCGCGGCATGAAAGGCGGCAACAAGTACGGTAAGCCTGTTCCCGGTCAGCCCCAGCCTCAGTCCATTAACCTCCCCCGTGAGCATGGTGAGATCAAGGACTGTGACATCAATCCGCTCCGCAATAAGCGCGATGTCTGGAAGATCAACACCGTCTCCCTTCAAGGGTGGTCACTATGCCGCCTATCCTCCGAAGCTGGTTGAGACCTGTCTTCTCGCCGGTTGTCCCGAAGGCATTGTGCTTGACCCCTTTATGGGAAGCGGCACAACCGGCATGGTTGCTGCGCAGATGGGGCGGCATTTCGTCGGCGTCGAGCTGAATCCGGCGTACACCGAGCTTGCCTACAAGCGGATTGGAGGTGAAACCTGATGCCCAAGGAACCCGAACTTAAAGCCCGCGATAAGGTTGTCCTGCGGATGACGCGAGAAGGCGCAGTTGAGGAAAACCTGACGGCTGGCACCGAGCAGCGTGTCAAAGCGGCTGGAAGATGCAGAGCTGGTCAAGTCCTCTGAGACAGCCGAGCCTTCCGAAGCTCTTTCTGCGGAGGAACAGAAAAAGGTGCAGATGCGCCGTCAGCAGCGTCAGTTTCAGGCGGAACACGCCGAGAATAACGACACACAGCCGCCCTTGGAAACGTCCGTCACAGAAGAGGGCAGAAAATCCACCCCAGAATGCACCTGAACCGCTGCCCTCGGAAACGTCGTTCAAGCCTCCAACTTGAGAGCAGCACGGCGTTTCTTCTCATACCGGCACGGTGATTGCCGAAACAGTTGTCACACACAAGCTGCGCAAGACCTCGGCAGTGGAAGCAGAGGATGCAGATGCCGTTCTCACCCAAGCGGCGGAGACTGCCTCTGCAAAGCCGCTCTCGGACGATGCCGTCCCGCCCACGAAGCGGATGCAGAAGCTCGAAAGGAAGTCTGAGAAGGCACATGAGCGTCTGGATGCTGCCCGTGAAAAGCTGCCCACGCACAAGGTTCTCAAGAAAGAGCGTGTCTTCGATGAAGAGACCGGCAAGGGCAAAACCCGCCTTCATTTTGAGGATGAGCTGAAAAAGCCCAAGGGCAAAGGCAAGCTGCAATTTGAGGCAGATAAAACCGTCCGCAAGGTCGGTGACACTCGCCTCCGGCATTCACGGCAAAATCCATGAGGTTGAACAGGAAAACTCGGCGGTTGAGGCTGCGCATAAGACGGAGATCGCCGCCGAGACCGCTGCGAGGCATTTCCGCCATCATCGGGAAAGCAGCGTCAACAAGCCCTACGAGAAGGTCTCAAGCTGGAACACAAGGCGGATGCTGCTGATGCGAAGCTCCAATATGAAAAATCAGCAGGAGCATCCTGAGATGAAGAAGCAGAACATGAACAAGCACTACCAGAAGCAGAGCATCAAGAAGGAATATGCCGCTGCTCGAAATGCCGGTTCTCAGACCGCCGGGACTGCAACAAAGAGCACCGGCAAGAAGCTCGGTGAAAGGCGTCCGACAAGATCAAGGAGTTCTTTGAGAAGAACAAGAAGGTCTTCATCTGGATCGGCGTCGGTTGCCCTTCTCGTTTTGCTCGGTGCCGGTATCAGCTCGTGTTCGATGCTCACCTCTACCGGCTCGTCGGTTATCGCTTCCTCTTATCTCAGCGAGGATGACGCGATGCTGGGCGCGGAGGCGCAGTATTGCCGGATGGAGCAAGAGCTGCAACGCTATCTCGACACCTACGAAAGCACTCATGACTATGACGAATATCACTTCGATCTGGACGATATTGAGCATGACCCCTATGTGCTGATCTCCATTCTCTCGGCTCTCCATGAGGGAGAGTTCACGCTGGACGAGGTGCAGGGTACGCTCAAATGCTGTTCGACAAGCAGTACATCCTCACCGAAGAGGTCATCGTTGAAACCAGATACCGCACGGAGACCGACACATGGACGGATGCAGACGGCAATACGCACACGGAAACCTATCGCGTCCCGTATGACTACTACATCTGCAACGTGAAGCTCGAAAACTTCAATCTCTCATGTCCCGGTCTACATCATGTCTCAGGAACAGCTTTCCATGTACGCAACGTATATGTCGGTGCTGGGCAACCGTGAGGATCTGTTCGGTGACTCTCCCTATGTGGACAAGTACATCACCAATCCGCCCGCCGATTACGATGTCAACCCGGAATACCTGAACGATGAGAAGTTTGCAGCTGATCACCGAGGCGGAATAGTATCTCGGTTATCCGTATGTCTGGGGCGGCTCAATCCTGACACATCCTTTGACTGCTCCGGCTTCGTCAGCTATGTTCTCACGAACAGCGGGCTTGTGAATACCGGGCGGCTGGGCGCACAGGGGCTTTACAACGTCTGTACGCCGATTTCAAAGGCAAATGCCCAGCCCGGTGATCTCATCTTTTCGTCGGGAACGTATGACACCCCGGTGTGTCCCACGTTGGCATTTATGTTGGCGATGGGGTCATGATCCACTGCGGCGATCCCATTCAGTACACATCCATCAACTCTTCCTACTGGCAGCAGCATTTCTACGCCTTCGGAAGACCCGCCTATTAAAAGAAAGGAGTTTATTTCATGAATCCCAAGTATCAGAAAGTCCTCTCCGACATCGAGAAGGCTGAAAAGAAGAAGTCCGAAATCGAAGGTCAGCTCAAGGAGCTGTACGACAAGAAGACAGAGCTGGAAAACCTTGAAATCATCAATACCGTGCGCTCTATGGTGATGGACAAGGATCAGATCATGGCGTTCCTGTCTTCCATGAAGGGCGGCACCAAGACCGCTGAAAATACGGAGGTAATCGACAATGCGTAAGAAGTTTCGTTTTCTGACCGTCCTTGCGGTCTGCGTCATGGTTCTGTCCTGCTTCTCTGTCACGGCGTTTGCCTATGCCGATGACACCGAGCAGAACCTTCCCGTTACGGAGGCAACTCAGCCCGAACAGCAGCCTGAAACCACTACTACGCCGGAAAAGCCGAAGGGTGAGCCGATTGACGATGAGGTCAACGCCTACACCCGCGACTTGCTCTATGACAAGGCAACCAACAAGCAGTTCATCACTGTCCAGACGAAGAACGGCAACACCTTCTATATCGTCATCGACTACGATGCGCCCATCAACGAGGATGAGGAACAGTACCAGACGTACTTCCTGAACATGGTCGATGAGAGCGACCTGCTTGCACTGCTGGATGATGACACTGCGGCTGCTCTGACCACCTGTAACTGCAAGGAAAAATGCGCTGCCGGTCAGGTCAACACCGACTGCCCGGTCTGCAAGACCAACATGAGCGAATGCAGCGGCACAGCCCCGTTACGCCTGAGCCAGACAAGGATGCGGAAAGCGATGTCCCCGCACCTAAACCCGAAAAGAAATCCAACATTGGCGTGATCCTCGTCATCTTTGCCCTTGCCGGTGCTGCGGGTGCAGCCTATTACTACATCAAGTTAGTCAAGGGCAGAAAGCTCAAGGATGAGGACATGGACTTCTTTGATGATGAAGGCTACGAGGAAGAGCCGTACATCAACGAGGATGAAGAGCCGCAGATTGCGGAGGACGCCGAAACGGATGGTGATGAAGATTGATCTTAGTCATTGCTGAAAAGCCCAGCGTTGCCCAGTCCATCGCAAAGGTGTTGGGCGGAACGTCACGAAAGGACGGCTACATGGAAGGCGGCAATTACATCGTTTCGTGGTGCTTCGGTCATCTGGTGGAGCTGGCAGACGCCAGCTCCTACGATGAGCGGTATGCCAAGTGGCGGTATGACGATCTGCCCATTGTTCCGGAAAACTGGATGTTTGAGGTCACGAAGGACAAAGCACAGCAGTTCAAGGTGCTGTCCGCTCTCATGAAGGACAAGCGCGTCACCGAGCTTGTCTGCGCAACCGATGCAGGACGCGAGGGAGAGCTGATCTTTCGGCTGGTCTACAACAAAGCCGGATGCGTCAAGCCCTTCAAGCGTCTGTGGATCAGCTCATTGGAGGACTCCGCCATCCGCGAAGGCTTCAACCATCTCCGGGACGGCAAGGAATATGACCGTCTCTATGAAGCGGCACTCAGCCGCTCGAAGGCGGACTGGATTGTCGGCATCAACGGCACCCGCCTTTTCACCACGCTCTATCACAAGAAGCTGGTGGTCGGGCGCGTCCAGACGCCAACCCTTGCAATGCTGGTGGAGCGTGACGGGAAAATCTCCACATTCCAGAAGGAGAAGTATTTCAATGTCCATGTCTGCAAGGACGATCTAACTGCCGATCTGGAAAGGTCAAAACCGAAGAGGAAGCAAAGAATTGCGGCGGCTTGCGAGAAAAGCAAGCCGTCGTTTCTTCTCTCAGGGGAGCGAAGACGGTCAATCCTCCGAAGCTCTATGATCTGACCACCTTGCAGCGCGAGGCGAACCGATACTATGGCTTCACTGCCCAGCAGACGCTCGATCTCGTACAAACACTCTACGAAAAGAAGCTCCTGACCTATCCGCGCACGGACAGTCAGTTTATCACGGACGATATGGAGGACACTGCCCGTCAGGTCATTTCTATCGTCTGCCGCCAGCTTCCGCTTTTCTCCGGCATCTCGGTTACTCCGGACATTGCCCGCGTGACCGACAACAGCAAGGTCACAGATCACCACGCTATTCTCCCGACTGTCCAGCTCGAAAAGCAGGATGTTTCGGCGCTTCCTCAGTCAGAGCAGAAAATTCTCAATCTTGTCGGAATGCGCCTTCTGTGTGCGACCGGCGAGAAGCACACCTACGCGGAAACGCAGATCACACTCTCCTGCGAGGGCTACGAGTTCAAAACCAAGGGGAAGACCGTCGTTCAAAACGGATGGAAAGCCATTGAAGAGCTGTTCAAGGCTTCTCAAGACGAAGGAAAAGGACGATTCCATGAAGTCTCTGCCCGAAGTCCATGAGGGCGATATGCTGGATGGTGTGTCTGCCAGCGTCACCGAACACTTCACGACGCCCCCGAAGCAGTACACGGAAGACACGCTCCTGTCTGCGATGGAGACTGCCGGAAACGATCAGTTTGACGATGACACCGAGAAGAAGGGTCTCGGAACACCCGCGACCCGTGCCGGTATCATTGAAAAGCTGGTGAAATCCGGCTTTGTAGAGCGTAAAGGCAAATCCCTCATTCCCACGAAGGACGGCTGCAACCTTGTCTGTGTTCTGCCGGAACAGATCACCTCTCCCGCAATGACAGCAGAATGGGAAAACACGCTCATGGAGATTGAGCGCGGCAATGCGGATGCGGACGCCTTCCTCAGCGGCATTGTCCGGATGACCGGGGATCTTGTCAAAGCCTATCCGTTTCTTTCTGATGCCGAAGCCCAGCGTTTCGGCACGGGCAAAGAGGAAATCGGCAAATGCCCCCGCTGCGGCTCTCCGGTCTATGTCGGCAAGGGCAACTTCTACTGCTCGAACAAGGACTGCTCCTTCTGCCTGTGGAAGACAACAAGTTCTTTTCCAGCAAGAAAAAGAAGCTGACCAAGAAGATCGCAAAGGAGCTGCTGGACAAGGGCTGGTGCCACGTGACCGGGCTTTACACGCCGAAGAAGCCTCAGCTCTACGATGCTGTCATTCGTCTGGATGACAGCGGCGGAAAATACGTCAGCTTCAAGATGGAGTTTGACCGATGATCCACCCGAAGTATGTTGCCTCTTGCAGCGGAGGCAAGGACAGTGTAAGACAGCGTGGCGACGCTCCTGCTGGCGGCACAGCACAATGAGCCGCTGGACGAGGCGGTTTTCAGCGAGGTCATGTTTAATCAGAACACAAGCGGTGAAGTCCCGGAACACCGGGACTTCATCTATGACCGGCTCAAGCCCTTCTGCGAAAAGGAGCTGGGCATCAAGTTCACCATTCTTCATGCCGACAAGACCTACGATGACGTATTCCATCACATTATCACCCGCGGACCGCATAAGGGCGAGGTTCGCGGCTTCGCATGGGCTGGTATGTGTGCAGTCAATCGGGACTGCAAAATCCCGCCAGTCCGCAAGTACAATGCCACACTCTCGCCGGACACCGTGAGCTATGTCGGCATAGCAGAAGACGAACCCAAACGCCTTGCGCGTCTGGACGGAGTGAAGAAGGTCAGTCTGCTTGCCAAATACGGCATGACCGAGGTTGACGCCTACAAGCTCTGTCAGGAACACGGGCTGCTTTCCCCAATCTACACTCACTGTCGGAGAAACGGCTGCTGGTTCTGTCCCAACGCCAGTGACTCGGAGCTGCTGCACATGGTCACAAAGCACCCGGATATGTTTGACAGACTGATTGAATGGGAAAAGGAGGATAACATCTTTCATCGTCGGCTGACACGCAGAGAAACCCCGTCTGAGGTAAAGGCTCGTTTATTGAGCAAATCCCAGACGGGGTTTCTCCCCGAAGCAAATACGAAATGGAGGTTTGATATGGCTGAAAACAAAATGCACAGCAAGTCCGCGAAATCACGGACAAGCTGGAACAGGGCATCAAGGAGCTTTTGAATCCGAGCGATTCAAGGAATACCTCCGCACGATGTCCAAGTTCTACAACTATTCCTTCAACAACACGCTGCTCATTGCGATGCAGAAGCCGGAGGCAACCTATGTTGCCGGTTATACCTCGTGGCAGCGCAACTTTGACCGTCAGGTCATGAAGGGAAAAGGGCATCAAGATTCTGCACCCGCGCCGTACAAGGCGCAGGAAGAGCGTGAGAAGATTGATCCTTTGACAAAGAAGCCGATGATCGGCGCAGATGGGAAGGCTGTCACAGAGACGGTTGAGGTTCTGCGCCCTGCCTTCAAGGTGGTTAGCGTGTTCGCTGTCTCCCAGACGGACGGCAAGGAACTTCCGGACATCATTGTCGATGAGCTGAAAGGCACCGTCGAAAACTACGAGGCGTTCTTAGACGCGCTCAGGCAGGAATCTCCGTCCCTATTTCCTTTGAGGACATTCCGGGCGGCGCAAAGGATTCTTCTCGCCGGTTGAAAGCCGCATTGCCATTCAGGAGGGCATGAGCGAAATCCAGACGGTCAAGACCGCCATTCACGAGATTGCTCATGCCAAGCTCCACGCCGTCAACCCAGACGAGAAAACTGCCCCGAAGACAAGAAGGATCGGCACACCAAGGAGGTTGAGGCGGAAAGCGTTGCCTACACCGTCTGCCAGCGTTACGGCATTGAAACCTCGGACTACTCCTTCGGCTACATCGCTGGTTGGTCATCCGGTAAGGAAACCAAGGAACTGAAAGCTCTCTGGACACCATCCGCAAGACGGCGGCTGAGATGATCGAGGGCATTGACGCCAAGCTCAAGGTGCTGCTGGCAGAGAAAGCACAGTCCGCAGAGAAGGAAAGCGAAATGCCCGCAGAGCCGATGCAGGAAGCCGCTATTTACCGCGAGACAGCGAATTACGCCTATGAAGCCGGTGAGCTGGAGTCATATCGTGCTTCTCTCGCCGCAAACGTGGAATGCCGCAAAGCGATTGAAGCGGCGATCAGCTCCAACTACGGAGATAACCGGCTGGATGCGGATGCTGCCGTGAAGAGCGTCCTTGAGCAGTTCTCTCCGGAGCGCGTCCGATATGTCCTTGCAAACACCATTCAGCAGAAAGACTTTGACGGGCGTATTCCGCAGCCCCTCAAGGAACGGGCAAAGAGCATTGATGTCTGTCCGGAGAATGCCTCCCGCTTCCTTGTGGATAAACCCAATCCCGGACTGACCGCCCTTTCGTCGATGCGTTCCGTCAGCAGACCGAACCCCAGAAGGAAGCCACTTCTGAGAAAACAGAGGAAAGAGACCCGGAGGTCGTTGCATGGGAGAACGATGAGATTACCTCTATTGAGGTAAAAACCGTGGAGGTCAAGTCTCCCTTTGCCCCTTGCCGGAGGAAGCAGCGCAAGCACCGAAGGCACACCGTCTGACCGCCGAAGAGAAGGAGATCAAAGCCGCCGTCATGGACACGCTCAAGGGGCTGATCGCCTATCACAACGACGGTATGCGGGCGTCCTATCGCGCCTCTAACCACTCCTTCAATCTGCTGGCGCGGAACGGCGTCAAAATTGAGGGCAACACGGTCACGCAGAACGGTGAGCCGCTGTTCAAAATCCATCGCCGTCATGCGGCGCGGAAAACAGGGCTGCTATCGTGAGCTGATGCCGACGCTGGAATATGTCAGGCAGGAGCAGAAGCAGGAAAAGCCCTCCATCCGCGATCAGCTCAGGACTGCTGCAAAACAGCAGCCGGAGAAGAAGTCTCCGGTCAAATCCAAAACGCACGACATTGAGTTGTGAGAAAGGAGACGCATGAAGAAATACACAGACGTTGACATCGTTGCGGAGCTGCAGAAGCTCGTGGACGATCATGTAGACAGCTACAAGGAAGACTTCGACATCGACAAGCGCATCATCCGCCGCGCCGCCGAAAGCCAGACTCCCGAAGCCAAACGCTGACGTGGTTCTGCCGTCCGCATGGAACGCACTGTCTCAACGAAAATCAGGTCTTTATTCAGGGAACGCGAGATCACAACACCTTCCGTTTTTACGCCGAACAGACCTACGACGAATGCGTTGCCCGCGTCATTGTCCCGAAAGCCGTCAAGCGCGGCAAGGTCTTCGGAGACGTCTTTGAAATCAACTACCGGGAACAGGCGGCAAATGTGGCACAGAACTCGGTTGCGCCAGATCATGACCGGCTGACCTTTGCAGACGGCTATGTGCTGGACGCCCCATGCCGCAGCAGCTTCGATGCAGCAATGGCTCTGATCGGTGAGCATGGCGGCGTCAAACCCGCCAGACGCTCCCGAAGGACGCGGATGCTCTGGCGGAAGTGCTGTCCCAGCAGAAAAGTCGTCGCAACAGACTGCCGGAGGCGGATAGGACAGAGGTGCTTTCGCTCCCCCGTCGCAGAACTCCGCAAGTACGAGGCAGTCAAAGGCGCATCCGACGCGCTGGTTTGCTTTGCCCAGAACGGCTATTTTGAGCTGTACGGCAAGGACGCGGAAAAGCCGCGCCCTTGGCACGAAGCTCCTTGAGAAGAAGGTGCGCGGTAAGCCTTCCATGCCGGTCACTGGCTTCCGTGAAGCCGTGGGTAGCCGGTTCTCACAAGCTCTGGAAGTCCGGTGCAGATGTCTTTCTCAGCAAGGACGGCGAAACCTTCAAGGAACTCAAATCCGCAGATTACATTCCTGTCGGCGCGACGCTGAATGTGGACGGATCAAGTGCAGAATCGAAGCGGTTGATTTTGCCGCTGATGAAGTCCGGCTGACGAACATTGAGGACAAGAACCGCCCCATTCGCTTTTCTGAAAGCATCCAGTATGTCCGATCCTATGTGTAGGACGCGGGACTGCCATCTACGACACCATCCCGAAGAAGCCCGCTGCCCGTGAATCCATCCGTGACAAGCTGAAATCCGCACAGAAGGCACAGCCGACCCACACGCCGAAACCGCAGAAATCGAAAGGAAAGGATATGGAACTCTGATATGAAAAACTTTACCGTGGAAGAAACCAACCTGATGTGCTGCTTCAATACGTCCAGCCGGAAGCGGCTGATCGACGATATGAAGAGCGTCACTCTGAACGACATGGACGGCGAAATCGCAGAGCTGATGTATAAGACCGTCCGGAAGCTCGAAGCCATGACCGACGCGGAGTTTGAAGAACTGTATATCATGCCGGACGGCATGGTGGATGACTGAAAGGAGGATGCCTATGCCCGTATTAGACGGTGATTTTGAAGCCTTCGTCACGAACCTTGGCAAGTACAACGAGGGCATGCTGGTCGGTGAGTGGGTGAAGTTCCCGACAACCGAAGAAGAGATGCAGAACGTCTTTGAGCGCATCGGGATCGGCAAGCAGGATGAGTTCGGTCAGCCCTACGAAGAGTGGTTTATCACCGACTACGAATGCCCGATCTATGGCGTTCAGAAGATGCTTGGCGAGTACGAGAGCCTTGATAAGCTCAACTACCTTGCAGCTTTGATTGACGAGCTTTCCCCGAGCGATCAGGAAAAGCTCGTTGCCATTATGGAATCTGGCTGCGATGAGGTCAGCGATATTGACGATCTCATCAACCTGACGTTCAATCTGGACTGCTACGACATCATGCCCGGTATCAACGACGAATCCGATCTCGGCTATTATTACGCCCACGAAGCCGGTATTTACTCTGAAAAGGATCTCGGTCCTCTGGCAAACTACATCGACTATGAACGCTATGGGCGCGACATTGCGATGGCTGAGCAGGACGTTTCACCGATGAGGGCTATGTCCGCGTTGCAAGCGAGAGGTGGGACAGGCAGTTTGACGGTGAGCTTGATGATATTCCCGATGAATACCGGATTACCGGCTCAGGGAAGCCGCCGAGCGTGACAGCACCATCGCCGTTCTCATTGTTGAGCCGGGAAAGGAGCCTTATGTGAAGGAGATTGACTCCGGTCTGGAGTCCTTGCAGCATGAGGTCGGCGGCTGCATCGAGGCGATTTACCCTACGAAGACCCGGTTGCCTTAATCTGTAATGAGGAAGGCAAGCTGGAAGGTCTGCCCCTGAACCGCGCTCTGCGGGATGAGGACGGTGACATCTACGACGTTGTTGCCCGAACATTCATGGTAGTCGGCTTGACGGATGACAGCTTTGGCTCTCTGACCGTAGAGCAGATCGTTTCGTGCCTCTGGTGCATAGCGGTCAGAGCATGGCGCAATTTCCAAAGGCTTGTCCCCCTCAGCGCAATCACAGATCGTAACATCGCTGTCAGGTTCAGGAGAAAGTGTATAGCTCATAGCAGTAAAATGCGTAGGATAAAACCAGCGGTCAGAACCGTAACGCTTTTCGAAATTGTCTGCTGCTCTAATTCCTGTACAGTCAATGTGTTTTTTCCACTGACCGGATGGAGGAAAGAAAACGAATCACCGGGAGCGTGTGCCTTGAAATGTGGTCCCGGGACACGACACGACTGCTGCTCCATTGTAAGGGAGAGGGCTTTTATTTCAGGACGGCGTTTGCTTGTCCACGGAAAAGCTGCCCGAAAAATCATCCATCCATAGGATATATCCAAGTCATAGTGTTCCAACGCCCACTTTGCTTCCAATTCATTGATCATCCCATCCGGCAAACATGGATTAAAGACCACGGAACAGCCGTGGAGGTCAGCATTGTTTTCCGTTCAATTCCAAACGAGGAATAAAGTCAAGGCAAAGTGGATTGTCTAAATCTATCTGCATTTGCTGCTCCTGCGTGAAGTATTCGCAGGAGTCGTTTTCGGGGTGTAAATCCCATTTAGTTATGAACTTGCGAATGTCTTCTTCCGGGGTACGCATACAAAGTCCATGACGAGTCCCTTGCTGCAAGAATACGCCGCAGGAATAACCCAATGATGCCTCGCCAGTCAAATTGCTTATTCAACCGGATTTCCGTTCCGGAACGGTCTTTTCCTGAATGTCCCCAGAAGTCTCCATCAAAGTAGACCTTCCATTCAGGTATGGTCGGTTCTGCTTCCGGGTTCATATCAACATCATAATAGTCCTCGGTGTACTTGATCTTACTATAATCAAAGGATGCTTGCAGCTTTTTGATGTATGCCCACGGTTGTTCCATAGGCGTCAATTTCATTTTCTCGGCAAGCTCTGATAGCGCTTTTTTCTGTTCATGCGTCGGAGGGTTGTCCCGCAAAGGCTTCAAACTGGGCTTTATCCCACATCCACGCCTGTTCCAGCGCTGCCGAATCACTGCAAGCAAGGAGCAACCTCAGAAAGTCTTCAAAATCGTTTGCCAGCGGATGAACAAAATCCGGAGCCGAGTTCATGGGACTGACGGAAAATACCATACCGCCAAAGTCTCGAACAAAGCAGAAGTGGATGCCATCCACGCCAGCCCAGCCAAAAATAGATGCACCTTTGGGCGTGCAAAGTAAGGGTTGTTATCTTCACGACACTCCACCTACGGGCGAAAGGTCAATACCACTTCGCAAAAATTTCTGAAACACTTTATCCATAGACCTTATGCTCCTATTAAACTCTGGTCAAATGCAAACAGAGCCTCGTTGATCTCAAAGACATTATAGTTCCCATGCTCCACGAAATACTCCACGATGATGTCAAACTTGTTGGAGTGGGAGAGCGCAAACCCCGCCTTCATGAGCATATCCTTCATTTCCACAAGCGGCAGCTCAAGGGCAATGGCAAATGCAATGACTGTGGGCTTGGAAGGTTTGTAGGCCTTGTCCGAACGGATCTTCGAGAGAGCTTCCGATCAATATTTGCCTTCTTATAGCACTGTGCGTCCGTCATGCCGCGCTCATCAATCTTCCGCAGAAGCATCTCTGAAAAGCTCTCGTCGATCTGTCCCAGTGCATCATCAAGGGTTGCCGCCTTTTTAGGGGCAACTGCCGCAGAGAAGGGAGGTGTGAGCTGTTCGATTGCAATTTCACGAACGGATGCCTCGCAAGGCATCGGCTCTTCCATCCGGAAGGTGTTCATTCTGCGCAGACGCTCGGAACGACTATCGGTATGTTCGTCCACATAGCGGTCATCTATGTACGCTGCAATATCAGCAAACAACTTGCCGCTGATCTGATAGGCTTTACGGTCAAAAATGACAATGTATACTGTCATTTCGTTTTCAAGAAGGAAACTGCTGATGGTGTCAATTGCAACCTTGAGAGCCTGATCCTTCGGATAGCCGAAAATGCCGGAGGAAATCAGCAGGGAATGCAACCGATTCGCAGTCGTATTCCTTCGCCAGCATGAGCGAAGTCTGATAGCAGGAGATCAACAGTTCACGTTCACCATGCTGTCCATCGTACCAGCGCGGACCGACAGCGTGGATAATATATTTGCAGGGCAGACGATAGCCCTTCGTGATTTTTGCGCTCCCGGCTTCGCAGCCGCGGAGCGTTTCACATTCTGCCAGCAGCTCCGGTCCTGCAGCACGATGAATGCAGCCGTCCACACCGCCGCCACCCAGCAGCGACTCGTTGGCAGCGTTGACGATGGCGTCAACCTTCATTTTCGTAATGTCGTTTCTCACAACTTGGAGCGGCATGATCAAGCCTCCCATTCGGTTACTTCGCGCCGGTCAGCAGCTTATCCAGCGGATTCTTTCCGGGTATTTTCCTCGGTCAGAATGTCATATAAATACCTGTTATCCAGAATCATATCATCCCGGATAAGCTGCCAGTTTGCCTTTTCCTGAAAACACCTTGAAGATCAGGAAGTTCATGATCGCCCCAATTACCGGCGTGGTCATGCCGAAAGCCTCGGTGTGAGAGAAATGGCATCCTGTTTTGGTTCTTTTCCCTTCAAAGGTGATGAACGCCGTTTTCGTCGCTCCGGAATACAATGCGGAAGTGGTTTCATCCTGTTCGCATTCCGTAATTGTGCCGGTCACATCGTAGTCCAGCCCCATGACGATCTCGCGGAAGCGGATCTTGCCTTGCGTTATAGTTTCGTTATAGAGATTGCATTCGATGTAGGGACTCCATTTCACAAACTCTTCCTCAAAGTTAGCAGTCCATGCCTTTAATCTTTCATAGGAAGCCGGAATCTCTATTTGCTCGGTAAGAATAACCATTATCACTTTCTCCTATTCTGTCAAAGCGGCATCGGCGTCCGGGCAATCAGAATGACCGCCAGAATCGCGCCCACAAATGCAGCAGCCCTATGACTGCCAACACCTTTTGCCGAGTTTCTTCTTCGCTGCTTTGCAGATCAGAGCGGCGCAAGCCATGCAGACAGCCGCCGCTACAAGTGCGCCCAGCGTTTCCCATAGCCAAGATAGTTCATATAGGATTTTCACGCGATCATCATCTCCTGTTCGTTAAACTGGAATTTGTCTATTCGTTTGTTTCTCTATAAACTGTCATTCCGAGTATTTTAATTTCGAACCCATCAATATATGGTTTTACACCATCTACTTCTGCGTAAGTCGGTGTATATTTTGTAACGTCATACACTAATGCTTATACCTAACACTTCCGCCGTCTTTTAAGTTCATACGAACAGGGTTAATAGGATTACTAAAACAACTATAATTGTAATTACCACAAAGAATTTCTTTTCATACAATCACACTCCCTTTGCCAAATCCCGATTTATAGTCTTCAAAGTCCAAGTCCATCAACCCACGCCGCAAGCTCCTGATGCCCGACATTGCCCTTGAAAACCTTTGCCGTCCATCAGCTTTGCGCCTTTGCAGCTCGGCGCAAGGCGCTCGTTCGTCTTGCAATGTCGCTTTCCGCCGGAGGTTGCAAACGGGATGATCGTCTTGCCGGTCAAATCATAGCTCTCGAAACGTATTGATAATCGTCGGCGCGACGTACCACCAGGTATGAGTGCAAATCCAACAATCACAGGAAACCTGCTAATTCACACGTTCCACTGTAGATTGAAGTCCCATTCCTGGAAGCGATTCTGGGATTATGATACCTTCGTGGTGTAGTCCAGAGAAATCCACCCTGCGCCAGATTTCAGCTTACCCCACTTTGTTGCGCCCTGCCCAGTGTTTCCTGCACGATGGTATAAACACCACCGTTGCGGATGGAGCCTCGCCAGGGCGTAATTCTACCTGCACCCTTACGGATATTCAGAACCGAAGCTGTAACCTTTACTCTATACGGAGAGAATGCAGGCTTGCTCCGCAGGGTACACAGCATTCCCCGAACCATCAAACACCTTGTATCCGGGGTTCTTGTCTGCACAGGCTTTCGCATTCGCCAGGAAGAGAATGCACCCTTCTGGGAAGCACTATCAGCCCAGGTCTTGCGGACACGGTACAGTGTGGTAGTGCTTGCAGGCTTCTTCGGCAGTGCTGCCGCCCAGACGGGCAGTAACCTTCGCCGCCAGGTCACCCATACGGGAATAGAGCCAATCACCAGGGCAAGACTTATTTGCAAACCATCTATGTACCGTCAGAACCATTTCATCGGACTTCGGACTGTACGCCAGAGTCTTGTTCTTGTCACCGAACCAAAGCAGCTTCTTTGCCGTTGCGCTTGCAAATGTCCACGCAGAGGTTGATGAGGGAAGCATATACAGCGTTCGTCATAGCGTAAGGGTGAGTCTTGTCAGACGCACATTCAATGGTCACGGCACGATGGTCATTCGCAGGACTGGAAGAACACCAGGAGCGGTCTTTCTCTACACAGAGAGAGATTCTGCCGTCATAACCGATACCGTAGTTGCAGCTTGCCTGCCGGGAAGGACTGGTGAAGCAACCGCAGATACTCCGCAGAAAGCTGACCGACTACACAGTGCGGGGTAATACGGTCAATCGCATGATTGCGGGGACTGTTTTGTTAGGTGAGATTTTGGTGTAGGACACCAGAGAACTGTTACTCATTTTCATTTCCTCCTTGTCATATCGGGTAAGGTCATACCTCTCAATGACAGCCATAAGGTTGTCCACATATTTCATAGAGGTTGCATACCCGTCAGCTTTGATATTCTCAAGGTACTGTCTGGGGTCAGTCACACCCTTCAAATTGGAATAGGCAGAAATGTTGGTAAAATCGAAATACCCGATGACACCATCTTCCATGCTTCCAAACTTGCACCATTCCATAGCGGAACTGGTGTAGGTTCCGTCTGTTCTGCTCACTGCCTACTTTGTGGTAAACACCCGCAGGTCTTGCAGCGTCCTTTGCGATACTTCAAGCCAAAGTAGTTATGAGCGTTGACTGCCAGTTCAGACGTACCTTTGTTACTCTCAAGAATCGCCTGGGCAATAATCGGGCTAAACACGCATACATTGTAAGCGGCAGCATATTTCTTAATGTACCCGGCAATACTGTCAATAAACTCCTGGGTAGTCATAGGTCATCACTCCTTTATAGGAGAGAGGGCGAACCCTCTCCCGCCTTAGTTTGCGCCGCTGTCAGTATCGGACTCTCTTCTTGAGTACTTCGATTGCGGCAGTAATAGCCGGGGGAATATTGATACCCATGAGTCCTGCGTTCTCCACGATGGAGATAGTTTCGTTTGCCACGAATGCAATAACCACAGCGTCACGAATAAAATTAGTACCAGTAATTAAATCCAGGCGGCAGGCAACCAGAACCACAAGAAGGGAAACACCCTTACGGCACAGCCCTTCCAACCTGCACGGCTCTCAAGCGCACCATTCTCAGTCTTGCCGCTGTTATGGAACACGCCTGCGACAATCAGACCTGTAACATAGTCAATCGCCATGAAGATAACCAGGGTTGCCAGAGCAGCGTCCCAACCGCCAAACAGGGAAGCAATGAAGCTACCCACTACTCCGATTGCAGTACAAATCCATTCTTTCATAATCTTAGCCCTCCTTGCGGTAATCCTTCCCGGTGATTTCCTTGTACTCATCCGGGGTAATCCACTTTCCTACTGCGTTCCACGCCATCTTTTCAGACCAAATGCCCATCTTATAGAACTTCTTTACCTTCTCATAATTCTTGCTATGTGCCATGATTTACACCTCCATATCTACGCCAGTCATCATTGCCATGTACTCAAGTTTACCCGTGAGTTCGGCATATCGCATTTCCTGCTCAGTCTTTCACGGAAGCAGAGATACCAACCGTCAGCATACTGAACCTGCTGAATCAGTTCAGCGTACGCATGACCATCTGAGTGTCACCGTCCACAATCGTAAGAGTGGACAGATTGTCCTCAAATACGGACACATCAACCTCAGTCTGACTGACATAGTTGTTACCGTTCTGCTTGAAGCCCTTGAGTTCCGTGCCGTCAGCTAAAATCAGTTTTACCATAGTAGTGTTCCTCCTTTAATTCTTGCAAAGGTCTAACATATTTGACCTCTGTAGCTTGCTCATGTAGTGGCAGTGACCATTGAACCATGACCTAAACCAGTCATCGAAATCCTTCTCTGAGAGAATGAGTACCAGTTTCTTAGCCTTTCTTCTCATACCTGTAAAGCCGCTTCGGATGAATCTTGTGAATCACCCGCCCGGTATCGGTAAGCGAATACTGAATCTGTAGAAACCTCCACATTTCAGACAGTTTACATATTCTGGTTTCCGAAGATTCACGGTAATACCCAGGTCATAGTGCGATTTCCACAATCTCTATAAGCAGCCCTTTCAGAAACTCCTTGTCTTTGTGAATCACATAACTGTCATCCATATATCTGCCATAAAATTTCACGCCTTTTACAATCTTTATGTAGTTGTCAATCGGTATGGGATAAGCAATCCCTGCGTCCTGCGCCACCTGGTCACCAATGTTCAAATGCTTTCGCAAGAACTTTCCCGGTCAGCGGCTCTTATCAACCTTTTCGTGTTCCAGTGAATTAAATACATCGTCCATAGCGGACGCATATTCCTCATCACTCATGTAGGACACATCCACCTTCTCATTGTCTACAATCTTTTCCAGGAACCAGAGTGCTGTATCGTCATCAACGTACTTTTCAAACAACTCCATGAGTTTGTCATGTCGAATGTTGTCATAGTATTTTGAAAATCCATCAGCAAGATATAACCATCATTACTCTGATTCTCCCGGAAGAACCTGTGCAGGTGCGCTTCCAACCTGCGGCGGGTAAAAGTCAATTCCTTTACCTTTCTGGCTTGCGCCATTATCATAGATGAGTGGTCTTTAATTGCGGGAGTCAAGACTTCATCACATAAAGAATGTTTGGCAATTCTATCCCGTATCTGTTCGCCTGTGATGGGACGTGTCTTGCCACGCTCATTGATGACGAAATTGGTACTGGGTTGAAATTCGTAGGTATGCTCTTTCAACTCTCTTTGCATTTTGGACAAATCCAGAAGGTATGTCATTTCATACCGCTGAACCTGCGGTTTCCAATCACTCCCACTCTTTGCTCTAAGATAAGCGTCATACAACGCATTGCCGTCATATATTTCACGTTGACAACTACAATTCTCGTAAGAAGTAGTATCGTGTTTGGTATTTACCATCATAGGAAGGACAACTCTCCTTTCTCTTACTCCGAAACGCTCAGTGGCTATTTAATCGGAGTATCGAAATCGGGGCGAACGCCATTAGAGTTAGAAGCGTTGTTATTGTTCGCATTCCGTTGTTGTTCACATTAGCGAAGTTAGCGGCGGTTGCAGAGATTGCCCTTTGAACTTGTTATCAGATTTACGCCAACCTTTGATAAGGTCTATCTCTCTTTGAATATCCTCACCGAACCTCAAGAAAAATTAACATCCACTGGGAGAGTTTCTATTGCATACTGTAGTTCTTGTACCAGTCGGTAACATTGACCGATTGCCAGGTCTTGATGGACACGCCGCTCCACCAACTCTTCATAGTAGGTAGGATAAATGCTGTTCGCTGTGTAGACGTGTTCCCCGATAGACCTAGACAATCGACTACAGCTTTCGCTCATCCTCAATGAACCAGGTGTCAAAGGCTTCCTGCTGTTTGCGGAAATGGTCATAAATCTCTTTCTCAACGTCAGTAAGTTCTTCGTAGCTTCGCCCGCTGAATTTCTTTTCAAGGCGTTGTGCTGCCTTTCGTTTGCTGTAGCCGAAGTCACGGAGCAGCAAATCAGTAACCTCTTTCCTAACTTTGTTGAGATGATGGAACACCTCAAACTGAGAGGGTTTCCGTTTGCTTTTCAATACTGACATTTCATTAGTTCCTTTCTACTGCACCCACAAGGGGTGCAGATTTTCGACAGATACAGAAAGCGGGGCGAACGCCAAAAGAGTATGAAGCGCTGCCATAGCTCAAGCCCGAGGCCGTTCACACAAGCGAAGATAGCGGCGGTAACCACATCTCTCAGCCAGTAATCATATCGTGTAACAATCGCAGCCGGGTTGAGGGCGAACAACGGAAGCTGAGATTTTTCCACGGTATAATTGTGCATTGCGCTCCACGGGTCTTTCTGACCGTCACCCATCGGAGGTGAACAGGGCAACCATCGTATACGCTCTGTCATAAGTTCAACTTCGCTGTCAAACCATGCACCGCCAGAAGGTGCGCCGTTAGATACAGCATTCGTCAGATAAACGATGACTAAGCACATGACCACTAAACGCAGCCTTGATTTTGGTCTTAGCCGCATTCAAATTAGCCTTAT
>SCPP01000301.1_pt1 | contig 32248 bp, 55 predicted proteins | sample 6106811 | NCBI WGS metagenome assembly SCPP01 (sample SAMN10720449, study PRJNA508395) | human gut metagenome | isolation source: Participant 2 stool, 15 month | host: Homo sapiens | collected 2018
GGTCGGCACCGGCTTCCACCCCGAGATGACGGGCCGAGAAAACGTCTACCTGAACGGCGCGATTTTAGGTATGACCCGCGCCGAAATTGACGCCAAGATGGCGGAAATTATTGAGTTCTCCGAGGTCGGCGACTTTATCGACACGCCGGTCAAGCGCTATTCCAGCGGCATGTTCGTGAAATTGGCATTCTCCGTTGCCGCCCATCTGGACAGCGAAATTATGATCATGGACGAGGTCCTCGCCGTCGGTGACATGAAGTTCCAGAAAAGTGCCTGACCAAGATGCGCCAGGCCGCCCGGCGACGGCAAGACCGTGCTTTACGTCAGCCACAACATGGCGACGATCCGCGACCTGTGTGACCGCTGCATCGTGCTGGACAAGGGCAAGGTCATCTTCGACGGCGACGTGGACGAGGGCATCGCGCTGTACCTTTCCACCAAGGGAGGCATCCTTCATCGACTACTCGGGCGTCAAGCGCGACAACTGGTTCAAGCGCGACAACATCCGTCTGCAGTCCGTTGAGCTGCTCGACGCTGACAATGAGGTGCTCGAGCGCCGCAAGCCGGTCACGGTGCTACCGCGTCCATGTCAACAGGCTGTCGCGGACTGGGTCTGCGGCTGGAAATGCGCGACGAGGTTGGCAACCCGCTGGGCGACGCGTCTATGGGCTGGATCTGCAGCCCGGGTATACGACGTTCACGGCGCGGTATGATTTGAGCGTGCTGGCCCCGGCAACGCGGCAGCTATTTCACCGTCATCACCCAGGGCGAGGGCGGCGCGCATACGGTGGAGGACTGGGTCCCCGGCATGATGTTCCGCATGGTGGACACCCTGACCGAGGGCGAGACCGAGTGGAACACCACCGCATGGGGCCCCATCGAGCTGCCCACCGCCGCCGTGGTGGAGGTGCAGCATGACTAAGGTCGCGGCGCTCTACATCGCCACCGGCAGGTACACGGTGTTCTGGCCGGAATTTTACGAGAGCGCCGAGAAATACCTGCTCAAGGACTGCGAGGTCCACTACTTTGTCTTTACCGACGCCGCGACCCTGCCCGGGACGACAACCCCGCGTATATCTGTGCGCAGGAGCCTACTCCTGGCCGTTTGCCACGCTGCGCCGGTTTGAGATTTTTGAAGCAGGAGCAGCGCTGAAAGCGTTTGACTACATCTTCTTCTTCAACGCCAACGCCGAGTTCATGCAGCCCGTCACGCGGGAGATGCTTTTGCCCGCGCTGAAAGGGCGAGCACCTGCTGGTCGTGCAGCACCCGTCGTTCTACGCCAAACCGAACTATGAGTTCACCTATGACCGCAACCCCGCAGCACGGCCTGTATCCCCTACGGGCTGGGCAAATACTACGTCTGCGGCGGCGTCAACGGCGGCGAGGCGGCGGCATTTTGCAGCTTTGCCACACGCTGGATGGACGCATCCGCCGCGACCTGCAGCGCAGCGTCATTGCGCTCTGGCACGATGAATCCCAAATCAACCGGTATATCCTGTTCCGCAAAGACTTCCGCGTGCTGACCCCGGCGTTCTGCTACCCCGAGGGCTGGGACCATCTGCCGTTCCCCTGCATCATCCGCATCCGCAGTAAGGCGCGGTATATCGACATTCCGGCGCTGCGCAAGGACGCGCCGGAGACAAGCTCTCCCCGGCGGTGGCGCGGTGGAACCACTTTGCCATGCGCGCCGCGCGGTGGACGCAGAACCATATTTTCAAAAGGCTGACCGATGACCGATACAAGCTGGCAAAACCGTGTGACCCTGCTGGTCAACAGCTGCGACGCCTACGCCGATTTGTGGCAGCCGTTCTTTACGCTGCTCAAGCGCTATTTTGTGCCGCTGCCTGCGGAAATCCTTCTGAACACCGAGACAAAGGACTTCGCCTTTGACGGGCTGAATTTACGCTGTGTGCACAGCACCGCGCCGACCTACGGCGAGCGGATGACAGACGCCCTGCGCGAGGTGAAAACCGAGTACACGCTGCTGCTGCTGGATGACTTTTCCTGCGGCGGCCCGTGGATATTGCGCGGCTGGCGGACATCGTCCGCTGGATGGACGCGGATCGGGACATCGTTTATTTCAACAGCGACGTGACCGCCGCAGTGTGTGATTTGGAGGTGGACCGCTACCCCGGCTACCGCCGCCTGCCCGCCGGCAACCGCTACACGCTGAATTTGCAGGCTGCTGTCTGGCGCACGGCCAAATTTGCCGCCTACTGGCAGCACAAGGTCAGCCCATGGGACTGGGAGGAGCGCTGCAACGTGCTGACCGCCGCCCACCCGCGGGATAAGTTCTACTGCGTCACGCGGGAGGATGCGCGGTTCCTCGACTACGGCTACCACGGCGGCCAGTGGATGGGCATCTGCCACGGCCAGTGGGTGGAATCTGACGTTGTGCCGCTGTTTGAAAGGAGGGCATCGAGGTCGATTTCTCAAAGCGCGGCTTCATAGACCTCGAGAACCGCCCGCAAGCCTGAACAAAGCGCGGACCGCGCCGAGCGCTATGCCCGCGTGCGCGCCTGTCTGGGGACGGCGTACCTGCTGCCGTATTTTGTGTTCTGCCGCCGGTGCAATCTGTATTCCAAGCGGAACCACTGCGCCGTCGATGAGGATTATTTCCACTACCTACAGCGCAAGGCCGATTTGCAGAATAAGACCGGCAAAAAATCTGGTTCGGGCCGATGCAGAGATAATAAGCCGATGAAAGGCCCTCCCTTTGGGGAGGGAGGCCGCAGGCCGGGTGAGGGGCAGCTTTGCCGAGATGACCCGATTATGGGTTGTAATGGCGAGGTCTGCCCTCATCAGTCACCTGCGGTGACAGCTTCAGTCTACGTGCTAATAGCCGCCTTTCGGCGGTTGCCTCCGACATCGCTGCGGGCGCAGCTTTGTATGCTAACGAAAAGGATATGCAACAGAAAGCTCTGTTGCATATCCTTTATTTTTACCGGTAATCAATCGGCAGCGTCGGCAGGCCGTTCAGGCTCAATCGGCTAAATTGCCGTCCTGAAACTCGTAATACCCCTGCGCGGCGATCATCGCGCCGTTGTCGCCACCAGTATTTCAGCTCGGGCAAAAGATCTTTGCGCCGAGCTTCTGCGCGCCGTCGTTGACCAGCTGGCGCAGACGGCCGTTGGCGGCGACGCCGCCGGCCAGCACGACCTGCCTGGCGTTTGTGTCCGCCGCCGCGGCCAGCAGCTTTTGGCTAGGATCTGGTCGATGCGCTCCTGAAAGCTCGCGGCCATGTCGGCCACGTTCACGGCCTGGCCCTTCTGCTCGGCGTTGTGGACCTCGTTGATGACGGCGGTTTCAGGCCGCTGAAGCTGACGTTGTACTTGCCGTCCACATGGGGCACAGGCAGTTTGTAGGCCTTGGGGTTGCCGTCCCGCGCGGCGGCGAACGCTGGGGCCACCGGGTAGGGCAGACCCAGCGTGCGGGCTACCTTGTCGTAGGCTTCGCCCGCGGCGTCGTCCACGGTGCGGCCTAAGATTTTATAGCGGCACCAGTCCTCGACCAGTACAATGTGGCTGTGCCCGCCGCTGGCGACGAGGCACAGAAACGGCGGCTTCAGATCCTGATGCGTTAAATAGTTGGCCGCAATGTGCCCGCGCAGGTGATGCACCGGCACCAGCGGCTTGTTTGCCGCATAGGCCAGCCCCTTGGCAAAGTTGACGCCGACGAGCACCGCGCCGATCAGCCCCGGCGCAAAGGTCACGGCCACAGCGTCCACATCGGCCATCGTCATGCCGGCGTCGGCCAGCGCCTTGTCAACGGTGGCGCTGATATACTCCGCATGGCGGCGGCTGGCGATCTCCGGCACAACGCCGCCGTAGAGCGCCTGCTCTTTGACGCTGGTGGAGATGACGTTGGAGATGACCTTCCGCCCATCCTCCACTATCGCCGCCGCCGTCTCGTCGCAGGTGGACTCGATCCCTAAAACATACATACACAAAACCTCTATGCAGGGGCCGGTCATACCCGGCCCCAACGTTTCTTACTTGCTATTTTCCGGAAAGTGCGGCAGCCGTCAGGCTGCCCCGTTTTAGTGTGCCTCCAGCCACGTCTTTCCCACGCCGACCTCGGTCGTCAGGGAACGCTGTAATGCACAACGTTTTCCATTTCTTCTTTCAAAATGCGCTTGACTTCGTCGATTTCGGCATCGGGTGCTTCGACGATCAGCTCATCGTGTACCTGCAAAGCAGACGCGCCTGCAATTTCTCGTCCGCAGGCGCTGCCAGACATGGACCATCGCCAGCTTGATGATATCCGCCGCCGTGCCCTGGATGGGCGTGTTGCGTGCCATCCGCTCACCGCTGGCACGCACCTGGAAGTTGGAGCTTGCCAGCTCCGGCAAAGCGCGGCGGCGGCCAAACAGCGTCTCCACATAGCCCTTGTCCTTGGCGTGGGCGATGCAGTCCTTCATATAACCGTCCACCTTCGGGAAGGTGTCGAGGTAGGTCTTTAGGAACGCATCGGCCTCCTTGACCGAAATGCCCAGATCCTGCCCAGGAGTACGCGCCTTTGCCGTACATGATGCCGAAGTTGATGGCCTTGCTGGCCGAACGCAGCTGCGGCGTGACCTCGCTCTCGGGATGTGGTAGATTTTGGCGGCGGTGGAGCGGTGGATGTCCGCGCCGTTCAAAACGCCTGCTGCATATGCTCGTCGCCGGTGATGTGCGCGAGGATGCGCAGCTCGATCTGGGAGTAGTCGGCGTCCACCAGTGTCTCGCCCTGCCCAGCCACAAAGTAGCCGCGTAACCGGCTGCCCAGCTCGGTGCGGATGGGGATGTTCTGCAAGTTTGGCTCGGTGGACGAAATGCGCCCGGTGCGCGCCTCGGTCTGGATGAAGGTCAGTGGACCCGCCCGTCCGCGGCCGTGGCGTTCAGCAGGCCGTCCACGTAGGTGGACAGCAGCTTGGAGTAGGTGCGATATTTCAAAATCTCGTCGATGACCGGGCTGTACGGCCGCAGGCTTTCCAGCGTCTCGGCGTCGGTGGAATAGCCGCGGGCGTTTTTCTTGCGCGGCGGCAGGCCCAGCTTGTCAAACAGGGCCTCGCCCAGCTGCTTCGGGCTGTTTACGTTGAACTCATAGCCAACTTCTGTATAGATATTGTTTAAAATGCCGTCCAGCTCGCCCCGCAGGCTGTCGCCAAAGGCGCGGATGCCGTCGGCGTCCACTGCAAAGCCGATGCGCTCCATGTCAGCCAGCACGCGGGCCAGCGGCAGCTCATCTCGTCCAGCAGTTTGCGCTGGCCGCTCTCGTCCAGCGCGGCGGCCAGGGCATCACACAGGCCCGCCAGCACGCCCGCGTCGGGGGCAGCCTCTGAGCAAAGTCGGCGTGTACGCCGTACTCGGCAGCCAGGAGTACCTCATAGCCGCTGGCCGACGGGTTTAAAGATACGCGGCCAGTTTGCCGTCAAACCGCAGCGCCTTACCGATGCCGCCATGTTCCAGTGCCAGCCGGTAGAGGGGCTTTGCGTCAAAGGCCCAGATCTCGGCGTCGCCGTCGAGGATGGCGGCCAGCCGGTCCGCGTCTGGCAGGTAGACGTCCTGCCCTGCACAGGTACCAATCGCCGTCGGCATTCCGGGCGGCGTAGAAGCGGCCCTCCAACAGCAGCGGCAGGGGACGGCTCGACGGTCTCGAGCGGTGCGGCATTCTCGGATGGGGCGGGCGCGGTGCCGCCGTTCAGGCCCCAGCGGGCCACCATCTTGTGCATTTCCAGCGCGGCCAGCAGCTGCGCGGCGGCAGCGGGTCGCCGGGGTGGCGGACATAGGCGGCAGGGTCGGATTCGATGGTGCGTCCTTGCGGATCGTGCCCAGCATATAGGAAAGGTCGGCCTTGTCGCGGTTGGCGGTCAGCTTGGCGCTGGCCGGGCTTGACGGCCTTGTCCTCGATGTTGTCATACACGCCCTGCAAACTGCCGAACTTCGAAATCAGCGCCAGCGCGGTTTTCGCCGATGCCGGGCACGCCGGGGATGTTGTCCGAAGCATCGCCCATCAGGCTCTTGACGTCAATGAGCTGCGGCGGCTCGATGCCGTATTTCTCGCGGATGGCGGCGGGGTCCATGGGAAGGGTCTCCTTGTTCGTCGCCAGCAAAACAGTCGTGGCATCGTCCACTAATTGCAAACTGTCCCGGTCGCCGGTCGCCAGCAGCGTTGTACCGCCCGCAGCCTCACAGGCGGCGGCCAGCGTGCCTAAAATATCGTCGGCCTCCCAGCCGGCCTTGCTGACCTGCACAAAGCCAAGGTCGGTCAGCAGCTCCTTCAAAACCGGCATCTGCTGGGCCAGTTCCTCGGGCATACCGTGGCGGGTGGCCTTGTAGCCGTCGTAGGCGTTGTGACGGAAGGTGGGCGCGCGCTCGTCCCAGGCGATGGCGACAGCGTCCGGTTTGTGGGCCGCCAGCAGGTTGAGCAGGATATTCTGGAAGCCGTAGATGGCGTTGGTGTAGCGGCCATCCTTCGTCGTCAGCAGCTTGATGCCGAAAAACGCGCGGTTGACCAGGCTGTTGCCGTCCAAGACCATGAGTTTCATGCGCAATACTCCTTATAAACAATCTACATTTCAGTATACCACATTTGCGGAAAATATGGTAGAATAGAATGTAAAATCGAAAAGTCTAAAGCCTTCCCCGCGGGCGGAGGTGGCGCAGCGCCGGATGAGGGGCGGGCTTACGGCCGGGACCCGGTCACGGGCGGCTGCGCGACTTTGCCCTCATCAGCTGCCTGCGGGCGGCAGCCTCTCGAGGGCCTTTGAAAGGAAACTTATGCAGCTACGCAACTATCCATCCCCACCGGGGCGGTGTTTGCGCCGATGGCGGGCTGACCGACGCGGCGTGCCGCCATTTGATGGCCGACCACGGCGCGGCGTGGACGGTAAGCGAGATGGCCAGCGCCAAGGCGCTGAACTTCCACGATGAAAATCCCTGGCTCTGCTGCGGGACAAGCACCCCACGGCCTGTACGCCATCCAGCTGTTCGGCGCAGAGCCGGAGTCCATGGCAAAGGCAATTCTGTTTGTAAAGGAGCAGGGCATCAATTTGACATTCTCGACATCAACATGGGTTGCCCGGCCCCCAAGATCACAAGCAGCGGCGCGGGCAGTAAGCTCCTGCTTGACCCGCCGCTCTGCGGGCAGATGGCAGCCGCCGCCCGCAAAGCGTTGGCGATGATACGCCGCTGACCGTGAAAATGCGCATCGGCTGGATGCCGACAACCTGACCGGCGTCGAGGTCGCCAAACAGCTTGAGGCCAACGGCGCGGACTTGATCGCCGTGCATGGCCGCACGCGGGAGCAAATGTACATCCCGCCCATCGATACGCAGCCATCGCGGCCATCAAGCGGCGGTGTCCATCCCGGTGCTGGCGAACGGCGACGTGACCAGCGCAGACGGTGCGCTTACCTTGTTAAAAGAGACCGGCTGCGACGGTGTCATGATCGGGCGCGGCGCCCTGGGCGACCCCTGGCTGTTCGCACAGGTGCGCGCGGCGCTGCTGGGCGAGGAACGCCCGAGCCGACGCTGAACCAGCGGATGACCGCTTTGCGCGCCCAAATCTACGAAATGTGCGAGGAAAGGGCGAGTGGGCCGCCATGCCCCAGGCCCGCAGCCAGGCCATGCACTATATGAAGGCCTGCGCGGTGCCGCCGCCCTGCGCCGCTATTGCTCGATGCTGGAGCATTTTACCGATGTGGACCGGCTGATCGACGCGGTGTATAGGTTGCAATAATGTAGGGGCCGGGTATGCCCGGCCCGCAACCTTCCCGTAAAAGCGCAATAACCGGTATGCCGCGGGCCGGACATGTCCGGCCTTACCGTGGCGCTTCAAAACCGTCCCCTCGTCAATTCGTCCAGATTCTGCTCGTAGCAGGGCAGCATGTGCTCGATGAAATACTCCGCCTCGGGCTGTGCATGGCGTGCAGGGCGGCCAGCTGCTGGGCCTCGGCGGCCTCAAACTCGCGGTTGCCGCCGCGGTCCTCCTCAATGCACTTGATGACGGCGGAAAGCCGGTCCGCTGCTTTTACAATTTTGCGCTCGGCATCATTCAGCAGACTGCCGGTCAGCCAGGCCTGCGTTTCGGCCTGCAATTCGGCGGGCTGCAAGCTCGCCATCACGCGGGCGCTTCGTTCTCCACGGCCTTGTACGCTGTGCGCAGGGCGTCGTTCTTGTACTTGACGGCGTCGGCATATCACCGGTCAGAATCTCCGGTGCATCGTGGTAAATGGCCGCCGTGGCGACGACCTCGGGCCGCAGGGCCGCGCCGGTGCCCGTGCAGTGCCTGCCGATCAGGCAGAGCGTGCGCCAGCAGCGCCGTGTCGGCGGTGTGCTCACCAGGGATTCGGCCCGGGTGCTGCGCATCAGGCACCAGCGGGTGATGTATTTCATGCGGCTGAGCAGCGCACTGAACGGATAGGTTTTCATCTTCACTTGACCTCCGGTTTGTGGTATAATGGGGCGGCCGATGCTTGCATCGGCCGAAGGCGGGGACGCCGCCCCTACAGCCTCTACGGTAAGTATACCACAACTTTCTCAAAGTGAGGCCCCATAAAGGGGACTATCAATATGCAAAGCACAATTTTAAACAAAAATCGAACTATTGGCGCGTCTTTGCACTCTGCTTTTCACGGCGGTGTTGCTGTTTGCGCCCCACTGCATCATGGATGCCGTCGCGGGCGGCGGGTACTTCCACTACGCGGGGACTTCAACGACCAGCAGATCAACTTTACCAGTATGCCAACGCCTTTGTCAAAACGGCGGGTCGTTCAGCTGGGCTACCGATTTAGGCAGCGGGTTTGTCAACTCCTACTCGTTCTACCTGCTGGGCAGTCCGTTCTTCTGGCTGTCCATGGTCGCCCGCGCGGCTCATGCCGTGGGCCATGGTGCCGCTGCTCTGCCTGAAAATGGCCGTTGCGGGCGGCGGCGGGTATCTCTGGGCGCGCCGCTGGGTGCGGGACGAGACCTGGAGCATGCTGGCGGGCTGCCTGTATGCGTTTTCCGGGTTCAGCATCTACAATATCTTTTTCAAACACTTTGTGGACGTGGTGGCGCTGTTTCCGTACATGCTGGCCGCGCTGGACGACGCGGTCATCGACGATAAAAGGGCGCGTTCTGTTCTGGGTCGCGCTGAACCTTGTCGATAACTACTTCTTCGCCGGGCAGGCGGTCTTTCTTATCATCTATTTCTGCATAGCCGCCGGGCGGCGGTATGAGCTGGGCCTGCGCAAGTTCGTGCGCCTGGCGTGGGAGCAGCTCTGGGCTGTGCCTGCGGGTGCGTGCTGCTGCTTCCGGCGGGTCGCTTTTGCAAAATCCGCGCACCATCGACCCGTTCAGCGGGTACGGGTATCTGTTCTACGGCAAAGCCCAGCAGTACGGCGCGATTTTTTACAGCACCCCTGCTCATGCCCGACGCGCCCTATTTCAAGGACCTGTTTCAGGAGGGCATCCTCGCTACACACGAGCCTGACGGCCTATCTGCCGCTGGTCGGCGTTGCGGGCGGGCTGGCGTTCTGCTGCGCAAGGGAGCGCCACCCGTTCACCTACGTTTTAAAGGTCTGTGTCGCCTGTGCGTTTGTGCCGGTGCTGAACAGTGCGTTTTACGCCCTCAACTCCAGCTACTACGCCCGCTGGTATTATATGCCGATTCTGGTTTTGTGCGGTGCGACGTGCTATCTGCTCTCGCCCGGCGCTGGCCGAGCAGCGTCTGCCGCGGCGCTGCGGCTGACGACCTTCCTGACGCTGACGGCGGTGGTGTTCGCCGTTGTGCCGGGCAAGGACGACGACGGCAACACGGTCTACGGCGTGTTGGATCAGCCTGCGCGGTTCTGGCCATCTTTGGCATGACGGTGGCGGGCATCGTGATTTTGCGCTGCTGTGGCATTTTGCCGCCGTAAGCGGCGGTGGGCGCGATTCTGACCGCCGCCGTGCTGGGATTCAGCCTGCTGTACGGCAGTTTGCATCTGTTCTCTGACGAAGTACGCCCAGTGGGACGTGGACAGCAATCTGATTGCCGAAACCTATGATTCTGTCGAGGATGTCGCCGCCGCGCTGCCGGACGATGCGTTTTACCGCATTGACGCCTACGGTGCAATAAACAATCTGGGGCTGTGGTTCGATAGGAGTTGCCTGCAATTCTTCAACTCGACGGTTGCGCCGAGCATCATGGCGTTTTACCCCGAGGTCGGCGTCAAGCGGACGTGAACTCCAAGCCCGACGCCGAGAACTACGCCCTGCGCGGCCTGTTGAGCGTGCGGTACACGCTGGTCGCCAGGACAAGGAGACCGAGTGGACCGGCAAGGATCTGCCCGGCTGGCAGCGCACCGGCGAGACCGACGCCTACGCCCTCTACGAGAACGAAAACTGGGTGCCGATGGGCTTTACCACGACTGCTACGTGACAGCGGACCAGCTGGAGCGGGTAAGCGAGGAAGAACGCCCAGATTTTGTGCCGCGCGGTTTTGCTGGACGGCGACCAGATCTCCGCCTTTGGCAGCCTGCTGAACCCTTGCCCGATGAGGAGCTGACCAACCGCAGTGAGGATGCCTACGCTGCCGACTGCGCCGCCCGCCGTGCCGCCGGTGTGGCAGCGTTTGCCGCGACGGACACCGGCTTTACCGCAAAGACCGCCTACGACGCGGACGAGCTGGTGTTTTTCAGCGTGCCCTATGACGACGGTTCAGTGCCACAGTCAACGGTGAGCCCGCCGCGATTGAAAAGGTGGACGACGGCCTGATGGCCGTGTGCCCGCGGGGAGAACGAGATAGAATTTACCTACCATACGCCGGGATTGAAGGTGTCCGCCTGCGTGAGCGCAGCGGCGATTGCGGTGTATGGGTGTATTTGTTGTGGATTATAAGGAAACGAAAAGCCAGCCGGGAAGTAAGCGGTAATGATTTGTAGGGAGGGTCAAGACCCTCCCTACGAACCTGTTGGTGTTGATTTGCGGGCGAAGCCTGCGGGGAGAGCCTCCCATCAGGGAGGTGGCCGCGAAGCAGGCCGGAAGGGTTTAGCCCGTTGACGGGCAGCATAGAAAGTCGCGGGCCGGGCATGCCCGGCCCCTACGGACTGCCGGATTGCGAACGAGAGGGCGAGGGAGGCGGCAGCCCGCCCTTCCAAGTTGGCGGGTGGTTGCCCGGGAACGGTGGTGACGTAAGGCCCGTCGGACCCCCAGTCACCTAACGGTGACAGCCCCTTTGACAAGGGGCCTCCTCCCGCGGGGGTTCGGGGAACTCCCGACTTAAAAGTGGAGGAAGGCTCGGCGGCGTTAAGAACGGACAGTAATATTGCGTCCGTTTAGCCGCCGAGACTTCGACCTCCGCTTAAATCTGGGGCGTGCAGCCCCTAAGTCGCGGGTCCGCTGCGTCGAAACAGCGGCAATTTTTTGGTTCTTCTTTGTTGGCAAAGAAAGAACAACCTCCCGGAGACTGCCGTTAATACTTTAGCCGAGAAAGGAAAACCATGCCAAACCATGCTGAACAGCTCGCACAGGAGCTGAACTTAAACGTCAAAACGTGCAGGGCGCGATTGAACTGATCGACCAGGGCAATACGATCCCGTTTATCGCCCGCTACCGTAAAGGCCACAGGCTCGATGGATGACCAGGTCCTGCGTGACCTTGGAGATCGTCTGGAATACCTCCGCGGCCTCGATAAGCGCAAGGATGAGGTCACGTCCTCCATCACCGAGCAGGGCGCGATGACGCCCGAGCTGACCGCCGCACTGTCAAAGGAAACCCTCGCCGAGGTCGAGGACATCCCGCCCGTATAAGCCCAAGCGCAAGACCCGCGCCAGCATCGCCAAGGCGCGCGGTTTGCAACCGCTGGCCACGGCCATCTTCCGCCAGGACGCCGCATTTGACCCCGAGAAGGCCGCCGCTGCGTACCTCAACGACGAGGTCCCCGAAGCCGCCGCGGCTGGCCGGGGCGCAGGATATCATCGCTGAGGCTGTCTCCGATGATGCCGCCTGCCGCGCCGAACTGCGCCGCTACTACCGTGCGTTCGGCCGCATCGCCAGCGCCAAGGCCAAGGATGAGGACAGCGTCTACGCCCAGTACTACGACTACGCCGAGCCGCTGAACAAGATCCCCGGCCACCGCGTGCTGGCACTGGACCGCGGCGAGCGCGAGGGCTTTGAAGGTCACGATTCAGGTCGATGCCGACCGTGCGGCGGGTATCGTCAGCTGGATGTACGCCCGCAAAGACTGGCGGCAAAGCGCCGAGCTTGTGGATGCCGCCGCCCGCGACGCCTACAGCCGCCTCATTCATCCCAGCCTTGAAACGAGCTGCGCGGCGAGCTGTCCGATGCCGCCGCCGAGGGTGCTATCAAGGTCTTTGGCGATAACCTGCGCCAGCTGCTTTTACAGCCGCCCATCCGCGGCAAGACGGTTATGGGCCTGGACCCCGGCTACCGCATGGGCTGCAAGGTCGCCGTCGTGGACCCCACCGGCAAGGTGCTGGACACGAACGTCGTCTACCCGGTGCCTGAGTTCAAGCGCGTGGATCAGGCAAAAAAATTATCAAAGCGATGGTTTTGAAGAACGGCGTCGAGGTCATGGCCATCGGCAACGGCACGGCCGGCCACGAGACAGAGGAATTCGCTGCCCAGGTCATCCGCGAGCTGGCCGACGAAAAGAACCTGCATTTGCAGTATATGGTCGTCAGCGAGGCCGGCGCGTCGGTCTACTCCGCCAGCAAACTGGCCGCCGAGGAATTCCCCCAGTATGACGTCAACCTGCGCAGTGCTGTGTCCATTGCCCGCCGTTTGCAGGATCCGCTGGCCGAGTTGGTCAAAATCGACCCCAAGGCCGTCGGCGTGGGCCAGTACCAGCACGATATGCCCCAGAAGCGGCTGAACGAGACGCTGGACGGCGTGGTCGAGGACTGCGTGAACAGTGTCGGCGTCGACCTGAACACTGCCTCTGCGCCGCTGCTGCGCCGTGGCGGGCGTCAGCGCGGCCACGGCCAAAATATCGTTGCCTGGCGCGAGGAGGAGGGCGCGTTCACCTCCGTGCGCAGCTGAAAAAGGTCAAGGGCCTCGGCCCCAAGGCGTATGAGCAGTGCGCGGGCTTGCGGCTGCCCGAGGCGAAGAACCGCCTGGACGCGACCGCCGTCCACCCCGAAAGCTACGCCGCCGCCAAGGCCTGCTGGATGCCTGCGGCTACACCGCCGCCGAGATCGGTACCGACAAGCTGGCGGGCCTGCCCGGCGCTGTCAAGGTCAAGGGGCCAAGACCCTGTGTGAGACGCTGGGGGTGGGAGAGCCGACGTTGAACGATATCGTTTCCGAGCTGTGTAAGCCGGGGCGCGATGTGCGCGACAGCCTGCCCAAACCCCTGCTGCGCAGCGACGTGATGGGGCTGGACGACCTCAAACCCGGCATGGAGCTGACCGGCACCGTGCGCAACGTCATAGACTTCGGCGCGTTCGTCGATCTGGGTGTGCATCAGGACGGCCTGGTCCATGTTTCCCAGATCAGCGATAAATTCATCAAGCACCCGCGGGAAGTGCTGAAGGTCGGCGATATCGTGCGGGTCAAGGTGCTCAGTGCGATACCGGCAAAAAGCGCATTGCCCTGACAATGAAGGGCGTACCCCAGCAAAACTGATACAAAAGCGACAGGAACATATATAAATGTTGCATATAAAAAGACGGTGTTAAGACTTTAACGAGATAAGTCGTGCATTTACACCAAAACACGACAAAACATTCAGAAAACGAAAGCATTTGGTAGCAAATACATAATATATGTGAAAGCGAAAGGCCGCGGATGGCAAAACTCGGGCATTCTGACCAAAGCCAAAATGAAGGATTTTCTCTTTGTGCAGGAAATGGAAAAATCGGTTTGTGCATTATGAACAAACGCAAGGCACATAATTGTGCTATAATGCACAACGTAGGGAGCAGATAGAGCATGGTGGCTCACCTCCCTGCCGCAGGCCGTGCGCCCGGTTCCATCCTGGATACCGGTGCTGAAGATGCGGCAGATTGCGTGGGATTATTTTGGAGGTCATTTATTATGGTGAAACAAGTCAAAGGTTTCCAATTTTACCGAGGTCAAGGGAATCGTGTCTGCTGCCGCCAAGTGTTATAACGATGTCGGCGTGCATGACATGAAGGGCAGCATTGCCGATGCAAAGAGCATCCTGGGCATGATGAGCCTGGATTACAGCAATCCCGTCAAGATCGTCTGCGAGGATGAGCATGACCCTGAACCGCGTTGTCAGCGCGCTCAAGCAGTAAAATTAGGAAGGACCGCCCCACGGTGTAAAAGCCGCGGGGCGGTTTTGTGTGAAAGGCCCGAAGGCAAGGAGGAGCATCACGCCGCTGCGTAAAATTTTCTGAAAATAGAAAGTTTGAAAACACGAGAAAACAAGAGTATTTAAGAGAATTCGAGAGCAAGCACAGTATAAATTAAAATTCTTTCCAAAACCGTTGACTATGCTGCCCCTTTCTGCTATAATCACACTTGCGCGAAAAAGCGCCCCGTGCGGCGCTGTTAAATACCGTTATAAGACGGACGTGTTAATTTCTCAATGGAGGTTCCTACTATGAGCACGACTCTCGCTAAGCCCGCTGAAATGGCTGACCGCAAGTGGTATGTGATCGACGCCGCCGGCAAGCCCCTCGGCCGCGTTGCTGCCAAGGCTGCTGTCATCCTGCGCGGCAAGAACAAGACCACTTTCACCCCAACGTTGACTGCGGTGACCACGTCATCATCATCAACTGCGACGAGGCTGTCCTGACCGGCAAGAAGCTGGAGAAGAAGTTCCATCGCACTCATTCCGGCTGGATCGGCGGCCTGAAGGAGACCCAGTACAAGACCCTGATGGCTGAGAACAGCGACAAGGCCATGACCTACGCTGTCAAGGGCATGATCCCCTCTAACACCATCGGCGCCAAGGCTATGACCCGCCTGCACTGCTACAAGGCTGCTGACCATGCCCATGCTGCTCAGAAGCCCGAAGCTGTTGAGATTTGAGTGAGGAGGCAATAGAAGATGTACGAAACCAAACCTTATTTCTACGGCACTGGCCGTCGTAAGCATTCCGTTGCCCGCGTTCGCGTTTACAACGGCACCGGCAAAATGACCATCAATGGCCGTGACATCAACGACTACTTTGGTCTGGAGACCCTGAAGCTGCTGGCCAACAGCCCCCTGGTTCTGACTGAGAACGAGGGCAAGTTCGACGTCGTCGTCAACGTCGTCGGCGGTGGCTGCGCCGGTCAGGCTGGCGCTATCCGCCACGGCCTGTCCCGCGCGCTGCTGCAGTTCAACCCCGAGTTGCGCGCTACCCTGAAGAAGGCTGGCTTCCTGACCCGCGATCCTCGTATGAAGGAACGTAAGAAGTACGGCCAAAGCCGCTCGTCGCGCACCGCAGTTCAGCAAGCGCTGATTATCAGTACTACTTGCGAACTTTTCAGAACGCTTCACAACTTTTACACGACTGTGTGCGGAAAGTTGGAATCGTCTGAAGCCGTGGAAAGCAACAAATCGCCTTGGAGCTTGCTGAAAAGCAGCATACAATAAGCGAATATGCAGCAGACTTCCACAGCGCCATAAGTCTTATCGCAGGAGATGTTTTCCGCAAGGAAAGCATCTCCTGTTTGTTGAGAAAAGCCTCATCAGAATATTGCGCAAAGACTATTGCAAAAGTAAGCGCGGTACAATATAGAAATAAAGATAAATGCCGCTGCAACGGTGCAAAAGGACCCCGGACGTTTCCCGAAAGGGGAAAATCGAGTGGAACTTATCCTCGGTGAATAAAAGACGCTGATAGGCACTGCCTGCAGTAAGTTATTTGAATAAGCCTGAAAGGCCGCAGAGATGCGGCTTTTCTTAAGTGGATAGGTTAGCTAATTCTAACCCAGAAGCGTATGCGTATCGTTTGCTGAATCTTACATCGAGGAGGAAGGATTACAATGCGAGAACACAAGAATTTCTGGGACAAAAATGCCGGTCTGTACGACTGCTTTATGCGAAAGACAGGGCAGTATACGAGAAAATGTATGAGCTGATCCGTCCGGTCGTGAAAGACAAAACAGTGCTGGAGCTTGCCGCCGGCACGGGGCTGATTGCTAAAAACATCGTAAACGCGGCGGCGCATATCGAGGCAAGCGATACCTCTGCCGAAATGATTCGGGAGGCAAAACGCAGTAATCCATCTGCCAAGCTGCACTTTTCCGTGCAGGATATGTTCCGCCTGCCCTATGCGAATCAATCTTTTAATGTGGTGATCGTGTCCAACGCGCTGCACATCGTGCCGCAGCCGGAGAAAGCCCTTGCCGAGATTCATCGTGTACTGAGGGATGACGGTGTGCTGATCGCGCCTACCTTTACGCACGCAGAAAACTCCTTTTTCGGAAACAGGAAGGCTTTTCTGAAGCTGGCGGGCTTTCCCTCCACAGCAAGTGGACGAGCGAAGAATACCTGTGTTTCCTGCAGCAAAATGGTTGGACTGTGCGGAAAAGCGATGTACTAAAGGCGTCTTTTCCGCTGACTTATGTTGAATGTGTGAAATCGGAGGTGTGATATGTCATTCTTTGAAAACACCCGCAAGCCCGTGGGGCTTAGCGGGAAGATCATGGTCGCCATGATGAACCTGGGGCACAGTCCTGTGGCACGGTGGGGGCTTCGCTTTTTAGAGCTTGCGCCGGATGCCAGAGTGCTGGATTGCGGCTGCGGAGGAGGCGCCAATATCAAAAGGCTGCTGAAAAAATGCCCGCAAGGCATCGTCAGGGGTGTGGATTATTCTGCTGTCAGTGTAGAAGCCCGGAATTTAAACCGGACTGCCATTCAGAAGGGCGTTGCGCGGTGTGTCAGGGCAGCGTGGAACATATCATCTTTGCCAAGAGATTGGTTTGATGCGGTTACCGCGTTTGAAACGGTCTACTTCTGGTCGGATTTGCCGCAGTGCCTTCGGGAAGTCCGGCGGGTGTTGAAGCCCGGTGGGACATTTCTCATCTGCAATGAGAGCAACGGTGACACGGACAAGGACGAAAAGTGGACGGAGATCATCGGCGGCATGACCATCTACAAGGGTAGCCAACTGAAAGCGTTTTAGAGCAGGCAGGTTTTCAAAATATTCAGATACACAAAGAAAAACTGGCTTTGCGTCACGGCACAGAAATAGGATGCAGCGGTGAACCATCCGGCATCAGAAGGGCGATTGTAATGCGGAAAGATGAGGAGGAACCCTATGGAGCGAAAGAAGCGATCCGCGGCGCCTATCGGCTGACAGGCGGCAGCAATTTTATGACGGCATGATCACCTGCTCTACCCTGAGTGGGAAAGCGGTGTGCCGTTTGGTGTGGGCAATGAACAAGGCGGAAAACGACGACTATCTGGAAAAGGCAATGTCCGGTATTCCGGAGCATTTCTCCGGCAAGCTGCTGGAAGTACCGGTGGGAACAGGGATTCTGACCATGCCGCTTTACCAAACGCTGCCCAAGCGGATATTACCTGCCTCGATTACTCGCCGGATATGATGGGACAGGCGCAGGAAAAGGCGGACCGTCTGCAACTGAAAAATGTGACCTTCCGGCAGGGGGATGTGGGGGCGCTGCCCTTTGCGGACGGTGCGTTTGATATTGTGTTATCGCTGAATGGCTTTCATGCTTCCCGGATAAAGAGGCCGCTTATCGGGAGGTCTTTCGGGTGCTGAAGCCCGGAGGAACCTTCTGCGGATGCTTTTATGTGGCGGGAGTGCAAGCAGTCGGATTGGTTCGTCCGGCATGTTTATGAAAAGGCGGCTTTTTCACACCGCCCTATGAGACGGTTTCCAGCCTGAAGGCGCGGCTGGAAGGTATGTATACGGATGTGGATAGGAAATCTGAAAAGCATGGCATGGTTCGTCTGCCGGAAAGCAGAATAACAGGCACGAAGCTGCCCTTTATAAGAAAGTGAGCTGTCTTTATGAAATACAAGATTGAGAAAAACACCGTGCAGGAGACGATTCTTCCGCTGTATTCCGGAAGCTGTGCACAGAGCTGTATCCGAACCTTTACCGGGACGAAACAGCGGTGCGCCTGATCGATGAAATCGACTACGACTTTTCAGAGGCAGAGAAAAATTCTCGCAGCCTGATGCAGCGTTTCGGTTCGCTGGAGGTTGCCATGCGGCAGAATGACCTTGCGTGGGAGGTACAAAATTATCTGAAAACCATCCCAGCGCAGCGGTGGTCAACCTCGGCTGCGGGCTGGATAACACGGCAAAGCTTGCGACAATGGCAGATGCAAAATCTACAATCTGGATTTCCCGGATGTGATCGCCTTGCGGCAGCAGCTTCTGCCCGCCGGGAGCGGGACAAAACATCCCCTGCAACCTGAAAGACCCCGCATGGTTTGACAAGATCGATGCCTCCGGCGGGGCGGTGTTCTTTGCCTCCGGGGTGTTCTATTACTTCCTGACGGAGCAGGTCAGGACGCTGGTGCAGGGGATGGCGGACGCTTTCCCCGGCGGGTGCTGGTCTTTGATGCCGCCAACCGGACGGCGGTGAAGATGATTGCAAAACGTGGCTCAGGACGGCGAAAATCAAGGATGTGGGGGCGTATTTCGCGGTTTCGGATGCGAAAGGGAGCTTTCCCCATGGGACAGCTGTTTGCAAGTATCCAGCAGGGGCTATATGATGGGCTACAACGACCTGAAAGACCCTTCCGTCAGCGGCTTTTCCGATTTCTCGCCAAGGTCGGGTACAACGGGATGAAAATGCAGATCGTGAAGATCGGATTTGGAGACAGACAATGAAATATGCAGGAATGCCCATGGGGATGTGGGCACTGTTTGCACCATCGTTCCGAAACCAACTGACCGCCGTATTCGGCTATGATGACGATACAGCCAAGGATATCACCAAAAAGCAAGAACGAAATACAGAAAAATTATTGCCGATTTGCCGGAGTTTGAAAGGCCGACCGTTTCAAAATGAATCTGGTCAACTGCGCAATGCTCGGGGCGTTCATTCTCTCCATGCCGCAGCGCCCGGAGGTGGACAGGCTGACGGGTTACTATACAAAAGCCATGATGACAAAGACCATGCAGTGGTTCTGCCGCAAGAGCGGAAAAAGCAAGTTTACCGCAAAGGATATAGCCGCCATGAAGCCACTGCCGCCCTGAAAGCCGCCGACCGCAACCCTATTCGTGGAACATGGAGTTTACGAATACCCGGATGGCAGCGGCTACGAGGGACGCACCAAATGCGGCATCTGTGTGCTGATGAAGGAGCTGGGACTGTACGACCTGACCCCGCTTTGTGCCATCTGGACTACACCATGAGCGAAGCAGGCGGTGTGACAAATTTTGTGCGGCAGTATACCCTTCTTTCCGGCGAACCCTACTGCGACTGCGGGTACAAAAGAAGAAAATAAATAGGAGAAGCGCACGATGCTTGTCAAGTCGATAACAGAGGAAGAAATTTACGGTATCGGCCATGCCTTCGGCTATTATGAGTACGGCGAGGAAACGGGAATGTCCGCTGCCTTTTCCGGGAAAGAAGCACAAAGTAGCAAGGCACATAGTCGATTTTTGTTACAAGTGCGGCTATTTTGTCAAAGGCTTGCAAAACTTACGATTTTGTGTTATTATTTCAATCCGAAAACGCAAAGACTGAAATATCAATAACACATCATCTGCGCCGCATAAGTTCAGCAAGCGCTGATTCCCGCTGCGCAGCAAAGCCTTATCCCACAGCAAAACTGGCGCTGGTCCTTGTGGGCCGGCGCCTTTCTATGGCAAAAGAGGCTTTCATGGCCTTATCCGTAAAACAAGGGAACATATCCGCCGCTGGGCGGTGCTGGCGGGCCCCAAGTGGGGGCACTGCTGGGCAGGGCGGCAGCGCTGGCAGCGGCCATCGCGTTTACCGGCACGGCGCTGCACTTTACCACCGTCAACGACACCCACGGCGATACCGTGCGCATTTTGACGGCAGCCACCGATCTGGCTGCCGTTCTGCAGCAGTCCGGCACGCCGCCGCTGGGCGAGCACGACGAGGCCGTCTGGTCCCAGACCGAGGACGGGGAGCGGCTGGACGTCCTGCGCGCCTACACGGTGCCGGTCACGGCGGACGGCGCAATGCAGGAGCTGACCGTCACCGGCACACACAACGGCGGAGCTGCTTGAGCGCGCCGGGCTGACCTACGGCGGACGACCTGCTGACCCCGCAGCGGATGAAATCGTCCCCGAGGGCAGCGGCATCACGGTGCAGCGCGTTACCTACAACGAGTACACTGTCGATGAGGTCGTCCCCACCGAGATCGAGGAGATCCCGACGAGCCTGTTCTACCGCAAGCAGAGCAAGGTCATGACCCTGGAGGAGGGACACGATGGGCAGGACACCGTTGTCTACCGCGAGAAGTGGATCGACGGCGAGTGGGCCGAGACGAATGAGATCGAGCGTGTGAATGAGGCCGAGATGGTGCCCACCGTGCAGAAAATTTACGGCGAGCAGGCTCCCGTTTCCGGCTTTGTCGGGCCGGATGTGGTCGATGGCGTACCCGTCGAGGGCGTCGCCGCAACCTATACGGGGCAGCGTGCCACGGGCTATTCCGCCTCCACCACGGCCAAGGGTGCCAGCGGACGCCGACTGACCTACGGCACAGTGGCCATCAATCCGGGCGTCATACCTTACGGCTCTCTGCTGTACATCACCAGCGACGATGGAAAGTTCGTCTATGGCTACGCCTACGCCGCCGACACCGGCACGGCTCTGGTGCAGGAAAGGCTTTCATTGATCTGTACTACGAGACGTACGAGGAGTCGGTGGAGAACGCGGTTATCCCCGTCACGGTCTACGTGCTGGATGACGAGACTGCCGCCCGGTATAAAGAGCAGAACGACGCAATTTTAGAGGCGGATACGGTTGTAGGAAGATAAAAGCGCTGCCGCCCTCAATTTTCCCGCAAATGACTGTTTGCCTTATACGCGCGGGCCGGGCATGCCCGTACTGAAAACAGGGCGTGAATCCATAACGGTTCACGCCCCTGTTTTATTTTAAAGTCTTACTTCGTGCCGAAAATACGGTCGCCGGCGTCGCCCAGGCCGGGGACGATGTAGCCGTTGTCGTTCAGCTTCTCGTCCAGGGCACCGACATAGATGTCTACATCGGGTGGGCCTCATGCAGGGCCTTCAGGCCCTGGGGCGCGGCCACCAGGCCGATGAACTTAATGTGCTTGGCACCGCGCTTCTTGATCTGGCCGATGGCGTCGCAGGCGCTGCCGCCGGTAGCCAGCATCGGGTCGAGGACAAAACCTCGCGCTCGTTGATGTCGTTGGGCAGCTTGCAGTAGTACTCGACCGGCTCCAGCGTCTCCTCGTTGCGGTACATGCCGATGTGGCCGACCTTGGCGGCGGGGATCAGGTTCAGCATACCGTCCACCATGCCCAGGCCTGCGCGCAGGATGGGCACCAGGGCCAGCTTACGGCCGGCCAGGACCTTGGTGCGAGCCAGGGCAACGGGGGTCTCGACCTCGACTTCCTCGGTGGGCAGGTCGCGGGTGGCCTCATAGCAGAGCAGCATCGCGATCTCGCTTACCAGGTCACGGAACTCCTTGGTGCCGGTGTTGCGGTCGCGCAGCAGGCTGATTTTGTGCTGGATCAGGGGATGGTCAACAATTTCAACAACGCTCATGGTATGATCTCCTTGCAATTCAAAAATATTCAGCCTGCCGTGCAGGCAACGAAACTTAGTGATTTTCCAGTGCCATCATCTTGTCGATGCGCATCTGGTGGCGTCCGCCCTCGAACGCAGCGTTCAGGAAAGCGTCCACGATCTGGCAGCCAGTCCCGCACCCCACGCGGCCGCCCAGGCACAGAGCGTTGGCGTTGTTGTGGCGGCGGGTGAACTCCGCGCTGAAGGTGTCGCTGCAGCAGCAGGCACGGATGCCCTGGATCTTGTTGGCGCACATCGACATACCCACGCCGGTGCCGCAGCACAGGATGACCAGCGCACAGCTGCCGTCCTGTACGGCCTTGCAGGGCGGCATAGTCGGGGTAGTCCACGCTGGCGGTGGAGTCGGTGCCAAAGTCGGTGTAGGCAATGCCCAGCTCGTTCAGGTGTGCCTTGATGGCCTCTTTCAGCTCATAGCCGCCGTGGTCGGCAGCCAATGCGATCGGTTTGTCAAACTTCATTTTGTTTCCCCTCTGTTTTCACGTTCCGCGCGCTCCCGCTCGGCCTGGCTCAGCCGGTGGTAATCAGGCAGCAGGGCGGCAGGCGGCACACTCGCCGCGCTGCCACATGGCCTTGGCGGCCAGCGCTACGCCCGCACCGCGCAGAACCTGCAGCGGCTGCGGCACAGCGGCCACGCCCGGAACGCTCTTATATGTATTGTAACACAAAGTTGCGCCGTCGCCAACAAAACAAAGGTTTTTACAGCTTTGTACAAAATTTTCCAGCGTCGTGACCGGTGCGGCGCTGTCCGGGTCAGGCGGTCATGGGCCGCCAGGTCAAACGCGCCCCAATACACCTGCCCGCGGCGGGCGTCCTGTGCGCCGATGACAGTGCCTTCGCCCGAAAGGCCATAGGCCAGTGCTGCCATCGTGGAGACGCCCGCGCAGGGGATCTGTTTGGGCAGGGCCAGCCCTTGACGACGCCAGCCCGATGCGCAGCCCGGTAAAGCTGCCGGGGCCGTTGGTCACACCCAGCACGTCGAGGTCGTCAACGGTCAGCCCGGCGGCCTTCAATGCGGTATCGATCATGGGCAGCAGTGTCTCACTGTGGGTCAGGCCGTTGTTGCACTGGGCCTCGTACAGCAGGACATCGTCCCGCAGCACCGCCACAGCCGCCGTTTTGCCGGCGGTATCTACAGCCAGGATATTCATAGGATCACCTGTTTAAAAATGTAATAGAGTATAGAGTCTTCCCCTTGGGGCCCGCAGGCGCGTGTCGGCGCAACCGCCGGAGAGGCGGCTTTTAGCGCGGAGACTGAAGGTGCCCGAGGCCCCGCCCGAGGGCGGATGAGGGGCGTGTACTGCGATTGCCCGTAAATGGGTTGCGATGGCAAGGTCCCGGCGGGGTGAGGGCACCCGCCCTACATCCTGTTGAAAAGTAGTGCGTAGGGCGGCATGCCCTCATGCCGCCACAACCGTGCGGCAGCCGCACGCTCCGGGTCGTCGAGGACGCCGACCCCTACAGCCGCAGAGGCTTTACCCAATCGTGATCTTCCGCGTTGTCTCGTCCACCCGTTCAATGTGGATGCGAAGGGGATTTTCCAAATCCAGCAGCTCCGCGCAGTTCTCGCTCCACTCGCAGGCAACGACGGCCCCATGTCGAGGTAGTCATAGAACCCGGCGGCGGCCAGGTCGTTTTCGGTGTGGATGCGGTACAAGTCAAAATGCGCAAAGGGCCGCGGGCCGCGGTAATAGTTCACGATGGCAAACGTCGGGCTGGACACCGGGTCGGTGCAGCCCAGCCCCTCGGCCAGCCCTGGCAGAACGCGGTCTTGCCCGCGCCCAGACCGCCCGTGAACGCGATCAGCGCCCCGGCAGGCAGCGTTTTGGCAAGCTCACGGCCAACGGCGACGGTTTCCTCCCGCGAATGGGTCACAAATTCCTGCATAAGCAAGCTCCTTGTTTTGGGCCGCATAAGGCGCGGCCACACACGTATATATTATAGTACACAAAAACCGATTTGTAAAATTTAATCTGTAACTTGGCAAAAACCGTCGAAATGCGGTATAATAAAGGCATCTATCAGGGAAGGAGTCCGCCCATGTATCCGCTTATCCGCCGGTATCTGCGCCGGGTCGATGTGTTCTATCTGCTGCTCTGCGCGGCGTGCTCGGCGCTCAGCGTCGTGGTGCTGCTGTCCATCGGCAGACGCAGCTTGGCAGCAACAACAAGGCGTCGGTGCAGCTTATCGCCAGCCTGCTGGGGCTGATGCTGGCGGTGGTGTTTCCACTGCGGATTACCACGCGCTGGCCCGGGCCTGGCCGCTGCACGCCGTGGTGGCCTGGGGGCTGGTGCTGCCGACGCTGTTTCTGCACAACGTCAACACCGGCCTGGTCACGATTGGCTATGACGCGGGCGGCACCTCCAATTACAGCTGGTACCGCGTCGGCGGCATGACGTTCCAACCCGCCGAGCTGGCAAAATCAGCTTTATTTTGACATTGGCGCTGCATTTGAGCCAGGTGCGCGGGCAGGTGAACCGCCCCAAAAATCTGCTGCTGCTTTGTGCACATTGCGCTGCCTGCGGCGGCCATTCATGTGCAGGGTGACGACGGCACGGCGCTGGTGTTTCTGGGCATCGGGCTGGTCATGCTCTTTGCGGGCGGGCTGTCCCACTGGCTGGTGGCGGGTGGCCTGGCGGCGGGGGCTGTGGGCGGCGCGGCGCTGCTGGTGCTGCGGCCCGGCATTTTAAAAGGATACCAGTTCAAGCGCATTCTGGCCGTGCTCACCCCCGATGACCCCGCGCTGGCGGACATTACCTACCAGCAGAACAAGGGGCCATGGCCATCGCAACCGGCGGGCTGACGGGCAGGGCTGTTTCGGTGAACACATCTTTGTGCCCAACGCCTGGAACGATTTTATTTTGCGTACCTCGCCAACGTGCTGGGCGCGGCGGTGGTGCTGTTGCTGTTGCTGGCGCTCTGCCTGCGCACGCTGCAAACCGGTCTGCGCTGCCCTGACGCGCTGGGGTGCAATATCTGCGTCGGCATCTTTGCGGCGCTGTTTTGCAGTGTGTCATCAACCTGGGCATGAATTTGCGGTGCTGCCGGTCATCGGCGTGACGCTGCCGTTCTTCTCGGCGGGCGGGTCCAGCGTCGTGATGATGTATCTCTGCGTCGGCATTGTGCTGAGCGTCGGCATGAACACCCGCCGCAGCAAGCTGGATATGCAGCAGATTTTATAAAACAGCGGGTGTCCGTGCGGCACCCGCTGTTTCTTTGGCCCCTCTGGGGTGACTTCCCACAGTGTGGGGAGATGTCGCGCCAGCGACAGAGGTCCGGGCCCGAAGGGCTCCGCCCGCAGGCGGTGAGAGCCCTCGCCATTGGCAGAAGCCTTCCTTTATTCTGCTGCTTTGGGGTCGGCCATAAACAGCCCGGGGATCAGGCAGAGCGACGACAGCCCCACGATGATGAACACGGTGCGGGACAGCCAGCTCATGCTGCCGCCCAACAGCCACCCCACAGCGTTAAACCCCAGATGCCGTAGATGCCCCAGTTGATGCCGCCGATAATGGCCAGCAAAAGTAAAATTTTTTGAAACAAGACATGGATGTACCCTCCTTTGTGGGAGAGTATGCGGAGTGGATGGCGTTTATGCGCAGCCGGGCATGCCCGGCCCGCAGTTTTGCCATAAGTACCCGCTTATCCTTACAAACCGGAATTTGTAATTACATTCCATACATATTGGCATTCTTTACAAGTACTTTATCACCCTTTTCTAATTGTTCCTTGGAAATTCCTCGTAACCCAAGTCCAACATGCTCTGTTTTATATCCACAACCATTTGCTTTTCGTTCTTTTGTATGTACATCGACAGTAGTAATTCTGGTTTCTAAGATATCTCCATTTGCTTTATAAACACACGCATTTTCTACATTCCTGTTAATATGTTTCCTGTGGCAACTGTTCCAACTCCCATAATTGTAAATATATCATCAATAATCAATTCAAAATCTTCTTTTAAACACGATGGAACATCTAATCTGCTCATGTATTCTTCTCGTTCTTTTTGCTTTTACCAAATAATCCCATGGTATTCCTCCTTTAAAACTTCCGATTTTTCGTTCTCAGCGACTTCCCAATAAACCGGAAGTCAACGAATGGATGCCATTTTATCAGTCGACCAAGATCTCCTAAGAGCCACATAGGATATTAAAAAGTTTGCAAGCCATCCAGCTGGTACAGCAAGCCAGACAAATGCAATGCCAAAACGTGGGGCACAGATTAGGCAACGGACAGACGAATCGCAAGATTCACTATGTTTGCAACGAGGAACGGACGCATAATTCCGAGACCGCGAAGAACGCCATCGGTTGCCATCTTGATACCCATGAAGATGAAAAGTAACCAAGCCATCTCATATAATCACCAGACACCTGATAGGCCAACGCCGTTCCGTCTTTCCTAAGAACAGCGAGGAGATCTGCGTATGCAGCGTTTCAATGACGAGAAAGGCAAGAACGGCAAAGCACACGTCCAGCACCAGCGCCGCATGGTAGCCTTTTTGATGCGTTGGGGTTTGCCTGCGCCAAGATTCTGGGATATATACGGCGAAATCGCATTGCCGATGGATACAAAAATCAGTGAAAAAACATTTTCCACTCGCATCGTTGCCGAATAACCTGCGAGTGCCTGTGTACCAAATGGATTTACAACTGCCTGTACGATCAGCATACCGATGGACACCGTAGACTGCTGAAGAATCGACGGCACGGCAATGCGAAGCATGGAATACAGCTCCTGCCGTTCAAACCTGTTAAAGGGCTTTTATATTGCTGCATCCGTGCAAAGAAAATCAAAACGAAAACACTGCGGAAATTCCCAATCAGGGTTGCAATAGCCGCACCGAACACACCGAGACCAAGTCCGGCTACCATCCAAAGGTCCATAAAAATATTCAGGACAGAAGAAAAAATCAGGAGCGCCAAGGGATTTTTGATTCACCTATGGAAGTAAACATATTGGAAAGAATGTTATACATAAACAAAAACGGAAATCCCACGAAATAGACCCTCAAATATAACACTGCGTCATCCAGTATATCGCCAGGGTTTGCAGTCCACGCATCATCGAGTTGGCGAAGAAAAGGCCAAAACCCCAAGGACTATACTTAGAAGCAAAAGCTGAGCAAGGACGTTGGACACGATGGTCTTCATTTTTCCATATTCTTTGGCACCAAAGTAGCGGCTCACCAGCACACCGGCACCGACACCTGCCTCCCAGTGCCACACAAATAAAAACATTGGTCAGCGCTGCACAGGCCCCGACAGCTGCAAGCGCAGAGGAACCAACCCACAAACTGACCGACGATGATGGAGTCAGCCATATTATATATTTGCTGAAAAAAAAGCTGCCCAGAATCATCGGCATTGCAAAAACCGTCAGCGCTTTAAGAGGCGCATCTGTGATCAAATACTCATCTTTCGACATTCTCATATTCCTCCATGGTATCTTGTATCGTGGTATCCCCATTCACTTACCTTCTCCTGATTTATCATCCCGATTATACCACAAAACCGCCCATGCCAAATCCGGCAGGGCGTGTATTGCAATCAGTTTTCAGTGCCTGCATCGGGGCGGGGATGCGACCGCCGCGGTGGATCATGACCGCGGGCTGAACCGGCTGATGGGCATGATGGGCGCGTGGCCAGCAGGCCGCCAAAGTCCAGCAACATCGCCGGCCTTGTGGCCAATGGCGGGATCACGCGCACCGCCGTCGTCTTGCTGTTCACCATGCCGATGGCGGCTTCATCCGCAATCAGGCCGCTGATGACCTCGGCGGTGGTATCGCCCGGATGACCACCATGTCGATACCGACCGAGCAGACTGCCGTCATGGCCTCGAGCTTTTCCAGCGTCAGGCTGCCGCAGTTGGCGGCGTTGATCATGCCGTCGTCCTCCGACACCGGGATGAACGCGCCGGACAGGCCGCCGACATGGTTGGACGCCATGACGCCGCCCTTCTTGACCGCGTCGTTCAGCAGGGCCAGGCAGGCCGTGGTGCCGCAGCAGCCGCAGCTTCCAGGCCCATCTCTTCCAGAATGTTCGCAACCCGATGGCGGGCGTCGGGGCCAGCGACAGGTCATAATGCCCGCAGGCACGCCGAGACGCTCGCTGGCGAGGTTTGCCACCAGCTGGCCCAAGCGGGTAATTTTGAACGCCGTGCGCTTGACCAGCTCGGCCACCTCATCCATCGGGGCGTCCTTCGGCAGCTTGGCCAGCGCGGCACGCACCGCACCGGGCCGGAAACGCCGACGTGAATCTCGCAGTCTGGCTCGCCCGCGCCGTGGAACGCGCCCGCCATGAAGGGGTTGTCCTCAGGCGCATTACAGAACACGACGAGCTTTGCGTCGCCCATGCACATATTGTCCTTGGTCAGCTCGGCGGTCTCGCGCACGACCTGGCCCATCAGTTTGACGGCGTCCATATTGATGCCGGACTTGGTGGAGCCGATATTGACGCTGGAACATACAATATCGGTCTCGGCCAGTGCGCGGGGATGGCGGCGATCAGCGCTTGTCGCCCGCCGAAAAGCCCTGTGTACCAGCGCGCCGAAGCCGCCGATGAAGTTGACCCCCACGGCCTTGGCCGCGCGGTCCAGCGCCTTGGCGTACTGCACCGGGTCGGCATCAGGCGCAGCGCCCAGCAGCATGGCAATCGGCGTGACGCTGATGCGCTTGTTCACGATAGGAATGCCGTACTCGGCGCTGATGCCGTCCACGACCGGGACGAGATTGCCCGCCAGACGGACGATCTTGTTGTAGATTTTTTCGCAGGCTTTGTCGCCGTCCGGGTCGATGCAGTCCAACAGACTGATGCCCATGGTGACGGTGCGCACATCGAGATTTTCTGCGGTGAGCATCTCGATGGTTTCCATAATGTCGCGGCTGTTGATGATTCTCATACTGCCGCCCCCTTAAATGGTGTGCATGGCGTCAAAGACTTCCTGGCGGGTCACAGTGACCTGCATCTTCATCTCTTTGCCCAGCTCGGCGAAGCGGTCGCGCACAGCGGCGGCCTCGGCGGTCGATTTGCTCAGATCCACCAGCATGATCATGCAGAACATCTCCTGCATGATGGACTGGGAGACGTCCTCAATGTTGATATTCAGCCTCGGCACACCGCACTGACCTTGGCAACGACACCCACGGTGTCCCGCCCAATGACCGTGATAACTGCTTTCATAGTATGACCTCAAAATGTCCGGTGATAAACGGAATACTGCCATTATAACAAAATTCTGCAAAAGAGTAAAGAATTTAACGAAAAGTGATACTTTTGAGCGAGCAGCTGCCTGTGGGCGTCGGGACGCCGCTCCCTACAACAGTCCGTAGGGCGGATTCCATATCCGTCCGCGGAATCTGACGGCGGCGGTCACGTCCGCGGCTTTAGGCGAACAGCCAACAAGCTGCCGCCGCACATGCGGCCCGCAACTGTACGGCGGACGACCGCTTGCTCACGCGCGGGCCGGCCATGCCCGGCCCCTACAGGGCATCGGGGACGCCGCCCCTACAACAGCTCCGTAGGGGCGGATTCCATATCCGCCCGCGGAACCTGACGGCGGCGGTCGCGTCCGCGGCTTTTAGGCGAACAGCCAACAAGCTGCCGCTTGCAGGCCGCACATGCGGCCCGCAACTGTACGGCGGACGACCGCTTGCTCACGCGCGGGCGGGCATGCCCGGCCCCTACAGGGCATCGTGAACATCAAAACTCCGCCGAATGTTCCGCGCCGCGTACATCATCCCGCTGCAATTCGGCCAGCAGTTCATCCTCGCCGCCGTGGAGAAGCAGCTTCGCTGTACTGCTCAAACCGCTCGCAGTCGTTTTCGGCCAGAAACGGCGCGGAGTCGGGCCGAGGGCCAACTCGTTGACAAACACGACCATCTCCTGGCCGTCTTCAAACGCCTGCTCCATAAAGTCAAAGGCAAATTCCAGCGCGTTGCTGGCGGCGGAGACCGCTTCGCGGCGCTGCACCTGGGTGTTGAACGCGCTGCGCACCGTGTCAAACGCCTCGTCGGCGTCCAGACCGTTGTCAAGGCTGCGGCTCCACGCGGTCAGCAGGGCCAGCGTGCGGGTGGGGCGGCGGCTTCATCGGGCAGCAGTGCCCCGGCAGCCTTGTCGGCCTCCAGTTTGGCGCGGTAGGCGTCGCACCGCTCGGCAAACAGGTCGGCAGGGTCGGCGTCGGCTGCTGGGACAGCGTCCGCTTGAGCTGCGCAGCTGCTGGTAGCAGGCATCCGTCACTGCGCCGGTGGCCGTGGCGGCGGCAAAGCGGGTGTTCAGCCCCGCCAGCAACAGGCTGACCAGGCTGATGCGCTCGTCAAAGCTCGCGTCCATCGCCCGTGCAATGACGGCGTCATAGGGCTTGCCCTGCAGGATATCCTCGACGCCGTAGTCCTGGTGGTACTTGCGGTAGAGCACCCAGTAGGCCGCAAAATCCCGCGCGACCTCGGGTGGCGCAGGTACTGCCCGATGACCCCTCGTCCACGGCAGCGCCAGCCTGTCCGCAGCCTGTAAATAGGCGGACAGATCCCACCCGCGGGCGGTCACAAACTGTACGCCGTCCACATCGTTTTCGATTTTGTAAAATGCTGCGGGCGCAGTTCCAGATAGGCCGTCACGGCAGGGTGCAGCCGGTGGGCGCGGGCGTAGTCCTGCCAGACGCTCAGCTTCGGCTCAACGTCGATGCGCCGCACGCGGTCCAGCGTGACGAGGTCAAACTCCCGCACACTCTTGTTGTACTGGCGGGTTGCCCGCCGCCACAATGACCCAGCCTTCCGGCACGGCCTGGTTGCCGAAGGTCTTGCACTGCAAAAATTGCAGCATCGTGGGGCCAGCGTCTCGCTGACGCAGTTGATCCGTCGATGAACAGGATACCGTTTTTCTTGGCGGTGCGCTCCATGGCCGCGTAGACGCTGGCGATGATCCACTCATCGTGTACTCGGTCACGCTGCGGGTGCCCGCCGTAGTTCCGCTCCCCGGATGAAGGGCAGGCCCACGGCACTCTGCCGCGTGTGGTGGGTGATGGTATAGCAACCAGCGCAATGTCGCACCCTGCGCAATCTGCTCCATAATTTGGTTTTGCCTACGCCCGGCGGGCCCATCAGCAAAATGGGCGCTACGCACGGCGGGGATCAGCGGGCGGCCAATATCGTCCGTGGTAGGCTTGCACAGAACGCTTGATTTCCTCTTTGGCACGTTGAATATCCATGGTTCATCGTCCTTTCGGGTCAAATTCTTCCGGCTGCAAAACAAGGCGCATGGCCCAGGGCGGCACATCGGGCGGGGCGGTGCCGTCCTCCAAAACAGGAACGCCGTCTCAAACGGCGGGCGTTTGCGGTAGATGCCCTGCCGTCGGTAAAATACAGCACGCCCTGCAGGTCCCGCAGCACACCGTCCTGCCGCAGCTGCGCAATGCGGGCAAACGCGGGCGGAAGTCCGTTCCGCCGCCGCCCACCAGTGTAAACTGGGCCGTGTAGCGGTCGAGGGCGTCCAAATCGTTCAGCCAGGTTTCGTCCCGCACGGCGTTGTCTGCCTGCATGACCAAAATGCGGCACTGGCGGAAAGCTGTCCTGGCTTTTAACAAGGTGAAAGTCTCTTTTAAGAACGCCTTGACCAGCTCGCCCGCGGTGGACTCGCTGGTGTCCACCACAATGACGAAGTCGCGGATCTTTTTCACCTCGCGGCTTTCCAGCGGCTCAATTAAGGGCATATTGCCGTAGGTGCGCAGGCCGTAGCTGTAAAAGCCCAGGTCAAATTCCTCGGGGTCAAGGTGCGGCTCCTCATGCCAGACGGCGAAGCGGCGCAGGAAGTCCGGTAGGTGCGGCGGCTGCGCCCGGCCTGCACCTGGGCCTGCAGGCTTGCGCGGCAGTGTCCTGCCCGCGCCGGCCGCTTTCCTCCATGCTCAGCTCCGTCTGACGGCCCAGGTTCTCCCACTGTTTGCCGCGCATCTGGGCCTCGGGCTGGTGGGGTCGGCAGGCCACAGGCGGTGGCTGTCGGTGTAAAACTCCCGCTGCCACTTGTTCAATGTTTCCGCGTCGGTCTGTGCTAAGACGCGATAGATGGGGCCTGCCGCTAAAATTTGCACTTCTCGCGCAGCTGTAGCATTGCTGCCGCACCCAGCCACCGGGCGCTTCGTGGCGGGAGTGTTCAGGGTGTCCAGCGTGGCCTCCACGGCGATGTCACAGGCCAGCCCCCACAGGTCGGGATCGCGCTTGTCCCGCAGCCACAGGTGGCGGAAGATGCAGTGGAACAAACTGTGCAGGTAGGCCGGGGCAGGTAGCGGCGGTTTTTGCGGTAGGTGTCCAGCAGCCATGCGGTGGTAGTAGAGTGCCCCGCCGTCGGTGGCAAAGCTGCCGCCGCTTTTCAGGCCGCGGGCAGTGCACCGAGCGCTGCCGTTAAGTAGCGCTGGTCCAGATACAACTCCCCGCAGCTGTTCCATGACCCGGCGGGCCATCGTCTGTTCCCATTCGGTTTGGGTTTGGATGTGTTTGGCTATAGTGGACACCCTTCCATGATCTGTAGGCCGGCATGCCCGGCCCGCGGGCGTGGCTGCCCGGCAACGGGTTGAACTCCTCCGGCCTGCTTTCGCGGCCACCTCCCTGATGGG
>SCPP01000029.1_pt1 | contig 32120 bp, 33 predicted proteins | sample 6106811 | NCBI WGS metagenome assembly SCPP01 (sample SAMN10720449, study PRJNA508395) | human gut metagenome | isolation source: Participant 2 stool, 15 month | host: Homo sapiens | collected 2018
CTCGCCGCCGCGGATTCTCTAATGAACTAATAGAGAATATACACAACACCTATCGTATTATTTATCAAAATGGCATGAACGTTACCGATGCCTTGGAACAAGTACGCAAAGAAATACCTATGAGCAAAGAAATAGAATATATTATTTCTTTCATAGAAAATTCTCAAAGAGGTATCATCAGATAACAAAGTTTTTTATAACTTTACTGCACGAAAAAAAAGTTATATAGTATATACAGTATAAATATATGATTTACAGATTTACACTAATCTCTGATGAAGTCGATGATTTTATAAGAGAAATAAAGATAGACTCGGAAGCAACTTTCTTTGATTTGCACGAAGCAATATTGAAAGCGGCAGGATATAAAGATGACCAGATGACCTCTTTCTTCATTTGTGATGACGACTGGGAGAAAGACCAGGAAATCACACTGGAAGATATGGGAAGCAGTTCGGAAGAAGACAGCTACATCATGAGAGAAACCCGCTTGAGTGATTTGGTGGAAGACGAAAAGCAAAAATTGCTGTATGTATTCGACCCGTTGGCAGAACGAGTGTTTTTCATTGAACTGTCGGAAATCATCACCGGCAAAGACCTTGACAAAGCAGTGTGTTCGCGCAAAGCCGGAGAAGCCCCGAAACAAACCGTCGACTTTGACGAAATGATGGCAAAAAGCAATAGCGGAAATCTGGATATAGACGAGAATTTCTATGGCGACCAGGACTTCGATATGGAAGACTTTGATCCCGAAGGATTTGATATGGGCGGTGCCTCCTCACCGGACCCTTATGAGCAAGAAAACTATTAATCTTAACGGGGGCGGACGTTACACGTCCGCCCCTCTCTTTTTATAAACACCATGCCTGACACCCTTATCGTCCTTATCGGCCCTACCGGTGTAGGAAAGACCGAACTAAGCCTTTCCATTGCCGAACACTTCCGGACTTCCATTGTTTCGGCAGACTCACGCCAATTGTATGCAGACCTGAAGATAGGAACTGCCGCCCCTACCCCCGAGCAACTGGCGCGTGTTCCTCATTATTTTGTCGGAACATTACAGCTAACAGATTATTACAGCGCCGCACAATAGACGTACTGGAAACCTATACCAAAACCATGACACTGTAATACTGACCGGAGGTTCCATGATGTATATAGATGCCATTTGCAAAGGCATAGATGATATCCCCACTGTAGACAATGAAACACGCCAGCTGATGCTACGACGTTACGAACAGGAAGGGCTGGACACTCTGTGCGCCGAACTAAGGCTGCTGGACCCCGAGTATTACAAAATAGTGGATTTGAAAAATCCCAAACGGGTAATACATGCATTGGAAATATGCTACATGACCGGAAAAACTTATACTTCTTTCCGTACCCGTACTCACAAGGAACGCCCTTCCGCATCATCAAAATAGGATTAACCCGCGACCGCGAAGAATTGTATGACCGCATCAACCGCCGCGTGGACATCATGATGCAGGACGGCTTGCTGGAAGAAGCCCGGCAGGTATATCCTTTCCGGCATCTGAACTCGCTCAATACCGTAGGATACAAAGAAATGTTCAAGTATCTGGACGGAGAATGGACTTTGGAATTCGCTATCGGAAAAATCAAGCAAAATTCCCGCATTTACTCGTAAACAGATGACCTGGTTCAAACGGGACAAAGACATCGTGTGGTTCCATCCCGACCAACAAACAGAAATTATGCAATATATTCATTCAGTTAACCACTAATTACAATCATGAAAAAATTACTAACCTTCATCATGGCTTGTGTCATAAGCCCGTACAGCCCAAATCTCGAAAAGCATTTGAGAAATGGCATCAGAACAAGTATTCCATGTTCATCCACTTCGGTCTTTATTCCGAACTGGGAGGCGTGGGAAGGCAACCCCGTCACCCGAGGATACAGTGAACAAATCCAATCGTTTGCGGAATCTTCAGTGACTGGTATGGAGATACCGCCCTGCGCTTCAATCCCACCCTGTTTGATGCAGACGCTATCGTGTCACTGGCCAAAGAAGCCGGTATGCGCTCCATCATCATTACCACCAAGCATCACGACGGTTTCTGTATGTTCCGTACAGCCACCACCGACTATAATTCATACGATGCCACCCCCGGCAAGCGCGACTTCATAAAAGAGATGGCGGAAGCTTGCAAACGTGGCGGAATCAACTTCGGCATCTATTTCACTGATAGACTGGCATTTTCCACAAGCCTATCCTATCTCCAGCCATAACTGTGATTTCATCACCCCACAGCATCATGAATTCACCAAAGCCCAAGTTACCGAACTGTTGACCAACTACGGTCCCATCTCCGAACTATGGTTTGACATGGGTTCCAACACTCCTGAACAAAGCAAGGAACTGTATCAACTGGTGCACAGATTGCAACCAGACTGTATGGTAAGCGGCCGGTTGGGCAACGATCAGTATGACTTCAGTGTCATGGCAGACAACACATACCCCGAAGGCTCCTTGCAGACCGCATGGCAAACAGCTGCTTCCATGTTCGATGAAACCTGGAGCTACCGTTCCTGGCAGAAAAGGGGGGACGTTCACACCAAAGCGATGGAAAACTACGCAGCCTGATCAATGTAGTTTCCCATGGCGGAAACTTCCTGCTGAACATCGGTCCCAAAGGTGACGGTTCCGTAGTACCCTTTGAAAGAGAGGTGCTGAAAGAAATCGGTATCTGGTTGAAGAAAAACGGTGAAGCCATTTATGGCACAGAAGCTCCTTTCCGTGAGCAATTCGAATGGGGAACCATTACCCGCAAAGGCAATAACCTCTACCTCATCTTATCAGGCAACCGCCCTGCCGATGGTAAAATCACTTTGAACGTGCGGGATGCAAACTGCAAAAGCAGACATTAAAGCTATTCAGAAAGGACAGGAGATGATCTTCACACTGCCCGCCGACGCATACGGAAAGACATCCAAGTGATTTGCGCCACGTTCGACCAACCGGTGAAACCGCAACCTATGGCTGCACAGCGCACTCCCAATTATAGTTATTCCTGTTTCGATTATTACAGCAACTACCGCAGTACGGTGAGCTATCAATGGAGCATCAACAAATCCAACCTCAACGCATTGGAATTTACCTATACTCCGCAGGAGAACGGTAAGGAATTACTGGTTGAAGTAGATGGAATACCTTACACAGTAACCCTTGACGCAGGCAAGGCACAGGCATTAAACCTGCCTTCCAAGACCGTATGGGGTCAGCGTTACTTCTGCGGACCGGGCAGCGGATTGTTCGATGCTCCTGCCACCATCCATACTGATCCGGACAAAGCACCGGTAAGAAAAGGACAATGGAAAGAAGTGAATGAGGAAAAAGCCATGTTCCCCAGCAATATTCTTGAAAGTTACTCCTGATGCAAAGAGGTAGAATCGCCCAAAGCACAAGATATTCTAGTAGATGTAGGTGCCGGAAACGGTATCGAAATCTATCTGAACGGCAAGTCGGTAATGAAACACCTCAACCCTTACCGCTGCAAGTTCCGCGAGGAAAAGGTGCTGCTACCGCTTCAAAAAGGCAGTAACCAAATTGTGGTAAGAATATACAACCGCTTTGAAAAAGAAACAGGCTATCTGCTGCGCCCATCAGCGGAACAGGTTATCTACAAGCAGAAATTCACTTTGCCGCAAGTGGCAAAAGGAAAAGTTCATACTGTTGTTGTAAAACAGAATAATCTGCCATCCATCCATAAGGACACAGAATTATCCAATCTGAAGGTAGAGGCAAAATAAAACTTTTCAATAAATAAAAAATGAAAACCTCTCCCCGGATGTTTCTGTCATGAAATGTCCGGGGAAAGTTTTATATAAAGAAAACATCATTCTAGAATTTACCAATAGTACTGACAGGCCTCATGCATGAAGATCATAATATTCATAAAGTACCCTTCATACAGTCTGTTCCGATATTATGCTTTCCTCCTGTCTGCCTGATAATTCAGAATTACCCCCAGTACTATCAGTACAGAAAGTACAATCCATGCAACATTCAAAAAGATTCCTTTCCATTCCTGCCGGGTAATGAACTGTGAATACAAAGGTCGTATAATCGGAGCTTGAGGATGGTGGAGTTTACAGCGGACCGATCAATGGCTTTCTGATAATCATCTAAATCAAAAATACAACGCTCATAACATACAACGGCTTGTCCTTTCTCATGCCTCACCGGAATAACCCATGCCTTAACTTCCCGCTCCTCATACTTATGATGGGGCAATGAATCGGTAAATGCAGGAGCTACAGAGAAATGATATTGCTTCTGTTCCTTACGATAGCGGTGTCTGCCCATACTTCGTGTCACCTCACGAGTGACAGTCACACTGCTCCTTCGGGCATAATCCACCTCCAGAGTATCGAAAGTAAAATACAGAGCATTATTCTCCAAATTATATAAATCGGTAACAGCATGATAACGCACCACTTCATCTGCCGAATAAAAAAGCCAGTTCTGTAAAGGCATATTAAAGGCCATACTTGCAACTGCCATTAATATAAGGAAAGGGACTTTCCATCTTGAAGCAACGATAAAAGCCCCTCCGGCGAGAGTGAGTAACGGAGGGAAAGCATACGTCGCAATTTGTAACCAACCACCCGGATTAAAACCCAGGATAACGGTAAACAAAATTCCCACAAAAGAAGGAATGAAAAGTAACAGTAACAGCTTTACAACCCAATTTTTCATATTCAATATTAGTTTTATCCTGCCAAAGATAGCAATATAATTCTTGTTGTCTAAATCAAATTAGTAAATATTTTATCTATACAACAAGGCTAGGATTCATGAAACTGACAGGGAAAAAACAATAAGATAAGACCGATAAAAAAATCAGCTGTAAAGGAGGAAATTTCCACCCTTACAGCTGATAACTTTATCTAATCTTACTATTCAGACTTTCTTCCGCCTGTAACTACATCTCTGCAAACAAGGGGAAAATATTTATTCGGCAATCGTCACATTCGTCACCCTTTCCAGCCAGAAGCGGTTCCGGTTAGGATGGAACGGTTTGTATTCCGTATTCAACTTAATGGTGTTATTGCGGAAGACCAACCCATCGACAGACTTGGCATAAAGAATAGGAGCGTCGAAGGTTTCAAACTCATTGTCTTCAATCACAATGCCACCCTCGGGTCCGCCGTGGAAATATTGCTGCTGTCCCTTCAGGTCGGGAATCTCCGGATAGATGGAGATAACCGCATTGGTAAACTGGAACAGATTAGTCAGCGCGTTTACAAAACGGTTCTTACGGATAATGACATGACGGCAGGCACCGGTCTCAAACCAACCGTTGCAATCGCCGCAAAGCAGAATAGCAGCCCCCGAAGTATGGTCAAACAAGTTATTCTCGACGATAGTCTTGCGCGGGGTACTGAACAAAGAACCGCGTGCACGGTTATTACGGATCACATTGCCGGAAAACAAAACTTCAGGAGTCCATGTGAGGTTCTCTATTCCGAAACCACTTTGTTCATTAATTACCTGGTCTACCGGTTCCTGAAACGTAATCAGGAACTCTCGCGCGCCTTCGGTCTGTTCTTTGTCATAAGGACGGATAGAAATGATCTTATTCTGTTTTCCGACCAGTTCCATCGTATTCGAACGGATAAACTGCACCTCATCACCCGGGCATCCCCACTCGAATCCCCACGACTGACCATGCATATAGCGGCCCACCAAGGTACGGTCGTCCACCCGTTTCACCACTTTCAAATAAGTGCCATGTACATTGATGGCATCATCCATCATCCCCTCATACAACCCGTTGCAAGACACAATCTTACCCTTACAACCGGAAAAATGGGTCGCATCTGCCTGCGTGGTAAAATAACGCGGATCGGCATCCCCTTTCAAACATACGCCAAATTTCTCAAGTGTAATATTTTCACAAAGCTGTGCCAACAATCCCATGCCTTCCGCATAATGTACCTTCACATTCTCAATCGTTGTATTGACATCATGGGAAAGGAATATACCGGGTGTAGGACGTCCCCAGCCACGCATGGCCACCACTGTCCCCGGCACCAGGCGGGCATCTTTCCACCCCGGAGCATGGATACGGCGCGGAGCCACCTCACTGGCTCCTTTCGTCGGACAACCTATGTCACTGGTATTGTAAACCAGATGTTTGGTATCCCCGTCAAAAGCAATTCCCCACGAGTGTCTCATGGTCCATCCTTCACCATAAGCCTCGAATATGGAATCTTTAGCAATGCGATAATCGACCCACGGAGCCGGTTCAAAAACAATTCCATCCTGCGGATCGTTTTCTACGATCTTCACCTGGGCAATATGGGGGTTCTCGAAATCGATGCTGAAGTTCTTTAACAGACAGTTTTCGGAACGCAACAAGGAAACAGGCAACATCCTGCCGTGAAATACAAATTCGGAACCTTGCCCGTCTAATGTCAGATTCTTCATGTCCTCTAATGCGATACCTACTTTCTTGGGATTCGTTTGGTCGTGATTGGAAATATAATACTCGCGCACAGCGGCTCCTTTTTCATGAAATTCATAACGCCCTTCGGGAAAACGGAGGATTACCTTCTCACCTTCCTTATATTCCGCCTTTATCTTGGCAAGCGCTTTTTGAAGAACCGGAGAGGCATTTTTACTGCTATTGGCTTTCAGACCGAAAGCAGAGATTTCATAGACTTTCTGAGCAGAAAGAGTGGTGCACGATAACACCAGACTCAATGATAAAACAGATAATAATTTCATTTTCAGTTAGAATTAAGAATTAATCGTATTGAAGTTTAAAGATACAGTGAAAGGAAATAGCCCAATCTATTAATCAGATTTGTTTAAATTCTTTCAACATAGACTTGAAACAAAACACAAGCATGAAAAAGGCTTGAAAGCAACGTCTTTCTAATAATAGCAAAGAGGAAATGCAGCCCCAGCTGCACTCTCCCTTTCCTTATCCTTGTTACTATTTTTAAATAGAATGTTATAAAATTATTTTAGAAAGTGTCATGATATCCTTTCACCTTGTTCCAAGCATCCACACCACCCGTCCTCCAGTCTGGAGCAGATGCTTAAGAACAACATAAACTCGATACACTTCACTTTAATGCTACATTATTTGTCAGCTTCCGTCGCCCACTCTTTGGCTCCCTGTTCTTTCAGTTTAGCGGTGAATGCTTTGGCTTTTTCCATACTTGCCTGCTCTTCTTCCGGGCTTGCATAAGCGTGCTTGTAGCCTTTCACCACGTTCCATTCTCCACGAGTGAAGTCGGGGAACTCTACGGCAGCGCAGTTATTGTCCATAGATATCTCACCCAGTTCGGCAAGTGCGCACCACTCGGCAAGGTCATACACATCCATATCCAGAGGCAGACCATTCTGCAAACAATATACCAGACGGCTGTCCATGATAAAGTCCATACCCCCGTGTCCGCCTACCTCTTTGGCTATTTCACCATACTTCTTCAGAATAGGGTGCTGGTATTTCTCAACCAAAGCATCCATTTCAGCTTGTGGCAGGAATCCGTGTGAGCTGAGATTGTCCACCTTGGGTTGTACTCCTGAAGCACTCAGCTGATCAGCTCCCAATGCGTAGCCTTCTGTAGGATATTTGTTGGCGAACCCTTTCACACCTGTCAATTGATACAAACGGTTATAGGGTTGCGGAGTCATTACATTGTGTTGTATTTCGATCACTTTACCGTTTTCGGTACGAATCATAGTCGTAGTGTGATCTCCATTACGGAAATTAGTGCATTCTGAACCTGTTTTGGCTTCTACCAATCCTTTTCCTACTACTGATTTGGTATCCATGGCAGTCAGTGTCTTCATACGGTCGCCACGGTGAATATCCAAAACTTGTGCCACAGGGCCAAGGCCGTGTGTAGCATACACATCACCACGATGACGCATATTGAATTCCAGACGCCAGCCCAGTTTATCGTTTTCACCGTTTTTCCAGTAATAATCCCAGAAATCGCTGAGGTTGTGGATGTAAGCTCCTTGTGCGCGGATTACCTCACCGAACACACCGTTCTGCGCCATGTTCAGCGTATTCATCTCAAACCAGTCATAGCAGCAGTTTTCCAGAATGAAGCAGTGCTTGCGTGTTGTCTCGCTCAAGTTGACAAGATCCCAGCATTCCTGCAGGTTCATGGCAGAAGGTACCTCGATGGCTACGTGCTTGCCGTTCTCCAATGCACATTTGGCAATGGGGAAGTGGTGCAACCAGTCTGCGGCGATATATACCAAATCAATATCATCACGTTTACAAAGTTCCTCGTAACCTGTCTCACCCGAGTAGATTGCCGCTTTCGGCATAGAAGCTTTCTTTAAAATGTTCTGGCATGCTTCCGTACGTTTAGGGTCATAATCACAAAGCGCCACGATTTGGGTGCCGGGAATATGGGTGAAACGCGATACAGCTCCGGGACCACGCATTCCCAAGCCAACAAAGCCTACACGCACCACCTCCATTTTAGGAGCAGTAAGTCCGATCACGCTTTTTTGTCCGGCAGGACGTTCGGGGCTTTTTACAACAATAGTTCCCTCGTTCCACTCCCATTGCGTACCTTTATCGGTCGTATGAACAGTAGGAGCCTGAGGTGAACATGCACTCAGCACAACACATGCGCCGGCTACGAGTAATAGTTTGATTTTTTTCATGATAATTGTTTTATAAATAAATAATAAATGAATCGGTTTATGCACGAACACATAATAAATACGCCTATAAAGGACCTTCCCCCCCTAGTGGAAGTGATTTTTTTAGAATCCATGTATTTCCATTCATTGTCATTCAGAAAGATAAACAAAGGCTTGCTGTCCATTGGACATGGAAAAACAAGCCTTTTTCATTGTTTATTCAAAAAAGTTGAAGAAAACAGAAAACATTAGTATCCAGGGTTTTGGTCATCTTTCAACAGCGGATTCACGTCCATGGCAGAAGTCGGAATAGGCATCAGGAGCAAACGATCTCCCCATACTTTATCTATTACAACATATTTTTGCCATTCTTTTTTCACCGGATCAAATCCTCCACAAGGTGCTGTACTTTCGCCATTCATCGCCTCACGACAATATTCCAATCCGTAACGACGTATATCATCGTAACGATGACCTTCGGCTGCCAGCTCAATACGACGCTCATTGCGTACCAACTCAAGAGCCGCATCTTTTGACAGACTGTTCGGAACATTGGGCATACCGCAACGGTCGCGCAAATCATTCAAAGCATGCTGAACTTTTTCATCCCAACCATTATTTTGTACACGAGCTTCAGCATAAGTCAACAAAACCTCAGCATAGCGAATGATCGGATAATCCTCCACACTCTGCCAACCTTGATAAGGAGTAAGAGAAACCAACTTACGGTAATTATATCCGGTCCAAGATTCATTTCCATCTGATCCGGCTTTCAAAGGATCCCACATATAATAGAAATCACCGGAGAAGTCCGTTTCCTGCCATCCTTTCAATGGAAATAAAATAGAAGCATACAAACGGCTGTCACGATTACGGAACTCCTGCATATAAGGGATTGACTTGATGTCCAATGTAGGCACCTTTTCACGGAACACTGCCGGAGCAACCGATTTATAAGTTTCTCCCACCGGCTCTGCAAAATACTTCATCCACATATCGGCAAAACGTGCACGTCTGGTTTCTTCGGAAGGAATTTCAGGAAGAGTTTTTCCATCAATGCTCCAATAGGCATCCACCAGATCCTGCATGGGCTCAAAAGAAGAGTATCCAGATCCCATCTGACTGGGACGAATATATGTATAACGAGTCCAATCACAGTTATTATCATCTGCCATGTATTCACGTGTCAGGATATATTCAGGATTACCCGGATTGGCATTCTCTTTGTGCCACAAGGTTTCATAACTGAACAATCCTTTTACAAACTTGTCTTTGTCAATACCCACTTCAGCAAAATCAATATATTTCTCCATTTCATCAGCTTCCTGCTGTTGTGCCGCATTCAAAGAAGTTACACGGAACAAGGAATGATGTCCTTCCGATATCACTTTGCCGGCAGAAGCCTCAGCCTCTATATAGTTACCGAAATAAAGGGCAGCGCGGGCACGCAAAGCCAAAGCAGCGGCACGGGTAATACGGCTTGACTCATACAAATAACTGCCATCATATTCATCAGGAAGTATTTCGGCTATTTCATTCAGCTCGCTCAAAATAAAAGCCTGTACTTTTTCTGCCGGATCGCGTTTTGCATAAGGTGCATTATATTCGGGCACATCAGTAAAAAGATAGGCCTTGCCAAACTTCGTAGTCAGTTGTAAATACTGCCAGGCACGGAAGAAACGGGCTTCTGCCTTCATACGTTCCTTCAGTCCTTCACTGATATCACATTTATCTACATTGATGATAAAATTATTGGCTATGCGGACTGTACTATAACCATAACCAAAATCATTCCCTGCCGTGATACCATTGGTTTGTACCAACTCATAGGGACCTTCCCACGGTTTATGGCTATGCGCGTTATCGGTATACATTTCATCCCAGATATCCATGCCCGGGAGTTCTGCATACAACGCGTTCAATCCATTCCAAGCATCTTTCTCGTTTTTCCAGAAAGTCTCGGTAGATATATCAGAAGGTGGAACAACGTCCAAATCACATGAAACCATAGATGCACACAGCAGTGCAGAAAATGTGATATATTTAATGTTGAATTTCATAATTTTATTTTTTTGAATTAGAATGATACGTTAACACCAAAGGCTACAGATTTAGCACCAAAAGCACTGATACCACGTCCGGTAGAGGATTCGGGATCAAAGTCCTTCATGTCTTTGTCGGCACGGAAGGTAAACAAGTTCTCGCCGGTAAGGAAGAATTTAAGGGAAGACAATCCCCAACGAGTTACCGCATCCTTCGGAACCATATATCCCAAGCTGATGGTCTTAATACGGAAGTAATCGGCATCAAACAACTGGTAATCAGAGAAATGCTTATTATATTCATCATAGTAATTACCTCCATACAAACGGGGACATGCTGCATTTGGATTCGGATTATCTTCATTCCAACGACTTAAATGATACTTTCTCGGATTAGAATTCAACATAAAGGCAAACACCTGTTCTGACTCAAAAGCCACACTGGTACCGGAAACGCCTTGGCCAAATGCCGACAATTCAAAATTCTTCCATTGCAAATTGATATTTATACCATAAGTAAAATCGGGTACATCTTTGCCAATAATAGTGCGGTCATCATCGGTAATGTCATCTCCCCATTCCACATTTTCACGCTGGGGTACATACTTAATGTCACCGGCATTAGGCTTGCGTCCGTATTTATAATAATGTCCCGCATCAATCTCTTCCTGGGTATACAGTCCATCCGTTTCCAGGCCATAATAAGAACCGATGGCTTCTCCTTCTTTCAGAATATATCTGACTACATCTCCACCATTCTGTATCATATTGTCTGATCCGGCCAAGGTTACGATTTCATTGTTATTAGTAGCAATGTTACCACTTACAGAATAAGACAGGTCACCAATCTTATTGCGGTAGGTTGCTGCCAATTCAAAACCTGTATTACGGACTTTGGCCAAATTCATAACCGGTTTTGTCCAAATACCCGTTTCTGCCGGAACGTTATAGCCCAACAAGATATCTTTAGTATTTTTGATATAATAATCGGCAGTCACACTTAGTTTATTATCGAACAAATCTACATCCAAACCGAAGTCCGCCAAAGCTACAGTCTCCCAACCCAAAGTCTTGTTAGTAATCTGTGCTTCAAGCACCCCCTTCACCGGCTCATCATTAAAATTATAATTTGCATTGCTGCTCAGCAATTCAAAATAGTCATAATATCCTACATTGTTGATATTACCCAACGTACCATACGAAGCTCTCAGTTTCAAGTTATTCAGCCAAGCTATCGGTTTCATGAACGATTCTTCGCTGATACGCCATCCGGCGGAGAAAGAAGGGAACCATCCCCAACGGTTGTCCTTATGGAAACGCGAGGAAGCATCAGCACGAAGATTGGCTTCAAACAAGTAACGGTCTTTATATGAATAGTTTATACGACCAAAGTAAGAAAGCATTTTGCTCTCCACAATACCACGTCCATCAGGTAAATCTTTTGAAATATTATTACCTTGTTCTATATCTTCCAGACCATCGCTTACAAAATCTGTTCGTTTACTATATAACCGTTCATACTTATAATGCTCGTAGGATGTACCAACCAGAAAATTCACCGCATGTTGTCACAGTTTCAAATCATACTTGGCAGTAAGAGTAGTCATCATATTGCTGTTGCTGATCCAATACATACTCATTGAGTTCGGACTACTGTTGCCCGTACCGGGAATTTCCTTTCCTGTTTCAAAATGTACTACTTCAGGATACTCAGCCGAATAACTCTTGCTTTTATATTCATAACGCTTATAATCCAATTGTCCCGAAATGACCAAGTTCTCAATAGGTTTCAAATCAAAACCCAAATCATACATGGTATTTTCCGTAGTACTTTTGCTCCAGTTGTCAAAACTAAGCGTACGGAGTGGATTACTATTCATAAAGGTTTGTGTTGCATCCTTACCTCCGGCTATACTACCCCATTCGCCATTAGACTGCTGAGCCACCATAATAGAAGGAACCAAAACAAAATTGGCAATCCATGGAGTGCCGTTTTTTGTATCGGAACTATTACGAATATACTTCACTCCGGTTTTCAAAGTCAGCCATTTGGTGACATCACTTTGAAGGTTAAGATTCAGATTATAACGATCGTCAGTAACCCCCGGCATGAAATTATCATTAAATACATAGCCCACACTGCTAAAGAAACGTACTTTCTCACTGCCTCCGCTAAAGTTCAAAGAATGTTGGGTAGTCAGCACATGTTTGTCCAATACCAGATCAGCCCAATTCGTATTTGGATAGTAATCGGGATTGCTGCCATCTCTAAACCATCCGATTTCTTCATTCGTATAAGCCTGATTTTTTCCTCCTGAAGGATTGGCGTTATATTTAGCTTCATTTAATAAGGTCGCATAATCCCATGAATCAAGGACATCCGGTAAATAAGTCGGAGTTTTGACTCCGACATATCCACTATAAGCCACATTCATTTTCTCTGCCTTTCCTCCTTTAGTCGTAACCAATACAACTCCATAGGCACGAGAACCGTAAATGGCCGAGGAAGCAGCATCTTTCAAGAATGAAATTGACTCAATCGTGTTCGGATCAAGATTGGAAAATACCGTAGCATCTGCAATAGCACCATCGATCACATATAATGGAGCAGAAGTTCCCAAATTACCACGACCACGGAAATTAATAGAAGGTGTTGAACCCGGACGAGAAATAATAGTTACACCGGGAACGGTTCCTTGTACGGCAGACAAAACATTAGTCTGCACACGGGCTTTGATATCATCTGTACTGACAGAAGCAACAGCACCGGTCAAGTTTACTTTCTTTTGAGTACCGTAACCAATCACTACCACTTCATCCAGTGTTTTCGTGTCTTCTTTCAACGTTACATTATAAGAAGTAACTCCAGATTGCACTTTTACCACTTGAGGAAGATAGCCAATATAGCTAATCTGCAATTCATTACCCGAGACTGTCAATGTAAAGTTACCATCGAAATCGGTAATCGTACCATTGGTCGGAGCCCCTTTCTCTACTACAGAAGCACCGATGATAGGCTCTCCCAAAGCATCTTTCACACAACCGGTCACTTTCTTTGCCTGCTGCTGTTGTTGTTTTTCTACAGCAGCCACGGCATTCGCCTTTGACACAATGATCTGATTATTTACTATCTTATAAGTATAACCAGAATTTTTAAACATCTGGGCCAAGACTTGTTCAATAGTAGCATTCTGAGCCTTTACTGAAACCTTTTTGTCCAGTTTGATCTGATTGTCATTATAGAAAAAAGTATAGTCACTTTGTCCTTCCACTTCCTGCATAATCGTATGCATGGAAACATTTGACTTATTCAATGAGATGGTACCAGATTGGGCATTAACAGGTATTGCACAAACAGCACACGCCACTAAGGCACAAAAAAGTTGCCTTTTTACTTTTTGCGGATAAAATAACCGCTGGTTCGTTTTTTTCATAAATACATAATTCTTTATTAGACTAAAATCAACATGATTTTCAAAATACAGTGATAGAGGCTATGGATAGTCAAGCCTGTCTACAGTAGTTTTCACAATTGTTTTTCATACTATCATTTTTATAATTACTATTTCATTTCTTCTATGATATAATGATCATTACTTATTAATCTATAATTTAATGGCGCACTGTGTGAAATATAATTCAAAATCAAATCCAATGATTCGCTGTGCATCGTAAAAGTAAAGTGATAATGTCTGGCAATATGGGGCACATTCAATCTTTTGTCCATACCATTTTTCCAACCGTTCCAAAATCATCTCTAATGTCTCATTTTTAAAGCTCATTCTTTTTCCTTGCCGCCAAGATGAATAAGCATCCGCGTCAATAGTAGTGAGACTAATGCCATCAGTCTTGCTATATGTCAACTTTTCGTTCGGTTTCAAAACATAACTTCCGCCTTTCTGTTGATTACTTTCAAGTACTTCCACTTTTACTTTTCCAGTCAACAATACAGTTTCGCCCTCCTCATCACCATCATAACTAAACACTTCAAAAGAAGTACCCAACACAGTCACGTCCATTTTCTGGGTTTTTACAACAAAAGGGTGTGTTTTATCAGGCGTCACTTCAAAAAAGGCTTGTCCCGAAAGCTGTACTTCCCTTTTCTCCCCAGAAAACTCTTTTGGATAAGTAAGCCGGCTGCCTGCATTCAACATAACCTTTGTACCATCAGCCAATCTCACGGAATCCATTGATTGGTATCCGGTATTCACTACATATATAATTTCTTCACCACTATTTTTCATCAACAACAAAGCTGAAAGCACCATACATACTGCAATCATCGCAGCCATTCCATATTTATAAAAGGATTTCTTTATAAAAGGAAACCTCCGCCCTCTTACTTTCTTCATAATACCATTCAGTATCTTTTCTTCCCTCACCAAATCCACTGCCTCTTCGGACATTTCTTCCCATTGTCTATGAAAAGTATCATTTACATATTCATAGTTATTCAATGCCGCACGCTCCTCCGGGCTTAAAGAGCATTTGCTTTCAAACAGCTTTTATAATATCTTCGTTCTTTGTTTTCATCCTTTATTTGATACCCTACGGAAATTCATCCATAAATTTCCCCTGTACTTACTATAAATACACGCCAAAAAAGACATACCCCCAATGCAAGGATACATTTTTGCTAAAAAAAAATAAACTATGATTATTTAAAAGATAAAAATCAGATAAAGCATAATGTTCTTCTTTAAGAACTTGATTGCTTCATTAATATGTCGTTCTACTGTTTTCTCACTGATATTCAACCGAGTAGCAATTTCTTTGTAGGTCAGATGTTCATCACGACTCATCTTAAAAACTTCTTGTTGACGAGGTGGCAACCCACCCACCATCCTTTTAATAAATTCTTTTAAATCAGCTGCACTTAGCTCATCTTCCATATCATAATAATCCATTGCAGCACTCAACACCGTAAGTTTATAGGCATTCTCATTGAAACTTTTACGAAACTGATTAAAAATAAGATTGCGTGTAATAATAAAAAGATATCCCTTAAAATTATCATCCGCACGTAAAAAATCACGTGTCTCCCACACTTTCACAAACACTTCCTGCACCACTTCCTCAACTTCTGTTATGGAAGACAAATACAGACGAGAGAAATTATAAACTTTAGACCAATACAATCTATACAAAGTTGTAAATGCCTTTTCATCTCCATTTTTTAATAATATAATCAGTTCTTTTTCCGACATCGCATACAAAATCTGCACAAATATATTAAATAGTTAAGAAAAGAAGCAATATTATTTTATTTTTTAAACAAAGAAAAAAAACATCATAGAAAGTCAGATTTCTACATTATGAAAAGCCACCCAATAAATCAGCGGAGAAAATCTGTAATCAATATAGCCAAAGAGAAGATGCAATCAAAAAATCTGTAAATGCTTACTTCCCAACAGCATCTACAGATTCTTATTCATTTTATTCTTGCAGAACGAACACGTTCTTTATTTCTCCAATGCTTTCATTAATTCTTTTTTTACGGTATCCACCCCCGGAAAACCGGTGTGTTTTTGAATAACAGCCCCCTCCTTATCAACAATAATATAAGTCGGAACGCCCTGTATGCTGAACTGCTTGCTCAAGTATTTCCATTGAGCCGCCGTTACTCGGTAATGCTCTCCATGAATATCCGGAATTATGTTATCCCACGTTTCCTTGGGCGAGTTCTCTCCGGCAATAAAAACATATACAATATCTTTACCTTCAAGATCTTTCTTCATCGGTTTCATCTGTTTCATAGCCATTTTGCAAGGACCGCACCAAGTTGCCCAGAAATCAACCAAAATCACCTTACCCTTAAATTTAGAAATGATGGAATAAAATAAATCTTCATCTTTTACTTCTCCGGATTCATTAACGGTATAACCTTTCTTTTTCTTATTAGCTTCAATCGTTTCCAAAAGACGGTTGTTCATCTTTGTCAGTCTGCCGAGATAATAAGGGTCACTCATCTTCCGTATCTCCTCAAAATCATGTACAGTCAATGGAGTGAAGTCACTGATTTTCTGAGCATATTTCATCATTTTCTGCAAGTCGAAAAAAAGTCCTTGGTCTGTGCCCAAATATCCGGCTATAATCTTTTTCAAAATATAGTCTTGCTGCATAGAACTGAATTCTTTAAACAATTCATCGTATTTTATTCGCAATTCGCCCATTTTTTCCTGATAGACAGATGTTTTCCGGTATCTGTATCAGCCTTGAACTCACGTATTATCTTAGCATCTTCAGCAGAAACTTTATCGGAAGAGAGAATAAACGCAAATATATCACTCAACTCATCATCCATCTTCACCCTCAGATAGCCCATTCCCCTTACCAAATCAGCATAACCATTGGCATAAAGCATGACAGGCGAGTTCAGTATATTCAACTGCCGGATATAGTCATAGAAATCATCACTCAATTCCGGTTGTTTAAACTTTTGATAAGCTTCACGAGCCGGTAATCCACTGCACTGCACATAAGCATAGGCTAAATTAGAACTTACACGGGTCAATGTCAAAGTACAAAGCAAATCATTCTGAGCCAATAAAAGCTCCCGGTATGCCTGACTTCTTTTCTTATCGGAACAGATAGCGGATTTGGTTTCTTCATATTTTTTCAACCAATAAGCTTTATACTGACCGGCAGTCATATTATATAAATCATTCATATTCCAATGAACCATTCCCCATACATCCATCAAATGTTCATCATCGGTTATCATTTCATCATTCAAAGCCGCCATGGTACCTGAAAAATAGACTTTCTTTCCACCAGCACGCTTGCCTTTCAACAATTTGCTTTCAGAACGACTCAACTCACGCAAGTTGACAGCCATATCAATTCACCACCGGGAACCAAAAAGACGTCAAAATAAATATCACGTCCCACAGAAAAACTGACCGTAGTCGGAGCACAAAGTTCAATCTCTGTCCGAAATGTTCCGTCTTCATTCACCTTTATTTCAGTATCCTCAAATTTTGCCGTCAACAAATCACAAATCCTACAAGAAAACGGAAGTGCATAGTGCTTCTCATAGTCTAACAAACGACCGGTTATCACTGATTTGCCATCTTTCAATTCAGCCTTAGGCAACGGTTCAGCGTAATTCAATTTCTGTTTCTTCACATCATCCGATAAATCCAATTCCGGTAATTTACCATCCAAATGGATTCCCCATACCTTGAAACAGTCCTCACAATCGCTCTCAATGAAATCAATCACTTTCACTGTAGGGGGCAATAACGGAAAAATAAGACTAAAAGAAGCTTCACCGCTATCGGGCATCCAAAATTTTTCGCCCAAGATAATTCCATTACCGGAACGAATCGGATACTTCTCTCCATTATCAGCCAACAAATAACTTTCATTACTTATCTGAATCAATTATGAGGACGGAAAAAGGCTTTTACATCCAATACGGTTGCCGTATCCGAAACCACCACTCTGTCTATCTCGATAGTAGAAGAGCTACGAGCGATGAAAGGCGGCTGTTTAACCACCCTGTCTTTTGCCTGCAAAGGCAGCAACTCACCATAGCAAGCAGTAAAATACCAAAGTTTTTCATTGTATCTTTTTAAACATACTTACTTATTTCCCAAGTTCCTATCCAAAAGATTCTTTACTTCTTCGTATGCCTTTGTATATCCACGGGCCAAAGTAATACCATCCGGAGAGATTAACATAAGAATGGGAACTCCTGAAAAATAAAGGTCTTTCACTATAAAGCCGTTGCCCTCATCCTCTGTGTAAACTGTAGTCCACGGATGGCTTAGCAATCCCTGTACCCGTTCATCTTTCTTAAACTCTTCAGAACTTCCCTGCAACGATTTCAACAAATCATCACGGGTAAATCCCAATACCTCCAAACCTTTTTCATGATATTTTTGATAGAGATCCGTTATTTTAGGATTTACCCAAAAAGTACCAGGACATAATCCCCAATGATAAATCAACACATATTTGCCTTTATAATCAGACAAAGACACTTTCCGGCCGTCTTTATCTGTCACTGTAAACTCCGCTGGCGCAAAGCCTACTTCAATATTCTTCAATACAAGCAATTGCTTGTCAAGTATTTGTCCAAAATATGAATTTTGAACCTCTGGAGTAAATTGTGCCAAACGCTCTTTTACATCCTTATAAGTAGCATCAAAAACAAAAGCGGATGCATACATAAAAGCGGCATATTCCATATCGTTCACTTTCAATGCCAGACTATCACGAACAGTCTTCAGCATTAGCGGACGATGATATTCATTATACATTTGCCCGTATTTTGCCACACTATCATTTTGCTTTGTATCCTGATATTTCAGTATCTGACTGAAGATATCAATCATTTCAGTATTGGAAGACGCAGTCAGGCTATCATACCTAGCCACCAACGAATTGTCATAAAAACCACCCGAATGACGAACCGCACCCAAGTAATCCAAAGACCCTTTCAGTTTTATATCATCACCTACGCGAGCTATAATCTCAGCTCCGCGAATACAACTCCGTAACGGTTCACCCACTTTAGGCTGATGCGTCAATAAATAAAAAGTAGTATGTTCCATAGGAATAAAAGCCGAGAAAATCCCCTCCTTTTCCACCAATATGGTATCTGTTCCGTCTTCTTTCCAATCGGGTAATAAAAAAGTTTTAAGAAAAAGAGTATCTCCAACCTGAAGCCCTTCCAAATGACCGGATAGTTTAAAGCCATCGGTCTGCATAGTTTGCCGGCATGACACTAGAGCCACTGCAAAGAGTGCCAAAGCTAAAATTTTCTTCATATATTCTTACTTTTATATAAATGACTTCCGTTATTTTGCATGACGAAGTGCCAACGTATCTTTTTTCTCTACAGGAAATGACTTTGTCGGAATATCACCTCTAAAGAAACCTTCCTCCTTTATTTTTTTGATACGTTTCCATGCCTGCTGGTAAAGTGTTATGCGGTCTTCCACCGGGTTCCCGTCTTCGTCCAAGGCATAACGCTGATCTTCGGGAACTGTAGCCATGTATTTCCTATAATAGCGAATGGCATTCTTCTCATCTTCTTTCCAATCATAGAGACAGGCTATTTTATAAAGAATGGAGTTTTCTTTGTATAAATATATAACTTCTCCAAGGCTTCCACCTCTTTCTTTGTATCCCCCGCATAATCGTAACATTCTACCAACCCGTCATAAAGACGTACCATCATACTATCAGAAGGAACTGCTATGCGGAAGGCTTCTTCCATATATTCCACACCCTCCTTTTTCCAGGAAGTGCGTGCCGAAGCTTTTGCCAGATAATAGAGCACATTCACATCCATCGGATTTTTTTGATAAGCTTCTTTCAGATTATCGTATGCACCGTAAAACCAGTTATCCCCATAATGGGATACACCTAAATAGTAAAGAGTGAAAACTACGATCACCCAGTTCTTTTAATGACTCATAGCGTTTTACCGCCGTTCCGTACTCTTTCAGCATACAATAAGCCTTCGCATTCTGGCGGTTCACATCTATATTGGTGGTATCGGACAAACGATAAACTTCCGTCACATCAACAGCATCTTTAAACTGCTGATTGTTATTAAAAATACCGGCAATGCGTGCCACTGTCTGGGCATCCAACGAATCACGCCGATAGGCTATGTTATAACTGATGAAGGCACTGGCGGCATCCTGCAATCCCTCGTATGCCTGTCCCAGATATTTGTATCCGGTGGCCGACAAGGAATCGCGTTCCAACCAGCCATGACAAGCCGTACGCGCTTCTTCATAATCTTCGGAAGCTAATAAAGAGCGTATGAACTGCAAATTCACCTTCTGATAACAGTTGGCCGCCCGACGGGAGTTACCCGTCAATTTGTAACACTCGGCAAGGTCGATCAAAACTTTTGTGTTTGTGCTGTCTTTCAAGATAAGAGAGTTCAATACCCCTATGGCTTCCGGATAACGGTTCATCGCTTTCAGCGCCTGAGCTTTGGTAATCAGCAACAAAGAATCCTGACAATCGGGTTCAATCAGCGTAACTACTGTCTCATAATCATAATTATCCATTGCCTGACGAATCCCATCATTCACCTGGGCAAACAACGAAACGGGGAGCATACATAGCAGCAGTGTTACAAATTTTTTCATATCTTTATTCTTATTGTTTCTTTGTGGTAATCAATATCACGCCATTCTTGGCTTTGGCTCCATAAATGGCAGTACCTGCCGCATCCTTCAACACCGAAATAGATTCAATGTCCGAAACATTCATTTTTTCCATTTGACTATAAGGCTTTTCTATCCCATCAACTATAAGCAATGGTTTCTCCTTCCAATCTTTCAACGAAAAAGTTTCCTTACCTATCCGCAATGGATTTTCTTGAAAAACAGTGTCTGTCTTCAACTCAAATGACGTGCTTCATTTGATTTGATATCTTTACCGTCTAGTCTGAAAGTGACGGGAACCGTATATTTCACACGCACAGGCTGACCTTTCTGCATACCTGGTTTCCATTTCGGCATAATGGAAATGACTCGAATGGCCTCACCGTCCAAATCCGGATCAATGCTCCTGACAACTTTGGGATTGGCTATATTACCATCTTTCTCAACTACAAATTGTACAATAACCTTTCCCTGTACTCCAGCTTTCTGAGCCTCCACTGGATATTTGATATTCTTCCCCAAGAATTTCAAACATTCTCCCATACCACCCGGAAACTCAGGCATCTCTTCAACAACCTGAAAAACCGGAACTTCATCAGAAGCTTCTTCACCACCTCCATAACCTACTACAACCACTTCCTGTGTCTTAGTTGTGATTTCTCCCTCCAAATACACTTTTAAAGATTTAATTTTTCCAATAAGTTTCTCTGTAATAGTCAATTCCTTTGTTTTCATATTTATATATGAAACACTCAAAGTAGCCCCAACAGGCATTGAAATAACAAAATTTCCATCTAAATCAGTGATCGTACCTGAAGTTGTACCTTTGATAATCACACTAGCACCTACAACCGGAGCGTTTGTACTTTTTTCTAATACCTGCCCTTGCACTTTTATTTCCTTTGCAGGATGTTTTTCGGGACTTTTAACCTCTTCGGTTTTCATAATTGCCGTTAAATCATTAACTTTGACGGCTGAAATCTCATCTAACTCACTAGAGATTTCGGGGCGGGCAAAGGCTGCCACGGCAATGGCTGCCAATGGAAGTACATACAGGTACTTGAGTCGTGCCCACGGATTGGATTTCTTTTTTAACATCATAGTAATACGTTTTTTAAGTGAACTGTGATTGAAGCTGTTGGCCATAGAGTAGAGCCTTGTGCCGACAGCTTTTATTAATAACAACTGATATTTCTTTGCATCAATACCTTGTGCAATCACGCTTTCGTCCGCTTCGAACTCGTGTATGTTCTGTAGTTCCTGTTTCAATAACCAGGAGGCAGGATTGAACCATTGGAAAAAGATGCAGATATCCGCTATAAGTAAATCTATGGAATGTCTCTTCCGTATATGGGCATATTCATGCGTCAGTATTTCCTCACCGTTTTCCTTCAGGTCTTTCTCAGAGATCACTACAAACTTCATCCAACTGAAAGGTGCGATTTTTTTCTGATGGGTAATCAGCGTGATGCCATTTTCCTGACGGACAAGGGTGCTACCCTTTATCAGCCTCAGCATACGGGTCAGCGACCATACATTACGTAAAGAAGAATACAATACCCAACAAATAAACCATCAGCAACACTTCACGCCATGTAATGGCAGATACGGGAGCAGCTTCTATAGTAGCAGTCCGATTAAGATCAGCCATAAGCAGAAGTTCTTCCCAAGTCAGCAATTGTTGACTGACTTCCATCGGTTCTTTCATAGTCACTTCCACAAAGGGAATGGCACAGGACAATATCAGTATTCCCAACAAAGCAATACGGTTAAAACGATGGAATGTTTCACGGCTCAGCAACAGGCGGTAAAATAAATAAAATACCGCCAGACAAACTGCCGACTTTACAATATATACAAAAAATGCTCCCATAGTATGTATCTTTAATTATTCTCTTTATCCGGATTATTCATGCGCCTTTTCCACATCCCGGATAAGCTGCTTCAATTCATCCAAAGAAATCTCCTCCTCCTTCACCAGTGAAGAAACCGCTCCTAAATAAGAGTTATTGAAATATTTACTGATAACTCCTTTCAACGTCTTCTTCTTAAAATCATCACAGCTTACCACCGCATAATACTGATAGGTATTTCCAAATACCTCATGACTGAGAAACCCCTTTTCCTCCAATCCTCTCACAATGGTAGACAGAGTATTGAAATGCGGACGCGGTTCATCATAAAAATCAAGTAACTGTTTTACAAACAACGGGCCTTTTTCCCAAAAATAACCCATAATTTCTTCTTCCTTTGCTGTCAACATTTTCATAATCTTTCTTTTGATTATCACAAAGAACTAAAACTTTTAGTTATAAAACTAATTTTCATAGTTAAAGTAAACTAAAAGCTTTAGTTACCTGCTGTAAAACAGTATATCCCGTTTTCACCTACTGATGCAAACGGGATATACTTATCATAAATAATCCACCTATAAGGAGACTACAGATCTCTATATACTTATACTTCCCTGAACAATCTATTATTCGTCAATGACCGATTTATTTTCCGTCAGCCTTTTCAAACGGAGAAGTGCCTCCATATAATAATAATCAGCATAAATGATGGATGCATCAATCTCTGATCCGGCAGGCAAGTGTCCTGTGGAATGAAGCAGGAAAGCAGGTTTACTTTTACCACACTGGTATTTGTCGGAACTCAGGCTGGTCAGCATTTTTACAGCCGCCTGTTTATATTCCAATACTTTTTCAGCAGTGACAAAGAATATAACTATTAACATTGTATTTATGCCCACTATCAGATAAGCCATAAGAGGTTATCTTAAAAAAAGAACTTGAAACAGCCTCTTATTTTTGTAAAACAAAAAAGCCTGCTACAGAAATTAATGTGCAACAGATTTTGGTTTTACACACAAAATCAGCAGGATTTCTACCGATATTTATAAATGTAGAAACATTCCACATCAAACCACATTATATGAGGATTTTTTCCATTTTCTATACAATTGGGGAAATACTAACCAGCTGATAATTAGAAGTAATATTCTTTTGGCATAGGAATTGTCATATCATTATCATAAAATAATTACTGTTAAAAATATAAGATTATGAAAAAAAAATTGTTGCAATAGCATTGGTAATGGGATTAGGAACGACAGTGGCATTTGCCGGAAATTTGACATCAGGTGTTGAAACTGTCATGGCAGTAAATGACTTTACCCCCATTGAAGTGAAAGATCTTCCAGCAGCGATAACGGAAGCAATCGCCAAAAATTTTGCGGAATCAATCGTCAAAGAAGCAGCGGTGGAAGCGACAGAGGATGGTAGCAAGACCTATCAGGTTGTCCTGACAGACAAGGAAGGAACTGAAAATACAGTGTTCTTCAATGAAAAAGGTGAAATATTGAAATAATACATTTTGCATCTTTCTTGATAAAGGACAGAATTTGCCTCACAAAAAGAGGACTGTTCTTGGGTCAATGTAAAAAGCTGAGGGGTAAATTTATAAATTGTTATCTTTGTCTCCAAATTCATAGCTTATGGAGTTAAACGGTTATCGCCTTCTTCTTCCTGAAGGCACTTTAGATTACTTTGATCTTGTTGATGTGAAGGAAAGCGTAAATGAAGTTGTGATCTATCTTGAGGAGAAAAATATCGTTCCTGAGAAGTATACAGATCAGGATACTGAGAGTAAAGGCTTTTATGATCCTGTTATTGTTCAGGATTTTCCTCTCCGTGGCAAGAAGGTCTTCCTTAATATTCGTCGTCGTCGCTGGCTCTTAAAGAAGCATAATGAGTATATCTCGTAACTGGCGTATGGTGGCTGAAGGTACTCGTATGACGCAAGATTTTGCGTCTTTTTTAAAAGAACTATATTGATAGCTATCCGATCAGTTGCAAGCTCTTAGGTGTTTTATCTGGAGTTGACGGGGATTTATTGGAGCGTCAATACCGTAACCATCTAAGTGGTTATCTCCATTGGGACCAACTTGTTCATGCAGAGGATTGGCTACTATTCGAAAAGAATATCGGTGCTTATATCTGTATTGATGAAGTAGCCCTCTCGCGTGGAGAACTCTATACTGTACTGACCAATAAAGAAGCTCACGGTGGTAAAGGTAGTATGATTGCTATCATTAAAGGTACGGACGTTCATACGGTCACTTCTGTCCTGCTTAAGCTATCCCGTCGCCGCCGTTACCAAGTGCGCGAGATTACTTTGATATGGCTCCTAACATGGAGCAGATTGCACGCATCTGCTTTCCTGCGGCCAAACGTGTTACCGATCGCTTTCACGTACAGAAGTTAGCTTATGAAGCGGTGCAGGAGATGCGGGTAAAGCTCGCTGGGAGGCTTTGGATGAAGAGTCCACTCAGATTGCTTATGCAAAGGCCTGTGGAAAGATGTATCATGCACCTGTTTTCGCTAATGGAGATACAAGAAAGCAGTTGTTAGCGAGAAGTATTTATCTGCTTTACAAGAAGGAATCCTTATGGACTCAGTCTCAAAGAATACGGGCTGAAATTCTTTTCAAGGAATATCCCGATATAAAGAAAGGATATTATCTGTCTATGCGGTTAGGCTTAATCTATCATCAGTGTAAGTTTAAGGATATTGCTTTGACAAGGCTGGCAAGGTGGTATGATGAAGTAGATAAATCAGGGTTCCTCACCTTTGGAAGGGTCGCACGTTCTATACAAACACATTATCTGGATATAATCAATTTTTTTGAAAGGAGGGCAACCAATGCCGCAGCTGAGTCATTCAATGCTAAAATCAAAGCATTTAGAGCACAGTTCAGAGGAGTAAGAGATAGAGCTTTTTTCTTATATAGACTTGCTAAATTATATGCTTAAATATAAAATCCCTCAGATTGTTACGTTGACCCCTGTTCTTATTAAAAGATACAGGATTTTCATAAATAATTTCATTCAGGAAGATTGTCATTTTTTACTAATATTGAACCGTTTTACAGGAGCCGCTGTCCGAGATGGACAGTTGCTCTTTTTAATTTTTATATCACTGTTCATAAAACTACCAGTACATTGTGAAAATCTATTTTAGAAAAACTTTTTTTTCATCAAGATAAATATCAAAACGGTCAGCACTCTTGTCGAAATTGACAATATCAAAGTTGTCTATAAGCACATCCGGAAGGATGTGCACGAAGGAGTTGTGCGGGTTTCATAAAACAAAGGTAAGCAAAGATAGCTAATTTTAAAAATTACCAACCAGAAATTTCCGCTGACCCCAAAACCCCTCAGGTTGTTACGTTGACCCGTGATTCTATATGAAAAGAAAAATAAGTCCAATATAAATAAAAGAGAAACAAGATATCCATGAAACAAATTCATAAATACCTTGTTTTGTGTAGCGGGACCCGGGATTGAACCGGGGACCTCATGATTATGAATCATGCGCTCTAACCAGCTGAGCTATCCCGCCATCGTTTTTTAAAAAGACCGCCAAGAGTGGAAGCCTCAACAGTCTAAAATTGTTCATTGTAGCGGGACCCAGGATTGAACTGGGGACCTCATGATTATGAATCATGCGCTCTAACCAGCTGAGCTATCCCGCCATCATTTCTCAATTGCGGGTGCAAAGATAGAAAGTTATTTTGAATTTTGCAACATTTCAGAGAACTTTTTCTTGTAAAATTCGTTTTTAAAGAGAAAAACAGCTTAGTATATGGCAAATAAATATTTCAAAAAACATAGCATTTATTATGGCAAATAAGAAAATTTGGCTTAATTTGCCACCGAAACTTTAAAAAGCTAACCTATGAGAAAAGAAAAAATTCGCTTGGAGTACATGTTGAAAGCCGGATCCGGTAACATCGTATGGTCTATTATCAGTACTCCATCCGGCCTGGAAACATGGTTTGCAGACAAGGTGACATTCAAAGACAAAGTATTCACCTTTTATTGGGGAAAAACAGAAACACGGCAAGCTGAAGTTACAAACTTCCGGGTTAACAGTTTTATACGCTTTCGATGGCTGGATGATGAAGATCCTAAAGCCTATTTTGAATTGAAAATGGTCTATAACGAACTAACCTCTGACTATATGCTGGAAGTGATTGACTGGGCAGCCCCCGATGAAGTAGAAGATACGAAAGAACTTTGGGATTCCGAAATAGAGAAGCTAAAAAGGGTAAGTGGACTGTAATTCTATAAAAATATGCAAAACTTGTCTTTGCTCTCCGTTTTATGCTATTTTTGTGCCTTGATAGTTGCACAAAATGAAATAATGCTACGCATAAAAAATTAGATATATTTATCCTAAAGAGCTTTTGATGCTCTTTATAGGTACTTTTTTCATCTGTCTCTTCATCTTCATGATGCAATTTTTATGGAGATATGTAGACGAGTTGGTTGGAAAAGGATTGGAAATGAGTGTTTTAGCACAATTCTTCTTTTATTCTGCTCTGACCTTAATACCTTTGTCCCTACCTTTGGCAATTTTATTAGCTGCCTTAATGACATTCGGTAACTTTGGTGAAAGATATGAATTACTGTCAATGAAAGCAGCGGGTATTCCCTTATTGAGGATCATACGTCCACTGATTATTTTTTGTACTTTCCTGTGTTGTACCTCGTTTTATTTTCAAAATGTCATAGCTCCCAAAGCGCAGATCAAACTGCTTACTTTACTTGTATCCATGAAGCAAACTTCACCAGAACTGGATATTCCGGAAGGTGTATTTTACGACGAAATTGAGGGGTATAATATATATGTAAAACAGAAAGACCGTGAAACAGGAATGCTAAAAGATGTACTGATCTACAACTTTTCAGATGGGTTTGAAAACGCTCACATTATATGGGCTTCCGAAGGAAAAATGGAGATGACAGCAGACAAACAACATCTTTATCTACATCTGTACAACGGAGAGCAGTTCGAAAATCTGAAATCGCAGACCATTTCATCCAATAATGTCCCCTATCGACGTGAAACCTTCAGAGAGAAACATACCATTATCGAATTTGACGGTGGATTCAACATGGTAGATGGAAGCTTTTTAAGTGACCGTTCGGACAGCAAAAACATGATTGAAATCAGCCAGTCCATCGACTCACTGAACCACCGTGCCGACAGCTTGGGAAGAAGTATGTATAATGAAATAAAAGCCTCGACTTATCGCAATATCGTATTATCGAAAACAGACTCCGCAAAATAGTTGAAACAAACAACAAAATCAATGTGGACAGCCTGTTCAATTCCTATACTTTAGCTGAAAAAGATAAGACACTGGGTAGTGCGGCGGATCGTACCGAGGCACTGGCCAGCGAATGGAGCATGAAAAGCTATCAAACTACAGATGCGGACAACAATATCCGGAAACACGAAGCCGACTGGCACAAAAAAATCACCCTCTCTCTCAGTTGTTTGATTTTCTTTTTCATCGGTGCGCCTTTGGGAGCCATCATCCGCAAAGGAGGTTTAGGAATGCCCGTAGTGGTATCCGTCTTAATTTTCGTAATTTATTATATCATTGATTCCGGAGCTACCCGAGTAGCAAAAAGCGGTGAAATGAATATGGTATTGGGCGTGTGGATGAGTACCATTGTATTGGCACCTATCGGAGCCTTCTTTACTTATAAGTCAAATAATGACTCTGTGGTATTCAATGCCGAAGTATACATCAATTTCTTCCGTATGCTGCTAGGTCTGCGCCCCTCGCGCCATGTATTCAAAAGAAGTTATTATAGAAGATCCGGACTATCCACGTATACAAACGGAATTGGAGAAACTATGCAACATCTGTAACGAATATGCCATCAAGCATAGACTGGCCGATGCACCTAATTATATCCGCATCTTCACCAATAAAGGACATGACGACGTCATAGCCGATATCAGTGCCAAAATGGAACTACTCATAGAAGAATTATCCAACAGCAAAGATGGAGTATTACTGGAATACTTAAATAAATATCCCATTTTGTCCACCAAAGCTCACAAAAGTCCGTTTGACAACCAATGGCTTAATTTACTTGCAGGAATCATTGTACCAATAGGCCTGTTCTTCTATTTCCGCATTTGGCGGTTCAGTATCCGGCTGGATAAAGATTTAAAAAACATAATCAAGACCAACCGTGAAATTCAAGAAAGAATAAACAATAAATCATTTATAATTTGACTATGGAAGAATTAAAACTAAATACCATCGAAGAAGCGATAGCTGACTTCCGTGAAGGTAAGTTTGTCATTGTAGTGGACGACGAAGATCGTGAAAATGAAGGCGATTTAATTGTTGCTGCGGAAAAATTACTCCCGAACAAGTCAATTTCATGTTGAAACATGCACGTGGCGTGCTTTGTGCACCTATTACCATTTCTCGTTGCAAAGAATTGGAATTACCTCATCAAGTAGATACAAACACGTCAGTTCTAGGTACTCCTTTCACTGTAACTGTAGATAAGCTGGAAGGTTGCAGTACCGGAGTTTCTATCCACGACCGGGCCGCTACCATCCGTGCTCTTGCCGATCCCACCTCCACTCCCGAAACATTCGGACGTCCGGGGCATGTCAATCCATTATATGCACAAGACAAAGGGGTGCTGAGACGTGCAGGCCATACAGAAGCCTGTATCGACATGGCGCGTCTGGCAGGACTATACCCTGCCGCCGCACTGATGGAAATCATGAGTGAGGACGGAACCATGGCACGTCTGCCCGAACTAAGAAAAATGGCCGATGAATGGGGGCTGAAACTAATTTCAATCCGTGACTTGATCGCCTATCGTCTGAAGCAAGAGTCATTAGTAGAAAAAGGGGTGGAAGTGGACATGCCGACTGAATACGGCCATTTCCGTCTGATACCTTTCCGCCAGAAAAGCAATGGTTTAGAACATATCGCTATTATAAAAGGTGACATAAAAGAAGGAGAACCCGTTTTGGTACGTGTACATTCTTCTTGCGCCACCGGTGATATTTTCGGATCCATGCGTTGTGACTGTGGAGAACAACTGCACAAAGCATTGCAAATGATCGAAAAAGAAGGAAAAGGTGCTGTTGTTTACTTAAACCAAGAAGGAAGAGGCATAGGACTAATGGAAAAGATGAAAGCCTACAAATTGCAAGAAAATGGTGTGGATACTGTAGAAGCAAATATCCTTTTAGGGCATCAGGCAGATGAACGTGATTACGGAGTCGGAGCACAGATACTACGCAGTATAGGCGTCACCCAAATGCGTTTGCTGACAAATAATCCTGTCAAACGTGTAGGATTGGAATCATACGGTTTGTCCATAGTTGAAAACGTTCCCATTGAAATCACGCCTAACAAATATAACGAGCGTTATTTAAAAACCAAAAAAGACAGAATGGGACACACATTGCACTTTAACAAATAAAAAAGCTATAACTCAGACGAAATCACATCATTTTTTATGCGATTTCGTCTGTTTTACTTTCATAATTAAGATATTATCCTTTATTTTGCAGCAAGTAAACTTAAACACATTAAAAAATAATAGCAATGAATCAATTATCAGATCGTCTGAATCGTTTGTCTCCTTCAGCAACATTGGCCATGTCCCAAAAAAGTAATGAGTTAAAAGCCCAAGGAGTTGATGTCATTAATTTAAGCGTAGGTGAACCGGACTTCAATACCCCGGACTACATCAAAGAAGCAGCAAAAAAGGCAGTAGATGATAACTTTTCCAGATATTCTCCAGTTCCGGGATATCCTGCACTTCGCAATGCAATCGTAGCCAAACTGAAGAATGAAAACGGATTAGACTATACAGCTGCACAAATCTCCTGTGCAAACGGTGCCAAGCAATCTGTTTGTAATACGATTATGGCTCTAGTTAACGACGGTGACGAAGTAATAGTCCCTGCTCCCTATTGGGTAAGCTATCCTGAAATGGTAAAACTAGCAGACGGAACTCCTGTTATTATCACTGCGGGTATTGATCAGGATTTCAAAATCACCCTGCACAACTAGAAGCAGCGATTACTCCTAAAACCAAAGCATTGATTCTTTGCTCACCGTCAAATCCCACCGGTTCCGTTTATACCAAAGAAGAGTTGGCCGGCTTGGCCGCTGTTTTGGCAAAGCACCCGCAAGTATATGTTATAGCCGATGAGATTTACGAACATATCACATACAGTGGCAAACATGAAAGCATTGCCCAATTCCCTGAGATTCATGACAATGTAATTATTGTAAACGGAGTTTCAAAAGCATATGCTATGACAGGATGGAGAATCGGGTTCATTGCCGGTCCGGAATGGATTGTAAAAGCTGTAAATAAGCTGCAAGGACAATATACCTCAGGTCCGTGCTCTGTTTCTCAGAAAGCTGCCGAAGCTGCCTATACAGGTACTCAGGCTCCCGTAGAGGAAATGCGCCAAGCATTCCAGCGCCGCCGTGACCTTATTGTAAAATTAGCAAAAGAAATTCCAGGATTTGAAGTAAGCAATCCTCAAGGAGCATTCTATTTATTCCCGAAATGTGATTCCTTTTTTGGCAAATCAGCAGGTGACCGCAACATCAATAACGCTGACGATTTAGCAATGTATCTGCTTGAAGTAGGTCATGTGGCATGTGTAGGTGGTACTTCATTCGGTTCCCCCGAATGCATCCGTATGAGTTATGCAACTTCCGATGAGAATATTATAGAAGCTATGCGCCGCATCAAAGAAGCATTAGCCCTATTAAAATAAAATATTCTTTCTCTATAAAAAGAACAGGCATCCGTTTTTTTCTGTGATGCCTGTTTTTTTATTCATAAAGCAGACATACGAGCTTCCAATCAAAACAAAATTTAGGGATATTCAGTAAATGTCTCTAAAAAATAAGATGGCATATGAAGATGATAGGGCATGACCATTTCATATGCCATTCTTATTGTCATTTTTCCGTGCTTTCTCACATACTTCTATCCGACAGGACATGACGTTCCGGAAGAAGTCTGATGACCTCTTCTGATTCTGTGAGTAAAATCATATCATGCTGCTTTTAGCTGTTTTGATTTTTCTATTATCAGTATGGCATTTGCCGTATGTATTCCAAAGAAAATCCACAGTATTTCCGTCTTCCTGTTTCTGGCCTTTATCCTTGAGAGCGAGTAATGTTGCTTTTGAGTGCCGAAGCTTCCTTCAAGCCGTGTTGCCCTTTCTTTGAGAGTTCGCTTCTAAGCACCTTCCTCAAAGGCTCATCTTTGGCCGCCCTTCCCTTGCGCAATAAAGGATGGATATCCCATATTTTGTACAGAACTTTCTGTTGGCATTATTGGCATATATGGAATCGGCAGCCACACATCTTACCCTTACATTCATAAGCTTCTGCTGCATACGGATACAGTCCTTCAAGCGTACCCTCATT
>SCPP01000157.1_pt1 | contig 31896 bp, 41 predicted proteins | sample 6106811 | NCBI WGS metagenome assembly SCPP01 (sample SAMN10720449, study PRJNA508395) | human gut metagenome | isolation source: Participant 2 stool, 15 month | host: Homo sapiens | collected 2018
ACACCGTATTCCTGCTTCTTCGTGATGATATTGATGATCATGGTGTTTGCCAGATTCATAAACCCAATGAGACCGACAATTGCCATGAACAGATAACAGCCGAGCTTCATCATACGGCTTGCGTATTCTGCAGTTTGCAACTGCGTGATAGGTGTTCAGCGATATGTGAAGTATTAGAAATCAAAGTATTCAGACTCTGTTCCACAGATGCAACATCTTTTTTATCACAGTCCACCCACAGATATCCATAGGCTGTTCCCCTCGGATTCATGGAACGGTATACACCTTCCGGAATGACAAGATAAGTGTCCGCGCTTACAAAGGATCCCGCAATCTTTCCCTGATAGGTATAGGTTCCACTTCCATTCTCAAAGTCAAATGCAATGGATTCACCCGGAGCATATCCATCTTGTTCCATCCACATCGACCAACCAAAGAAAATTTCACCATTCTTTACCGCCTGATCATAGTCCATAGAGCCAATATCCCCGTCCTGGCGCATAAAATCAAAATCATTTTTACTCACAATAGTAGCCGGAAATCTTGTTCCGTTCAGATTTACAGAGACAATCTCTCTCGTCATGACATCTGTCACGCCTGGAATGCTTTTGATTTCTTCAATCATTGAATCATTCAATGGATTATCCGTCAAGAATCGTATCCAGATTATTCTCCGAATAGGCTTCATCATAATTCTGGGAATAATCCAGCTGCAACTCAAATTGTCCATGGTTGATTGCAATCCGCGCCTCGTGCTCCGTGTCAATATTCCCAACATAATTAGAGATAATTACAAACAATACACAGGAAAGCCCCATGGTAAGAATCGTAGCAATGGTTCTTTTCGGATTACCTGTCACATTTGCCATTGCCATGGAGAAAACGGTGACATCTTTTCTGCCTTTTCGTCTGCCCTGTTTTGCGTTTTGGAGCTGTCAAGATACCGTGTCGCTTCGATAGGTGAAATCCGGGAAACAATTTTCATGGGTTTGCGCAGCGCCAAAACGACCGTAAGAAACGATAACAAAAATGCAGATGAGCATAATTGTCAGTGAAAACAGAGGCACCTGATGGTTCTTGATTCCGGGCGATACCAGATTTCCCTGCTCCACCAGCCAGTTGAAGCTGACTTTTGCAATCAGGAAACCAAACAGCAGCCCCAGCGGTATCGAAGGAACCGCCAGAAGAATGCCCTCACGAAAGATCAACTGCTTCATCTGCTTTCTGGTTGCACCCAGCGCCTTGATTTTTCCGTACTCCTGAACCTTCTGGGCGATCCCGACCTGGAAGATGTTATAAATGACCACAACGGAAAACAGCACGATTCCGAGGATCAGGGTTCCACAAACCACAATCATTTCATAGCTCGGCTGCAATACCCACTGCAGGTAGAGGTCATTGATGATCACGTTTTTCTGGTCAATGCCGCAGGAATCCGCGATTTCTTTTATAACAGGCGCAACATTATTCATAGATACATTTGCAGAATCGCTCAAGGTAAAATAGATATTATATTGCCTGTCACCCTCCGCAACACGCTCATTATAAAAATCCTGCGAACCGAATACAACATAGGAAGCCTCGATGGTATATTCATCCCGGTCATATAAAATCCCGCTGACAGTAAATTCCACCGGTGCGTATTCCGACTGCATGCCAGAACGGTACTCCAATGTTACGGTGTCTCCGACCTTTACATCATGGTATCCCACTGCATCAAAGAAAGCGCGTCCTGCGGCAATTTCCTGCGCCTTTTCCGGATAGGTACCTTCCTTCAACACATACTCCTGATTATAGGGAAGCATTTTCCTAACCGTTTCATCCGCACTGACAAAGCCGCCTTTTTCATTTCCTTTCAGGATGCCCTCCGTACACATGATACCGATATCAGATATCTCAGCTCTGCGTTCCACTTCTTTTAATTGCGTACCATCTGCGGCGATAAACAGGCCGTAGTTGCTTCCATATGAGCTTGCCGCCTGACTTTTCTGTAAATGAATTACCCCATTTCCCACAGTACTGATGATAACAAGCAGCATCGTGGTCAGACAGATTGCCATCATGATCAGTATACTTCTTGTCCTGTTCCTTTTGTCATTGCTGAATGCAATTTTGCTGATTGTCCTCAATTGAAATCCACCACCTGTCCGTCCTCAATCACCAGAATACGGTCAGCGACCTGTGCAATTTCGTCATCATGGGTAATCATTACAATTGTCTGTCCATATTTTTTTGCTGTCATCTTAAGCAGGGCGATCACCTCATCACTGGTCTTAGAATCAAGATTTCCTGTCGGCTCATCTGCAAATATAATTTCCGGACGATTCACCAGTGCTCTTGCAATTGCTACTCTCTGCTGCTGTCCTCCGGATAACTGATTTGGCAGATTATAAATCCGGTTTTCAATCCCCAGAGTTGTAATAATATCATTTACATACGCTTCATCCACTTTTCTTCCGTCCAGCCCCAGTGGCAGTACAATATTTTCCCAGACATTAACAGATGAAACCAGATTAAATGCCTGAAAAATAAATCCGATTTTTCTTCTGCGGAAAACAGCAAGGGCATCTTCCTTCATCCTGTATAAATCTTTCCCGGCTAAAGTAACACTGCCTTTTGTAGGGGTGTCAAGCCCTCCAAGCATATGAAGTAATGTACTTTTACCGGAACCTGACTTTCCAACAATTGCGACAAATTCTCCCTGCTCAATCTGAATGTCCACCTGATTGACCGCTTTGACCTGATTCTCACCTGCGCCATAAAACTTACAAAGTTGCTTGGTTTCTAATATCACACTCATGTGTTGCCTCCTTTTCATCTTACATCCAAATTGTATCAGGACAATCTTTCATTTCACTTTCAAAAAACGAGCAGAAATCTTACAGAATTGTAAGATTTCTGCCCACTTAAAATTTAACCAACATATGGTAATTGAATCACAAACGTGCTTCCTTTTTTCTTTTTGCCGGAGGTTACCGTAATCGTACCTGCGTGTTTTTCGATAATTCCTCTCGATAGAAAAAGTCCGATTCCTGTACCACTCTTTTCCATGACCTCCCTGGAACTTCCTCTGTAAAATCGTTGAAAAATTTTGTGATACTCATTCTGCGGAATACCAATTCCCTGATCCTCAATTTCCATTCTTACAAGATCGTTTCTTTTTTGTAACCGGATAAATATTTTTGAACCACACGGACTGTACTTGACCGCATTATCCAGAACGTTGATCACAGCTTCACCAAGCCATCTTTTATCCTGCATAACCATGCATGTTTCCAGCTCTTTTTGCATAGTCAAAAACGAATTCTATTTCTTTCTCATCCGCTTTTGGATAAGTACAGTTCACAGCAGATATGACAGTATCCATAAGCGGAAGTTTTTTCTTATTAATCTGAATCAGTCCAGTTTCCATCTTGGATATTTCAAGAAGCGACTGCAATAATGTCTCCAGTCCATCCAGAGCACTCCGACAACGGATACGAAACTCCTCCTGTTCTGTGGCACTTAAGTCATTTTGCATCAACACACTAAAACATGTATCCAAAGCTGCAACCGGTGTCTTTAACTGGTGAGAGATATCAGAAACCATTTCTTTCGTGCTCTCTTTTTCTTCCCGTGCTTCTTCCTTTAGCAACTGAATATGATGTCCGATTGCTTCAAGCTGGTCATTCAATTTTTCCAGTTCTGCTGGATTTTCCGTTTTCAGTAAATCATCAAATTTATTTTCACGGAATCTGAGCAGAATTTCTTCCAACTGGTCTAAAATTTTCTGATGACACGCATCTTCTTTTTTCTTCCAATAAAATAAAAAAGTCAAAAAAGAAGCACACATATCACAGTGCTTACAGCACCGGTCACCATAACCTGATGCCGAAATTGCGAATAAAATGCATTCCCTTTATTCCCCCAGTATCCATATTGCTCCAGTAATTGCCTTCCCTGTTCGTTGGTTTCAATATCCTTATCCTTAAGCAATTCCGAAACAGCATCCAGCCCGGAAAATTCTTCCTTTGCAGCAATCTCTGTCATAAGATTCATTTTATATTTATAATCTTCATAAAACACATACGTGGTAAAGCAATTTAATATTGCAAACAATACTATGACAGGTAATACCAAGGAGAGCACTACTGTAATCTTCTTGCGATATCTCTTTGTCACTGCCTTACCTCCTGATTCCATATATACCCAAGACCTCTGATATTCTTTATATAGACCGGTGCAGCCGGATTGTCTTCGATTTTCTCACGGAGTCTTCTGATATTGACAGCGATTGTATTTTCATCCACAAAATCCCCTTCCAGATCAAACACATTTTCCAATATTTGTGTTTTTGAAAGAATCTGTTTCGGATTCTGAAGAAAAAAAGTCAGCATTTTCAACTCCGTTTTTGTCAGACTGATTTCACGACTCTTTATCAGGACTTTCATTTCTCCTGCGATAAATACGATATCTCCCGAAATCATCTTTCCGGCTTCCGTTTTCTCCTGTCTGCGGCGGAAATGTGCTTCTATTTTCAAAAGAAGTACCGAAAGACTAAACGGCTTTGTAATATAATCATCTGCCCCTGCTTCATATCCCATGACCTGATCCATCTCCTGATCTAGTGCTGTAAGACAAATAATGTATGTATTATAATTGCATCTCATCCACCTTACAAATTCCAGTCCATTCCCATCCGGAAGATTCACATCACAAATAGTAACATCCACATCATTATCACTTGCAATTCTTTTCGCTTTTTTCATTGATTCTGCTGAAAAAACCTCATATCCGGATTTTTTCAGTGAGAATGTAATTCCACGATTTAAATTTTCATCATCTTCAACCACGAGTATTCCTGGCATAGCAATATGCACCTCTCTTTATTAACTATCTTGCATTTGCTGGCTGTATCAGAGGACAGATGGCCACATAATCTTCCACTCAAAATATTCTTCCTGCGTAATCTCCCAGCATACAACTTCTTCTGAACTGCGGCCCAGTCCTTTACAAAATCATCAAAATTGTATCATCAAACCACATGGCTACCGGGGAGCGCGGCGGCCAGTTATCGTTGTCATCATAGTGCAGCGCAAGGTTTGGATTGGCATTATACCGCGCTGTGCCGCGCTCGGTGGGAATCAGCTTGATAACGCCGGGCTGCTCCTCGTCCAGCCAGAAAAGCTGCTCCAGAATATCATTCGCCGGACCGTTACCGCCATCGGAAAGTGCCAACGGGGAAACACGCAAAGCCTCTGCTATTTGATTTAGCAGGGGCTTTTGGTACACGGTAACCCATCTCGTATTGCGCAATGCGGTTTGCGCTGAGGTCGACCAACTCGCCCAACTCTTTCTGGGTCATGCGACGGTGCTGGCGGATGCGCTTGATTTTCTCTCCGATGTTCATTTTGTTTACGCTCCTTGCAGGATTTTCCTTATTGTACCACGCCATAACATAAAAGCGCAAGAAAAAGTAACAATTTTGCGAAAACTATTGACATTCGCATAAAAGCGCAGTATCCTATATTTACATCGCAAATATGCGAAAGTTTAAATTCAAGGATGGTGATCGAATGGATTGCAAAGAAATCAGAGAAATGTACAAGCTCATGTTTGCGGAGTACCCCGACATTGTAACGGTCAAGGATCTGCAAACTATGCTGGGCATCAGCCGCCACGCGGCGTATGACCTGCTGGGGGAGGGCGAAATCAGCTGCATCCGGCTGGCGAATGCTTACAAAATCCCCAAAATCAATGTCATTGACTACGTTCTGAAGCGTCCGTGCGGTCAGACCCGCGTGAGCGCGTAGGAGAAACCTTGCTTCTGACAAGAGCACCTCCCCGTCTCAAATAGATTCGGCACCTTGAAAACTGCATATCCGACAAGCAAGGTACATTCACCACATTGCCGTCAACTTACGAGTACGGCAGCGCAGACAGAGTACGCGCCATGACTGCCACCGGGCACGAGCGATTCAATCTCTGATAAACACCTCCGTGGCGGAGTGGAGCGCAATGACAGATGTGGTCATAAAGATACTTCCGTCCAGTCACAGTTCACACAATGAGGGCGGCAGGCAGAGAACCTGGCTGGGGTAAAATACCCATGATGCCGTTGCAGCCGAACGGCAGCCTTGCAAGTCGTCCCCGCAGCTGGGGCAAAGTGGACAAATGCAGCTGTAAGTCGAAAAGTTATCCCGAAAGTATGCGAAACCGATTCACGTTCTCCAGTCTAATAAAAGTAGGGAATCAGAATCGTATACTTTCGGGAATTTATTGGAAGTGAATCAGATTTGATTCACTTTCCAGAGCGTAAGGCATAAAAGTGAATCAGTTCTGATTCACTCGCAGTAACCCGCACAAATCCGCCCTGTGTGGGGCAGATGCCACACGCAGCACACGGATACGAAACAGCCAGAACGCCCGCCGTTTGGCGCATTTGTGGAGGCTGTGGGGCGGCGTGAGCCGTACAACTTAACACTGGAGAATAAAACTTACTACACACAAAAAGACGATAGTATGAGATAATGGATATATACCAAAACAGAAAGGACGATGCGAATGAATTATGAAAAACTTCCAAAAACGATCTCTGCCGAAGAACTCCTCTCCACGCCGCTGCCGCCGGTCAAGTGGATCATCCCCGGTCTGCTCCCGGCAGGGCTGGCACTGTTTGCTGGCCCCAGCAAAGCGGGCAAAAGCTGGCTGACCTTGTGGCTGTGCTTGCAGGTGGCGCAGGGAAAGCCTATGTGGGGGCGCGAAATAGAGCCGCACACCGTGCTTTATCTTTCGCTGGAGGACACCTTCAACCGCCTGCAGAAGCGCCTTCTCCAGCTTGTGGGCAGCGAAGAAGCACCCGAACGGCTGGTCATGCAGACGGAATGCGGCAGCATCGGGCAGGGGCTGGAAGAACAGCTCACCAGCTTCCTCTATCAGCACCCGGATACAGGACTGATCGTCATTGATACCTTGCAAAAGGTTCGTTCCAACGACCAGAACAACAGTATGTATGCCAGCGATTACAAGGAGATCAGCGCTTTGAAGGCATTGGCGGACAAGTATAATGTCTGCATTTTGCTGATTCACCACTTGCGCAAACAAGCCGCAGACGATCCGTTCCAGCAGATTGCAGGCTCCAACGGTCTGATGGGTGCGTCCGATACCAGCTGGGTCATGCAGCGCAAGCGTATGAGCCAGACCGCCAGCATTTTGGTGACCGGGCGCGACATGGACAACAAAACACTGCGTCTGCACGAAGAAAACTGCGTTTGGATACTGGACGAGGAAGAAAGCACCGAACAAATTGTCGCTAAGGCTGTGCCGAGTTACCTTTGGAAAGTGGCTGACTACATCGATAGTGTCGGAACATGGCAAGGTACGGCTACCGAATTGCTCTCCGCAGCCGATATTGAGGGCGTTTTGCCCCACCAGCTGACCGGAAAATCGTGGAGCACTTCGATACGGTGTTCACCCCAAGAGGAATCCGCTATGAAACCCACCGCACCTCGCAGGCGCGGCAGATGAAGTTCTCCCATGACGGAAATGCAGATGACGCTAATGACGCTGAAATTGACATAACCCAGCTTTCAAATGGGATATCTCACAAACAGCGTCATCAGCGTCATTAGCGTCACAAATCGCGTAAGGAGAGCAAGCATGGGCGAAGTGTTGCCACAGGGCAACCCGCCGAAAGCCTACGGGACAGCCCCGAACCCTGTGAGGCTGCTGGCGCATGAGAAAGCGCTGGAATCAATGTCCGCGTCAGCGTCACAGAGAAACGAAAATGACGCTGATGGCTAAACGGTGCGGGCTGTCTCTCTCGAATACTTACGCCAGCGGGCGCTGGGATATGACCGGGCGGGCATCCGCCCAAGGAGGCGTTTGATGTGTTGATCAACATACAAACACAAAACCGCCGCCGAAACCGTTCTCGGCAGCGCTGACAAGGAGGTACAATGGCTTATATCAACAAAAGTCCGAACGCAAGTACAAAATCACTGTCTGCAACGGCTACAAGGTCAATGGTCAGAAGCGAATGAAAGCGCAAACCATCACTGTGCCATCATCTGTGCCAAAGCGCGGCATTCAGCAGTATGTCATGGCCGAAGCCGAGCGCATCGAGAAAAGTTCAAGTATGGTGTCGAGGAAAGCGACCAGACCCACTTTGATCAGTATGCGGAGAACTGGCTGAAGCGACAGCAGCCGTTCTTTAAGGCTACCACTCTACGCCGGGTACAAACGAAATCTGGGTATTGTTTACCCGCTGATTGGCGGTATTCCGCTTGCAAAGCTGCTCCCCATGACCTTAGAGGAAATGTGTGAGGAATTGCGCAAGCGACCCGGCAGGGGCGGAAACTGCATCAAGGAAACAACGGTGCAGAAATACCTCGAAACGGTTTCTTCGGTGCTGGAGGATGCCAAGAAAAATGACATTATTCCGTTTAATCCGGCGCACCGCGTTCGGAAAAGCATTTTGAGAAGGAGGTGCAGCATATTCCGCAGAAATATGAAATGTGTAAACTGATGCGGGCGATTCAGAACGAACCGATTCTGTATCGCGCTTATTATACCTTGGCAATCACGACAGGATTGCGGCGCGGTGAACTGTGCGCTCTGCAATGGCGGGACATAACCGGTGCTTGTGAACTGACCGTCCGCCGTTCCCGCAGCTGCGCATCTGGGAAAATTGTAGAGAGTGACACCAAGAGTCATCGGGAACGGATCGTAACGATTCCCTTGGGGATATGGGAACTTTGATGGCGCTGCGACAGCAACAGGTGCTGCATAGCGGCGTTCCGGATAGAGAGCAGCCATTTTTACTGACCCCGACGGTCATGTCCGCACCCGGATACTTTTACACGGCATCTGCGCAAGCTGTATAAAAGTGTGGCTATCGGAAGATTATCACCTGCATACCTTTGCGGCATTTCTACGCAACCTATCTGCTGCAGGAAGGCACCAGCAAACAGGTGGCGGCATCCCTGCTGGGTCATGCGGATACGGCGTTCTTGAGCGCACCTACTGTCACCGCAGGACGTGGCGAAACAGCAGGCCGCAAAGCTGATGCAAGATCTGCTGAACAGCCAAAATCCATGCTATGTTGCATTTATGAAAAATAAGAATAGAAAAGCCAAGAAAGCAGGCTAAATAAACAGCGGCACCGTCAGCAATGGCGGTGCCGTTTTGTCAGTAATAGGTAGGATTTTAGGGCAAAGATTGTTGGGTGTGGTGATAGCTTTCTGTCGCAGTTGTCGGTATGCTTTGTAGTACCACAGGTCAATAAAACATACAAAGGAGCGTTGAAAACAATGGCATCTATCAGAAAACGCGGCAGCAATAGTTACTTGATTGTAGTATCTCGTGGGTATGATTACGAGGGGAACCGGCTGAAATCGGTGCAGAAAACAGTCAAGCCACCCAAGGAATATACACACCGAAGCAAGCCGAGAAGGGTAAAGGAGCAGGCAATTCTATTTGAACGAGAGGTACAACATACGCCAGAACCAATCAACCGCAGCATCACGCTGGTAAAGTACATTGAGCATTGGGCGGCTGATGTTGGACCGAAGAAGCTGGCGGACTCTACGTATCAACGAGATTTGCAGGACATTCGGCGCATTCTGTCGGCATTGGGCAACTACAAGTTGACCGATTTGCGCAAGGAAGTCATCCGAGATTTTTACGAAGAAATGCGGCACAGCCCGCGTTTGGACGGCAGAGGAAATCTATCCGAGAAGTCAGTCGAAGGCTTACACAACACGCTGTGCGGCATCCTGTCGGCGGCTGTGGACGAGGGATACCTGACTCACAATCCTGCATGGAGATGCTACAAGCCGAAAGGACAAAAGAAAGAGCGCCCGGTAGCCGACGAGGAAACCGTCAAAAGGCTGATTACAGCGTTTGAAGGGCAGGAGTATGAAGTACGAAACCTATTTCGCTGGTACTGGCAACCGGGCTGGCGTGGGGAAGCCTGTGGGCTGAGGTGGAGCGATATCAACTGGCGCAAGCGTACAATTCATGTACAGCGGGTGTGGTCAAACTTAGTCACCAAGAGTCCATCACGAAAGACCCTAAGACCAGCAGCGGTGATCGTATGGTCTACTTGAGCAAAGAAGTGTGCCAGCTACTCAAGGCGTGGCGGAAAGAATGCGAGTGGATAGGCAGCAGACCGCGAACGAAACCGTATCTGAAGATGATTACTTATTCCGCCAGCCTAACGGCAAGCCTATGTCCCCAGCACATTCACATACGATTCAAGCTGATTTTGAGGGCTAACAACCTGCCACTGGATTTGAGTGTACATAGCCTGAGACACACGAACGCCAGCCTCGCTGATTGCACAAGGCGTGGATGTCCGCACGGTGGCTAGTCTATTGGGTCATGCACAGGCAAGCACAACGCTGGATATTTACGCCCATGCATTTGACAAGAATAAGCGCAAGGCGCAGGAAAAGTTGGGAAAGCGATTGATTATATAAAAAGCGGTTACATAAAAGTAACCGCTTTTATTATTAAAACGCACATGGCGTGATAGTTCGCATGGGGACTTGAACCCCGACCTGTTCCTTGCGGTGGAACCGCCTCGATCCAACTGAGCTTAATACGGTTTATAGCAGAAAGCACATTATGCAATATAATCCACAATGTGCTTCTTGGTGCGACCGGAGGATCGAACCTCTGGCCTTCCGGGTCGGAGAACTACGACAAGCCCGTACAGACCAACGTTGAAGCGTGAATTTTGTTGGTTCTGCACAGTTGCGTCCAAAGCAAGAAAACGCCTGTTGGTGGTTGTCACAACGGGCTTTTCGGTGTTTTACGGTGCGTCTGCACAGTAGTAGTCAAATGGTGGTCAAAGAATGTAAAATAAAACGCAATAGAGTACCACTATTCCCGGTATATGACCCTTGCTTTAGCATCTTGCTGTTTTCCTATATAAACCCGTTCATTATGTTCAATTCCAAAATGTTTGTGCATTTGTCATGTTCATGCAAAAATATCCCAAAGAGTTTGTCCAACTTTCCCAACGATTTCTATAGACATCCTCAGCGAAATATATATCGAAAGCAAGTTTCTTCATCATCAATCTGGGCTTATTCTGCTTGCAAATTTTAAATTACTTCATATTTCCATTGCAAGTATCCATAATTTCGTCCATAAAGTGGGCCAAAAGCTGAAATCACTCCAGCGGCCGGGGATAAGCCAGCCGGGCAGGGTTTGCAGAAAATGGGGTACCGCCCACGCAAATGCCAGTGCTAAAGAACAGGGCTGCCCCGTGCAAGACACCGGGCAGGGCACAAATAAAGCGCAGCAACAGCACGACCAAAGCCAGTCCGATAATCAGGGCAGGCAGGGCACACGCTGCTTGAGCCAGCCATGCCTTTTGGGGGCCGTAAGTGATGGCGGTGATCTTTCCGGCACCGGTTGCTGCGGCCCACTGTTCGGCGTCCGTTTTGGGTGTCGGAAAGACCCCGCAGCGCCGCGTGGGTAAAGCCGCTTTGCGCCGGATAAAGAAGCGTTTTGCTTTTACTTTAAACACGCCGGAAATGAAATACTCGGTACGGTCCAGTGCAACAGTCAAGCCCATAATATCATAGCTGCCAAACAGTGTCCACGCCAGCGTCGAAGAAATCGCGCACTGCTGTCCTACGACACCGGGTGCTGTGCCCTGAAGATATTCCACGGGCAGACAGTCCTGCGCTGTACCGTCAAAGCCGATACAGGTCACATCTTCCGCTGTGCGGTCAGAATCTGCCGAGACCGCTGCTGCTTCTCGCTCCAAAAGCTGGCAGTAACGGCTTGAGTGTTGGCATTACTTTTTTCCCATTCCGCAGCGGCAAGCTGCCCGGCTGTAAGCGGGAAGACAGGGTCACCGTCACGGTTGGGTCTCTTGCTGTAACAATATGCGCTGCGCGGGTCTGCAAAAGCAGCTGCAAACTACCAGCAATACTGCCGCAACCGCCCAACCTCTTTACGATGCATCATGGATCTTCACCCGGTCCCCGCCTGCACGGCCCGCGTACTGCTGACAATGACCTGTGTATCGGCGTCCAGCGCACCACTGACGGCGGCGGTGGTATCGCCCGTTTCCACCACCGTGACAGGCAGCGATACTACGATATTCTGCTGACCCAAGATTGAGGCTTTTGTTCGATAGCCAGCACATAGCAGCCGGTATTATCTTTATGTACCGCGCTGGTCGGCAGCACAGGGCCGCTTTTCACCCTGCACCGTGGCCGATGCGTTGGCAGCACTGGCACACCATGCCCCTTTGGACAAGGTGCATTTTGCTGTAACGGTGCCGTTTTCATCCGGGGCCGAAAGGCTCTGCACGGCGGCATCACAGCTTGCGCGGCTCTGGCTCAGGTGCAGTACAGTGCCAACTGAAACAAGGTTGGCTGAGATTCTTCCAAAGGAATTTCGGCGGTAAAATCGGCATCTGCAGCCAGCTGGCCGCCCACGGCAGGAGGGCTGCCCAACCACGAGATCCAGCGACACAAGGGTGCCATCACTGGGCAGTCAGTGTGCCGCCCGCCTGCTGCACGGCAAGCAAGGCATCCAGTTCGGCCTGCAGGGTTTCGGCATCAGAGGCCGTTACAGCAGCAGCGGCGCGGTCCAGTGCGTTCTGTTTTTCCGTGGTTTCCTGCTCTCTCCAGCGTGTGCAGTGCGGTGTTGCGGTTATCCTCGGCACTTTGGGCGGCGGAAAGTGCCGCATTGTTTGCATCTTCGGCTGCTTTTTGGCGCTGTACAGGCATCCTCCGCAGCTTCCAGGGCAGCGGCGGCGTTTTCTACGGCGGCCTGTTTTCAGCGTCGTCCGCATAGCCGGCATTGCGGGCTTTTTCCAGAGCGGCAGCAGCTTCGTCCCGCTTGGTCTGGGCACGGAAACGCCTCTTCACCATCGGCGTAGATTCTGTGTGTTTCCTCGTAGGCATCGTTCTAATTGCTGCTGGGCGAGCTGGGCGGCGTAGGGTCGGCGGTGTCCCGCCGTCTGTTGTGCGGCCTGGGTCCGGGCCTGCTGCAACGCGGCCCGCTTGGCGTTTACGGCGCGGTCCACTTCAGCGGCATCAAACACGGCCAGCGTGTCCCCGGCCTTGACGGTCTGCCCCGCCTGCACGGGTACTGCCATGACCAGCAGACCCGCGGGCACTGTAAAGGTGTGCCGCCCGCAAAGCTGACCGTGGCCGTAGTGCGCACGCTTTGTCACATTGCCGGCCTCTGCACCGTCACGCTGGCCATGGCGCCCCTGCTGTACCGCGGGCCAGCAGTGTCAGCACCAGCAGCAGTGCAAAAGCGACAATCAGCCGCTGGCGCTGGCGTGGGTCCATCCCGATAAGCAGTTCGATAGGTCCTCATCCTTTCACGGCTCCGGCCAGGATCCCCTGTTCCAGATACTTTTGGCCGAAAGCAAAAATCAGTACGGCGGGCAGCAATGCAAACAGGCTGGCCGCCATGGTCAGTGCCAGGTCGCGGGTAGTATCGGTCAGATAGAGTGACAGCGACCAAAGCGACTGTGTTTTAAAAGGTCATAGGCTGTTCCAGCGCATTCCAGGCATCCAGAAAGCTCGATGGTCAGCGCAGCCAGGATACCGGGCAGCCCCACTGGCGGCCGATTCGCGCAAACTGCTGCCACGGGTCGCGCCATCTATAGCGGCAGCTTCCAGCAGCGGCAGAGAACAGCGTCAAACCCGCGCTGCATCACAAATACGGGAAATGTGCTGAATGCCCCCGGCAGAATGACCGCCCAGACAGTATCCATCAGTCCCAGGTGGTTTATCGTCAGATAGGCAGGCACCATAGTGACCTGGAACGGCAGCAACATTAAAATAAGCAGCCCCCGCACGGCCCCGCGCCCGCGAAATTTCGCGGAGTGCCCATGCGGCGGAGCACCCACGACCAATTGACCAGCCAACTGCGGAAATGTCTGCAGGCAGGTGTTCCAATAGGTGGTAAAGTATTCCGGTGTGTCCAGCAGCAGCTTGACAGCAGGTTCCAGCGTAGGGTAGCTGGGCAGCAGGGTCCACGCAGCCTGCCCGCTGCCGGAAAGCGCCGGGCCGATGGTCGCTGCCAGCTCCTCCGAGCCGGTCAGCGTGCCCATCAAAAGGAACCATAGCGGGAACCATACGAGCAGGACGAATGGGAAAAGCAGAATTTTTAGAGCCGTTTTATGCATACCGCGATCACCGCCCCCAGCGCCCCTGCCATCAGGATTGCTGCGGCGCTCAGCCTTGGCAGATCCAGTGCCAGGAACCAGTTGTTGAACAAATGCTGCAATAAATAGATGCTTTTTTCCGGGTAGGCCCCGGCCACCAGATAGGCTTCGCGGAAAACTTTAAAGGTGTTCAGCAGACTCAGCACCAGCGTGACGGCCAGTGTGGGCAGCAGGTTGGGCAGGGTAATGGCTGTAAACTGCCGCCACCCACTGGCACCATCCACGGCAGCGGCCTCGTTACAAGTCTGTGGAGATGCTGTCCAGCCCGCTGGACCAAAGGATGCTGTCATAGCCGATGTTTTCCACAGATAAGTACCGACCAGCACCCAGAACGCAGCATCCGTGCCCATAAAGTCACAATGGGTGCCAAAAGTTCCGTTCACAAGGCCGTTTTGGGCAAACAATACTTTCCAGAGCAGTGCAAGGCTTGCCACCGGCAAAGCCATGGGCAGCAAAAGGTCGTGCGGCAGACCTCGGCCCAGGAGGTATTTTTAAGCCTTTCGCCCGTAGCGCCAAAGCCAGTGCCAGACTGAGCGCCAGCAGCAGCGGAACGCATACTCCGATAAACCGCACCGTATTTTCCACCGCCAGTCGGAACGCATCGTTGCCCAGTACCGCCGTATAGTTGGCGAGGCCCACAAAGTGTCGCCCCATCGTGTCGGTCACGCTGCGGCGCACCGTCTCCACAAAGGGGCCAGCACAAACAGGGTGACACCGCACAGGCTGGGGCCAGAAACAGCCAGGGCGTAGGGTCCGGGTGTTTGTTTTGTCTTTCTGCATACAATTTTTCCTGCAAAGCGATGCGCGGGGCAGCATGGCCGCTCCGCGCACCGATGTTACTTTTGTTCTGCCAGATACAGCGCCAGATCACTCTGCACACCCGCCACAGCGGCGGCACGTCCTCGCTGCCGTCAATGATGGCCTGGCATGGTTTATAAAGCTCTGCTGCAGCATCACCGGGAACAATACAGGTGTGGTGCAGTTGGCGTAGAAAGGCATCAGGTCGCCGACATACGCGCCGGTCACTTTACCCGTTTTTGCGCCGCTTACCGTCGCTTTGACGGCATCGAGTTTTCCGCAGGCAGTCCGCCCGCACCGTTGTACCATCGGACAATACTGGCTTTGCACATCGGTGCCGAAGAACGCAGCGGCCAGCCCCTTTGCGGCATCCGGATTTTGCTGTTGGCATTCACGCCCACCAGTACCTGCGGGTTATAGGCACCCTGCGTCAGGCCGGGCATCGGATCATATCCACGGGAACGGCCTCGGCATCCGCATCAAAATATCGTTGGTGCGCGCCATTGCAATGACGGCGTAGGGGTGGCAACATCCATCCAGCCGAATTTGGCGCGGCTGCAGGTGCTGTACTCGTCCTGCTGTGCATCGATTTTGACAATGTCCGCGTTGTCGTAGCTCTGGGAAGATGCACCGTCCATCTCGGTGTTGATATAGTCAGCCATGCCATAGTAGTCGGCAGTTGTTTTCACAAAGGTAAATATCTTGGTCAGGGCGTCTGCATCCAGTGCGCCGTCGTGCAGCAGGGCATTGGCACTGGAAGGCAGGACAGCTTCGCGAAGTCAACGCCGCTGGCCAGCGCCAGAGCATACTTCTGGTCATCGGGCAGAGCCGTGTAATATTCATCGCTGTACTGCTCGGTGTCGGGGCGGGGTGCAGCGGCCAGCACGGCGTCCTGCAGGTCGTTCAGGTCGGTCAGGCCGTCCAGCGTGCCCGCGTCACCACAGAGTGCCGGGACGATGAACCGCGCAGGCAGCATAGGCCCTGCCATCGGTCATAAACGGATCGATGATATTGCTCTGCAGCGCATCCAGCGGCACGGTGTCACTCATGTCAGCCAGCATTCCCTTATTGATATAGGTCGTGTAGTCGACACGATCCAGAAGCAGCATCAGGCCCTTCCCGGCCAGCAGTTCGGTGTTCAGCTGGGTCAGCGCATCGTTGATGGCGGCGCTGACATCATCGGTGTCGGTCTGCACGGCGGTTTCAAAGGTAACGTCCACCTCGGGATTGGCTTTTTGTAGGCGTTCACGGCCAGCCGCGCCGTGGCGGAATCCGCCAATGACCAGACGGTCAGCGTTGTGTCGGCATGGGTGGGCAGCGTTTCGTCATAGTGATAGAAATAGAGATCGCCGTTTCCGCCGCTGTCGCCAAAGAGCAGGACCATAAAGTCCTCCGCCGCCGTGCGCAGCAGAGAGCGGATAGTTGCTGGAAATGCTCATCGCTGTGCCCTCGGCAGGACGACCTGCTCCGGCAGGGTGCCGCCGGGGCCAGGCGGTAGATGCCGTCCGTGCAGGCGTAATAAGCCGCGCCGTCTGCGTCGCCGGTCAGCGCTTGAGAACTGGTCGCATTGGGGACCGGGTTCAGCAGCTCGGTGCTTGCGCCGGTGGCGGGGTCCAGGGCGTTCAGGATAATATCGCCGGTATTATTGTCAAAGCTCAGGTAAACAAGCTGGTTGCCGACTGTCGTGAGGGAGTTGAGGCTGTACGCCAGATCCTGCGGCAGTGCGGCGGTCGTAACACTGCCGTCAGTCAGGCTGACCTGCACAAAATCCACGGTGCCGCCGTTGGAGACAAAATCCAGCTTATCCCCTGAAATACAGCTGTGTTGGGGTTGATGCCCTGCTTTACCGTGTCATCCTCTACAACGGTTTTGGTTCCGTCAGGTGCCTGCAGAACCAGCCCGGCATTCTCCCCGTCATAGGTGATAAGCGCCTGCTCACCGTCCGGCGCAACGAGGATCCACGTGACCATCGCATCGCCCACGTCAAACGCTGCAGGTTCCGATGTCCAGTTGGTTCCGTCAGTGCTGGTGCGTCGGGTGTAGTCTTCGATGCTGTCCTCCCCCACCTTGCCGGTGTACAGAACAATCGTTCCGTCCGCCAGCTGCGTCGGGTAAGAGATGAGCTGCTCACCGCCAAGGTCAACGCGGCTCTCGACCCAGCGGCCCATCTGGGTATCGGTGGTGTCTGCAGCGGTCAGGCTGGGAGTGGTGTCCTGCCTGGCGCAGCCTGCTAGACTCAAAATAAATGCCGTGCATAATCCGGCACTGATGATTCGTTTCATAAGTATGTGCCCTCCTTCATCGGGTGTAGCACCAGTATACCGCCCGAATCTTGAATTGTCCTTGAAAAAAGCTGCGGCTTTTCAAGACTGTTTCAAGGTTTGGGGTGTATACTAGAAAGGAGAATTATGCCATGCGGATTTTATTGATCGAAGATGACCGCGCCCTTTGCACGGCGCTGCTGCCTGCCCTGCAAGCTGCGGGCTATACTGTAGATACCTGCCACGACAGCGCAGACGGCAAAGCCCTTTTGTGCGGCGGCGCATACGATGTCTGTGTACTGGACCGGATGCTGCCCGGGCTGGACGGTCTTAGCCTGCTGCGGGCCGCCCGCGCCAAGGGATGTACCACCCGGTGTTAATGCTGACGGCCCTGTCCGGCATCAATGACCGGGTGGACGGCCTGGATGCCGGTGCAGACGATTACCTGGGCAAGCCCTTTGACACGCGGGAGCTTCTGGCCCGGCTGCGGGCACTAACCCGCCGCCCCGGCACCACTGCCGAATCTGCCATACGCTGTGGTGACGTGACGCTGGATGCCGCCCAACTGACCCTGAGCGGGCCAAAGGCCGCTGCGGCCCTGACCAAGAGGGAGGCCGATCTTTTAGAGGTACTGCTGCGCACACCGGGGCAGCTGCAGACCCGTGCGGTGCTTTTGGCGCGGGTTTGGGGACCACTGGCCGAAGTTGAGGACGCTAATCTGGACTGTTACATCCATTTTGTGCGGCGGCGGCTGAAAGCCGTAGGCAGTGCGGTAACGATCACCACCGTGCGCGGTAGCGGCTATAAGGCGGAGGTACCGCCATGCTGACTGCACTGCGCCGCCGTTTGACCCTGCTGATGACGGCGCTGACCTCGTTGGTGCTGGCAGGTGCGCTGGTCGTGACATGGAATTATGCCGCCGCCCAGTACAGGACCGCCGCGGAGACGCTGCTCACGCAGAACTTTTCTGCCATCGTTGACCGGCTGGACAGCGCCGACAGCGTAAGTGACGCTTGGCTGGCTGACCAGGAGCACAACAGCGGCTGCCTTTTGTTTTGTGGGACAACGGTGCCGCGCTGCATTTTGCGGGCACCACGGGCAGCGCCGATGCCCGCAATGCGGTTGAACCTCTGTTAGAAGAAGGTTTGTCCCCCCTGCTGGACACAAGTCTGCATGACAGCAGCGGTGCCGTGCAGCGGCAAAGCGCGGTGTTCACGCTGAACGAATACCGCTGCCACGCAGCCTTGCTGCCGCGCGGCACAGCAGGCAGTTATCTGCTTGTGGCCGCTTTACAGGATATGGGCTTTGTACACCGTCATGCGGTCCAGACAGTTGTGCAGTATGGTGCGATCTGGTTCACTGGCACACTGCTGCTGGCGATCATCAGCTGGCGGCTGACCGGCAAAGCGCTGGCTCCTACGGCATTGGCCATGCGGCGGCAGAAGGAGTTCATCGCCGCAGCCGGGCACGAACTGCGCAGCCCGCTGGCCGTAGTAAAAGCAAGCCTGGACGCTGCGTGCCGCACTCCTGTGACTGAACGCGCCACCCTTTGCGGAATGCCGAGCAGGAGACGGACCGTATGGCGCGGCTGGTGGAGGATCTGCTGGTGCTGGCCAACGGCGACTTGGATGCCTTGCCGGCCCATCTGCACCCCATCGCACCGGATAACCTCTGCCTAGAAGTATACGATGCGTTTTTCCCGTTGGCGCAGCAGCGCCAACACCCGTTAAGTCTGACCCTGCCGGAGGACAGCGTTCCTTCCATAGAGGCGGACCCGGACCGTGTAAAGCAGCTGCTGGCAATCCTGCTCAACAATGCGTTTGACCACACCCCGCGGGCACCCCGTGGAACTGTGCTTGACATACTGTGGGGAAAAATCACCCTGGCCGTGCAAGACCACGGCCCCGGCATACCGGATGCCGAAAAGCTCGGGTCTTTGACCGTTTTACAGCGCTGATCCCAGCCGCACCGACAAGCACAATTTTGGCCTTGGTCTAAGCGTAGCCAAGGAACTAGCCCGGCTGCATCATGCAGACTTGACCGTGACCGACACCCTGGCGGCGGGGCAAAATTGCGGTGACTTTTGCGGCAAGGATATCTTAATGCTTGATTGACATCCATAACCGAAAGATGCATCAGCGAACCCTGCTGATGACTATGTACAATACATTAGACGGTGAGCAAACTCTCTAATGAAATCCATCATAGGTGGATTGTCGCCTTGAATTGTAAATGTCGTGTAAACAATTAGCACTTACTGTTGACCGATTGCTAATTGTTGGCGTATATTAAACTTACGGATTTATTCTGTACCAGCACCTTTACAACTGAATACACAGCATAACAGGTACTTTACTTTCCCGATGGGGCGCACAGCAAGATCAAGGCAGACCTTAACCCACGGCAGGGAGAGAACATAATGATACTCCAGATGCCCCACAGCTTCAGATGGGGTGACCGCGCAGGGGTTGTAAGAAGTAAGATCCTTGCAGAGTCAGTGTACGGTCGTCGTCAGCGGCTTGCCTGTTATGTTCCCAAGTCTGGGGGCGAGCGGCAAATTAGACATTTTTCTTCAGCATTATTTTGATGCACACGGTTTCTTTTATTTATTTTATTATTTACATAACCGTGTAACTAACGCTAACATGCGTATTATTTGATTTTATTGAATTTACATCAAGATTTGCGGGGAAAGTGTACCCTTACGCCCGGATAAAACAGAGAAAATATATAAAGCCCGGAGGGCCTTACCAAATCGGTAAGGCCTCCGGCTCTTTTTTCTCTCCCGAAAAGTGTATTCAAGAGGGTTACATGAAACAACAATGCAAATTAAGAAAGAGGGTGTATGTATATGACAAAATCAAATCCAGAAGATTGTGCAAAATATATACGCGGGCCGCCGGAGTGAATCCGTTCTGATTCACTTTTGAGGGAAGAACTGAAAAGTGAATCATAGCTGATTCACTCTCGCACCTCGCCCAAATGCGGCCCACGTGGAGGAGAATCCCCGCATCGCACACGGATCGCGAGGTCACCTACAAAACCGCCGTTTGGCACGTTTGTGGGGCTGTGGGGCGGCATAGCCGTACAGCTTACTACAAGAGAGTAAAACTTACTACACACAAAATCACGATAATATGAGATAATAGATATATACCAAACAAGAAAGGATGATGCAAATGACTTTTACAAAACTTCCGAAAGCAATCTCCGCAGAGGAACTCCTCTCCACGCCGCTGCCACCTGTTAAATGGATTATTCCCGGTCTGCTCCCGGCAGGACTGGCACTGTTGCTGGCCCCAGTAAAGCTGGCAAAAGTTGGCTGGCCTTGTGGCTGTGTTTACAGATTGCGCAGGGAAATCCCGTTTGGAATCGAGAAATAGAGCCACGCACCGTGATTTATTTCTCGTTGGAAGATACATTTAACCGTCTGCAAAACCGAATCTTCCAGCTTATCGACGGTAGGGACGCTCCGGAAAGACTGATTCTCCAAACAGAATGTCCGAGTATCGGGCAGGGCTTAGAAGAACAGGTAGAATCTTTGATTCATACATACTGCGATGTTGGCTTGATTGTCATCGATACACTTCAAAAAGTGCGTGTGAGCGATGGAAACGGAGGGATGTATGCAAATGACTATAAAGAAGCGGGGCATTGAAAAGATTGCCGACAAGTATGGCATCTGCATATTGCTGATTCACCACTTGCGCAAGCAAACTGCATCCGACCCATTTGACCAGATTTCAGGCTCCACTGGTCTTATGGGCGTAGCCGATACAAGCTGGGTCATGCAGAGAAAACGCATGAGCCAGACCGCTGACATTCTGCTCACCGGGCGCGATATGGACGATAGGACGCTGCATTTGCGGGAAGAAAATTGCATCTGGACTCTGGAAGATGAAGAAACCGCAGAGGAACGAGATCAGGGCTGTGCCGGATTACTTGTGGAAAGCAGCGGAGTACATCGAAAGTGTGGGAAACTGGCAGGGAACGGTCTCCGAGTTGCTTGCAGCGGCAGGTATCGAAAATGCCAAACCGAACCAGTTCACCTACAACATGGCGAAGTATTTCGATAAAGTGTTCGAGCCGAAAGGTATTCACTATAAAACTCATCGAAAAACAAGGTTCGTCTTTTGAACTTCTATGGTGACGATGGTGACGGTGGTGACGATGATATTGACATAATTCAATTATCGGGGTGGGGTATCCCAGAAAGACCGTCACCATCGTCACCATCGTCACTCGGAGCGCTTGAGGGAAGCAAGCATGGGCGAAGTGTTGCCACAGGGCAACCCGCCGAAAAGCCTACGGGGCCGGCCCCGAACCCCTGTGAGGCTGCGAGCGCATGAAAACAGAACAGTTGGAATCAATGTCCGGTGACCGTCACCGAAAGAAAAAGGTGACGATGTTGGCTAGAAAGTGTGGCTTGTCACTCTCGGGTATTTACGCCAGAGGGCATTAGGATATGAACCGGGCGGGCATCCATACGGAGGTATTTGATGTATTGGATAGACTCGATGAAATCGCAGAAAACTGTCAACCGAGTGCAGGTACTAAAATTGCAGCCTGTGCAGATGAAATAAGGGACCTGCTCATTGGCGGTAACTAAGATTTGGACCATCAAGGACAGCTTACAGCGCGTCCTTGATTATGCAGCTAACCCCGACAAAACCGAATACGATGCCCTTGCCCAAACGCTGCACTACGCAGAAAATGATGCCAAGACCAAGCTGAACGAGAGCGCCCAGCTTGTCACCGGCATCCATTGCAGGGCAAATCATGCGTGGGAAGATATGCGGGTTGTACAGGAGCGCTTTGGTAAAACAGACGGCGTGGTGGCGCTCCATGCCTACCAAAGCTTCCGCGAAGGAGAGGTTACTCCGGAGCAGTGCCACGAAATTGGCGTGGCACTGGCCCGCAAGGTCTGGGGCAGGCGGTTTCAGGTGCTGGTCGCCACACACATGAACACGGATAATCTGCACAACCACTTCGTTATCAATTCCGTATCGTATGTGGACGGCAAGAAGTACGAGCAACGCCGCAGCCAGTATGCCGAGTTCCGGGCAGCATCCGACAAGCTGTGCCGTGAGTACGGCTTGTCGGTGGTGGAGCAGCCCAAGGCAAAGGAACCGGCACGGTACGCCCGGATGCGCGAAGCCATAGACCAAGCCTGTGAGGACGCCAGCACCCCGGAAGATTTCCGCAGGGCGCTGTATCGGCAGGGGTATATTTTCGGCAGTGACCCCAACCGCAGGTATGCGACCATCCGGGCACGGGATGGCGGACGAGCCGTGCGGCTTTATAGGCTGGGAGAAGAATACGATTTACCTGCCATAGATGACCGACTGCGCGGAAATTACCTGTTGTATGGACCAAGGCTGTATGAGTTGAAACACCCGCCCCGGCAGTATACGCCGAAACGATATCGTTCCAAGATACCTATGCGGGAAAAGGTGTTCTCCAGATTTTCTTCGAGGTATTCTTTGGGGAATCTCAGATGCACCGCTTGTATCTGTACTACTGTTATCAGTTAGGCATCCTGCCAAAGAAACAGCATCCCGCATCAATCGCCGGAATTAGAGCGCATCTGGAAAGACACCGAGAAAATTCTTGCAGAACACGCTTTTGTTCACGACCACAAGTTCCCCTCTTTGCAGGCCATCGTAGACTACCGCAAGAGCTTGTCCCAGCGAATGAATGCCCTTGCCGCACAGCGGCGGAAATCGTCAAGCAGATGCGCCGAAAGGATGCACCGCCGGTTGGCTGAGCAACGCATGGCGTTGACCTGTAAGATTGCGGAACTCCGCAAAGAGGACAAGATTGCAGAGGGAGCAATCAAGCGTATCAACGCACACGCGAATCAACCGCATAGACCAAGAAAATCAATATACGAACAACAAGAACCGACGCCGAAATCGTTCTCGGCAGCGCTGACAAGGAGGTACAATGGCACATCAAGAAAAATCCGAACGCAAATTCAAAATCACTGTCTGCAACGGCTACAAGGTCAACGGGCAGAAGCGAATGAAAGCGCAGACTATCACCGTGCCATCATCCGTGCCAAAGCGGCATCCAGCAATATGTCATGGCGGAGGCCGAGCGCATCGAGAAAAAGTTCAAGTATGGCGTAGAAGAAAGTGACCAGACCCATTTTGATCAGTACGCCGAGAACTGGCTCAAACGACAGGAACCGTTTTTAAGGCTACTACTTATGCGGGTACAAACGCAATCTGGGTATTGTCTACCCGCTGATTGGCGTATTCCGCTTGCAAAACTCCTCCCTATGAGGCTTGAAGAAATGTGCGAAGAACTCCGTAAGCGACCCGGCAGGGGCGGAAAATGCATCAAGGAAACTACGGTGCAGAAGTACCTCGAAACAGTTTCCTCGGTGCTGGAGGATGCTAAGAAAAACGACATCATTCCGTTCAATCCGGCGCACCGTGTCCGCAAAAAGCATTTTGAGAAGGAGGTGCAGCATATTCCGCAGAAGTATGAAATGAGAAAACTGATGCGGGCGATTCAGAACGAACCGATCCTGTATAGGGCGTACTACACGCTGGCAATCACAACCGGATCTGCGGCGCGGTGAACTGTGCGCTCTGCAATGGAGGGACATAACCGGTGCTTGTGAATTGACCGTCCGCCGTTCACGCAGCTGCGCATCCGGGCAGATTGTTGAGAGCGACACCAAGAACCATCGGGAACGGATTGTAACCATTCCGCTGGGTATATGGGAGCTTCTGATGGCGCTGCGACAGCAGCAGATGCTATAGCGGCGTTCCGGACAGAGAACAGCCAATTTTTACTGACCCCGACGGTCATGTGCCGCACCCGGATATTTTTACACGGCGTTTGCGTAAGCTGTATAAGCAATGCGGATTATCTGAGGAGTACCACTTGCATACCCTGCGGCATTTCTACGCAACCTATCTGCTGCAGGAAGGCACCAGCAAACAGGTGGCAGCATCCTGCTCGGTCATGCAGATACGGCGTTCTTGGAGCGCACCTACTGCCACCCACAGGATGCGGTGAAGCTTCAGGCCGCAAACCTGATGCAAGATCTGCTGAACAGCCAAAATCCATGCTATGTTGCATTTATGAAAAATAGGAATAGAAAAGCCAAGAAAGCAGGCTAAATAACAGGCGGCACCGTCAGAGATGGCGGTGCCGCTTTTGTCAGTAATAGGTAGAATTTTGGGTGAAAGATTGTTGGGTGTGGTGATAGCTTTCTGTCGCAGTTGTCGGTATGCTTTGTAGTACCAGAGGTCAATGAAATAACACTAAGGAGCGTGCAAAATATGGCGTCTATCAAAGCGCGGCAGCAACAGCTATTTGATTGTGGTATCCGTGGGTATGACTACGAGGGAACCGGCTGAAATCCGTGCAGAAAACGGTCAAGCCACCCAAAGAGTTACTCCGAAACAAGCCGAGAAATGGGTAAAGGAACAGGCAATTTTGTTTGAGAGAGTACAGCACTCGCCTGAACCCATCAACCGAAGCATTACGCTGGCAAAGTACATTGAGCATTGGGCGGCTGACATAGGACCGAAGAAACTGGCGGACTCTACGTACCAACGAGATTTACAGGATATTCGCAGAATCCTGCCTGCTCTGGGAAACTACAAGCTGACGGACTTACGCAACGAGGTCATCCGAGAATTTTACGAAGAAAAGCGGCACACAGCGTCTGGACGGCAGAGGAAATCTATCCGAGAAGTCAGTTGAGGGCTTGCATAACACTCTATGTAGCGTTCTATCATCCGCAGTGGATGAGGGATACCTTACATAATCCCGCATGGAGATGCTACAAGCCGAAAGGAAAAAGAAAACGTCCCGTAGCAGATGAGGAAACGGTTAAAAAAGTTGATTACAGCGTTTGAAGGTCAGAGCATGAAATACGAAACCTATTTCAAGCTGGTACTGGCAACCGGGCTGCGGCGCGGCCTGTGGATTAAAGTGGAGTGACATCAACTGGCGCAAACGGACAATTCATGTACAACGGGGTGTGGTCAAACTTAGCCACCAAGAATCAATCACTAAGGATCCCAAGACCAGCAGCGGTGATCGCATGGTGTATTTGAGTAAAGAAATGTGCCAACTGCTGAAAGCATGGCGGAAAGAATGCGAGTGGGATAGGCAGCAGACCGCGAACGAAACCGTGTCTGAAGATGATTACTTATTCCGCCAGCCTAACGGAAAACCGATGAATCCTTGCACATTTACCTATCGCTTCAAGCTGATTTTGAAAGCCAACAACTTGCCGTTGGATTTGAATGTGCATAGCTTGCGGCACACGAACGCCAGCCTGCTGATTGCACAAGGCGTGGACGTCCGCACCGTGGCCAGTCTATTGGGTCACGCACAGGCAAGTACAACGCTGGATATTTACGCCCACGCATTTGACAAGAACAAACGCAAGGCACAGGAAAAACTGGGAAAGACGATTGGATTATGATGAAGAAAATCAAATTAACCAGAGCAAACAAAAGTATTACGCTGAAAGCACTCGCACCTTACTATTACCAGCAAAGGGCGCGGGCATATCACACAAGAAATTGGAAAGCTAATACTGAAAATCAATGCTCCCCAGCCGATAAAAAGCAAGTTTCTCGGCAGAAGAAATTCACCTTATGCGAACCACCATAAATCAGTTGAGAAATGATCAACTGGCAAAGGGCAATACACTGATGCCGCAGATGATATGCTGCTAAAATTATTCTAAACCCAAATAACATTAAAACAAAATCGCATTGAAAAGTACATCGCAATGCGATTTTTGTGCACCGAAAGGGATTCGCCAAGCCGCGCCCTAGAAACGCCCCACCGGGGCGTTTCTCCGCCAGGACGCAAAGCGCGGGGCACGGGCTGTTTCTTTACTGCCCGTAAAATCCGTGCAAAACAAAAAGAAACAACACTCCATAGGGCAATGTTACTTAGGGCAACACCGCATAATGCAAATAGTCGAAAAAGTGGTATAATATATGTATGGATAAACAACTGAGTCTGTCCGCCTTGAGCGATGAATTATCGCAGGTGCGGACAAAGAGACGAGAATTCTTAGATGAGATTGAGCACATCGTACCGTGGGGAAAATGGATAAGCATTGCTCTTCCGCCGGTGCAATTCCAGCGGATGGGGCTGTTGCCTTATGGTCATGCGTGACGCGGCGCATCCTGAACGATGCGGGTTTTCAGACAAGCAATGAGAATGTCCCAAAGAAAGGGTGGAATTTTTACAAACTTGATGTATGATGAAAGCAAAACGGCAAGGAAGTGTACATATGCTGAAGGTTTTAATTGCGGATGACGAGCCGCGCGTCGGACAGTTGGTCAAGCATCTGATCCATTGGGACGAACTGGGACTTAGCTTTGTGGATATCTGCCGGGACGGGCGTACCGCATTAGAACGTATTGAACAGGAGCAGCCGGAAATCGTTATTACCGACATCCGTATGCCGGTTCTGACCGGACTGGAGCTTGTGCAACAGGTGACAGAGCGATTTCCGCAGACGCGGTTTGTAGTGATCAGCGGCTACCGCTATTTTGAGTATGCACAAAAGGCTCTGAAATACGGCGTGGAGGATTATCTGCTCAAACCCATTGACGAGGAGGAGTTGAACCGAACGCTGAAAAATCTGTGATGCGTTGCAAACCACCGCGGTTCACCGCGCACAGATGGAAAAATACGAAAAATTACGAGAATAGCCAAAAACTGCTTTCGCGGGACGTTATGGCGCGCCTGAAGGCGGGGACGGCTTTGCCGGCTGCCGGAATTCAATGCGGCTGCCGGGGTGGAATTTACCGGGGACTGCTTTATGGCGGTGGTTTTGCGCGTAAACTCCAGTCTTTGCAGCAGGCATCGGCAGAGGAAGAACGACTGGTCACCGAAAAGTGCAGGCGAACATCAAGAAATCCCTTGGCGGGCAGATGTATATCAGCTGCACTGACGGACACACCACAACGCTGCTGCTCAATTTTGACAGCGAGGCATACGCTAAAACCGGCGAGGCGCTGCACGCCTGCCGGGAAAGCTGCCGCAGCTACATGAATAACTACGCCCATTACACGGTATCCATGGGGCAGAGCGAACGGTGCACCGAGGTGGCGCAAATCGGGGCGGCATCGGGCAGACCGAAATGTCACCAGAAGCCGAGGAACGCCCGGACGCCGCGCGCAAGGCGTGGCAGAATAAGGTACGCAGCCTGCTGGAAAAGGTATGGAGCCTATGCAGAGAACGGCTCTGCAGCAGGCAGTGGATGCAATTTTGACAGCGCCGGTGCGGCAGGGCTGGCAGCGTGGAATACTTTGACACCGCCGAGCAATGTCTGCGGGATTTCTGCGCTTGGAGCTTAGGGCATGGTATGGAAATACGCCGAGACTGGGCGGACAGCAAGCGGGAGAAAGTGCGCAGCGCTGCCTCGGTGCATCAGCTGGCACAATGGCTGGCAGCAACACTTTGCGCCAAACAGGAAGAACTGTACGCCCAGCGCGTCCACGCCGAGGAATACCCCATCCGCCTTGCGATAGAGTATATGAAGAAGCACTACGCGGAAAAATTACGCTGGAGGATGTCGCCGCGCACAGCGGTTTAACCCGACCTATTTCTCGGAAAAATTCAAGGAGAAAACCGGCAAGAACTTTACCGATTTCCTGACCGAGGTCCGTATGGAAGCTGCCAAGGAGCTGCTGCGGGACAGCCGCAAGACAATCGGGCAAATCGGCGATGCTGTGGGCTATAAGGATGCTAAGTATTTCAGCCAGCAGTTTACCAAGTGCGTGGGAATGAAACCCACCGAATATCGAAAGCTTTACTATTAAAGGCGGGGATTCGGTTATGAAATACAAGAATGCGGCCATCGTTTGTGCTGCTGCGGGCTGCCTGTTTATTCTGCTTGCCGTGGTGTGCGGCGGGGCTGTCAGGTGGTGCGCCATGGCGGCGGCTTTGGTGTGCCTTGGGTATCTGGCAGTGCAGTACGCACTGCGCGGCGGATATGGATGCCCTGCGCAGACAAAGCGGCGAAAAATGCTGCACCCAGGGAAGAGAATTGGCAGACGCCTTAAAAAGGAGATTTCCAGCGGAAGATACACGGCAGCGGTATCCAGCAGCCAATCAAAATCAACGCGCTGCAAAACCAAATCAACCCGCATTTTTGGTACAACGCTGGAATGTATCCGCAGTGAGGCAATCCTGCAAGACTGCGAGAACATTGCACGGATGTCCCACGCGCTGGCGTCGTTTTTCGCTACAGCATCAGCCGCAAGGAAAATATTGTCACCCTGCGGGACGAGCTGTCCAACATCAAGAACTACTTTTTATCCAGCAATTCCGATTCGAGGATCGTTTCTTTTGGATATTCAGGTCGAGGACGGCGACGACGAGTTGCTGGACTGCCTTTGCCCAAGATGACGTTGCAGCCCATCGTGGAAAACTGCGTTTTCACGGGTTGGAACAAAAGCCGAGCAGGGACACGTCACGATTCGCATCAGCGGCACAAAGGATATGATGAAAGTCATTGTCGAGGATGACGGTGTGGGAATGCCCCCGACGTGCTGGACAAGATGCGCGCCGCCTTAGAGGAAGAACGGCAGCCGACCAACCAGCCGGATACGCACGGCAACGGCATTTGCCATGTACAACGTCAACCAGCGCATCAAGCTGGCGTTTGGGCGCGACTACGGGCTGTTTATTGTACAGCACGGAAAACCTTGGCACCGACGTGGAAATCTGGATGCCCAAGGTCTATACAAAGGAAGAGCTGCTGATGCGGTGATACAACGGTATGAAGAAGAATTGCTGAAATTAAGCCATTGGCATATGAAACGCAGGACACGGCACTCTGACGGACATCAATCTTTGCTGCGGGCGGGGAGTGCGTCAGTGTATCGGGCAGTGAAAACAGCGGACGCAAGCTGCTGGCAGAAATGTTTGACGGCAAAGGCGTGTTTGTATCCGGCGAGGCGTGGGTCTGCGGGCAGAAAATCACGGATTTTCATCCGCAAAAACTGGAGCGCAGCGGCGTATTTTATCTGGGAAACGACCCGCCTTTATGGACTGCATGGATTTAGCAGAAAACTTTTTCTGATGCGGCGCAGCCACAACAAGATTCTGCTCAACAACCGTGCCGTGCATCTGCGCACCGCGCAGGTGCTGCAGGACTTTGCCATGCGCTACGATGTCACAAGCCCGACAAGCAGGCTGCATCATCTGGACAGGCTGCTGCTGAGTATTGTGCGGGCGGTGGATCAGGGCGCACAGCTGATCGTGCTGGACGATATGACTAAAGGATTGAACGTGCCGCAAATTCACAGTTTGCTGGCATTGCTGGGTCTGGTAAAGGAGCGCGGTGTCGCGCTTTTGATTGCGGACAACTGGTGGTGGTTTGAGCCGCTGTCGGATTGCATCCTTTTGTGCCAAGACGGGTGCATAGAGCGCAAAATCTACGACCAGACCTCGCCGCGCAGCCGGGCTCTTTGCAGAAATGGACGCAGGACGCAAAACCGGAAGCCGAAACCGACACCGCAAAGCCAAAGGCGGAAACCATCACCATTACCCTGGAATACGCGGGTGTTACGATGCCGCTGCGTTTTGAGGCAGGTACCGCCGTGCTTTTGAGCAGCTACGATGAGCAGGTGCTGCACGGGTGCTGGCAATCGCTGACACAAGAAAAAAGCCGCTGTACGCTGCAAATCGGCGAAAAACGCTGCCGTTTCGCGGGCTGGCGGATCTGCGCAGGCACCATCGCCGTTTGGGACGGCACGGCAGAGCCGCCTGCCTTGCAGGAAAACCTCACCCTGCAGGAAAATATCCTGCTGCCGGTATGCAGCAGCGCATCAGCCGATGCGGCTTTTTGAAGGGCTGCCAAAGGGTTTTTCGGACAGGGAATTCTGGCGCAGCCGCCTGCCTGGCGAAACGGAGCCGGATTCGGTAAAACGGCGCGGGTATTGGCGGATCGGTGGCTGTGTTTTCACCCGCGTGCTTTTTATTTACAATGTGTTTTCCTCATCGGACTATACGGTGCGCCGGATCCTGCAGCAGTTTGTGCAGGACCTGTGCGCCAGAATTCCACGGTGGTTTTGCTGGAAACCGCCGACCACTCTTGTCGGAGTTTTGTAAATGCAGAAATTTCTTTGTAAAATCGGGTGCGCCCTGCAAACTGACCAACATGCTGATCTTGGCGGTATGGGGTTGTATCTGTTTGCGCTGCTGGGCGGCAAGATGCAGGGCAACTGTGTATACCCTACGTCAGTGTGTGACCTTCGGCTTTTGTGCTGGGCGCGGGGCTGGAATACTCTTTGGGGGACATTGACCTTTGCTTTATGGCGCAGGCATCGCTGTCCACGGTCTGGCTGGGGCTGTTAACCAGCGCGGAATGCCGCTGCCGTGGGCGCTGCTATATATGGCGCTTTCGCAAATCGTTATGGGTGTCCTGCGGGCGCGCTGGCGGCGGCGATGCATATCCCTATGACAGTGCTGAGCTTTATCTTGGCAGCAATCCTATCCAACCTGTACCGGAAAACGACGTGATCCTTATGGATGTCTGGGGCAATCGTCCGCACACCACAGCGGTGTGGGTCGTTATGGCGGGTGTGTTTTGTTGTGTGCCGTCGGGCTGCAATGCTTTTGGAAACACACCTGGGGAAAATACTGCCTTGCCATAGGGGAGGATCGCGGGTACAGCAATGATGTAGAAAAGACCGGCATCAACGTAGTGCTTGTGACGGCTGTCACCTACGGCTGGCGGCAGTATTTTTGCTGTGACTTATACGCTTTGCTCAGCGCCGGATACGGCAGCAGCAGCCGCAATGCGGAATATCTTTATCAGGGCATAGCCGCTGCCGGACTTGCCGGGAGTATGTACCGGCAGCATAAAACAGCGCGTCCGGCTTGGTGATTGCCACTGCCACCATGGTGGTGCTGCGTCAGGCGTTTATGGCGCTGAAAATTGACAAGTGTCTGATTATTGTAGAGTTGGTGATTCTGCTACAATTTTGAACAAAGATAAGAAAAACTGACGCAAAAGTAGAAATACCCGAAAACCTCCCCTGAATCCGAAGATTTCTCCCTTGTTGGCAGGGCTGATTTCGGCTATTATAATGACACCGAAAGGCGATACAGCCTGAAAAACAAGAAGGAGAAATAACTATGAAAAAAGCACTTGCACTTATGACCGCATCCGCTATGGCGCTTTCTTTGGCAACGCGGCGGCTCTTCATCCACGCATCCTCCACGGCAAGCTCCGCATCCTCTGCAGCGGAATCCGTGGTAGAATCTGCTGCGCGGCAGCGGGTACTTCGGCAACCAAGGACAACATCAAGTTCGGCACCATGCGCCCACGCTGCAGACCGAGTTTTTATCGGCATTGATGACGGCTTGAAGCAGGTCGCCGCCGAGGACGGCTGGGATTACACCTCCGTCAGCTTTGAAAACGACTCCGGCACCGCCGTCACCGACATTGAGAATATGGTGACCTCCGGCGCAATGTCATTCTGGCCATGGTTTCTGACAGCTCCTGCGATGACGCCCTGCGTGCCGCACAGGAAGCCGGCGGCACCATCGTTATCGAGTGTGGCGTCGTTACTGATGTCTATGACGTCAGCGTCAACTCCAACCAGTACGATATCGGTACCATGATTTCCGATATGGCGGGCG
>SCPP01001634.1_pt1 | contig 31883 bp, 52 predicted proteins | sample 6106811 | NCBI WGS metagenome assembly SCPP01 (sample SAMN10720449, study PRJNA508395) | human gut metagenome | isolation source: Participant 2 stool, 15 month | host: Homo sapiens | collected 2018
TGCGGTGGCGCTGCATCCTCTGCTGCAACTTCCACAACCGGCGGCGATACTGCCAGCAGCACGGCATCCGCTGATACCAACAGCGGCGTGGTGGAAGTCACCATTCCCTCCTACAAAACCGGCGAGAACGCCGGTGCGGCTTCTTGTGCCGCAGGTCGAGCGTTTTAACGAGAAGTACGCCGGGAAGTACAAAATCAATCTGGAGAGCGTACCCCAGGATAGTATTTTCAATGACCGCATAAAGCAGCTGGCACAGCAGAACAAGCTGCCGGTGCTGGTGGAGGCGGTGACCCGGACTGGGTCAAGAACGTCGTTATCCCCAACGGCCTTGCCTACGACTTGACCGACTGGATCGACTCGACCCCGCCATCAAGGATGTCCTGATTGACGACAGTCGTGAATACTGCTCAATGAGGATGGCAGAGTCATGGTTATGCCTCTGGCAACGGTACGTCCCATCGGCTTCTTCTACAACTCTGATATGTGGAGCACCGATGCTGACATCAGCGCTATGAGCATGGATGAATTTGTTTCCGCGCTGGGCGACCAGAAGATCGCCTTCTCCACCGCCGAGAACGGCTGGGTTTCCGCCTTGTTCCTGACTGCGCTGGTGGCCGAGGAAGACGGTGGCGTAGAATGGCTGAAGAGTGGCACCGAGACCAAGATCACCGACTTCAACCAGCCCTGCTTCATCAACGCTGTGGCCAAGCTGCAGAATCTGCTGCAGAACAACGCAGCCTCCAACTCGGTAGGCGCAGCCTACGCGGATGCCGCCAACGCTTTCATGAGCGAGCAGGCCTCCATCATTGCCAACGGTCCTTGGATGTCCTCTGACTTCGAGAGCTCCAACTCCGACAAGTGGTCCAACGGCTTTGACGGCGCGAAGGTCCGTGCCTCCCTGTTCCGGGCGACGTCGGCATTGCCGACACCGCCTCTCTCGGTGAGTGGTGGATCTCTGCTTCTGCCCTGAGGATGAAATTGCTCTTGCAAAGGCTTTCCTTGAGTTCATTTACAGCCCCGCTGAGCTGGAAGCCTACATGCTGGCCGAGGGTGGCGACGCACCGAAGCTGACCTACTCCGACGACTTCAAGGCAAAGCAGGGCGAGACCCAGGTGCTTGCTGATCTGGCAGCCGACACCACTACTGATACCGTGTTTGTCCCCGCATCCTCGATGTGATCCCTGCCTCCGTTGCCAACACCGAGTTTGGTAAGCTGCTGCCCAGCCTGGCCGACGGCACCTGCACCCCGGAGCAGTTCGCCCAGTGGATGAGTGACAAGGCCGCGGAAGCCAGCGCCGAGTAATCCGCGCAATCCGCGCAAGAACAATATGTAATTCAAGGCGTGTCGCCGTCCCGTTGCATACGGCGGCGGCACGCATTTTTGAAAGAAAGGAGCTGCAAAGCCATGAAAACCGCCCCGAAAAGCAACGCGCATCAAGGCGGGCCGCATCCAGCGTGCAAACTACAAATGGATCTATCTGTTCCTGCACCATCGTGATCTTTGCGATGTTCTATTTGATACCCATTGCGCAGGTATTTGTGACGTCGTTCACGAAATGGGATGGCTTCAACGCACCAAAGTTCAACGGTCTGACAAACTATATCAATCTGTTTACCAACAGTTCGTTCCTCATTGCGTTGAAAACCTGCCTGGTGGTGCGTGATTGCCCTGACGCTGCACGTCGGCTTCGGCACATTGGTCGCTTTTGTACTGTACCAGCGCCCCCACGGCTGGAAGTTCACCCGTACAGTGTTCATGATCCCCAACGTCATCAGTGCGGCGGCCTGGGCGATGATCTACAAATTCATTTTCAACAATGATTTCGGCATCCTGAACTCGGTCATCCGCGTTTTTAACCCGAATTTCAACGTCCAGTGGTTCTACAAATCGCCGTGGGCGTTCTGGGCTGTTACGTTCACTTGGCTGTTCTATGCAGTCATCGTCACGTTGGTCGTGCTGGGTGATTTGATGAACATTCCGAAGGAACTGAATGAAGCCGCCCTCATCGACGGCGCTACCGGCTGGCAGCTGATCCGCTATATCCAGCTGCCGCTGTGCCGTGCATCCATCGGCACCAGCGTCATTGCCTCGCTGACATCCCGTATTGCCATGTATGAGCAGATTGCCCTGACGACGTCCGGCGGTCCGGGCGACGACACGATGAGCCTGCCCATCATTCTGGTCAAGGGCATCATGGACTACCGTTACGGTTACGCCAACGCGGTGGGCGTGGTCATGTTTATCATCGGTTTGATCGTGCTGGGCATCGTAAACAAGCTGTTCCGCATGGACGAAGCTGATTACTGAGAAGGAGGCACACCATGAAAATCAAATACAAGCCTTGGGCAAAGGTTTTGATGTACCTTGTGGAGGCCATCGTCATTATTCTCTCTGTGTTTCCCATTCTGTGGGTCATTATGTCGTCCTTCAAGACGAACGGCGAAATTTTAAGTTCACCGCTGGCGCTGCCCGCCCACTTCTCGCTGGATACCTTCATTGACATTTTCCAGAAGTACAGCTTCCCCACCTACTTTTCAACTCGCTGCTGGCGGCGGGCGTCTCGACGCTGGTTTCGCTGCTGTTCTATGCCATGGGCGCGTATGTCATTGCCAAGTTTGAGTTTCCCGGTCGCAAGCTGCTGTTTGCGCTGTTCACCATCACGCTGCTTGTGCCCAGCCACAGCAAGACCCAGCCCATCTTCTCGCTCATCACGAAACTGAACCTTTATGACAGCATCTGGGGCGTCACCCTTGTTTACCTGTCTGCCGGTATGGCTATGTCCATCTTTGTGCTGAAAGCCGGCTTTATGGCGATCCCAAAAGCCTGGACGAGGCTGCGACACTGGACGGCGCAAGCTTCTTCCGCACGTTCTGGACCATCAACCTGCCGCTGGCAAAAGCGCACTGGCGACTGCCGGCATCCTGATGTTCCTCGGCAACTGGAACGAGTACTACTTTGCCTCGTTGCTGACCTCGCACTCGCACGCTGCCATCGCGCTGGCGTTCTTCACCAGCGAATTTTCCTACAACTACACCCAGCTGTTTGCCGCGCTTACCATTGTCATTCTGCCCGGCATCATCCTGTATGCGCTTGCACAGGATCAGGTGCAGGCCAGCGTGGCCGCTTCCGGTGTCAAGGGCTGATGGAAAGGAAACCCGCCTATGAAATATGATCTCGAACCCCGCGGCTGGATCGTGGCAGAGGAAACCTTTGACCCGTGCCGCACCGCCAAATGTGAATCCATCTTTGCCCAGGGCAACGGCTATATCAACATCCGCTGCGCGCTGGAGGAGGGTTACCTTGATACCTACCGCGGCGCTTTTATCACGGGCACATTCAATAAGGCTATGTCCGACGAAGTGACCGAGCTGCCCAACCTGCCTGACGTGACTGCTATGGAGTTTATCGTCAACGGTGAACGCTTCGCCATGGATCAGGGTACGCTGCAAAGCTACCTGCGCACACTGGATCTGCACACCGGCGAAGCAACGCGCACCGTGCAGTGGAAACCCTGCCGGGGCAGCGCTGGAACTGACCTTCCGTCGCTTTGTTTCGCTGGATAATGAGCATATTGCCGCGTTCTCGGTGGAAGTCACACCGACGAATCAGGATATCGAGCTGGTCGTCAATAGCGGTATCTCGACCCGCAACAGCAATACCGGCTCTCAGCACTGTGTAGAGGGCGAAATGCGGATGCTGCCCGGTGGCATCCTGCGCCTGATGACCCATACGAATGAGAGCAATGTGCCGATCAGTGTACACTGCCTGCACAAATTCAGCGCAGAACCCTCCGAGTCGCTGCCGGTCATTGAGCGCCGCCGCTTTGTGGGGCGCTACACGTTCCGGCTGGCAAAGGGTCAGACGCTGCGCATCGAAAGCTGACCTGCTACCACACAGGCCGTGACCTGCCGTTTACGGTCTACGGTCAGCAGCGCGGCACAACGAACCCGGACATCGTTGCCGCTGCCGGTGATGCGCTGGCGGCAAAGTTTGCGGATACCGGTTATGACGCTCTGCTTGCAGCCTCCGCAAAAAGTGGGCAGCTTACCGGGCAGAGCAGGATGTGCAAATCGAAAGCGATGACAGCTTTGACCAGCTGGGTATGCGGTTTGCGCTGTATCACCTGAACATTATGATCAAGCGCGATGATGACCGCGTTGGCATCGGTGCCAAGGGCATGACAGGCGAGGGCTACAAAGGTCATTCTTTCTGGGATACCGAGATGTTCCTGATGCCTTACTACCTGTTGACTGACCCGCCGCCGCCAAGACCCTGCTGGGCTACCGCTGGCAGCCCGCGCGTTCAAAAGGCCAGCGAGAATGGCTATCAGGGTGCTATGTTCCCCTGGGAGAGTGCGTGGCTGGACGACGGCGAAGTAACGCCGCTTTACTGCGGTGCGGATATCGTCACCGGCAAGAGCAGCCGGTTTTGACAGGTATGATCGAGCAGCATATCTCTGCGGATATTGCCTGGGGTGTCTGGCTGTACTACCAAGCCACCGGCGATGATGATTTCATGAACCGCCGCGGTTGTGAGCTTTTGATTGAAATTGCCCGTTTCTGGGCAAGCCGCGTAGAGTGGCAGGATGATACGCAGCGCTATGAAATCAAAACGTCATCGGTCCGGATGAGTACAAAGATCACGTCGATAACAACGCCTTTACAAACTATCTGACCGTCTTTGCCATGGAGCAGGCCGAACGCTGCATCAAAGATATGCCCACCCAGTGGCCGGATGCCTACGCCAAGCTGAGCGACAGCTATGACCTGAATGCTCTGGCAGCTGAATTGCAGGACAAAAGGCAAAGTCTACCTGCCGCAGCCCAACGCCGATGGCATCGTGCCGCAGAACGCCCAATATCTGGGGCTGGATGTGATCGACCTGAGCAAATACAAAAACCAGCAGGGCGTGTCCTCGATTTACGAGGATTACAGTCCCGCCCAGATGAACCAACTTATGGTCTCGAAGCAGGCTGACTTGGTCATGCTCATGCGCATTATGCCCGACTTGTTCGATGCTGAGACCCGCCGCAAGAACTTTATGTTCTATGAGTCCCGCACACTGCATGATTCCTCCCTGAGCCATGGTCAGCACTGTGTGTTGGCCGCGTGGGAGGGACTGGACGATATGGCGCTGGATATGTACCGCCACGCCATTGCCATTGACCTCGGCCCGAATATGAAGTCGTCCGACTTAGGCATCCACAGCGCATCGATGGGTAACGTCTGGCAGTGTGTTGTCTGCGGTTTTGCCGGGCTGGAATGGCACGAGGGCGGGCTTTCCCTGCGCAGTCATCTGCCCGCAAGCTGGCAGCGCGCGGCGTTCAACATCGTCTGGCGCGGTGCAAAGCTCCATGTGGAAGTCACCCATGCGGGCATCACTGTCACCCACCGCGGCGGTTCCGCTGTGGAAATTACCGTGGACGGTCACCCGGTAAAGCTGGCCGCCGAGTAACTATGAGGAACTTTCTATGAAATACAAGGGTATTATTTTCGACTTGGATGGAGTGCTCTGCTCCACAGACCGTTTCCACTTTGAAGCGTGGAAACAGACGGCTGAGGAAGTCGTCGCACCATTTGACGAAACCATCAACATGAAGCTGCGCGGTGTCAGCCGGATGGAGAGTCTGAAATCATCCTTTCAGGCAGCAGCAAGACCTTTACCGATGCGGAAAGGAACGCCTTGCCACCGAGAAAACGACCGCTACCGCAAGCTGCTGGCGCAGATGTCGCCCGCCGATATGCCCACCGCCGTGCGCGACGCCCTGACGGCGCTGCACAACGCAGGGCTGAAGCTGGCTGGTTCGTCCAGCAAAACGCGGCCTACATCTTGGAACGGCTCGACGCGAACCGCTACTTTGATGCTGTGTGTGACGGCACGATGATTGCCCACTCCAAGCCCGACCCGGAGGTCTTTACCAAGGCTGCCGCCATGGTGGGGCTTGCCCCGGCAGACTGCCTGGTTGTGGAGGACGCTGCCGCCGGGCTGGAGGCTGCCCGCGCGGGCGGCATGGACTGTGCCATCGTCGGCACGGCCCCGATGCCGTTTGAACCCACCTACCATATGCAGGACGTGACCAAATTGCCGGGAACGATTTTGTAAGAGGTATACTTATGGAAATGCATTCACCCGCCTGGTGGAAAGAGGCCGTCGTCTACCAAATCTACCCGCGGAGGACTCAAGGACTGGCATCGGCGAAATCCGCTTAAACGGCATCCGTGAAAGCTGGACTACTTAAAAGACCTTGGCGTCGATGTGCTGTGGCTGAACCCGATCTATCAATCGCCTAATGTGGACAACGGCTATGACATCAGCGATTACCGCGATATCATGACAGACTTCGGCACAATGGCCGACTTTGACGCCCTGCTGGCGGATGTCCATGCCCATGGGTTAAAGCTCATCATGGACTTGGTGGTCAACCACTCGTCGGACCAGCACCCGTGGTTTATTGAGAGCCGTTCCAGCCGCGATAACCCCAAACGCGACTATTATATCTGGAAAGACCCCCCCGGACGGCGGTGCCCCAACAACTGGCGCAGCTGCTTCAGCGGCTCGGCGTGGAAGTACGACGAAAACCGGTCAGTATTATTGCACCTTTTGCTGAAGGACAGCCCGATTTGAACTGGGAGAACCCGGAGGTTCGCGATCAGGTCTTTGACATGATGAACTTCTGGTTCCAAAGGGCATCGACGGCTTTCGCATGGACGTCATCAGCATGATCTCAAAGGCCGGATATGCAGACGGGCCACTTTGCGCCGATGGTCTGTACGGCGACTATACCGACCAGTGTACCAACGGTCCCCGTGTGCATGAATACCTGCAGGAGATGAACCGCCGTGTGCTGAGCCACTACGACTGCATGACGGTGGGCGAGAACGCCAACGTCAACCCGGAGCTGGCTGCCTGCCTGTACGCGGGCGAGGATCGCCATGAACTGAACATGGTATTCCAGTTTGAACTGATGGACGTGGACGGCGGCGAGCCGCAAGTGGGAACGAACACCCGTTGAAGCCAGACATCAAAAATACAGACCCGCTGGCAGACCGGTTTGGACGGCAAGGCGTGGAACAGCCTGTACTGGAACAACCACGACCAACGCGTGGTGTCGCGCTTCGGCACCAAGGACGAAGAATCCGTGTGCGGTCGGCCAAAATGCTGGCTGTCTGCCTCTACCTGATGCAGGGAACGCCCTACATTTATCAGGGTGAGGAACTGGGCATGACGAACAAGCATTTCGACAGCATCGACCCCATTAACGATGTTATGACTCGCAACGCCTACTTTGAAAGACCCAGCGCTGCGGCGGAGGCGTGGCGGATTTCATGAAGGCGGCCAACTACATCAGCCGCGAGCACCCGCACCCCATGCACTGGGATGATACCGCCAATGCAGGCTTTACCACCGGCACACCGTGGATACCGCTAAACCCCAACTACCCGCAGATCAACGCCGCCAAACAGGTGGGCGACCCGGAATCGGTGTACAGCTTCTACCGCCGCCTGCTGGCGCTGCGAAAGTCGGACAAGACCTTCGTCTACGGTCACTACGCCCTGCTGCTGCCCGACGATGAAGAGATTTACGCCTACACCCGCACATTGAACGATGAGCAGATACTCGTGGTCTGCAACTTTACCGACCATGACGTACCCTGCCCATTGCTGAACGATTGGCAGAACACAGAGCTGCTTATCAGCAACTACAACACCCCGGAACCCCGGAAGTCTGCGACCGTTTGAAGCGGTGGTTTACAGAAAGTAAAACGCAACAGTAAAGAGTCCTGATGCCGAATTTCGGCATCAGGACTTTCTTTAGGGCACAAAACTAACGGGTCAATCTGAACCCCACCCTGCATTACCTCAAAATGCCGGTGCTGTCGCCCGTGCCGCCTACATATTTTTCAAAAATACCGCCCTATCTCACGATAAGGCGGTAGATTGCGTATTCTATGCTGCTCCTAAGTCTTTAGATAACAAATCACCATTGGCGGCGTTCTCAAACACTTCAAAAGCATCTTGTGGTTCTTCCAATCACAGCTGATGTGTCTCTTTCCAGAGTATTTGTTTTCCGCGACATCATTTAGCATCATCAGAATAAAACCCGATGGCCTTTTGCAAAGCCAAAAATGCTTTCCTGTGTATTTGATGCCCTGTGCTCTCCTTGCATTTCTATCCACAGGTAAAATTCAAATTCTCGTCATTTTTTCTTTCCACATGGTAATCTTGTATCATCGAAATAAGCTCAGACAAGATTCTTCCAAGTATTTAAATTCAGCAGCACAGTTCGGACATAGACAAAGAGAATTCCAACCTTCTGAAATGCTATGTTTGTATCTATCCGGAATAGCATTGGTTGGGAGAATATTACAAGCTTCAAAGTATGGCTTTCCATTGCTGCGGAAAATTTGTTTCCCACAGATTTGGCATTTCATAATACTGTGAAGCCAAGAACGTTTTCTCCTAGGTTGCTCTCCGAATATACGTAATGCAATCGTGGCGCTACTATCGTTGTTCCTCTAAGCCTTCCTGAAAGCTTTCTTCCAACTTTCTTTCACGGCGGTTCACATTTCGGACTGCACCAAACTCACCCAGCGTCTCATCATCTGGCGCAGATTCAGCAGTTATCGCTGCTTTGTTCCATAAATACCCTCCTTGCTGCAAGTAATAAAACCATCTCTATATGGTGATATTCTCAGAATTTCATCTGTGTCTGCATAGTCTGGCACCATTGACATAAATGTCATTTGCCAGTTCTGTAACAAGCCGCATATCCTGCCAGGTTTCACACTTATTCCCCATAAAAGTAATGTTATCAAAATGGACATCATGGACACGTACTTCTTCTGTCGGTGTCTGGTACCCCCGGATTACGGAAACCGGGACATCTCCGTTCAGCACCTGGATATTATCAAAATAGATATCATTAATCTCTCCTTTGGCAAGCTGTTCCGTATATTTGCAAAGCAGAACCTTAATATCGAACAGTTTCTGTTCTGCCTGCTCTACTCTGATGTTTTTATAATGTATATCATGAACATGACCTCCATCTGCCTGATGTATGGAAATCGCCGCACCACCCATGTTTCCTTCATACTGGCAGTGTATGATGTCACAGTCTTCAAATACCAGGTCGTGGATTTCGCTCTGGAGGGCATAACCAAGCTCTATGGCATTACCGGGTTCTGCATTCCAAATTACGTTATTGTGAACACGCACTTTTGTTACATCACGTACCGTTGACGGATCTTCAAACAATCTTTGGGATTTGATGCAGATACTGTCGTCTGTGGAACGGATAAAGCAATTTTTTACCTCTACATCCTGGCTGCTCGTAATATCAATACCGTCTCCCGTTACAATCCTCGACATAATGCTCATGTGCCATAAAGTAACACACAAGAAGTTGATAGACAACAGCCCGTTATTCCGTAAAATTTCAAAGTAGAATTTCATGGAAGCCATACAAATTGTGTGGCTTCTTTTGCTTAATAAGCAAAGATAAATTTTCTAATACCCTATTGACAAAAGCGTTTGCCTTGAATATAATGTACTTGTACGATAAGTACATTATAGAACAAAGGAGGGGCGTTGTGGAAATTATCATAAGCAGTAATACGAGCAAGCCAATTTATGAGCAGATAACTTCACAGATAAAAGCCATGATTATGAGTGGCGAGTTAAAAACCGGCGATTCCATTCCCTCTATGCGGGCGCTGGCAAAGTCCATTCATGTGAGTGTTATTACCGTTCAAAAAGCGTATGAAGATTTGCAAAGGGACGGTTTTATTGAAACAACGGTAGGCCGAGGAAGTTTTGTGTCGGCACAGAACAAAGACTTTTATCAGGAAGAACAGCAGAGATTGGCCGAAGAACATTTGCAAGAGGCCGCCGATATTGGGCGGATAAGTGGAATATCGTTGGAAAAACTGATTGAATTACTGACGATATTTTATCAAGAGGAGGATTAACTATGAACGCTATTTTGCAGGTTGAGAACTTGACAAAGCAATACGCCGATTTCAAGTTAGACCATGTTTCGTTTTCGGTTCCGAAAGGAACAATCATGGGGCTTATTGGCGAAAATGGAGCCGGAAAAAGCACAACTATCAATGCTATTCTTGATTTAATTCATAAAGATGATGGAACAGTTACTTTTGGGGCAGGAATTATCGTCCACAAAACAAATCAAAGAGGATGTTGGCGTAGTGTTTGACGGAATTAACTTCTATGAAACGCTCACTCCGGCCAAAGTCGGGAAAATTGCTGGTGCTGCCTACAAACAGTGGGACGGCCATCTGTTTCAAGACTATCTAAAGCGGTTTCAACTTCCAGCGGATAAGGAAATTAAATCTCTGTCCAAGGGAATGAAGATGAAGTTGTGTATTGCCGTCGCCCTTTCCCATAACCCCAAGCTACTGATTTTGGACGAAGCGACAAGCGGCCTCGACCCTGTAATGCGTGATGATATTCTTGATGTATTTCTTGAATTTGTTCAGGACGAAAATCATTCCATTTTGATGTCCTCGCATATCACAACAGATTTAGAAAAAGTCGCAGATTACATTACATTTATCCATCAGGGCAAGGTTCTTTTGTAAAACGAAAGATGAACTTCGTTATAACTATGGTATTATCCGCTGTGGCGCAGCACTGTTCGACCAGCTCGATAAAGCGGAAATTCTGGCTTACCGCAAAGATGATTATCAATGGAATGTGCTGGTAGCTGACAAGGAAAAAGCCCGGAGGAAATATAAAAATGCCGTAGTGGACGACGCAACAATCGACGATATTCTGCTGCTGTATGTGAAAGGAGAGCAAGCAAAATGAAAAGTCTTGTTTTGAAAGATTTATTTAATATCGGCCACAATGCGAAATCTATGCTATTCATCCTTGTGGTTTTTGCCGTTGCGCTTATTCCGTTTTCCGGCGTAGAAGGCTATATTTTTGTATGTGCGATTTTGTGCAGCATGATGATTGTAACAACCTTTTCTTTTGATGACAGTTCTAAATGGACACGGTATGCTATGATAATGCCAGTTTCCAAGAAAGAATTGGTTGCTGGAAAATTTATGGTGCTGGCTATCTTCTGCGCCATTGGCAGCCTCTTTGGGCTGATTATTGGTTTTATCGGTGGCCTAATCACAGATAAAATCGTACTCGACATAGTAGGGATTGGAGAGCTTCTGTTTTTGACACTCGTTGCATGGGTAATCTCCCTTATTTTTGGAAGTATGTCAATTCCTCTTGTGTTCAAGTTTGGCGCAGAAAAAGGCCGTGTTCTGCTATTAGTATCATTCCTCATTCCGGCAGGGATTTGCTTTGGAATATATCAGCTTCTTACTATGCTGGGAGTTGCATTGACAGACCAGATTGTATTTATTCTTCTCTGCTGCTCACCGCTTCTGGCGTTGGCATGGTGCTATGTGATGTATCAAATCAGTTATCGCATTTTTGTAAAGCAAGAGCTTTGATTTCTATTGGGAGTGTATCTATATGGGAAGCAGAAGATTTGAAATTACTGAAACCGCAGGAAGTGTGAAAGGCTTTTATGTGGTAGTGGACAGAGAAACCGGGGTCAATTACCTTGTGGCAAAGTTTGGAACTGGCGGGGGTATTTATCCCTTGATTGACAAAGACGGAAAACCGATTATCAGCGAGTAGCAAAGCCAGCCGAGCCAGTCAACGGTCAAGATAAACAGCGCATACTGCGCTGCCGTTGACAGCCCCGCCCGCCTTTGCAGATAGGCAATCAAGGGGCGACAGCAGAAAATGCTGCCGCCCTTTCCCATAATTGAAGAAAGGGGGATTTTCCATGACCGAACAGGAAGCCTATCAAGAACATATCCGCTATACCCATGATACCTATTGCCGGATTGTTATTCGCCATGCGTCCTTTGACGCTGCCCGTATGCTGGCAGCGAGGTGGAGACGGGAAATCTCTCTTGAATATTTGACCGAAGAAAAGTTTGTCCCACTAAGCACCACAGACGAGTATTTTCAAGTGCCGGACTATGGCGAAACTTATCTGTTTTCTGTCCGGGGGCAGACGATATTTTTAGATAGCTGTTCCCTTGCGGCGGCTCTTGCCGGGCTGCCGGAACAGACACAAGAGGAAATCTTTTTATATTACTTCCAGCACTTGACACAGAAAGAAATCGGAGAACAAAGCGGCTGGACACGCAGCACAATCGGGCGGCATATTCAGCTTGCCTTGAAGCGGCTGAAAGAGGAAATGGAGGTGTTGTCCCATGAGTAACCGACTTCTCCCCTATGACACTATCATAAAGGCACATGAGGGCGACCCCATAGCGATACAAGCCGTCCTTGACCGATACGCTGGATATATCCGCTACTTCTCCAACATGAACGGTTATTATAACTCTGATATGGAGGGCTACATCAGAACAAAGCTGATTGAAAGCCTGTTCAAGTTTCGGCTTGACCGATAACATAAAAACTGAATATCCCGCCGCCCCGCAGCGGCACATGAAGCAGTAAATCCGAAAAAGATTTGCTGCTTTTTTTGCGCCCATTTTTGGCAAATTTCCAAATGTTCCGTATTAGACAGTGAAGCCAAAAAAGATTGCCATTTTTTTCAGACGGCGAGCAAAACACAGTTTCCAAAACGCCTTATTGTCGGGAAAGACCACGCCGCAGGAAAAGTTCTTGCCGGAAAGTCCGTCATTTTTGCTTTTTGCGGTGTTGTAGGGAGTAAGGGGAGAACGCCGCCCGCAGCCTTTTATAAAAAAGCTGGTTATAGATTTCCCGAAAAAGTGGCAGTAGCAAGTGAACGGCAGTCCGGCAGTTTCTTAGAGCAAGATTCTACCGCAGTACCAAAATTCGCTTTTCGCTCATTTTGCCCCTGCGGGAATCTTGTTGGGGAGTGCCTTCCCCAAACCCTGCTTATGCGGCTTGCGCCGCTTAAAAATCCCTCAAAATATTTTTTCGGATTTTTCAAAAACAGTTCCGCTTCACACCCCGTTTTTCTCCTATTAGTGAGAGGACACCACGCACAGAAAGGAGGTTTTACCATGCGAAAACGATACAACACGCCGCACCGCAGCCGGGTAGTCAAGACACGCATGACCGAGGAAGAATATGCCGAGTTTGCGGAAAGGCTTTCTGCCTGCAACATGAGCCAAGCCGAGTTTATCCGGCAAGCCATAACCGGGGCAGCCATACGCCCCATCATAACCGTTTTCCCCGTCAATGACGAGCTGCTTGCTGCTGTCGGGAAGCTGACCGCCGAATACGGCAGGATCGGCGGCAACTTAAACCAGATAGCCCGGACGCTGAACGAGTGGCACAGCCCCTACCCGCAGCTTGCCGGGGAGGTACGGGCGGCGGTTTCCGACCTTGCTGCCCTAAAGTTTGAAGTCTTGCAGAAAGTGGGTGACGCTGTTGGCAACATTCAAACATATCAGCTCTAAAAATGCCGACTATGGCGCGGCGGAAGCCTACCTCACATTTGAGCATGACGAGTTTACCATGAAGCCCACCCTTGATGAAAACGGGCGGCTGATACCGAGAGAGGATTACCGCATTTCTTCCCTCAACTGCGGGGGCGATGATTTCGCCGTTGCCTGTATGCGAGCCAATCTCCGCTATGAGAAAAACCAAAAACGGGAAGATGTGAAAAGCCACCACTATATCATCAGCTTTGACCCACGGGACGGGACAGACAACGGCTTGACCGTAGACCGGGCGCAGGAGCTGGGCGAGCAGTTCTGCAAGGAGCATTTTCCCGGACACCAAGCCCTAATCTGCACCCACCCGGACGGGCATAACCACAGCGGCAATATCCATGTGCATATCGTCATCAACTCCCTGCGGATTTATGAAGTCCCGCTTCTGCCCTACATGGACAGACCAGCCGATACACGGGAGGGCTGCAAGCACCGCTGCACCAACGCCGCTATGGAATATTTCAAGAGTGAAGTCATGGAGATGTGCCACCGGGAGGGGCTTTACCAAATCGACCTCCTAAGCGGCAGCAAGGAACGGATAACGGAACGGGAATTCTGGGCGGCAAAGAAAGGGCAGCTTGCCCTTGATAAAGAGAACGCCGCCAGAGAAGCCGCCGGACAGCCGACCAAGCCGACCAAGTTTGAAACGGACAAGGCGAAGCTGCGCCGGACGATACGGCAGGCACTTTCCCAAGCTACCAGCTTTGACGAGTTTTCTTCCCTTTTGCTGCGTGAGGGTGTGACTGTCAAGGAGAGCCGGGGGCGGCTTTCCTACCTCACGCCGGACAGGACAAAGCCTATCACAGCCCGGAAGCTGGGGGACGATTTTGACAAGGCTACTGTCCTTGCCCTGCTTACACAGAACGCCCGCAGAGCCGCCGAACAGACCAAAGCCATACCCGAATACCCTGCCGCAGTTAAAAAGCCGTCACAAGGGGAAAAAACCACAAAAACCACCCCGGCAGACAACACCTTGCAGCGCATGGTTGACCGGGAAGCCAAGCGAGCCGAGGGCAAGGGCGTGGGCTATGACCGCTGGGCGGCAAAGCACAACCTAAAGCAAATGGCAGCTACCGTTACCGCCTACCAGCAGTACGGCTTTTCTTCCCCGGAGGAACTGGACGAAGCCTGTTCTGCCGCCTATACCGCCATGCGGGAAAGCCTTACAGAGCTGAAGCAGGTGGAAAAGACGCTGGACGGGAAAAAGGAGCTGCAACGGCAGGTGCTTGCCTATTCCAAGACCCGCCCTGTCCGGGACGGGCTGAAACAGCAGAAAAACGCCAAAGCAAAAGCAGCCTACCGACAGAAGCACGAAAGCGACTTTATCATAGCAGACGCAGCCGCCCGTTATTTTAGGGAGAACGGCATTTCCAAGCTGCCAAGCTATAAAGCCCTGCAAGCAGAGATTGAAACCCTTATCAAAGAGAAAAACAGCGGCTACAACGATTACCGGGAAAAACGGGAGGAATACCGCCGCTTACAGACCGTCAAGGGCAATATCGACCAGATTTTACGCCGGGAGCGCAAGCCTGTGAAAAGGCAGGAACAGGAGCGATAAAAACCACCCCAAAATGTACCCGAACCCATACAGAACAAGGGGGCTGCCCCGTACCCTATCCCCAATACCAAAGGATTTTTTAACGGGCTTACAGGGCAGAAAAACCCCGAAAATGATACCGAGATGATACAGAATTACCGCCGATACCGCCACACCAGCGGAAACGGCAGAAAGGAGCGCACCCATGCCAAGAATGAGCAAGAAACGGCGGCTGGAATGGTCTTTTTTCCTGCGGCAAGTGAAAGTCGGGAATGCCACCTGCGACCGTATCACATACAACGACCTCTGCCGGAGCTGTACCCATAGCTGCAAGCAGAGCTTCCGGGTGGTTATCATACTCTGCCCCCGCTACTACTCCAAACGCCGGAAAAAGGAGGACAGGGACAATGGCAGATAACCGCAAGTATTACTACCTCAAGCTGAAAGAGAACTTTTTTGACAGCGACTCCATTGTACTGCTGGAAGATATGAAAGACGGGATTTTATATTCCAATATTCTCTTGAAGCTGTACTTAAAATCGCTGAAAAACGGCGGGAAGTTGCAGCTTGACGAGCATATCCCCTACACAGCGCAGATGATAGCGACACTGACCCGCCACCAGATAGGGACAGTTGAGAGGGCTTTAGAGATTTTCCGGCAGTTGGGGCTTGTGGAGCAGCTTGACAGCGGGGCTTTCTATATGACCGACATTGAGCTGATGATAGGACAGTCCTCTACCGAAGCCGAGCGAAAACGGGCTGCAAGGCTGGAAAACAAGGCACTTTTACCGCCCCGGACAAAAGGCGGACATTTGTCCGACATTCGTCCACCAGAGATAGAGATAGAGTTAGAGAAAGAGATAGAGATAGAAAAAGAGAGAGAGGGAGAAACGGGACACCCCGTCCCCGCTGCTTATGGCAGATACAACAATGTAATACTGACCGATACAGAGCTTTCCGGGCTGAAAACAGAGCTGACCGACAAGTGGGAGTATTATATTGACCGGCTTTCCTGCCATATCGCTTCCACCGGGAAGCAGTACCACAGCCATGCAGCCACCATTTACAAGTGGGCGCAGGAGGACGCTGCCAAAGGCAAGGCTGCCCCGAAACAGGGCATACCCGATTATTCATGCAAGGAGGGCGAGAGCTTATGAAAAACGAGATTGAAGCTATGATTACGGACATTACAGCCACTACCGCCGAAGCAGAGGACTACACAGGCGAGGACGGGCTTTTATACTGCGGCAAGTGCCATACGCCAAAAGAAGCCTACTTTTCAAAAGAAACCGCCCAATGGTTAGGGCATGACCGACACCCGGCAGAGTGCGACTGCCAGCGAGCAGCCCGTGAAAAGCGGGAAGCCGCTGAAAGCCGACAGAAGCACCTTGAAACAGTGGAGGACTTGAAACGCCGGGGCTTTACCGACCCCGCTATGCGGAACTGGACATTTGAGCATGACAACGGCAGAAACCCACAGACCGAAACCGCCCGCTTTTATGTGGAGAGTTGGGAAACCATGCAGGCTGAAAATATCGGCTACCTGTTTTGGGGCGGCGTGGGGACAGGAAAAAGCTACCTTGCCGCCTGTATCGCCAACGCCCTTATGGAAAAAGAGGTTGCCGTTCGCATGACAAATTTTGCAACGATACTCAATGACCTTGCCGCCAGCTTTGAGGGCAGGAACGAATATATTTCCCGCCTTTGCAGCTACCCTCTGCTGATACTTGATGATTTTGGTATGGAGCGAGGAACAGAGTACGGGCTGGAACAGGTTTACAGCGTGATTGACAGCCGTTACCGAAGCGGCAAGCCGCTGATCGCCACGACCAACCTCACGCTGGAGGAATTGCAGCACCCGCAGGACACGCCCCACGCCCGTATCTATGACAGGCTGACTTCCATGTGCGCCCCCGTCCGCTTCACGGGCAGCAACTTCCGAAAGGAAACCGCACAGGAAAAGCTGGAACGATTAAAGCAACTGATAAAGCAGCGAAAGGAGAGCCTATGACAGAAACCAAACAGACAAGCACCACCAAAACAGACCGCCGCCCGGACTGTGTGACGGAAATCCGCATGGGCAACTCCGTCCTTACCGTTTCCGGCTTCTTCAAGCAGGGCGCAACCGACACCGCAGCCGACAAGATGATGAAAGTGCTGGAAGCGGAAGCTGCTACACAAAAAACGGCGATTTGACCGACCATAAAGAAGCAGATTTGACGCTTTTGCCGCTATACAGACAGCCGCCCCATGTGGTACAATCAAGGTACGGAATAGTGGGGCTGGCTGTCGGAAACGGAGGCTTTTATGTTAAGACAGACCAACCAACAACCAATTACCGCCCTTTACCCAAGACTTTCCCATGAGGACGAGCTGCAAGGCGAGAGCAATTCCATTTCCAATCAGAAGCGTATCCTTGAAACCTATGCGAAGCAGAACGGCTTTTCCAATCTGCGCTGGTACACGGACGACGGTTATTCTGGTGCGAACTTTGCTGGGGTTAGATAGCGATACTTTTTACATCTACCATGTTGCGGCGGTCATGGTTGACAACTTGCGTCGGCTCCTGCTCGGTATCAACCTGTCCGACAAAGCTATAATGGATTTCGATTTTCCGGGTGTTGGTTTCCCGGTCTAATTCATGTATCAAAATACGGTCGATAAACTCATGGACGTTTTCATAGGTCAATTCCTGTATGTCGCTGTATTTCCCGACAATCTGAATAAACCTTGATATATCCCTTTTTCGCTCGGTAACGGTTGCGATCTGCTGTTGTAACTCGTCTATCCTTGCGGCAAGGGATTTCTTTTCGTCCTCATAGCCGGAAGTTAGAAACACAAACCGTTCATCTGTCAGTCTGCCTAATGCGTTGTCCTCATACAGCTTGCGGAAAAGCGTGTCAAGTTCGGTCATACGCGCCTGTGCTTTGAAAAGTTCCTTTTGCTGCTGCGCTAATGCCTTTCTCGCTTCCATGTCGCCGTACTCGGTAGCTTTACAGATAAAGTCCTGTTCGTGTTCCTTAACATACCGCAAAACCCGCCGCATATCTTCCAGCACTAAATCAAGAAGTACGTTTTTGCGGATATAATGAGAGGTACACTCGCTGCCTGTCCTTGCCCTGTTGCGCCATGCGCCGCAAGAATAGGAAAACTTGCGCGGCTCGATATTTACGCCCTGTTGGTAATACATCTTATGTCTGCAACCAGCGCAAAACAGCAAGCCGGAAAAAATATCAATCTCCGCTGCTTTTGTCGGGCGGTGGCGGGTAGCAATCCGCTTTCTGCGCAAGTTCAAAGGTTTCCTCGTCAACAAGCGGCTCATGGGTGTTTGGGAAGAAATAGCGTTGTTCTTCTTCGTTCTTCCGGGTCTTTTTCGACTTATAAGATACCTTGTAGGTTTTCCCGGTTATGGTATGCCCTAAATATTCCTGCCTTGCTAATATGTCATAGAGCGTTTTGTCCGGCCAAGTATAGGGGGCGATCATTGCCCGCTGATACCGCGCCTGTCCTGTACGCTGATAGCGCAACGCTCCAATCGTCAAGACTTTGTTTTCCGCAAGCCATTTTTGGATTTCGCACATACGCACGCCGCTAACAAACATAGCGAAAACCTGTTTGACAATCGGCGCGGTTTCCGGGTCGGGTATAAGGTGGTGGCGGTTGTTCGGGTCTGGGATATAGCCGTATGGAGCTTCGCCGTTGACGCGCTCGCCTTTTCTGTGCCTTTGCCTGTTTGACAGCCCGGATTTTCTTTGAGGTGTCGCGGGCGTAAAACTCGTTGAACCAGTTCCGCAGAGGGGTAAACTCGTTATCTTCCCTCGCTGTGTCTACACCGTCGTTGATCGCGATATAGCGTACTCCGTTTTCGGGAAATACAATCTCTATCAGTTCGCCGGTTTTCAGATAGTTTCTGCCAAGACGGGAAAGGTCTTTGGTAATGACCGTCGCCACTCGTCCGGCTTCCACTTCCTGCAACATCGCTTGCAGCCCCTCGCGCTCAAAGCTCACGCCGGAAAATCCGTCGTCTACAAAAAACTTTGTGTTCAAAAAATGGTGTTCGTCCGCATAGCGTTGAAGTATCATTTTTTGGTGCTGTATGCTTTCGCTTTCTCCGGCTTGCATATCCTCTTGACTTAAACGGCAGTAAAGGGCGGTGATTTTATTCGACTGTAACATTAGTCCTCCTTTCCGACAGCCGAATAAACAGGTATAATGTGTTGCTATCATTATACCATATCCCGCCGCCTAATGCACTACTCGGACGCTAAAAATCCCGGATTTCCGGGCTTTTTCTGCAAATCCTTTACAATGAGTTTCTCAATCTTTTTATGGATTGTATCGGTTGCCTTTTCACTCGGCAACGCTTGAACAAGATAGGTGATTTTCCCTATTTTGCGTTCGGTTGTAATTGTCTGTTTTTTATCCATTAGAAAAACCTCCTTTTCCTGTATGGATAAACTATATTCGTCAAAAGGCAAAAACGGGCGGTTGTTAGCTGCAACCTCACGGGAGTTTCACCCCGGCCCATGCTTATGGGTGCGCCGCGCAATACTTTGAGGGTGTTCAACGCGGGAGTATCATTGTGCCGCCTTGTATGTCGTCGCCCACAAGCTGCTAAACCTGTTTTACGGCGCGGTAGTTCTCGCTCGGCTTTTCCCCTACGGGGAAAAGCTGTCATGGCGTACCCGCCGACTGGCTCGGTACAGACGGAATGTACCCGTTTGCCTGTTATGCTGCGCACCAAAGGCCGCTTTCTTTGTCAAAGAACAATAGGCTTTGTCGGCCTGCAAAAGCACATCAACAGCGGATATGCTTTTGCGGAACGACAAATAGCCCATAACGGGAAGCGTGGAAAGGGGACACGCTCCCCGCATGGGCTAAAAGATTATCCTACATGAAAAGCAAGGGTGCGGGTAATAAGGCGCACTTGCAGCCTGTTACGCATTTCCTCGTCCACATAGGAATAGGTATTGCCCGCGTCGTCTTTCAGCGTGCGGGTACAAAGTTTCGCTATGTAACCCTCGTAGTGCTTCAAGATCGCGCACATGGCGGTTGTGTCGCCGTTTGCCGCTGCGGAAATGACAGGGAACGGCAACAGATTTTCAGACTTCCTAACGGTATTCATCATCTGCTTTTCCCTCCAAATACTGTTTGATTTTCGCAAGCGCGGATTTCCTGTGCCGGAAAACCGTCGTGCGTACAACATTCAGCAGTTCGCCAATTTCCGCGTCGCTCATATCCAAGAAGTAGGACAAAAGGATAATGTCGCGTTTCCTTTCGGGCAAAGCGTTAAGGGCTTCGGCAAGCAGTTCATTTTTGACGAGTACATCAAAGCCGGACACTTGAAAACGATAATAATCGCTTTCGTATTCGTCCGTCGTGAAAAGCTGCGCGAGTTCGCTTTCGCTCAAATCCGAAAAAGTAACTTCGCGTGCTGCGCGTTTCGCAAGAGTGCGGCGGTGGCTTTTCGCTTCGCCAACCAAAGTTTTCTTTGCTAATGCGTCGTACTGATGTTGTATTCTTTCCTTGTCGGAAGAAGATAGCTCCATAGAGTTCACCTCCTTCCCGCGTGGAGTAGAGGACGGGAGTTAAGGGCTTGTCCTCTCTGCCCCTTTCGCTCCGTACCCGTTCGGGAGATGGCTCTTGAGTGCGCTTTCAGAAAAAGTTGAAAACCCGTCCGCAAGACGCGGACGGGCGCAAAGGAAATGTAAGCAGTAGCTAAATGTATTGACAGTTCACATTCATAGCCGGAATATCCCGCTTGCGGAGCATAGCTTTTTTTGACCGCAAAGCATTAGGCGGGTTACAGTAAATAAAAATGGACACGGCGATACCTCCCCGATACCGCCGTATCCTTAAAAAAGGGCGACTTTAATACACTACCCGCAATCCATTCTATAATAGGGAACAGCGGCTTTTGCGCAATATTAAATAAAAAAGCCGATAACACATAGGTTTTTTGACCTAATGCGTTATCGGCTCTGCGTCTATGCGTCTGGCACTTTTAATCATTTTTTTTTGAATTTATTATATGTGTTAGCTAACTGTCCACAAGCCGCGTTAATCTCTCTGCCATGAGAAACTCTCATAGTAACTTCAAGTCCTGCTTGCTCTAATTGATGTTTGAATGCAACTATTTCCCGTTTCTGTGGTGCTTTAATTCTTGAATTGCTTGTTGGGTTGTATTGTAACACGTTAATCATAACTTTTTTGCCCCGAAACCATTTTGCAAGTTGTCTTACATCTGAGGGCCGGTCATTTATACCCGGTAAAAGCAAATACGCAAAGACAATTTTGCGATTATGCCTTTCAGAATAGGATAAGGCTTGCTTAACAACATCTTCAATAGCATATATGCGCATGTGAGGAATAATACGATTTCTTGCAGATTGTGTTGCTGCGTGTAAAGATATTGTCAACTGAATTTTAAGATGTTCCTCGCGCAATTTTTTTAATTGATCGACCGGACCAACTGTTGATATGGTAATGCCGTCGGTTGGAAAGTTGAGCCCATATCTATCTCGGAGAATATGGATTGCTTTTATCAAGTTGTCATAATTGAATAAAGGCTCTCCCATACCCATAAAAACGATACGGTTTACTTTTCGACGCAACAATATAATCTGTTGTACGATTTCTGACGATGTTAGATTACGAACAAAGCCATTTCGCCCGGACTCACAAAAAATACAACCAACAGGACAACCGACTTGTGTGCTCACGCAAACAGTTCCACCATCTCGCCGCTTGATAAAAACCGTTTCAATGTATTTGTTGTCTTTCAGTTCGTAAACATACTTTTCAGTATCACTGCTTTTGCAAATATTTTTTACCAACATTGATAGATTTTTTTTGCGTGGTAATTGCTTATATAATTCTTCATATAAGGCTTTTGCTTCATTCTCGCCAATAACTTCCGACATTTCTTTGTAAGTAAATCCGTATGGATCATTCCGTACTTCCGCAGGCGTATATTTAGGTAAACGTTTCATTTTTATATCCTTTCTTCTAAATAATAAAAGTTTGTTTTTCTGTATTTTTGATTACAATCTCTAATTTTTCTACATCAATGATATGCGTCAATTTGCATTTAGGGCAGAAAAGAGGAAAATCTTTTAATACAGTATTATGAAATACTTGAACTCTCGTCTTTCCGTTACAAATCGGACATTTTATCCAATATTTTTAAGCATTATATTTCACTCTCTCGTCCTTTTTACACAAAAAAATGCAGGTCAATCCTCAACATGAGCATTGACCTGCATTTATAATGCACAGAGCAGTACAACAAAACTAAGGCATAGCTTGCACTATGTCTATACTATATCTATACGTCGTTAGTTTTTTGTATAGCATCCGCAAAATAAGCATGACAAAAAAGCCCATGTTGAAAATGGGAAAATCCTTTTTTTCAATGCTTATCTAATACGCATGCTATGCAACATAAACGCCACCTCCTTTTACATAAATTTTATTTTATCAGAAAATCAGTCTACTGTCAATACACAACAGGAAGTATTTAACCTAATGATATGAATTGTGTGGACATATCCAAGAAGAAAGGGGAACAGTAAAATGTAACAGGGTGAATGAAAATGGCAAAAAGACCCGTACCATTGTACGACTTTAAGGCTTTCGGGGCAGCTATAAAAGCCGCGAGAAATGAATACGGCGAGAGCCGCAAAAAGGTAAGCGACGAGTTATATATTTCCCCGCGCTACCTTGCGAATATCGAGAACAAGGGACAACAGCCGAGTTTACAGGTATTCTATGACCTTGTAACCCGGTATCATATTTCGGTAGATCAATTTTTCTTCCCGAACAGCAATGCGGAGAAATCCACCGGGCGGCGGCAGCTTGACGCGCTTCTTGACGGTATGAGCGATACAGGCATACGGATTGTGAGCGCAACGGCAAAGGAGATAGCGGAAGTCGAAAAAGCAGAGGATTAACCTCACAATATGAGAAATCGGGAGATTGCAGCGCATGGCGGCTGCAATCTTTTTTTGCGTCCAAAATCAAAGGAACGCGCAACAAATACCGCCTTTCGGTGGGGGTATGGAGTAGATAGCAAGCACAGCAAACGAGTACCCGTTTGCGGAAAATGCTTGTTGGGATAATCCCAAACCCTTATACCGAAAGGCGGTGCGGAAATGGAAAACCGAAAGAGAAATATACAGATGAAGTTTTACGTTACGGAAGAAGAAAAGCGGCTGATCGACGAGAAGATGAAGCAGCTTCCCATAAAGCAGTATGGGGCATACTTCCGTAAAATGGCGATAGACGGGTATATTCTTGTCGTTGACCGAAGCGACACAAAAGCATATATCCGGGAACTGCAAGCGGTGAGCCGGAACATCAACCAAATTGCAAAACGCGCCAATGCGACGGGGACGGTTTACAGGCAGGATATAGAGGACATTAAAAAGGCGGTGGACGAGATATGGCGGTTACAAAGACGCACCCTATTAAATCAACCTTAAAGGCTGCGATAGACTATATCTTAAATCCCGAAAAGACAGACGGGAAGCTGCTTGCGTCCTCTTTCGGCTGCGGGCTGGAAACCGCCGATATTGAGTTTGCATGGACGCGGGAAGCTGCCGGAGATCGCGGCACACATTTAGGGCGGCACTTGATACAATCCTTTGCGGTGGGAGAAACCACACCGGAAGAAGCGCACAAAATCGGCATGGAACTTGCCGGGGCGGTATTAGGCGGCAAGTATGAGTTTGTTTTGACAACTCACGTCGATAAAGACCATCTGCATAATCACTTGATTTTCAACGCGGTTAGCTTCGTTGACTACAAAAAGTACCATTCCAACAAGCAAAGCTATCACTTTATCCGGCGCACCAGCGACAGGATATGTAAAGAGCATGGGCTATCCGTCGTCGTACCGGGACAGGACAAGGGAAAAAGCTATGCAGAATACACCGCCGAAAAGCAAGGGACAAGCTACAAAGCAAAGCTGAAAACGGCGATAGATACTCTCATTCCCCAAGTGAAAGATTTTGACGAACTGCTGCGCCGCTTGCAGGAAATGGGTATGAAATCAAACAGGGCAAATACATTTCCTTTCGCGCTGCCGGACAGGAACGGTTTACCCGCACAAAGACGCTCGGCGCGGCCTATACGGAAGAAGCGATAAAGGAGCGTATCAAGGGCGTGTATGCCAAAACAAAAACGCTGCGGGAAGATAAGAAAATCCGGCTTGTCGTCGATCTTGAAAACAGTATCAAAGCCCAACAATCGGCGGGCTATGAACGGTGGGCGAAAATCCATAATCTGAAACAGGCTGCGAAAGCATGAACTTTGACCGAAAACAAGATTGAATATTATAGCGACCTTGAAAGCAAAATTGCGGATATTATGACCGCCCATGACGCGGCGGCAAAGGCGGTTAAGGAAGTGGAACAGCGTATGTCTGATTTGTCGCTGCTTATCAAGCACACCACCACATACCGACAGTTAAAACCGATTTACGATGAATACCGAAAATCGCCGGACAAGGAAAAGTATCTGCGGGGGCATGAAAGAAATTATCCTGTTTGAAGCTGCGGCAAGGGCATTAAAGGAAATGCAGATAAAGAAGCTGCCCGATTCTCGCCGCGCTGCGCAAGGAGTATAGAAGCTTAAACGACAGGAAAACCAAATTGTATGAAGATTATCGGCAAGCCAAGAAGCAAATGCAGGAATACGGCGTTGTCAAAAGAACGTCGATAGTATTCTTTACCCGTCCCAAAGCAGGGCGCGGAGCAGGAGCGATAAGGCGCAAAACATGGGGTGGCAAGTGGAATGTTAAGGGCTGAAAACGCCTGTGTTTCTGCGGCTTCCAGCGCATGAAAACGACATAGACGATAAAGTATATTCAAACCCGCAAAACGGCTTTCTAATTGTCCACGCAAGAAAGAACAGGCGCGGTGCCGGAAATCGGCAACCGCGCCCCTGTTCTCTATGGCTATTCCTCGTCGGTCAAGATAAACTCCCTCGGAAAACTCGCTGTCCGTCATGGCTTGCAGCTTGTTCACCGCTGCGGCGGCAAGCTGGCGCATATCCTCGTCCATGTAGGGCATGGCGGCAAGGATATTTTCAAGCGTTGTTTCCCGGCTGTCCTCGGCGTAGATCGCAACAATGTTTTCTTCCTCAATGGTAAAGCGGGTATTCATGCTATCAAACCTCCAAATCCTTTTTATGCTCTTTCTGTTTATCTTCGCCGCGCTGTTTCTTTGTATTCGTCCAGCTTCTTCAAAATGGACGGTTTTTCTGCGGCTGTTCCCGTTTCTCGGCTTTTACCGCTTTTGCAAGGTCGGTAACGGAAATCGCTTCCCCGCCTTTGCCCGCTGCTCAAAATCTGCAACGGTGGGCGTTTGCGGCGTATTGTTGATAAGCCCGTCAAAATTGTTGTCGTTCTGCTCTATGGTGTCCTCGACGTGCTTTAAGGGATTATCCCGCTGCGGCTGCTCGGCGGCGGCATAAGCCTGTGTGCCATTCCCCATAATGAGATACTCCCGTCCTCCGACGCATGGTGAAAACCAAATCCCGCCGCTTCGATCTGTTCACGGCTCATATCGGTAATATGAAAATTGCCCCTCGGCGTTCTAACGGTTTCACCCGTCAAAAGGCTGTCGGGGGTCGCTTCCGGCTGCTGCTTTTCGCTGCCCGTCCTTGTAGGAATATCCTTGCGCCGCGAGTGCTTCAAGGGTCTTGCCCGTAACGTCGCCATAAATCCGCTTTCTGCGTCAACCAGCATTTGCAAAGTGTCTTGTACGGTGTCGGACAAGGCTTGCTGCTGTTCGGGCGGCAGCTTGTCAAATACGGGGGTCTGCTGCTCCTGCAAAAACTCCGGCACTTGCTGAAAACCGATACTGTCTACATAGTGGGCGGTGTCCTCGTCGTTCTGATGAAGCACAACAATGTCGGAAACGGAAAGGCTATGCCCCTTAAAGTCGGCGGGGTGGTCGATATTAAACCTTTCCCCAAATGTCGCCCAGCGTCATATCCTTTGTAAGCGGTGCAGTATAGACGAGTTCATAATTTACCCGGTCAATGGTAAGTCCAGCCGCTTGCAGACGGTCATAAGGCTCAAAGCGCAAGTCCCTTGTTTCGTCCCCGCGCTCTAACTGATAAATGGAAAAGGTATCGCCCTGCTCCTGCTCGGCTTGCCGCTGCTGCTGCAACTCGGTAAAATGCCCCTCAATCTCGGTAATGAGTTCCTTTGCGGTGGTCTGTATTGTTTCAAGGGACGCTTTTAACTGGTCATTTCCTTGCCGCTGCTCCAACCAGCCACATAGCCGAAAGAGTAATCGGAAGTATCAAGGCCGAAATGCTGGCAAACCGTATAAGCGACGCTTCCGCTTCTACCTCGCAGGTATGGCGGTCAACGCGGTTTTGCTGCTCCGGCGGGGCGTTTAAGTCTACGTCGTGCAGCTTCGCATGGGCGATTTCGTGAATGGCGGTCTTTACCGCCTGTAATTCACTCACGCCCTCTTTGATTGCAATACGCTTGTCGGTCAAACTGAAATACCCATTTGCGCCGTTTGTGATCTGCTCAAATGCAATCGGGACGGGGACGCTTTTTCAAGGGCTGCGAAAAAATCCGGGTACTGTTCCACATCGGCAAGCAGCGGTTTAACGGAAAGGTCGGGAAACTCCTTGCCCTCGGTCTGCGAAATATCAAAGACGGTTATAACCTTAAAGGCGGGGACGGTGATTTCCTTTTCTTCCTTTACCACTTTTCCCTCGCGGTCAAGCATGCTTCGCTTTCCTGGGGTCGATTTTATCAACCAGCTTTTTCACCTTGTAGGGCGCGGGGCAAAGATTTTAATGCCTTTCTCGCTTTACATGGCGGTCAAACTCCTTTTCCCATTGATTTGAAGCCTCCATTACCAAATTGCCGCCCTGCATAGCAATTAGGATAGTGTTATTCAAACTATAATCATGGAACTTTGACATAGCGGTTAGAAACTCTTTGTAGCGGTCGCTGTCAAAAATCGCCTGTACGCCCTGTTCCAAACGCGCGGTGATCTCTCCGTTACCTTTCGGCGGGCTTTTCGGAAGTAAGGATAATGGGGACGACGGGGGGGCTGCTGCGGCTCTGCGGCCTGTGCGTCTGCTTGCTGCGTTTCGGCTGCGTCCATATAGGCTTTGTCCTGTTCGCCGCGCTCCGGCTGCGGGTAACTCATAATGCGGTAGTCCTCCGGCACATCGCGCCCCTCAAACTGACGCCCCACTCGTCGCCGCTTTCCACGATATAGCCGTACTCGGTAAACGCGCCTTTTTCCGCGGCAGCGTTCCTGCCAAAAGTAGAAAGGTCAATGCCGCCTTTCCATTCTTCGGGCATTTGCACCATGCCGGATTTGTTAAGGTAATAATCGCCCAATTCGCGGAGATTATGTACTTCGGGGATATGCACGAAAAATCCTCGTTATAGGTGAAGTCAATTACCTGTCCAATATTTGCAAGCCCGTTTTTCTGCTGCAAAGCTGTGTTCAGCTTGCCAACCTCGGCGGGGTCAAGCTGTTCGAGCCGCGCCGCAAGAAAATTGAGTTCGTCCACGTCGGCGGCGCATACCATTTCATAAGGCAAGGCAATATGTTTCTCCGGGTCGTCGGAAAAGCCGTGAATGAAAAATTCCTGCGGATTGTCTGCGGTAATGCCGACGCTTTGCATGGCTTCGTGAAGTTCTTCCTTTGTGGCGGGCATATCCAGCCAATAGCCGCTTGGGTCGCCCGCTTCAAAACGGCTGCGGTTGCCAATCATAATAGAAAACTGTTCGCTCATGTGTTCACGCCTTTTCCTGCCCGGTAGTTTCGGGGATAGCTGCCGCCTGTTGCTGCTGCTGCGGGGTTCTTCGCCCTCTATGGTGTAGTCCGGCATGAGCATACCGTTGACTTTGAAATAGTCGGCGTACTCCGGGATAGGCGGGGAGATTTCCGTAAAAAAGCGGTCATACGCCTTGATACGCCCATTCAGATATTTTTCCATAGCTGCCTTGTCGGTGAAAACCTTTCTATCTTGTCCGGCAATCTTCGCTTGGGTTCCTGCTTGGGCTGTTGGTGCGCACGCTCCATGTAAGCGTCCATGAATACGGGATAGATTTCTGCGCTTCTTTGTCGTAGCGGGTATTCTCGTAAATGTAGTAATTCATCTGATATACCCGGTTGCTGCGAATATGGCGGTTATGCTCGGTGGTCTGCCACTCGTTAGCGGTGTGCTGCACAACGGTTGTCCGTGTATTCTAATCGCTTTGTCAAGCAAAGCGTTTTGCCCGCCTGTTCCTCCCATGCGGCGGCGCGGCTTGAGATCGTTAAAAATCGCCTGTTCCGCTGCCGCGCTTTCGCGCATGGCGTGTAGCTGCTCCGGCGGCAAGGAAACATAGGGGGCAATATCCCCGTCCTTTGCTTCAAAATATATCCGGCGTTCTATCCGCATGGTTTCGGCGGTTTCAATTTGTCATGGTCGTATGAAGAATACGGCATATTGTTTCATCACGTCCTTTCTCGATTTTAAGGACAAAATGCCCGCGCTCTATGGGAAGCGCGGGCATTTCGCAAACGGGTACTCGTTTGCTGTGCTTTAATGTAGTTGTTTTATCCGTAAACGCCTGTTTCTCTCGCTTTGGGCTTTCTGTCTGCGGCGTATCTTTGCCGCGCAATCGGGGCAGTATTTCGCCCGGTTGCTGCCCGCCGCAAACGTGCTGCCGCATACCGCGCAACGCTTCAAATCGGTTCCCGCTGCGGGTGATCTGTTCGCAAAGCTGCCTGTCGGCGGGTAATACCGCTTCGCGGAAATAGCGGCATAACAGCGAATAGCTGATACTCTGCACACACACGCAAGTTTCCCCGTCGTCCAGCAGACAATTCCCGCAATCGTTGTTTGCACAAGCGGCGCGGGTCATTTTCTTTACGGCGCGGTATTGCTTTTCATCAAGCCTTATCATTTTCGGTTCTGCTCGACGCGAAGTTTACATACTTGCCGCCTGTGTCGGCAAGCAGCACAACTCCGTCAAAGGTCTTTCCCGTCTTGGTCGAGTACATACCTTTGATTTTTACCTTTCCGTCTTTCAAAAGGGCGGCGGCAATCGCCTTTGTGAAAGCCTTTTTGCGCTGCTCAAAAAAGCGGTCATTCTTCCATACATCACAAAGCTGCAAGCCCTGTCGGAGCAGTAAAGTTTTTCTTGCCCCTCGCCGCGCCGCAACGGGGGCAAGTGCCAATTGCTTCCCGCTGCGGGTAAACAGCTTCGCTTTATCCTCGGAAATCGCGGAATAGGTCTTGACAAGCCCCGCTGTCATTTCCTCAATCCCGCGCATGAAGTCGGCGGGGCTGTCGCTGCCCTTTGCAATCCCGGTAAGGCGCGTTTCCCATTCTGCCGTAAGCTGCGGGGACGTAAGGCTGTCGGGCAGGATAGCGGCAAGGTTATACCCGTCCTTTGTGTAGCTTTTTGCCCTTGCGCTCGGCAAAGCCCGCACTAATGAGTTTTTCAATGATACCCGCCCGCGTTGCGGTAGTGCCTTAACCTTTGCGCTCTGCGTCCTCCGGCGTTTCTTCCTTGCCCGCGTTCTCCATAGCGGACAGAAGCGTATCTTCGGTATATGCTTTCGGGGGCTGCGTGTAACACTCGGAGATCTCCGCTGCCGGATTGTCAAAGGTCTGCCCCTCGGCAAGCGGCGGCAAAACGGTTTCCGGCTCTGCGTCCTCGTCCTGTTCCTCGGACGCGGCGCGGGACAGCTTTTCAATCTCACGCCACCCCTCGCAAAGCGTCGTCTTTCCCTTTGCGGTAAAGGTATAACCGCCGCAAGAGATAACCGCCGTAACCGCTTCATATTCATAGGGCGCGGCTGCGGCGCAAAGCAGCTTCGCGCATACAAGGGTCATAAGTTTTGTTTCGCTGTCGGTAAGGGAAGAAAAGCCCGTTTTCAAAAACTCGGCTGTCGGCAAAATAGCGTGGTGGTCGGTTACTTTGCTGTTGTCGCAAACCCTTGTAAGGTCTGCTTGCAGCTTCACGTCCCGCATAAAGGGAAGCAGCGAACAAAGCCCGGTAATGAGTTCCTTTGTGCTGTCCTGCATATCGGAAGTGATATATTTGCTGTCGGTGCGGGGATAGGTCAAAAGCCGCTTTTCATAGAGGGCTTGCGCATAATCAAGGGTCTGTTTCGCCGTAAACCCGTACAGGCGGTTGGCTTCGCGCTGCAACGCGGTAAGGTCAAACAGCTTCGGCGGTGCAACGGTCTTTTCTTTTTGAGGGAAGTACAAACGGCTTGCGATTTCTCGCAAGCCGCTTTCATCTGCTGCGCTGCCGCTTCGTCGTTCAACCTTTCGGACAAAGCCGAAACACCGCCCGCGTCCAGACGGACAACATGATATTTTTCTTTCTTAAAGCTGCTGATCGCATAGTCGCGGTTTACCAGCATGGTAAGGGTGGGCGTCTGCACTCTGCCGACATTCAGCGTTTTGTGATAGAGGATAGAGAAAGGCGGGTCGCGTTAATCCCGACAGTTAATCTGCCTTTGCTCTGCAAAGCGCGGATTGATAGAGGTTGTCATAGCTGCGCCCGTCTTTGAGGTTTGAAAAGCCCTCGCGGATTGCGCTTTCTTCCATACTGCTAATCCAAAGGCGGGAAAAGGGCTTTTTGCAATTTGCCTGTTCATAGACAAAGCGAAAAATGAGTTCTCCCTCGCGCCCGCTGTCGCGCATTGACAATCTCGGAAACGTCGCTGCGGTGCATAAGGTCTTTGAGTACGGAAACTGCTGCTCCTTGCCGTTGGCAACGGTAAACTGCCAATCCTGCGGGACAATGGGGAGATCGTCATACTTCCATTTTCGGTACTGCTCGTTGTAGGTCGCCGCGTCCGCAAGGCTAATCAAATGCCCGATACACCAGGACACAAGGTAGCCGCCGCCCTCAAAATATCCTCTGCGCTTTTCATTCGCGCCAACGGCGGCAATCGCCGCCCGACGCTCGGTTTCTCTGCAATTACAAGTTTCATACTTTCTCGTCCTCCTGCTCGGTTTCTAATTCTTCCTCGTCCTCGTCGTCCTCGTCAAAATCGAGATCGTCAAGGTTGCTGCTGCCTTTTGCCGCGTCCTTTTGGGCTTCATAATCTTAAAGTAATAGAACGCGCCGCCGCCCACTGCGAAGCAACGACAAGCAGAATAACCGCCCATGCCGCCGCCTTTATCTTCCTCCGGTCCGGCTGCTCGGTTTCCTTCCGGCTCCGGCTTCCTTGCCCGCGCACTCGCTCATATTGACGCTGCAAACGGGGCAATCGGTGTTGACGCTTCCGGCAACGCATTTTTCAGTACAGCTACAAGCGGGGCTTCGGTCTGTTCGTCCTCCATGAGCTGCAAAGGTCTTTCATCAACTTGATTGAGGAAATGGACGGTGTTTTCTCCGTCCTCGGCGCGGTCAATGATGATGTAAAAATAGTTTCCGTTTTTCGTAACGACGGTAATAAACTGCTTATCGCCGGACGCTTCGCCCGTTATGTCGTCCACAAGGCTCATGTTGCCCTCCGGCGTTAGGGCTGCGGCTCGCCAGCGCCGTCGTTTCTTCCGGCTCGGTTTCGGTTACGGGGTAGGCGGCTCGTCGCTCATCACCGCCGCCCGCAAAAGCGGTAACAGAAAAGCCGCCCATGAGTACAAGGGCGGCAAAGCAAAGCGGTAACGCTGCGGAACAGTTTTATGCTTCATCTTCGGTTTCCTCCTGTTCGTCGGTATAGTCTGTGTCCGGCTGCGGCAAAATGATTTCGCCGTTGGCATAGGCGGAGAGGAACGCGGCAAGCTGCGCCCGTCAAGGTGTACCGCTTTCACCATTTGAACGATCTGCGCGTTTTCTTCCTCGATTTTCTGCGCTTCAAGGTCTTTCAGCCTTTTGGTATTCA